>Ga0163163_10006567_pt1 | contig 10189 bp, 7 predicted proteins | sample S65metaG_FD_119766 | JGI IMG/M metagenome (GOLD analysis project Ga0163163, IMG submission 119766) | Switchgrass rhizosphere microbial communities from Kellogg Biological Station, Michigan, USA - S6-5 metaG | ecosystem: Host-associated > Plants > Roots > Rhizosphere > Soil | place: USA: Michigan... | reverse complement strand
GGGTCACTGGACTACCCTCCGCGCTACGCGCTTCGGGGCTGATTCACCCTCGGGGCGGCCCGTCGGGCTCATGCGCCGTCACTCATAGCGCAACGCCTCTGCCGGATTGACCTTCGCGGCGCGCCACGCGGGATAGATCGTGGCCACCAGCGCGAGCGCAAGCGCGATCGCCGCGATGGTGATCACATCCCCTCGCTGCAGATCGGACGGCAACTCGCTGATGTAGTAGACCGACTTGTCGAGGAACTGGACGTTGAACAGCCGCTCGATGCGCGGCAGCACGGTGCCGATGTTGAGCGCGAGCAGAATGCCGCCGATCACGCCCAGCACCGTGCCGATGAGGCCGATCAGCGCGCCCTGGATCATGAAGATCGCCGTGATCGATGACGGCGCGGCGCCGATCGTGCGGAGGATCGCGATGTCGGCCTGCTTGTCGGTCACCGTCATGACCTGCGCCGACACGATGTTGAATGCGGCGACGGCGATGATCAGCGTCAGGATGATGAACATCACGCGTTTCTCGATCTGGACCGCGCGGAAGAAGTTCGCGTGACTCCGGGTCCAGTCGCGGACTTCGCCGTTGATCGGGAGCGTGCGCGCGAGGTCGAAGGCCACCGCCGGCGCCTCGAACATGTCGTCGAGCTTCAAACGTACGCCCGAGACGCCGTCAACCTGGTAGAGCCGCCTTGCATCGTCGAGATCGATCAGCGCAAGCCCGCTGTCGAACTCGAACATGCCCATCTCGAACACGCCGACCAGGTGAAATGTCTTGAGCCGCGGTAGCGTGCCGGCCGGCGTCATGGTTCCCTGCGGCGTGATCATGACCACGGGATCGCCGATGCGCACGTTGAGCGCGCGTGCGAGCTCGGCGCCCAGCACGATGCCGAACTGCCCGGGCTTCAAGTCGGTCAGCGCACCGGCGCGCATGTGCGTCCCGATGTCGGCGACGGTGGCTTCGCGCACAGGATCTATGCCGCGCACGATCGCACCCCGATTCACTTCCCCCGCCGAAAGCATCGCCTGCCCGAGCACGTAGGGCGCCGCCGCCTTGACGTGCGGATTGGCCATGGCGGCTTTCGCGACGGCGGCGTCGTCCGCAATCGCCGGAATGCCGCGGATCTCGATGTGCGAGGCGACGGCGAGGATGCGGTTGCGAAGCTCTTCCTGAAAGCCGTTCATCACCGACAGGACGACGATGAGCGCCATCACGCCGAGCGCGATCCCCGCCATCGAGGTGAGCGCAATGAACGAGATGAAGCGATTGCGCCCCGACCCGCGCCGGGCGCGCGTATAGCGAAGGCCGACGGCGAGTTCGTAAGGCGACAAGGGAAGTGTCCGCGAAAGCCGAATCGAGAGCGCTGCCGGAAGAGGACGCCGTTACGGGGACGCCATTTGCAAGCGACGTGCAGCGCGTGCCGATTATCGCATGCAAGCGGCGCCGGCCGGCTGCTAGACTCGCACGACCTTGCGACGTCGCCGGAGGCCCTCGCGTCGCCGACCATGCAATTGATCCTCGCACTGCCGGCTCTTTTCGAAGAGCGCGACGATACGGCTGCATCGAGAGGTGCGCGCGCCCTCTCGCAGATGATTGCGCTCGCCGGCACACCGGAGCGGCGAGCGGGCGGCCTCGATGCAGCGCTCGCCGCGCACTACGGTGTCGAGCAGCAAAACGACTGGCCGCTTGCACCGATACGCCTGGCGGCGCTCGGGATCGAGCCGGGCGATGGGTATTGGCTCGGTGCCGATCCCGTGACGGTCGAAGTCGGCATGGCGAGCGCCGAACTTGCGGGAATCGTCGCCGATCTCGATCGCATGGAGACGGATGCTCTGGTCGCAACGCTGAACGCGCACTTCACAAGCGACGGGCTCGCGTTCCTCGCACCTTCGCCCGGCCGATTCTTCGTCCGCGCGGCGAGCGCGACGCGCTTGTCGACGGCTGCGGCAAGCGCCGCTCTGCGGCGTCCGTTGCGGGCGCTGCTTCCGCAAGGGCAGGATGCCGCGACGTGGCGGCGCTGGCAATCGGAGATCGAGATGCTGCTGCACGAGCACCCGGTCAATCTCGAACGCGAGCGCGCGGGCCGGGCGCAGGTGAACGGCTTCTGGTTTTCGCAGGGCGGCACGCTTCCGCCGCGGCGACACGTTGCGACGACGATCGCGACGTTCGCCGGGGATGGCATCGCAGTCGCGCTTGCCGCCTTCGCCGGCGCTCCCGCGCATTCGCTGCCCGACGACTTAAGCGGCGCGCTCGCCGCTGCCCCGTCCGCCGAATCGATCGTTGCGGCGCTCGACCCGGCGCTCGATCTTGCGTCGATCGAGCGCGCGTGGGCGACTCCAGCGCGGGCCGCCCTGGCCGCCGGCTCGCTCGACTCCGTGCAGATCCTGGCGCAAAGCACCGGCGACGCGATCATCTGGCACGTCGGGCGCCCAGGATTGTGGCAGCGAATCGCCGGGCGATTCGAAGCGCGTGATCTTCGCGCGCTGCTCGACGCCACGAGGCAGGTTCCATGAGGCAGGTTCCATGAGGCCGGTTCCATGAGGCCGGTTACATGAGGCACGCATGAGGCAGATCGTGCGCCGGACGGTGCCCGATGCGGCCACCGTCCTGACGGCCGCCGGGGTCCATCCCGTGCTCGCGCGCGTGTTCGCCGCGAGAGGCGTGGCGAGCGCGGATGACCTCGGCTGCGATCTCGCGTCGCTGCCCCGGCACACGACCATGAAAGGGATCGAGGCGGCCGCCGCGCGGCTCGCCGACGCGATCCTCCACCGCGAGAAAGTGGTGATCGTCGCCGATTACGATGCGGATGGCGCAACCGCTTGCGCGGTGGCCGTGCGCGGACTGGGAGCGCTCGGCGCCATCGTCGATTTCCTCGTGCCGAACCGGTTCGAATACGGCTACGGGCTCACCCCGGAGATCGTCGCGCAAGCGGCGGCGCTCGCGCCGCGCCTGATCGTGACGGTCGACAACGGCATCGCGAGCCATGACGGCGTCGCCGCTGCGGTGGCGAGCGGCATCGAAGTGCTCATCACCGACCATCACCTGCCGGCGGCCACGCTTCCCTCACCCGCGCTAATCGTCAATCCCAACCAGGGCGGTTGCGCGTTTCCCGGCAAGCACCTCGCGGGTGTCGGGGTGATGTTCTACGTGCTGCTCGCCACCCGGGCGCTGATGCGCGAGCGCGGTTCGTTTGCCGGTCGTCCCGAGCCCAACCTCGGCACGCTGCTCGATCTCGTCGCGCTGGGAACGGTCGCCGACGTCGTGCGCCTCGACCGGACCAACCGGACGCTCGTAGCGCAGGGCCTTGCGCGCATTCGCGCCGGGCGAGCACAGCCGGGGCTCAGCGCGCTGTTCTCCGTCGCCGGACGGGATCCAAGGCGCGCGACGAGCTACGACCTGGGCTTCGTCGCCGGTCCACGCCTCAACGCCGCCGGACGGCTTTCGGACATGACGGTGGGCATTCGTTGCCTGCTTGCCGACGGCGAAGGGACGGCGGCGCCGCTCGCCGTCGAGCTCGACCGCCTGAACCGCGAGCGCCGCGAAGTCGAATCGGCGATGCAGGAAGCGGCGGTCCTTGCCGTCGAGTCCGGCGCGCGGCACGCCGCAGGCGACGATGCCTACACCGTGTGCCTGTACGACCCGGACTTTCACCAGGGCGTGATCGGGATCGTTGCGGGGCGGCTCAAGGAGCGCTACCACCGTCCGGCCGTCGTGTTTGCGAAAGGCAGCAACGGCGAGCTCAAGGGCTCGGGACGGTCGATCGCGGCATTTCATTTGCGCGATGCGCTCGATCTTGCGGCCAAGCGGGCGCCCGGCGTCATCACGCGATTCGGCGGCCACGCGTTCGCTGCCGGCGTCTCGATCGTCGAATCGGGCCTTGCCTGTTTTCAAGACGTGTTCGAATCGATCGCCCGGGAGCACTTGTCCTCCGCGGACCTCGCGCGGACCATTGACTCCGACGGCACGCTCGCGCCGGGCGAGCTCGGCGTGGAGCTTGCGGCAGCGCTCCGTGAGCAAGTCTGGGGACAAGGCTTTCCGGCCCCTCTTTTCGACGACACGTTCTCGGTGCTGGCCCAGCGCACCGTCGGCGGCAGCCACTCGAAACTGTCGCTCGCCCGCGGCGCGGAGCGCTTCGACGCGATCCTGTTCCGGCACATCGACGCGTTGCCGCCGTCCATCCGGGTGGCCTATCGGCCCGAGCTCAACGAGTGGCGCGGCGAAGTGAGCCTGGAGCTCGTGATCGAGCACTGGCAGCTGGCGTAGCGTAACGGCCGTTCGATACGCGAGCCGCCGTTGTTGCGCAGGTGCAACAACACGGGTCCATCCGCATTTGCGGTCAGCAGCGTCCGACTGGGGCTCGGGTCGCGTCGGTTGTACGCAACACCTTGATTTGCCGACCGTGCCTAATCCGACCCGTATCCGGCTTTCGCTGGACGCACGGTCTGATGCGGTGCACCAACGCGACTATAATCCGGGCTCAGGACTCGTGCCCACTCGAACCACCCTTCGCGCTCGCGCGCTTCGGGGCAATTCGCGCTCGGGAGCCTCCCGTGGCGCTCAACGCCGGGTCCTCGTGACATCAAGGGGGACTAGAGCCATGCGGCTTCAAGACAACGTCGCGATCATCACCGGCGCCGGCCAAGGCATCGGGCGCGCGACCGCCATCAAGTTTGCCCGCGAGGGCGCCAAGGTGGCGGTCTGCGACATCAAGGGAGCGTCGGTGGCCGAGACGGTCGACCTGGTCCGACACGACGGCGGGCAGGCCATCGGATTCGTCGTCGACGTCACCGCAAAGGACAGCATCGCTCGGATGGTCGAGGGCGTCATGGCGCAATGGGGCCGCATCGATACGCTCGTCAACAACGCGGGCATCGTGGAAGACGCCCAATTCAAGAAGATGAGCGAGGACCAGTTCGACCGCGTCATCGACGTCAACCTGAAGGGCGTCTACAACTGCACGCGGGCCGTCGTCGACGTCATGCTCGCTCAGAATTCGGGTTGCATCCTGAATGCATCGTCGATCGTCGGCATCTACGGCAATTTCGGCCAGACGAATTACGCCGCGACCAAGTTCGGCGTGATCGGCATGGTCAAGACCTGGGCGCGCGAGCTCGGCCGCAAGGGGATCCGCGCCAACGCGATATGCCCGGGCTTCATCGAGACGCCAATCCTGTCGAAGATGCCCGCCAAGATCATCGAAATGATGGCGGACCGGGTGCCGATGGGTCGCCTCGGCCGGCCCGACGAGATCGCCGCGACGTACGCATGGCTCGCGTCGAGCGAAGCGTCGTACATCAATGGCGCCGTGATCGAGGTCTCGGGCGGCGCGACGCTCTAGCGCAATGCGTCAACCGGCCGGTTGACCCTTCCGCTCGATCATCGGCTCAACCACATGGCCGGCTTGAGCGGCGCCACCTGCGCGGGGTACGATTCGCGATGGCTCCATTCCGCATCCGTCCCCCCGTGATTCCCACGCATCGCCCGGCTCGCGCTTCCATTGCGCGCGCGGTCGCCGTCTCCGCATTGAGCCTCGTTGCCGGCGCGTATTGCTGCGCGCCGGCCGGTGCCGGGGAGTTCATTCCCGATCCCAAGTTCGTTCCGAAGCCCGACACCTACATCTGCCCCGACGCGGCGGGAGGCGGCGTCGAGTGCTACCTGCAGGCGGTCTCGCACCTCTACACGATGTGCCGGCACGTGAAGAGCATCGAGATCATCGAGTTCGGCTACGAGAAGTCGACCGAAGGTACGAACGGCGCCAAGTCCGAGTACTGCATCGACAAGCAGAAGCTCTCGATGGTGCGCCCGTACCAGGCGGCGCTCAAGGAGGCGACGCCCAACGCGGACGCAGTCAACAAGCTGCGCGAGTTGCAAGACGTCTGGGCCAAGTCCATGGTCGAGCTCAACTGGAAGCCGGGCGAGACGGATGAGGAGTACAAGGCGCGAGTGGCGCAGCCGTATGAGGCCTTCAAGGAGCGCGCGAACGCTGTCCGGGTGGCGATTGCGGCGCACAAGGACAAGGCAGCGCCCGCGACCGCCGACAAGGGCAAGAAGGGCAAGCCGGCAACGCCGCCGTCCAAGACGAAGAGCGCAAGCTGAGTCACGCCGAGCTTTCCGCCGGAGCGGATTCCGGCGTGTCCAATCCGGACCTGTCCAGTCCCGGCCTGTCCGATCCCGACGCGCCCGGCGCTCCGTCCATCCGCGATCCTTCAAATGCGGAGCCGTCCAGCCTCGAGCCGTCGATCTACGACCGCGAGCTCTCGGCGATCCTCGGCGAAGACGGTCTGCTGGCCGCGGCACTGCCCGGATTTCGCTTTCGTCCGCAGCAACTCGCCATGGCGCACGCCGTCGCCAAGGCCATCGAGCGCCGGGGCGCGCTGATCGCCGAAGCCGGCACCGGCACGGGCAAGACGTTCGCGTACCTCGTGCCGGCGCTCCTGTACGGCGGCAAGGTCATCGTCTCCACGGGTACGAAGACGCTGCAGGACCAGCTCTTCCAGCGCGATCTGCACGGTTCGCGACACGCTCAAGGTGCCGGTCACCCTCGCGCTCCTTAAGGGACGCGCGAACTACGTGTGCCACCATCATCTCGAGCGCACGGCGGCCGACGGCCGCCTTCCCTCGCGCGACGACGCCCGGCACTTGCCGAAAATCGTCGCGTTCGCTCGCACGTCCAACACCGGCGACCGCGGCCAGCTCGCCGACGTTCCGGAGTACGCCTCGATCTGGCCCCTCGTGACGTCGACGCGGGACAATTGCCTCGGCGCCGAGTGCGCGTTCCACGCCGATTGCTTCGTGCTGAAGGCACGCAAGGCGGCACTCGAGGCCGACGTCGTCGTAGTCAATCATCACCTGTTCTTCGCCGACGTGATGCTGCGCGACGAGGGGCTCGCGGAGCTCCTGCCGGCCTGCAACACGGTGATACTCGACGAAGCGCATCAGCTGTCGGATACGGCCACGCTCTTTTTTGGCGAGGAGCTCACTTCCGGGCAACTCGGCGAGCTTGCGCGCGACTCCGAAGTCGCGGCACGCGCCGGCGCGCGCGAGGTTCCGCAGTTGCCCGAGGCCGTGGCCGGCATCGCGCCGGCGGCGCGCAAGCTGCGGCTCGCGCTCGGCGATGTGCCGGCCAAGATCACCCAGCAGGCGGCTATCGGGAAAGAGGGCTTCACCGCCGCGCTCGACGAGCTCACTGCCGCGCTCGACCGCCTCGACGCCGAGCTCGGCCTCTTTGCCGAACGCAGCGAGGACATCGCCCATTGCGCTGAGCGTGCGCGCGAGGCGGCTGCGCAACTCGCGCGCTGGCGCGCCGGCCTCGCGGGCAGCGCCGGTGAGGCGGCGTGGATCCGCTGGGTCGACGTCACGCAGACCGGCTGGCAGCTGCACGCGTCTCCCCTCTCGGTCGCGGACGTTTTCGGCAAACGCGTCGCCGAGTCGGGGCGGACGTGGATCTTCACGTCGGCGACGCTCGCCGTCGGCAAGGATTTTTCGTTGTACCAGCGCGAGCTCGGCCTTTCGAATGCGGCCACCGGTTGCTGGGAATCTCCGTTCGATTACGCGACGCAGGGTCTGCTGTACGTCCCGCGCGATCTGCCTCAGCCGAACTCGCGCGAGCACACCGAGGCGGTCGTCGCAGCGGCGCTGCCGGTGCTGCGGGCAAGCGGCGGCCGCGCATTCCTGTTGTTCACGACGTTACGCGCGCTCAACGTCGCGCGCGAAATGCTGGCCGCAGCGCTGGCCCGCGAAAAGCTCGCCTGGCCGCTGCTCGTGCAGGGCGAGGGATCGCGCAGCGAGCTTCTCGCCCGCTTCCGCGAGCTCGGCAATGCCATCCTGCTCGGCAGCGCAAGCTTCCGCGAGGGTGTGGACGTGCCGGGCTCGGCGCTGTCCGTGGTGATCCTCGACAAGCTGCCTTTTGCGCCGCCCGACGATCCGCTGCTGGCAGCGCGACTCGAGCTCCTGCGGACCGAAGGCGGCAATCCGTTTTTCGATTACCAGGTGCCGCAGGCGGCGATCGCGCTCAAGCAGGGAGCCGGTCGTCTGATTCGAACGGAAACCGACCGCGGCGTGCTGATGATCTGCGACCCGCGCCTGACCGACAAGCCGTATGGCCGGCGCATTTGGCAGAGCCTGCCGCCCATGCGTCGCACGCGCGACCTTCGGGACGTCGAGGCGTTCTTCGGCTCGGAGAGCAGCCGGTAGTCGCGCGCCGCGGTGGGTGCGGGCGCCCCGACTACCAGAACTTCCACCAGGGCTTGGGCGGCGCCGCGGCGAGGTAGACGCTGTCAGGGAACGTCTTCTTCAGTATCAGCAGCGAATCGTCGCGCAGCTGAGTGAGCCCGAGCTTGTCGTAGCTTTTCGCGAGCACGTCGAGCGCCGCTTCGTTGGACAGGGTCTGCGGATAGCCGACGATCGACGCCTGCGCGCGGTTGATCGCCGCCACGTAGGCGCCGCGATTGTAGTAATAGCGCGCGACGATGACTTCGTACTTGCCGAGCGCGTTGGTGAGATATTGCATCCGGTCCGTCGCGTCCTGCGCGTAACGGCTCTCCGGAAACTTGGCGACGAGCTCCTTGAACGCCGCGAACGATTCCTTCATCCCCTTCGGCTCTCGCTCGGCGAGGTCGAGCTCGTACACATATCCGAGGATGCCCTGGTCCTCGCGAAAGTTGACCAGCCCTTTGAGGTAGTAGGCGTAATCGACGCTCGGATTGTTGGGGAACGTGCGGATGAATCGGTCGCAGGCGGCGACCGCCGTTGCGGTTTCGCCGGCGCGGTAGTTCGCGTAGGCACCCTCGAGTATCGCCTGCTGCGCAAACCGTCCGTAAGGGAAGCGCGACTCAAGCGTGTCGTAGAGCTTGATCGCCCGCGTATAATTTCCGTCGAGCAATGCGTCGTGCGCGAGCTTGTAGAGGCCCTCGGCGTTGAGGTTCGTCGTTTCGTCGACGACGTCGGGCAGCAGGCTGCAGCCGGCGAAGGCGAGGACGGCGAGGCAGGCGAGCGCCTTGCGGAACGCGTCGGCCCGCGGCGTGAACGCGTCGGCGAAGGCGCCTGCCAGGGCGCGAGCGAACGCAACTGAACGCGGCAAGGACCACCCGCGGAATGGCGTCGAGTGCGGCAAAGCGTACATGCTTGAAAATCGCTCCGGAAACAGACGTCGATTATAGCCGACGCCCTTCTCTCATTGCCGCTCGTGCCCATCCGGCCCACTGCAATTCACGACGCGCGCGCCGCCGCGACGGCGGCGGTTGAGCACGCCGACTCGACGTCGGCGGAGGCCATGCAATCGGCCAACCAACTGGCCGAGGCGACGCACTCCATCCGGTTGCCCGCGGATGCCGCGGGGCAGCGGTTCGACGCGGCGCTCGCCCGGGCGCTGCCGCAATTCTCGCGCGCCCGCTTGAGGGCGTGGATCGAAGCCGGCCGCGTCACGGAGGACGGCCGGACGGCCTTGCCGACACGCAAAGTCCGCGGCGGCGAAGAGGTGATCGTTCGTGAATTGCCATCGCCGCACGAGGTGGATCTCGCCCCCGAGGCGATCGATCTTGCCGTCGTCTTCGAGGACGACGCGCTGCTCGTGCTCGACAAGCCCGCCGGTCTCGTCGTGCATCCCGGCGCGGGCAACTGGGTCGGAACGCTCGCCAACGCGCTGCTGCATCACGCGCCTCAACAGAGCGGCGTGCCGCGCGCCGGCATCGTCCATCGTCTCGACAAGGACACGAGCGGCCTCATGGTCGTCGCGAAGACGCTTGCCGCTCACACCGCGCTCGTGCGGCAATTGCAGGCGCGGACCGTGACGCGCGAGTACGTTGCGCTCGCCGCGGGCGACCTTTCGCGCGGCGACACCATCGACGCGCCGATCGGGCGTCACCCGACCCGGCGCACGACGATGGCCGTGGTCGCCACGGGCAAGTCGGCGCGCACGCATTTCGAGGTGCTCGAGCGCTTCGGCAACGCGACGCTCCTTCGTTGCCGGCTCGAGACCGGGCGCACGCATCAGATCCGGGTCCACCTGGCGTCGCTCGGCCACCCGCTCGTCGGCGATCCTGCGTACGGGCGCAAAGAAGCGATCGCCTTCGGACGGCAGGCGCTGCACGCCGCGCGCCTCGGGCTCGTGCACCCGGTCACCGCGCGCAAGATGGCGTGGAACTCGGCGCTGCCGAACGATTTCGCGGACCTGCTTGCCTCGTTGCGCGCGCAAGC
>Ga0163163_10006565_pt1 | contig 10190 bp, 13 predicted proteins | sample S65metaG_FD_119766 | JGI IMG/M metagenome (GOLD analysis project Ga0163163, IMG submission 119766) | Switchgrass rhizosphere microbial communities from Kellogg Biological Station, Michigan, USA - S6-5 metaG | ecosystem: Host-associated > Plants > Roots > Rhizosphere > Soil | place: USA... | reverse complement strand
TTGGCTCTCCGTGTTTGGGAGAAGACGATGAAGAACGCGGGACTAGAGTTCACGGCCGATTTCCCTGACGACATGATCGATGAGGGGGAAGGTGAGGATTGGCGGGTTGTTCGGCCAGGCGGAATGGCCATCTCCCACGCTATTGCGGACCTCCTTAGGGGTGCCGGCATGTCGGTATCCGAGCCTGAAGCAGAGCTTGAACATGAGTGCTGGGTATTCGATGTCGAGAGGGAAGGGCGGAGATACCCAACTCGGGTGTATGATTTCGATGAGCCGAAGTCTCTCCATGTCGCGGGGTCTTCGCCCTGGCTAAAGCATTGGCTCAACAGGCGCGATTTCTATAGCGAGTATCTGGAAACCTTAAGCGATTTGTTGTCCAGCGACCCAAGATTCGGCGCCGTGCAGTTGGTCGACGTGAACCATCGCCCAATATCATTTGACTAGGTAGATCTTCACAGGAATAGCGCCTTGCGGATGAACACTCTTGGCCGATATCGCCATCGGGCGATGCTGACCTGGAGGCATTGACCCTTGAGCTTTTCCAGTCGGACACTGGACATTCCGCTTCTATCCGCAAGCCGATATATCTGACCGACTTTGGGTGACGTACGATCGAGCCGCTCCTGCCAACAAGCGACGAGCCCTGCCGCGCGTCGTTGGGGGGCGATTGCTACAAGGCATTTGTGGATGCTGCGGTTGAGGTGTGCCAAAGAGCGGATTCCGGTTGAGTGCTGAGTTCGACGGAGTTCGGTCTCCTTATTCACGCTCACCTATCCGAAATCGGATTCTCCCGGATGGGCAGATGTTGAGGTCTACAACAGTGCCGGGGCTTACCCGCCGTACGATAGCGCATCCGACAAGCACATATCGATCTCCCATATAGCAGGAGCTTTCACATGCACTATGAAACGACGGCCAATCTGGCCGGCGGGGACGACACGCGTCTTTACGAGGACACATCGTTCGATGCCGGGACGGAAGCCTGTTACGCCAACGAGCTCATGACCGAACCACCCGGCGACGGGGAAGGGGAGGAGATGGGCGAGGATGGCGGCACGTCCGACGACACGTCCGGCGACACGATTGCGGACGTCGAATATGAAGGCGTCCTTTATCAGGTGCCGCGCCCTTTGAAGGACGCGCTGCTGCGGCAGGCCGACTATACGCGCAAGACGATGGAGCTGGCGGATCAGCGCCGCGCGCTTGCCGCTGACCGGGCCGGGCTCGAGCAGGTCGAGGCGATGACCCTCGACGAGTTCCACACGAGTGCGCGGCTGCAGGAGGTTGAGCGCGAGCTGGAAGAACTTGCCCAGCATGATTGGTCGGAGGTGGATCCCGGCCATCCAGGCATGGCCGAGCTGCGGGCGACCATCGGCCAGCTTGTCCAGGAGCAACGCGCGCTGCACGGCCGGCTCAACGAACATCATCACCATAAGACGGCCCGCGAACAGCAGGAAATCGCCAGGACGCGGGCCGAAACCGATCATAGGATGGCGCGCGAAATCCAGGACTGGTCACCCGAGCGGCGGCAGGCGTTGGAAAGCTTCGCGCTCGCCCTGGGGATTCCCGACGAGCAGCTGGGCCATGCTTCGGCCGCCGAGATGCGGATCCTGAACCTCGCTTATCAGGGCGCCCAGCATTTGGAGCGGCAACGCGCCGCCAACCGGGGCGCTTTTCGACCAGCGGCCGAAGTCGGCGGATCAGCCGGCGGCCCTTCCGACCCATCGCGCATGACCATGGCCCAGTATCGGGCTTGGCGCGCCAAACAGAAATAAGGACTACTCTATATGGCCAATTCACTATTGACGATCGACGTCATCGCCAAGGAGGCGCTGATGGTCCTGGAGAATGAACTCGTCGCAGCAAAGAGCGTGCATCGCGGTCTCGAAAGCGAGTTCGGCAACGCCAAGAACGGCTATCAGTCCGGCGCGACCGTGACGATCAAGCGACCGACCGATTTCACCGTTCGTTCGGGCGCCAACGCGGCGGTGCAGGATGTGCTCGAAGGATCGACCACGATCACTGTCGACCAGCAGAAGGGCGTTGATTTCGCCTTTTCGAGCCAGGAGCTGACGCTCAACATCAAGGACCTGTCCGAGCGGGTGATCAAGCCCGCGATGGTGCAGCTTGCCAACACGATCGACAGCGCGGTGATGGCGCTGGCCTCCAAGGTTCCCAACTGGGTGGGCTCACCCGGCCAGAGCATCAACAGCTTCCAGGACTTCGCGCTGGCGCCGCAGCGGCTCGACGAACAGGCCGTGATGAGTGAGGGCCGCACCGCGATCCTTTCGCCGGCTGATCATTGGGGCATGCTGGGAACCCAGACCAACCTCTACATCCAGGGAGCCGCGAGCGACGCCTATCGCAAGGGCGATCTCGGCCGGATCGGCGGGGTCGACACCTTCATGTCGCAGAACGTTCAATCGCTGACGACCGGCAGCCGGAGCGGCGGCATCCTGATCGACCTGAGCATCACCGCCGCGACGATCGACTATGCGGCCGTCAAGGACACGATGGTGCAGACGATCCATATGGACGGTTTCACCGGCGCCACCGACACCGTGAAGGCTGGCGAAGTGTTTACGATCGCCGGGGTTTACGCGGTCAATCCTGTCACCAAGGCGCGTCTGCCATGGCTCAGGCAGTTCACCGTCGTCTCGGACGCGACCTGCGCCGGCAACGAGACCGATGTGGTGATCTATCCGGCGATGATCTGGTCAGGCGCATTTCAGAATGTTTCGGTTGCGGGCGTCAGCGACCTCAACAATCAGGTGGTGAGCTTTCTGGGATCGGCGGCAACCGCCTATCCGCAGAATCTCGTCTTCCACAAGAACGCGTTTGCGCTGGCGATCGTGCCGATGGTGTCGCCGCCGGGCGCGGTCGATGTGGCTCGTGAGAGCTACAAGGGGACGAGTGTGCGCATGATCCCGTTCTACAATGGCTCCTCGGACGTCAGCACACTGCGCCTCGACGTGTTGTACGGCGTGAAGGCGCTCGACCCGCGGCTGGCTGCCCGCATCAGCGGCACCGCCTGACCATAGCATCATGGAGCCGCCTGCGGGCGGCTCCTTCTTTTCGGAGGTTGCATGGCGATTTCCACCTATTCCGACCTGATCGCCGCGGTTGCGGTCTGGCTCGACGGATCCGACCTCGCGGGACAGGAGACGGCGCTCATCGCGCTGACCGAAGCCGAGATCAACGCCCGGCTTGCGGCGGGGCTCGCCGAAGGCCGCACCGTTCATCCCATGATCGCGCGTTCGCAACTGACGATCAGCGGCGAATATCTCGGAACGCCCGATCAGAATGGGGAGATGGTCCTTCCCATCGCGTTCGAGATCACCGGCCTTGCCCGGCCCTGGCGACTTCGGCCGGTGGCGCCCGAGCATCTGGCCGCGATGCGCTATCGAATGGCCGACGAGCGGCGGGCAACAGCAGTAGCGATCGACGGAGATCCGCCGCGATATTATGCGCTGCTGAACGGCGAGTTTCGGTTTTTCCCCGTGCCGGCGACGAGCTTCGCAGCCGAGTTCACGCGCTTCGTCGAATTGCCGGCGCTGACCGAGGAAGGGCGCACCAACTGGGTGTTGGCGAAGCACCCCAACGCCTATCTGCATGGCGTGCTGGCCCAGGCCGAACTGATGGGCTGGAACGATGCGCGTGTTGCGACCTTTGCCACGCTTTTCACCAACGCATGCGACGGCATATTGGCGCGCTACCCGACGCCAGCGAGCGAAGTTCCGCTGCAATCGGAAATCATCGATCTGGTTGGCCAGGGCAGGCGGATCAGCGCCGCGGGTTTCAGCGCATGAGGAGGATATTCGGGGAGTGGAGGCCAGACCAGCCGGCCCACCTCAACAACGGGCTGGTGATTGCCGACGGGTGCGTACCGATCGCAAACGGATATGCCCCGCTGCCGTCCTTCACTCCCGCCACCGCCGGCCAACTGGGATCACCGTGCCTGGGTGCCGCAGCCTATCGAACGGCCGACGAGACCTATATTTTCGCAGCCGATGCGACGAACATCTATCGCTACAGCGCGACGGGATTTTCGAGCCTAATCGGCGGGCTGACGAGTTCGGCCGCGGCAGGCGTCCGCTTCTGCCCTTATAACCGGTTGATGCTCGCTACCAACGGCCATGATGGGATCAAGAGGTTCGACCCGGCATCGCCCGGCAGTTTTGCCGCGCTGGATGCGTCGGCGCCCACCGCGCGCTTTTTGGCCGTGGTGAGAGGCTTCGTCGTCGCTGGATATGCCAGCAATGACAGCCTGCGGCTGGCCTGGTCCGACAGTGGCGATCCGGCCGAGTGGGAGGCCGGCGCGGGCGAAGCCGGCTTTTACCTGATGCCGGGCGGTGGCGACATAACCGGCGTGGTGGGGGGAGAATATGGCCTGGTCTTCCAGGAGAATCGCATATTGAGGATGACCTATACGGCGGACGACGCGGTCTGGCAGTTCGACGAGATTGCGACCGACGTGGGATGCATCGCACCCTGGTCGCTCGCCAGCTACGGCAGATTGAGCTTCTTTCTTTCGAACAAGGGCCTGATGGCGTGCGACGGCGTGAGCGTCCAGGCGATCGGATCGGAGAAGATCGACCGGACTTTCCTGGCGCTGATGGACCGCTCTTACCTGGAGAAGATTTCCGCGGTCGTCGATCCGCGCAACAGCCTCTACTTCATCGCTGTGCCGAGTGCCGATCCGCCAAACCGGGTCTACATCTACAATTATGCGCTCGAGCGATGGACCAGCGCGCCCTTGCCAACGCGACGCATGTTCCCGGCGCTCGGCGAGGATGCGACGCTCGAGCAGATCGACGCCATATTCGGCGACATCGATCAGATCGGCGGCTCGCTCGACAGCGCCATGTTCCGTGGCGGCTATCCGCTGATGATGCTGTTCGACGGAGGCAACCGGCTTGGAGCGCTGACCGGGCCGAATGTCGCGGCCTCCTTCGTCGATGGCTATGTCGAGCCCTTCCCGGGGCAGGTGTGCCGGATCCGTTCGGTGCGCCCTCTGACCGACAGCCCGGATCCGACCGTGGCGATCGCGGTCGAGGATGGGCCGGCCGACGTTCCCACCGAGAGGGTCTTTGCGACCCGCTCGCAGGGCGGATTCCACCGGCTTCGGCAAAGCGGCAACCTCATCCAGATCAAGCTTTCGATGCCGGCCGGCTCCGCCTGGACCTATGCGCAGGGCTATGACGTCGAGATCGCGGCGGGAGGGCGGGCATGAGCCTGATCCTGAAAGAACAGGAGCGCAGCCAGGCCGAGTGGAACCGCAAAGCCCGGGACGTCGTCAACATGTTGACCCGGCGGTTGCTTGGAAGCGGCGCCAGTACGGCGCGCCCGATCGGTCCTGTCGATGGCCAGGCCTTTTACGATCGCACGCTGAAGAAGCCGAGCTGGTGGAATAGCGAGGACGGCGAATGGAAGGATGCAATGGGCGCGGGGGTCTGAGCTTCGGTCGGGTTCCCCCGGCCCAATGGGAGCGAGCCAGGCATCTGCTCCTCCCGGCGTTGGCCTGGGACGGCGATCGGAGCGAAGAAGAGGTGCGTGAGGCGCTGGACCAGGAAACCGCCCAGCTGTGGATCGGCGAGGATCAGGATGTGCGCTGCGCCGTCGTCACCTGTCTTTCGCGGACCAGACGTGGGCTGATCTGCGAAATCTGGCTGATGGGCGGCCGCGACCGACGCCGCTGGCTGCACTGCATCGATATCCTGGAAGCGGCGGCGCGCGAACGCGGCTGCGTTTCGATCGAGCTTATCGGGCGCAAAGGATGGACCCGGCTGTTGCCGGCATATCGCCAGGCGGCGGTGGTTCTCAAAAAGGAGTTCAATGATGGGTGGCAAGAAGACAAAGACGAAGAACGAACCCTGGGCGCCGGCCCAACCCTACATACTCAAGGGGATGGAGCAGACATCGAGGACGTTCGACGAAAACCAGCCGCGGCTGCAGGACATGTCCAAACAGGCCTATGACGCGTTCGCGCGAATGGCGCCGAGCGCCTTCGGCGCGACGCCGTTCGTCGACAATGCGCAAGCGGCCGCGCAGACGATTTCCAACGGCTACTTCCTTGGCGGAAATCCCGGGCAGGCAACCTATCAGCGTCTCCAAAATGATCGGGGGGGCGGCGCGGGGCGTGGGTTGTTCGGAAGCGGCGGAAGCGGCGTGGCTGCTCGCGATCCCTCAATGGGTGTGCTTTCCGGCATGGCGCAAGGCGGGGGCGGCGCCAATCCGGCGGATCGTTATGCCGCCGGCGTCGCCAAAGGCCAGTATCTCAACGCGCAGCCCTCGGCGGCGCTCTACTCCAACATGATGAATCAGAATTATCTGACCGGAAATCCATATTTGGAGAATGTGATAGCGCAGACCAATGCCGACGTGACCCGAGATTCCAACCGGCTGTTCGGCGCGCGCGGAATGGGGGCCGGCGTGTCGTCCGCTTTCGCCGATTTGGTGTCGAAGAACCTTGCCAATAATGAAGGCCAACTTCGCTACCAGAATTATAACGACGCCGCGGGCCGCCAGCTTCAGGCGGCCGGCCAATCGGACGCCGCGTGGAATGGCGAGCGAGGCCGGATGGATGGCGCGACCGGACTGCTCGCCAGCAATTATAACGCCGGCCAAGACCGCGCGCTTGCGGCGGCGCAGGCGCTTGGCGGTCAGTACAACGCAGGACAGGATCGCGCGCTCGAGGCGGCGAAAGCATCGGATAGCGCGCAGGCCAATCAGGTGCAGCAGATGCTGCAAGCGCTGGGCCTGACGGGGGACCTGCGGAACGCCGAATATGCGGGTGTCTCTCCGGCGACGGGGTTGCTCAACACTGCTGCGGAATTGCCGTATATCGGGGTGGGAGCGTTGAACGGCAATATTCGCCAAGCATCAAACGGTTATGGCACGACCACGCAAAAGACTAGTGGCGGTCTAGGCGGGGCGCTGGGCACGATTTTGGGCTCCGCTGCAAGCGCCTTTGGCGGAGGCATCGGCACAGGCCTCGCCGGCCGCGTCATCACGTAGGCCCCCCAAGGTCGACGGTGGTGCATGACATTACCTGCAGGCCGAACGACTCCTGAAAAGCACTCGTGCCGCTGCGTATTTTCAGCGGGCCTTCTCACATATGGAGCTTGCAATGGCGAAGACGTCGGTTTCAGACTGGGACGCTTCATCAATAAACAACAGCGATATAGATGGCATAAATATCGCGGAGAACTGTCCAGCTGCAGGAATCAATAATGCGATACGCGCCGTCATGGCCCATATTGCGGCATGGCGTGACGGCGCTATCGCGGGACTGCTTGCCAAGTCGGGTGGAACGATGACGGGCAGCATCACCGAAATGGGAGCTGCCTCGACGATCAAGGATCCTGGCGGGACCGCGCAGCTGATCGGCTATCGCAACATTCCCTCGAATCCGAGAGTCTCGTCCTACACGCTGGCATTAGCCGACGTCGGCAAATGCGTAGACACGAGCGCGGGCGTGACGATTCCGCCGAACGGGTCGGTGGCTTTCACCGTGGGCGACACGATCTCAATCTACAACAACAGCTCTTCGAATGTCACCATAACGCAGGGTTCCGGCGTCACCTTGCGGCTGGCGGGGACGGCGACAACCGGAAATCGGACACTGGCCCAGCGCGGCTGGGCCTCGGTCAGAAAGCTCGCCACCGATGAATGGATCGCCTCGGGATCGGGGCTAAGCTGATGAGCGGGATCATGCTTGCCGCAACCGGGAGGGTCGTGCCGCCGCCGTCGCCGCTTAGTATCTCTGCGACAGTTATAGGCTCCGGGTCATCTAACGTAACTACAGGGTCGGGCAATACTCAAGTGCTCACGGGCGGTTACCGTATCTTTAGTGCCACCGCCTTCGGCGGTTCTCCTCCCTATCACTATATCTGGGAGAGACAGAACGCACTCAATAAAACATCTTTAGCAGACACAGAATATTCGCAAGTTTCTGTGAACTGGTCTGGAATGATTGTCGGTGAATATCAGAGCACAACAGCTAGATGTCATGTCACAGACAGCAGCGGAGCAACCGCAAGCTCATCGACACAGGTTATCGGACTAACACGAATAAGTTGATGGAAGGCCTGTCGATATGGTCGTCGATAACCCTATCGCCCCGATTGCATTAAGGGCCGCCGATACAGCGTCTCTAATGCTCGCATTAGCCACGCTCGCGCAGATCCTACCTGCATTGGCGGCGGCGCTATCCTGCATCTGGTATGCCATCCGTATCTATGAATGGATAGCAAAGAAACGGCGGCGATCCGGAACGCACGATCCGAGTTCTGAGTCGATCAACGTCGACTAATCCCGCTTTCGAGACATGGAGAGAATGATGACGACGGCTTCGCTGGCGTGGATGGGCTATGTCGTGGCGCAAATCGGGGTTCGCGAGGTGCCAGGACCGCGTAACAGCCCGATTATCGCCCGATGGCTGACGGCCTTGAAAGCCTGGTGGTGCGATGATGCGACGCCATGGTGCGGAGTATTCGTCGCCCATGTCATGCAGAAGAGTGGCTTTTGTCTCCCGCGACACTGGTATCGCGCCAAGGACTGGGCGAGTTGGGGCACGCGATGTGAGCCTGCCTACGGCGCGATCTGCGTGGTCGAGCGACCGGGCGGAGGGCATCTCTTTTTCGTCACCAGGATTTCGCCTGCGTTTGTCTGGGGGGTAGGCGGCAATCAGGGAGACAGGGTCTGCGAAGCGAAGTTCGATCGTAGTCGCGTAATCGGGTTTCGGTGGCCGCCGGGCCTCGCCGCTCCATCGCCACTTCGGCCGGTCGCAGGTGACGAGGGTTTGCTTTCGGAGATCGAGGCATGAGGACCACCCTCATGTATCTCCGCGCACGCTTGCGCGAGCGGACCACATGGGCCGCGATTGGGGTCGCCGTGACGGGGGCCGCCGCACTCGAGAGCCCCTTCAACTGGATCGCGATCATGGTGGGCGTGATTGCAACGCTCCTGCCGTCGCCGGAGCGGCCTCATGCCTGAAATCATCTTTCTGATTCATCGCTATTGGCCCGTCGCCGCGATCGGACTGCTGACGGTCCTCCTCGGCGTCCAGACCGCGCGCATAGCGTCGCTCAAGACCTCCCATGCGGTCTACGTCGCCAAGACCCAAAAGGAACGCGCCGACGCCGTGGCCGCTGTCCTGGCCCGCGACAGAGCTTCCGCCGCCATTTCCGAACAGGAAGCCCAACGCCATGAAAAGACGATCACCGATCTGCGCGCTGCTGCTGCTGAGCGCTTGCAGTCATACACCCGCAAAGCCGGTCCTGTGCCCGTCGTTCCCCCGGCCGCCTTCGTCGCTAATGCGTGCCCCGGCGATCCAGCATTTCTACGAATACCTGCCGGACAAGCCGTCGCCTTGATGCTCGCGGCCGACGAAAACACCCAACAACTCGTCGATCTGCAATCGTGGATCAGGAAACAGCAGGAGTCCTGGAAATGAACGACGACTCGCGCCCGGCGAGGCTGGAAATGCCGACGATCGGGCTTGGGCTTGGGCTGGGACTGAGCGGATCTGGCAACGGCTTCGCGCCTCCGCCCGGCTATGTTTTTCTCATCGATACTGACGGCGCCTACCTGCTTGATAGCGACGGCGCGTACCTCGTGGAGGCGATCTAATGGTCACAACTCGCGTCAAGGCTGGCGTCGTTTCGCGCAATTTCGCCTATAATTTCAAGCAGTCGAACACCGGCAAGATCCGGCGCGCACTCGAACGCGCGGCCTTTCAGGTAAACGGCGAAGCTTCGAACTACAACAACCCGGTCTTTATTCATGCTGGCGACAGCACTACCGGCGGCGCTGGGTCTGGAACGTTCAACACCGGGACCTACAGTCTGTCGTACAACGCCCATTCTTATCCAACCCGCTTGGCCGAGACCCTGGCGCGCCGGTATGGTCTCGCTGCGACGGACGGCTATTGGGGCGACCGCAAGAATAATGGCTATGATCCGCGCGTCACATTGGGGGCGAGCTGGCTCAACAACAGCGGGCAGCTTTCGATCGCGGGGTATGCGTTGAATTGCCCGAATAGTGTCACCAGCACTACGAATATCGATTTCACCGCGGCGACCAATGCCGCGCAGCCGAACTTTGACGTGATCGATATCTGGTATATCCAATATAGCGGCGGCGGCACCTTCACGGTGGGCGTCGATGGCGGAGCGGCGCTCTCCACG
>Ga0163163_10006563_pt1 | contig 10191 bp, 6 predicted proteins | sample S65metaG_FD_119766 | JGI IMG/M metagenome (GOLD analysis project Ga0163163, IMG submission 119766) | Switchgrass rhizosphere microbial communities from Kellogg Biological Station, Michigan, USA - S6-5 metaG | ecosystem: Host-associated > Plants > Roots > Rhizosphere > Soil | place: USA: Michigan... | reverse complement strand
CGATACACGGCTTGAAGTGTTCAATGCGAATGGGTTTCGTCATCGAGTACGCCTTCTGCCCGTCAGGGATTTGATGCTCGTAGAACCAGATCTCCTTTGTGGGTTCCCCCTTCTCGAAAAAAAGCAGGTTCGTGCCGATACCTGCATACGGCTTGAAGACACTGTTCGGAAGACGAACAATCGTGTGAAGATTGCACTCTTCCATCAGGGCTTCCTTAAGGCGAGTCTTGACACCCTCACCAAAGAGACTTCCGTCGGGGAGCACAACGGCAGCACGGCCACCGGGCTTTAGCAACCGCATGATGAGCGCCAAGAAAAGATCCGCAGTCTCCTTCGTTCGGAAGTGCTGAGGAAAGTTGCTCTCGATTCCATCCTCCTCGCGTCCACCAAAAGGAGGATTTGTAAGAACAACATCAACGCGGTCCGAGGCTCCATAGCTGATATAAGGCTTTGCGAGCGTATTGTCGTGCCGAACGAAGCTGGGGTTCTCGATTCCGTGAAGAAGCATGTTTGTGACGCAAAGCATGTGTGGCAGTTGCTTCTTTTCAACCGCACGAAATGCAGCTTGCATCTTCTGCTCGTCTTCGACCTTCTTCACGTATAGGTCTCGCATGTGACGAAGGGCGCAGGTCAAAAAGCCACCTGTCCCACAAGCAGGATCTAGCAGGATCTCTCCTGGTCTTGGATCGATCCTGTCAACCATGAACGCCGTGACGGCCCGAGGCGTGTAGTACTCTCCGGCGTTGCCTGCACTTTGCAGGTCATTGAGAATCTGCTCGTAGATGTCGCCGAAATGCTGGCGTTCTGCAAGGTCGTTGAAGTTGACCTCATTTATCTTGTTTAGAACCTGGCGCATGAGCTGGCCAGATTTCATGTAGTTGTACGCGTCCTCAAAGACGTCGCGAACAACTCGCCTGCGGTCGCCTTGCTTGCCAGCGACAGACAACTCCTTGAGTTGTGGAAAGAGTTGGGAGTTGATGAAGTTCATCAACTCTTCGCCCGTGATTCCCTCCGGGTCCGCGGCCCACGCCCTCCACTGAAGAGGCGTTGGAATCGGGGAACGATAGTTGTCCTGCATCAGCTCAAGCTGCTGATCTTGGTCGTCAATGATCTTCAAGAAGAACATCCAACATAACTGAGAAATGCGCTGCGCATCGCCATCAACGCCAGTATCTTGGCGCATGATGTCTTGAATGGATTTGACCGTGCTACGAACTGACATAGCTAAGCGGCCCTCTGGTAGAGTTCATCTTGAAGTTCGTGAACAGCGTGCTCGAAGTCTGCACGAGTACCGAAATGCTTGAGGAGTTGAAGCGGAGTTCCCATAGTGTCAAAAGGCGAAATCTGAAGAACCCTTGGGTCATCAAGATTGATGATTCCCTGGTCTTGATACTTCTGTAGCAGAGCTTCTAAAACACCGCGAGCTTGCGGGCCGTATTTTACGAAGACGTTCTTCTTACGAACGTTGTCCGCGCGCTCGCGTCGGGTCAATGGGGGCTGATCGAAGGCTACGTGACAAATAAGGTCGAAGGGATCAAGGTCCTTCCCTACTTCTTCCGCAAGCGGTTCAAGAGGAAGTCCTTCTTTCTCTAACTCCTCAATGATGGCTTGCTTTCGTTCCGTCGATTTCCAGCTACGAAGAAAATCACTCAGCGTGGCGAAGCGCTTCTTCAAGGCCCGCTTACTGAAGTCTTTCAAGCTTTCCGTAATGAGCCGACCATTCTCGTCCAGGTACTCAACTCGCTCGGCGACGATCGTGGCCGTAACGCCGTCAACGTATACTTTCCCCCTAGGGCCATCGCCTTCAGGAATGGTGATGTCTGGGCGGTCAATGACGACTTCTTCTTCTCCGATGTTCTCGGGAATCGGATCTTCTTCGTCCTCTGGCCGTTTCAGGTCGTCCGGAGGTGTCATGGGGTCGTTTTCGTCAGGTTCGTAGATCTGTTCCGGCGGGCCATCGAAATCCGGATCAGCAAAGTGGTTCGTCGCACCGCGAAAATCCATCAAGGTGAAGTAAAACTTCTTTGTGTCTTCATGGACTCGCGTTCCACGCCCAACAATCTGTTTGAACTCAGTCATTGAACCAATGGTCCGGTCGAGCACAATTAAGCGACACGTCTGAGCATCAACGCCTGTCGAAAGTAGCCGGGACGTCGTTACGAGTACGGGATATTTGGATTCCGGGTCTATGAAGTTGTCCAGCTGATCCTGACCTTCGTTGTCGCTGCCGGTGATGCGCATTACGTAGCGACGATTCTGGTCACAGAGATCTTTGTTCTCGTTCACGAGCGCCTGCCGCATTCGAGCGGCGTGTTCTTCATCGACGCAAAACACGATGGTCTTTTGGAATCGGTCGTTGCTTTCCTTTAAAAACTGGCTCACTTTTTTTGCAACCAGTTTGGTGCGGTCGTCTATGACAAGAGTCCTATCGAAGTCTTTCGTGTTGTAGATGCGATCTTCTACCTCTTCACCCTCGCGGTCGGTCTTTCCTCTCTCAGGTCGATAGCCGTTTACATCAACGTCGATGTGAACCTTGATAACTTTATAGGGCGCAAGGAAGCCGTCGCGAATGCCCTCTCTCAGGGAATAGGTGTAGACCGGGTCTCCGAAGTATTCGATGTTCGAAACGTATTTCGTTTCTTTGGGAGTTGCCGTCATGCCGATCTGAGTGGCACCTGAAAAATGCTGAAGAATTTCGCGCCAAGCGGAATCCTCGGCGGCACTTCCACGATGACACTCGTCGATAACAATCAAGTCGAAAAAGCCTGGAGAAAACTCTCGAAAAAGCTTTTGCCGTTCTTCTGGTCCTGTGATCGCCTGATAAAGGCCGAGGTAAACCTCGTAGGCGGTATCGATTCGGCGCTTCTTGTCTAGCGCAAGGACGATCTCTTCCTTTGTACCGTCTGCCCGTTCGATAGTCTTCGATTGCGTGCTGAGCTTTGCCATCGCAGCGCCAAAAGGCCTGAAATCGTTGACCATCGTTTGGTCTACGAGAATGTTGCGGTCGGCCAGGAATAGAATTCTCTTCTTCCTGCCGGCTTTCCAGAGACGCCAGATGATCTGAAACGCCGTGTACGTTTTCCCGGTTCCAGTCGCCATCACCAACAGCACTCGATTACTGCCCTTGGCGATGGCTTCGATCGTGGCATTTATAGCCTTCGTTTGGTAGTAGCGCGGTTCCTTCCCGCTGCCGTCATCGAAGTAGGGCTGAAGTACAAGCTCTTCTTCCGTTGGCGTGAGTTTCTTCCATTCGCAGTACTTCGCCCAGAGTTGGCCTGGAGGTGGAAAAGCATTAAGCCCGATAGACGACTCCTTCGTCTCACTGAGGCCAGTTCGATCGTGAAAGACGAATCCATCTCCGTTGGACGAGAACACAAATGGGATGTCCAGAGTCTCTGCGTAGTCCAGCGCTTGTTGGATTCCATCCCCGACGCTGCAGTTGTTCTCCTTCGCTTCAATGATCGCGATCGGAATGTTCGGCTTGTAATAGAGAATGTAGTCCGCCCGTTTGGCCTTCCCACGCGTCACCAGTTTTCCGCGGACGATGATTCTTCCCTTGGTGAAGCTGACCTCCTCACGGATCTGCGCGATTTCATCCCAGCCGGCGTTGCGCACGGCAGGAGTAATGAACTTCGTGCAGATGTCCCGTTCTGAGAGGTCTTTCTTGTTCATAAAGGCGGAGTCCCGGCTCAGCAAACGCATCCGCTGAAACATTCGGAACTCCTAACGTACCAAAGGTTTAAGCGGTAGAGCGGATGCCGGCGTTTGTGCGTTCTCGGTTGCAGTCAAGGCTGCGCGAAGCGCACCGCGTCAAGCGGCCTGGCCTTTACTGCCCGTTTTCTTCAGACTTGGGCTGCGGGAGCAGGTGCTTTGAGCGACCAGCGGGAGCGTCCCCGCAAGGGGCATAACACCTGATCCCCTGCCAGACGGCGAGTCGGAGGAGGTCCAGGAGGGGGGAACTCCCTCTTGGGATTTCAGCCTTCAGATTCTTCGGAGGCTCCAAGTTCTGCTTCGATCTCTTCGATGGTTGGGAGCGTCCCCTTGAGCGGCTCCGGGAGTTGATCGAGATGTGTAAACTCAGAAATTCCAATCGGAGTGGTCGTTCCCCTGAGGGCATATTCGGCAATGATTCCATTCTTGGTCTTGCAGAGGATCAGGCCGATGCTTGGTTTGTCATCGGAGTGACGCAGGAGATCGTCAACGGCTGCGAGGTAGAAGTTCATCTTCCCTGCGTACTCCGGTTTGAACGGCGTCATTTTCAAATCGATGACCAGATAGCAGCGCAGCTTCAAGTGGTAGAAGAGCAGGTCAATGCGAAAGTCTTCGCCGCCGACTTCAAGTGGGTACTGCCGTCCCACAAACGCAAATCCCCGGCCCAATTCCAGGAGGAACTTTTGGATGTGCTCGACGAGGCCGACTTCGAGTTCCCTTTCGTGGGCGTCCTGGGAGAGCGTTAGGAAATCAAAGTTGTAGGGGTCTTTGAGAAGCTGTTGCGCGAGATCGGATTGAGGAGCGGGCAGTGTCCGTTGGAAGTTGGTGACCGCTTTTCCCTGGCGACGGTAAAGACCAGCTTCGATTTGGATCACCAAGACGTTCCGGCTCCAGCCGTTTTCGATGGCGGCACGGGCGTACCAAAGCCGCTCGTCCTCGGTTTTCAACTTCTCCAGAAGGGTCAAGTTATGGAACCACGTCAATCGTGCAAGTGGCTCTTGCACAATTGCTTCGTCAGGCCACGCTTCGGCTAAGGCCCTCATATACTTGAGGTTACGCGGAGACAGCCCCTTCATCTGGGGGAAGGACTGGCCAAGATCCTTTGCTAACTGATCGATCACTTTAGTCCCCCACCCTTCGGCTTGCTGCCGAGCGAGGATTTCCTTCCCGATCCCCCAATAGAGCAGCACGAGTTCACTATTGACGGCAACCGCAGCCCGGACCTGGGCAGCTTGCACCCTCTCCTTGATGCTTGCGAGAAGGGCTGCGTAGTTGTCGGCGATCGGGGTCTTCTGATCCATGAGGTCGTTCTGTGATATTGGGCCGCTCACCGGCCATACATGCCAGCGCTCACTCTACCGTAGCAGCGGTCGTGCGATTTTCCAATCGGTGTACGGCCGGACGGTGCAAACCTTGGTTTTCGCCCGCGAAAATATTTTCAGTTTAAGCTGCATGAAGCTACTTGTACCCTCTTCGCCCGTACGGTACCCGAACCTGAAATCCAGCACGAAAAACGTGACTTGGACGTGTTGATGTTGGGTGCAGCGTGCCCGTTAAAGCCAGTGCCAACTGGCCTAAGGTGCGCGGGATTGACCATCCTGCCGGAAGTCGTTTTTCAACTTCCGATGCTGCTCACCCGTAGAGCTGGATGCCATGAGAGTGGCTCGTCCAGTTCGAGGGAGGCTCTTACGAGTAATCCCTTCCAGGTTTGGAAGGAGCAATCCGTGAGTTCTATCCCATGGCGGTGTTGTGGCTGAAGTCGGGCGACGGAGAAAGACCTTGCTGCAAAACGATCGCAGGATGCGAGCGATTTTAAAGTGAGGCCGTTGCGGCCAAAGCGGGTGAGATTTTGCAGCATGGTGCTGCAAAATTGAATCCCGTCCAGGGGGATCGCGGCCATTTGGCTCGTTCAACCTGGCTTCCGTGGGGAGTCTGCATTCGACGACGAATGTAGTCGGGGCTAATCAGCCTCGACGACCGGTCGAAAAAACCGGCGGCGAAAAGCTCAACCATGAAAGGCGCGAAAGCGCTTGGGAGTAAATTCTGATGGAGACGGTACCGAATGTCGAAAAGTCATCGCTCTTGGGTAAGGGGACGCTTCTAGTTTCGTGCCCCAGAAATCGCACGGGTTTGCGTGCGGAAACTATGGCCTGCCGGGAGGTAGGTACATGGAGCAATGGCCAGGAGGTTGGTCCTCCTAGCAACGTGACCATCAGAGTGAAGGTCGTAACTAATCCGGGAAGGTCTTTTGCTGCCGCCTGTGGTCGGGCGGTGCCGCGTCGGTAACGCGGTGCTTCAAAGGCAGAAGACTGGGAGAGTCATTCAAGTAGAAGCGGCAAACTTCCAAGTCGAAGTTTGCGGTCGAGCGTGCTGCAAGGCAGTGGCAGGCTCGTTCCCGTGTTTGGGTGGCACCAAGCACTATAGGGACGACGAAAGAATGGACGGGGAAAACCTAACGTCAACAGTGTGTCCATTACTGGTCGTAGGTAATGCTCTCCGGGAGGAGAGTCTATGTGGTTACTTGAGAAGTTCTTTGGCGAGAGCTTCTCAAGTGGCGACGAGCGGATTGAGCTCGATGCGAAGAAGAAAGGAGAATGTGTATCGGAAAGTAGACAAAGTATGCGAGGTTTCGCAGCCGCGAAACCTCCATACTTTGAAGAACCTCTAAAGAAGAAACTAGCGCGCCGTAGGCGCAACTTTGCGGTGCGCAGTGGCCGACGGCCAAAGCGTGCCGCCGTGATGCATTGACGAGAGTCGCGGCAATGCATCTTCTCTAGAAACCGAAAGCACGTGCTCCATGAAGCGCACAAGCTGAGGTTTTGCTTTTGGCTTTGAGACAGGCAATGTTGCATGTTCTCGAAGTCCATTCGGCAAAGGATTTGGGCTTAGAGAGGGATTGGCCTTTGCAAAAACAATCCCTCACCTTTGGAAGTTGAAAGGATGCAGTACCGATGTAAGGCGATCAGCGTCGCAGGATTTATCCAGCAGCTTGCTGTTGGATACGTTGCGCGTGGTTACGTCTTCTACGTTGTGGGTCAGGTCCCAAAGGGAAAAGATCCACAACGTCTGGATGAGAAGCTCATCGCAAAGTACGGGATCACTTCAAGCAAGGGTGCTCGCGCGAGAAGAAAAGCGCTTGGGTTTGCAAACGTTCAATACTTACGTTTCAACGAAACGTTCGTCCTGCTCGCGACACCGGGGAAGCACGAGTTCTTTCTCGACGAGGCCGGTCAGGTAAAAGACTCAAGAGAGATTCCGATGAAGTTCTTCGACTATGCGGTGAGCTACAGAAACGGCCATCCGCATGTCCGAATCGAGCAGCAGAAATACTTAGAGCTGAAAGCCTGGCTCACTGATCTTGCCGTCCATCGCAAAAGGCAATGGCTCGAAGATGAATTTCGTCGCCTTGCGTACGAACCATACGCACCCGTTCGCTCGCAACTTCATTGCATCCTTCGCGACGTGAACCGTCGAAGAAAGACTGCACAATTCGAGCTCGTCCCCTCTTCCTGCATTCGCACGCGGCGGCGGATCGTCGCGCCGTTTGGAAACCGTGTGCCTCCACAGAGTCAATCGTGTGCCGGTGTAGAGGCACACTGCGATGCCGTCAAGGTCGGATGGGACTGAGTAATTTAGTCTCGGACTCGGCAAGGATCTTTCTGACGTGGCCGTCGATGATGGACTGCTGGACAACTCGAAACAGTGGTCCCCTCGCCTGCCGACCCTCCTCGTAACTCTGCCGCAAAAACAGGGGAGCGTTTTGAACGAGTTCGTCTTCGAGACGGCTCCGCTCATCGACTGGAAGTGCGTTCCAAAAAGAATCGATCGCGAAACGGTCTCCACGATTCGGCTCCGTTTGAGAAGTTGGCGCGACGCGATTTATAGGGATGATCTTCGCTTTCGGTTTCTCCTTGGCTCGGGTGGCCGCTCGATAGTCGTCTGGCAGCGAGAAGTCTTCTGTGATTGCTCGATAGAGAAACCCTGCCCTGTTCTTCTGGACTCGCGGATCGTTTCGCGAAGAGAGCCAATCCACTAGCAAAACTTTCTCTTCCACTTTCTTGCTGTCAGTTCGCCCAATAATTCGGCGTGCTGATGCCGCGCTCAGTCCGCGGTCGATGAGAGCTTGCACGAGTGGTGAGGATTCGGCCAATCGAGCTGTGCTCTTGCTTGCTCGGCAAAGAACAATGCTCCACTTCCCTCTTGCCTCTTGGATGAAGCGCTCCTTGGTCTCTGCCGCTTCGATGTAACCGAGGGTTTCAAGTTCGTACAAAGCCTCGCTCAAGGCGCGCTTTAGTTCTCCGGTGTGATAATTCTTCGAGAGCCCGATGTGCTCACAGCAAAACACGCGAAGATCAAATTCGAGTCGATGGCCGCGATAGAAGCGCTTGTCGAGAAACCTATAGAGACGCTTTGAAACCGCACTCTTGAGGCTTTTGTAGAACTCAAAATCGATCTGCTTGATGTAGCCGGCCTTGAAGCTATTGAAGACGATTTCGTTCCAGGCGAAAGAACTCTTCCCCGCCTCCTCGCCGTTCTTCTTTGCTGAGCGGCGCTGACGCTCTTGATCGAGGATCTGCACGTGCTCTAGCAAGTGAAATCCTTCATTCACCCAGCTCTGTTCCTCTTTCGACCACCATGCTTTTTCGTAGTAGAGGGTAACGCCGAGCCAGCGATTTAGACTCTCTTCAAGGCGTCGGTAGCTGCGTGTCGCATCTGGCCAGTTCAAAAGCTTCAGCAGTTCGTACCGAGTGAAGTGAACGCGACGATTTTCAAAGTCGGATTTTCCGGTGAGCTGAATCAGCCCCAAAATGACTTCATCGTCCATCGCAGTGGGAAGTCCGAACTTGTCCGAGGCGGTGATTGTCAGCTTCCGCTGGATTCTCTTGTTGAGCGACTTGTCGAAGATCTCGTCGGTGAATTCGAGCGTCTTCTGGTCTTTGGGTAGAGAGGTCGAAAGCGAAGCGAGAGGAAACTCTGCGAAGTTCAGCTCATCCCGGTAGATTTCGCGTCCTGCTGCTGGTTCTTTGAGTTGTGGAAGCGCGTTCATGAATCGCCTCTTCTACTTGCCCAAGAAACATCAACACCGCTGTTGTAAAGTTTGGATCTTAGTTTTGTACAGTTGGCAGCCGGAATCGCTAGCGATGTCGACCGTTTATCTCGATCCATCGTGTGTAGAAACACGGTAAAGTCGTTGTTTTCGGTGGACGGGATCACGGTAGGCACGTGTGCCACTTCACGGGAAGCCGGTGTTCGGTCTGACGGTGCCTCTGTGTATGAAAGGACGGTAGCTTTTCGACCGAGCCATTTCTCCCCCGCTACATAGCCGAACGGGTCAGCCCCTGACGTCGGCATCCGTGTGTGAAAAGACGGTAGTTGGAATTTTGGGAAGGTACCGTGTACGGGAACACGGTATCGAATGTTTTTGAGTCTTCTCTCCAAGGCCCACCCAAGTGCGATTTGGTTTAACGCACTTGCACCTGTATCAATGCCCAAAACTTCTCGTAAGAGGGAATCTGCGCCGTCCCAAAGTTTTGTGCCTCTATACCGGCACACGTATACCGGTAGACGGGCACACTCGGCATGTCTCGCTAACATTTCTGCGTTTCACTTTCGCTATGCGCTCGGACACTCTCCTTCCTTGTACATTTCCAGCTCTCAGGAGCCACGTACGAAAGAAATTTTGAGTTGCCCCGCCTCTTGCGCGGGGCCGATCCGATTCGTGCCTGAAATCGCCTCTTCTCAAAGAGCTTCTTTCGGGGTCTGGTCGCCCAAACAAGGCGTGTGCCTCTATACAGGCACACGTTCGCCGGTGTAACGGCACACGGTATCGAAGTGAATTTGGGGATTGTTGGAAGTGCCGGTGTAGAGGTATACGCAAGGCAATGAGATTTCCAAAAACACAAGTCATCGCATTCGTGAACCAAAAGGGCGGTTGCGGAAAAACGTCTTCATCCGTGGCCATTGCTGCTGCCTTTTGCAATCTCGGATATTCGGCATGTCTGGCCGATACCGATCCGCAGTGCAACGCGACGGAGAGTTTTGGAATCCGATCGGACGCAATCCAAGAGAAGGGGAGATACACCCTAGCAGACGCCTACCTCAAGAAACGTCCTGCGACCGACATCGAGTTCCCCTTCGGGGATCGCTTTGGGGGGAACCTTACGCTGCTTCCGGGAAACAGGGGCCTCAGTTCGGTACCGATCAAACTCGAAAATGAACTTCACATAGCGATTTCCGACGGTGTTAAGAACACACTCGACGCCGACGAGATGAGAAACGAGCAGCGCGTGCGGCTGAAGAAATCCTTGGACGCGCTGCGGGGAAAGCGTGACGTCATCATCATCGATACTCCGCCGAGTCTGGACTTCTTGATGGTCTCGACGTTGATTGCGGCTGATTGGTTCATCATTCCAGTCTTTCCCTCTGGCTACGATCTGAAGGGGCTTGAGTTGCTGATGCGAACTGTTTCGAAGGTCAAGG
>Ga0163163_10006562_pt1 | contig 10191 bp, 8 predicted proteins | sample S65metaG_FD_119766 | JGI IMG/M metagenome (GOLD analysis project Ga0163163, IMG submission 119766) | Switchgrass rhizosphere microbial communities from Kellogg Biological Station, Michigan, USA - S6-5 metaG | ecosystem: Host-associated > Plants > Roots > Rhizosphere > Soil | place: USA: Michigan... | reverse complement strand
TGAGAGGCGTGGCTCTGCCTCGCCGTCTTCAGCGTTGAGAAGATCGCTGCGCGCAGCGCAGTCGCGCGTAGGAAGCTTAAGCACATCGGTACGGCGGGGCAGAGCCATTCCTCACAACAGGCGCCAAGCCGGTGAAGTTTGTCTAGAACAAGAACGGGTGAACTTATTTCAATAGCGGTTCCAACCGCGAGGTTCTTCATGAAAAGCTGCTGAATTCACTTTTGAATGCCTGGCTTAATCGAGCCAAAGCCAACGCTCCCAGCATAAGTCCAACGTCCCGCAAAGCTACGTCGAAGTAACCGGGAATCATTAACAGGTTGGCAATAATCAACAAGAGCCACGCCGCGACCACGTATGCAAAGATTTGCGGCTTAAGTGCTACGCCAATACCTGCGACAATTTCAATAACACCCACAACCATCATGAACTGGTGCCCGCGACCGCCAAGGGCGTTGTTCACGACACCTGGAAGATACTTATCCCAATCAACCAGCAGATGAAAGAACTTGTCCAATCCTGCGACAATTGGCGCGACGACGAACCCTAATTGCAGGATGCGGTATGCCTGGTAACTAACACTCCTAATCTCGGTGCTTTCTTGACTAGTGGGAATGTCTCTCCCAAAAGCTGCACTTGCTTGAGCCATTTCAGTCTCCCCTTTCAAGTTTGAATTCCGGATAGCTCGCACAATACAAGCTTTAAAATAATAAGTCAAATCAGTTATTGACTTATTAGCTTTTTACAGCAAGAGTGCTTTACAGCTCCGGTTGTTGAGCAGTACCTCGGTGTTGCTTCGTCCTGAACGAAAACCACTGTCGCGCGAAGTCATACCGAGTTAGGTTGTCGCTCTCCATTCCCTTCTGTGATTAGCCTGCGCCTCCGTCGTCATGTCAAAAAGGCCCTCAAGAATTGATCACGGGACGTGATTCCGTGGCTGGGTATAAAATCAACACCTCAAGCTTCGCTTCAGTACTCTCTGGTAAGGATCTACATCATGAACAAAACCAGGACCCTCATAGTCACTGTGATCGGAATCGTCATCTCCAGTTTTTTCCTCGTCTGGAAGTTTCACCAATATCTCAGGAGCGACACAGCCAGGGACACGCTCCTCGTTGAAACCTCCAAGTCGATTATGCAGCTTGTTTTCGTGGTGGCACTGGGCGGGTTACTGAAACTTCTCTTCGACCAGGTTGCTGAAGAATATCAGCGTAAGCAAAAGAAAAAAGAGGAGGAACGCTTACGGCAGCAAGCAGCCAACGCAGTGCGAACGAATATTCTGAACGACTTGATTACCGCTCGGACAGGAATCGAAGCAGTTCGATTGCGGTATGGCATTGAGGAATCTGAGGGACCGGCGGCGGTCTACAAAGCGACCATTGTGTCGATTCTCGAAGCACGAGTGAATCTGGCTCGCATATATAACGCAGTAATCACCGCCAGGTATTTGTTCGCAAACGACGAGAAGATTGCTGAACGCATCGTTTGGATGAAGGGTCATCTGGATGGATTGATCAGGGAGTATGACAACGAAGTGAGTCGCCTTCGTTCACTTAACTCTGAAGATCAAGCTGGCGTGATAAAGAACTTGCCGCACTTTGGCGACTTCCTTAGTGATCCTGAGAAGAGTAAATATGGTCGGGAGTTCCCCGAGCAAGCTTACAGACCAGTCGTAAAGGAAATCCGAGTCGAAGTGCTACGTGGCAACAATGTGAAAGAAGCGGACCTGGATCAGGCTCAGAATGAAACAACTATCGCCAGGCCCAGGCAAATGGAAGAAACATCGGACCTCAAAGCTACCGCTGGAACTGATCGGTCGGCCCGCAAAGCGGGCCAAAGCATATAGCCCAGGGTGAAGCGAGGCTCTGGGAGCGAAACCCTGGGACCAATTCGCTAATGAAGTGTTAGCCCGCGTAGCGGGCGAAAGCCGCGGTGTAAATATCTGTCATCCGCTACGCGGGCTAAAATCTGTTTACACCGTTTCCTGGGTTTCCGCTTGCAAAACCTCGCTCCAACCCAGGCTATATGCTTTAGCCCGCTTTGCGGGCTCCGAACCAGCTCACGAAAACCAGAAAGCTTGCCAGAAAGCCGAGAAGTTGTTCTTTTTTGCGCAAGGCAAAAAATACAAACGACGCATTAACATACGACCTTCAGTGTTAGCTTAAGATAGAATCTACAAGTTCACGAAAATCAAAGTTCGCACTCCCTGATGCTTCAGCTTCTAAATATCTCCAACATTGCTCTGATTGAAGACCTCCAGGTTGAGTTCGACAACGGTCTCAACTTACTCACCGGTGAAACTGGATCTGGCAAGTCGATCATCGTGGACGCACTCGGTGTATTAATTGGAGGACGATTCAGTAATGATCTGTTGAAGTCTGGTACCGACCGGGGCTTTATTGAAGGTTTGTTTTTAGTTAACGCGAATACTGACCTCAAGCAATTGCTCGTCGATGCAGGGCTCGACCGGCTCGACGAAAAAGATAATGAAACGTTTGAACTCATCATTCGCCGCGAAGTCTCAACCACCGGCAGGAATAAGATCTTCATCAATAACCAACTCGCAACGCTGGCACTGCTGCGAGATCTTCGCAAGTTCCTTGTGGACATCCATGGCCAGGGCGAACAGCAAACACTCTTCAGTACCGACACTCATTTGGAACTGCTTGATTCCTTCGCCAACAATGGATCTCTGCGCAATGAAGTCGCTTGCGCATACGAGAATTTCAAGACAGTTCAACGTCAACTCGAAGCGCTAAACAGGGACGAAGCCGAGAAATTTCAGCTGGTTGATACTTTGAACTATCAGATTGAGGAACTCGAACGTGCGCGACTTTCAGTCGGCGAAGACGAGCGCCTGGATGAAGAGAGACGACGACTTGCCAACGTCGAGAAGCTTACTTCGCTTTGCCAGTCCAGCTATGGTCGAATTTACGAGGACGACGAATCTGCGTTGACGCGGGTGCGACAAGCCTCTGCTGAATTATCCGAACTCTCAGAATATGAATCACGGTTTCGCGAGTACCTTGAAGGGCTTGAGTCAGCAGGTGCACTGCTTGAGGACTTGTCATTCTCACTGCGTGACTTTGCTGACAAGTTGGAGTTTTCTCCCGCGCGCTTGGCTGAAATAGATGATCGGTTGGCTGAACTAACAAGACTCAAGCGGAAATACGGTGGCACACTCGAGGCCGCATTGGAACACATGGCACGTTCGCAAGATCGTTTGCAGCAAATTGAGTCGTCAGATGAACGTGAGAGACAACTCAAAGCGGACGTATCCAAGGCACGCGACCTCTATCTGAGACTCGCAGCAAAACTTCACAAGGAACGCGTGCGCGCTGCGAAAAAGTTTGAGCAGTCCGTTGAGAAAGGCCTTGGTGAAGTCGCGATGGACAACGCGCGATTTCAAGTCATCGTGTCCGATAAGCTTCAGCTTGTCGGCGAGTCTTCAAAGGCTCAGGATCATCAAGGTGATTCAACCATAGAGAGCGACAAGCTGAAGCATATCGGACATAAAGGCACAGACAACATCGAATTTTACTTCTCCGCTAATCCGGGTGAAGAACTCAAACCGCTCGCAAGGATCGCTTCCGGTGGAGAAGCTTCGAGACTGATGCTCGTGTTGAAGACTGTGGCCAACGCCGCCGAGTTTCCGCGAACCATCGTATTCGACGAAATCGATACTGGCATTGGTGGTCGCGTAAGCGAAGCAGTAGGCGCGAAGTTGAAGCGATTATCTCAGACGAATCAGGTCCTGTGCGTCACGCATCAGCCACAGATCGCGCGCTTCGCCGATAGCCATTTGACGGTGCAAAAGGAAGCCGCAAAGAATCGTACGGTCATTAATGTAATAAGGCTTGATCGTAACGGTCGCATCGAAGAGCTCGCTCGCATGCTGACGGGCGCCGAGATCACCGACAGCGCACGACGCCACGCAAAAGAGTTGCTCAAGACTCAGATTTGATCCCGAAATCGGGTACTACCTCGTCGCTCACTAGCATCAGCTTCAGCTGTCAAACCAGGAGTACGCCATGTCCGACTCTTCCAAAAAAGACTCTCCCACACTTTTCTTTCGTGTGTATACAAAACCCGATGGGAAAGCCTATTTGCTCTACGAACCCGGCAATCAGGAAGTGGAGATTAATCCGCCGGTGAACAAGGAGAATCTCGAGGAGGCCAAGAGCAGGCTTATCGTTCAATCCAGTTCCGCATTGGAGGATGAACGGAAGGCTGAGCGTGAGCGGCTCGAGGGATGCGACGAAGCCACAGTAACGCCACAGCAACTGGCACATCGACAGATCAGAAAATCGCTTGAGCCAGAAAAGCTACATTTCTTTGAGAGCATCAAACATTCTTTCGTCTCGGTCCAACAGGGATTGTTCGCCTTGTTGGCAATCTGGTTGCTGATTTCATTGTTCTACAAGGGGGTTGATCTGTCGGAGCATTACCTGCCTGAGGCTGCTCACCTATTCGTTCTTGTGCTCTACGTGATTGGACTCGGTCTTTGTATTTACCTGATGGCTACTGATGAAAAGCGTCGCCAGGAAACCAAAAGGATTCGAGACTGGTTTGGGCCACGTGGCATGCTTGTGCTTCCGTGTCTAACACTAGTCACAGCAGCGGCAGTCTTCGGATCGATCACACTCTCTTTGCACCGGCATGGATTAGTCTCTTTCCAGGAATGTGCCGGGCGCCCAGTTGCTGCCGGCTCGCTGACGGATTTCTACATGTGGCACTTTATGAAGCTCGTACCGCTGGTAAAGATCAATGAGGTGCTCAAGCTTAATGAGCCGCTCTGCTATTCGCAGAAGCGTGTGGGCTTGCTAATTCTACTCTTCCAAGCCTTAGTGGTTATTCCAAGCATTAATACTGTCTTGTATTACTGGAAGAACCGGCATGTGCTGACGGCTCCTCTTGTTGATTACGTTTATGAACCCGGGTGGGAACCAGGCGAGGAAAAAGCTGAAGCTAGTTAAGCGGCACTTTTGATATGTGCGTGCTTTTGTCTCAAAGATGCGCAAGTTGTTCGAATCGGCTCTGCCGCCTGATGTGAGGCGCGGCTTTGCCCCGCCGCATGAAGGCATCCCTTCGGTTGGGGCTCCGCCCCACGTCATTCAGCAGACTTAAAACTTGAGGGCGTAGCCCGACGCATTTAAAAAGCAATTTTACGGCGGGGCAAAGCCACGCCTCACATCAGGCGGCACAGCCGGTATCAGGACCAACTTACTCTTGAGACAAAGCTACCTCGCCTCGTTTGCTGCTGAAACGAGCCGTGTGTACTCTGTGCCTACCTTTATGAGCTCAGAACCAAACAAAATCATTTATTCCATGGTCGGCGTCAGCAAGTTCTACGACAAGAAACCGGTCCTCAAAGATATTTATCTGTCTTACTTCTACGGCGCGAAGATTGGTGTCATCGGATTGAATGGCTCGGGAAAGTCTTCTCTTCTGCGAATCCTTGCCGGTGTCGACAAAGACTTCAACGGTGAAACTGTGATCTCACCTGGTTTCACGGTCGGATACCTCGAACAAGAGCCATTGATTGACGATGCGCGTACCGTTCGTGAGGTCGTCGAAGAGGCTGTTCAGGAGACTGTTGACCTGCTGAAAGAGTTTGATGAGATCAACACGAAGTTCGGCGAGGAAATGAGTGACGATGAAATGTCTGCCTTGCTCGAGCGACAAGGTGAAGTACAGGAAAAGCTCGACGCTCAGGATGCCTGGGATCTCGACTCGCGGCTTGAGATGGCAATGGATGCGCTTAGATGTCCACCTCCTGACACACCTGTAAAAGTCTTGTCTGGCGGTGAAAAACGTCGCGTGGCTCTGTGCCGTTTGTTGCTAAAGAAACCCGACATCCTGTTACTCGACGAACCCACAAACCATCTTGATGCTGAATCTGTTGCCTGGCTCGAGCACCACCTTCAGAGCTATGCCGGAACGATTATCGCGGTTACTCACGATCGATACTTCCTCGACAACGTAGCCGGTTGGATCCTGGAGTTAGACCGTGGCGCAGGGATTCCGTGGAAAGGCAACTACACGTCCTGGCTAGAGCAGAAACAGGAGCGTTTACGTCGCGAAGAGAAATCTGAAAGTGAAAGACAGAAGACGCTACAGCGCGAACTCGATTGGATTCGTATGTCTCCGAAGGCGCGACACGCTAAAGGCAAAGCGCGAATCAACTCTTACGAAGAACTCTTACGACAGGAGACTGAGAAGCGCCGCGAAGATCTTGAAATTCATATTCCACCCGGCCCACGTCTCGGCAATGTAGTAATTCAAGCCGAGAATGTCGACAAAGGTTACGACAAGAATCTGCTCGTAGAAGGCATGACCTTCTCGCTTCCGCCGGGAGGAATCGTGGGCGTCATCGGTCCAAATGGTGCCGGCAAGACCACATTGTTTCGCATGATCACCGGACAGGAACAACCGGACGACGGAACGATTCGGATGGGAGAAACTGTAGTACTGGCATACGTGGATCAGAGTCGCACTCTTGATGCGAACAAGTCGATTTGGGAGGAGATTACTGGGGGCGAAGAATCGCTGAAGATAGGCAATCGGGAAGTTAACTCGCGGGCTTATGTTGCGCGCTTCAATTTCTCGGGCTCGGATCAACAGAAAAAGGTTGGGATGCTGTCTGGCGGCGAGCGAAATCGTGTGCATCTCGCAAAGATGTTGAAGGAAGGCGCAAATGTAATTCTGCTTGACGAGCCGACAAATGATCTGGATATCAACACACTACGCGCGCTCGAAGAGGCTCTTGAAAACTTTGCGGGTTGTGCAGTAGTGATCTCACACGATCGCTGGTTTCTTGATCGCATCGCCACCCACATACTCGCATTTGAGGGTGACAGTAAGGTTGTGTGGTTTGAAGGAAACTATTCCGAGTATGAAGCTGATCGAAAAGAGCGATTGGGAACCGCGGCTGAAACGCCGCATCGGATCAAGTATCGACAGCTGACAAGGTAAGTGCCGGGTGGTTCTTGATCTCTGTGCGTCTCTGTGTCTCTGTGCCTCTGTGGTAGGGCAAGACTCGTTCTTCACCACGGAGTCACGGAGACACAGAGGAGCACAGAGAAAAACCAAACTCATTTTCCCCCAATGCGAAAACGCCGATCCGAAACACTGCCGACTGAACCAAGTCCCAAACCCTCCTTCAAGCTCCTTGCCAAAGAGAACCGCGGACTTCTTCTCGACATCGTAGTCTTTGTTGCAAACATCTTCCTGCTGAGATTGTTCTCGCTATATGTGATCGATCTCTTCGACGAAGCAAACTCAAATAATCACGGAGCGAAGTTAATTCTTACGCTCGGCGCGATCGGAATGTGGGTGTTACCCGCGGCGGGTGCTATTTTGAAGCGCTGGCATTTTCATGAGCGCCTGCGTTTCCAGCATAAGCAGCTAGCGATGGAAGACGTGGCGCTTGCTGGTTGTTTGTTCAATCCGATCTTCTACTTCTGCCTGAATCTCGTCGTGATGGCAGCTGTTGTCACCGGCGTTGGGCTCGAACTTGTTGGCCAGAAAGGAATGGACAACGGCGCCATCTTCGTTCCTTCGATCTTTCTGGGTCTCGCACTAACTATCGTCCAAACCTATTTGATCTACCGTTACTTTTCACCGCCTAAAAAGCCGCCGCGTTCCGCGTTTCTCCTAAGTCACGAAAGTGAGTTCCTCGGCGATGTATGTTTTTTTCTCAACATGTTGCTCTACCAATGCGCGTGGAACTTGCTGACAATATCCTTTCCACGAGTTTCCGGTGTTGGAGAGTTTTTTGGTCGTCTGTTCGTTTTGTGTTTTCTGGCACTGCTCATTTACTTCCCACCACGAATGTTTTACCTCGCCGAGGACATTAATCGTGGAAGGACGTGGCTAATGATGCTACTCGCGAACTCCCCGGTGATCTTTCGAGTGCTTATCGGAACCAACAAGGAGGCGGGCTGGTGACAGTGATCTCAGATCGCAGATCTCAAATCTCAAACTTAAGATAATTTAAGATCTCAGATTTAAGGATCGTAGAATAAACTTCTGAGATTTGAGATCTGCGATCTGAAATTCCGAAGGACATGACTACTTCACGACTTGAAGCGTTCAGCGATGGCGTTATCGCAATTCTGATAACGATTATGGTGCTCGAACTTCGGCCGCCTCACGAGGCAACTCTGGAGAGCCTTCGGCCTTTGGTTCCCGTTTTGGTTAGCTACACGCTCAGCTTCGTCTTCCTGGGAATCTACTGGACGAACCATCACCACCTGATCCATGCAGCACAACTTGTCAACGGGAAAGTCCTCTGGGCAAATCTTCACCTTCTCTTTTGGCTGTCGCTGGTTCCGTTTGTAACTGCGTGGATGGGCGAGAACCACTTTGCCCAATGGCCAGTAGCTCTTTATGGAGTGATCTTGTTGCTTTCGGGGATAGCGTATTCCATCCTGGTCCGAACTCTGCTGGTACTGCATGGGCCAGAATCCTTACTGGCGAATGCGCTCGGGTCTGATTTCAAAGGCAAGATTTCTGTCGTGATTTATGCCGTCGCGATTCCTTTATCCTTTGTCAATCCGTGGATTGCCTACGGCATATATGTCATGGTTGCAGTGATGTGGCTCGTTCCTGACAGGCGAATCGAACGAAACATTACGTGAGGGCTTTGAGCTTCGTGCTTTGCATTTTGTGCGCTAGTTTTCTAGTTGATCTTCGACGACGCGAACAAAGAACAACGGTACAAAGTACGAAGCACTCTAATTGACCCGTGCCTTCAATCCTTCAGTATGATGTCATCATCATCGGCGCCGGCGCTGCCGGACTATTCTGCGCGATCGAGGCGGGAAAACGCCGGCGCAAGGTCCTCGTAATCGAACATTCAGATCGCGTTGGAAAAAAGATCGCCATCTCCGGAGGTGGTCGGTGTAACTTCACCAACCTGCATACAAGTCCAGAGTCGTTTCTATCCGCCAATCCACACTTCTGCAAATCAGCCCTCGCTCGATACACACCGCATGACTTCATAACGCTCGTTCAGAAACACAAAATTGCCTACCACGAAAAGAAACTCGGCCAACTGTTCTGTAACGGAAGCTCGCAGCAAATTATCGACTTGTTGCTAAACGAATGTTCTGGCGCCGGTGTGCAAATTCATTGTGGTTGCAGAGTCATAAACATCGAGAAAGAGAACGAATTCTTGGTGCAAACAAGCCTGGGCACTTTTTCATCCACTGCACTGGTGATAGCGACGGGGGGGCTGTCCATTAAACCGCTGGGAGCTACTGACTTCGGTTACCGGATTGCTAAGAAGTTTGGTTTGAAGATCGAAACTCCGCGGGCAGGCCTGGTCCCAATGACTCTTGAACCAGGCCTGCTCAAACAACTAGCTCCACTTAGTGGAATGTCGGTTGACTCGATTGTCAGTCACAAGAAAACTTCGTTTCGGGAGAACGTACTGGTAACGCATAGAGGTTTGAGCGGACCTGCAATCCTACAAATCTCGTCGTTCTGGAAAGGCGGCGAAAGCATTTCCATTGATCTGCTTCCGCAGTCTGACGCAAGAGAAATTCTTCGTAATCACGAAAGTTCAACGATTGAATTATCCTCGGTTCTTTCTCGCTTTCTGCCAAAACGATTTGTTCACGCCTGGTGCGATCTCAAAATGAAATCGAAACCTTTCAATCAGTATAGTCAGCGTGAATTGGAGTCGATTGCGTCACAACTACACGACTTTCAGATCATACCCAGCGGAACCGAAGGATTTAAGAAGGCTGAAGTAACAGTAGGTGGTGTTTCCACAGATGAACTCTCGTCTAAGACAATGGAAACTCGAAAGGTGCCGGGCCTCTACTTCATCGGAGAAGTGGTAGACGTCACCGGACATCTCGGAGGATTTAATTTCCAGTGGGCCTGGGCATCCGCATATGCTGCCGGACAGAGCGTGTAGGGAAACTTCACTAATTGTGATACACCGAATACTCAATGCGCACTGGCAACCAAACGAACCAGGTTTCCGGCTTCGCCGCCTGATGTGAGGCGTGGCTTTGCCTCGCCGTTCGCGCTTCCTAAGTATGCTCCGCTCGGCGCAGCCGCGCGAGATGGGTTAGACGATTGCTACGGCGGGGCAGAGCCACGCCTCACATCAACCGGCGAAGCCGTGCCGACATCCCGAAACTAAACTCAACTCCATCCCATTGAGAAAACCATCTGGAC
>Ga0163163_10006561_pt1 | contig 10191 bp, 7 predicted proteins | sample S65metaG_FD_119766 | JGI IMG/M metagenome (GOLD analysis project Ga0163163, IMG submission 119766) | Switchgrass rhizosphere microbial communities from Kellogg Biological Station, Michigan, USA - S6-5 metaG | ecosystem: Host-associated > Plants > Roots > Rhizosphere > Soil | place: USA: Michigan... | reverse complement strand
CCGTCAACATGGCGGCGATCCCGCGCGACCTCATCGAGTCCGAATTGTTCGGCCATGAACGCGGTGCGTTTACGGGCGCCAACACCCGCGCCTCCGGCCGGTTCGAACAGGCCGAGGGCGGCACGCTGTTTCTCGACGAAATCGGCGATATGCCGATGGAGGCACAGACGCGGCTGTTGCGGGTGCTGCAACAGGGCGAATACACCACCGTCGGCGGGCGCACGCCAATCAAGACCGACGTGCGCATCGTGGCCGCGAGCAACAAGGATCTGCGCATCCTGATCCAGCAGGGCCTGTTCCGCGAAGATTTGTTCTTCCGCCTGAACGTCGTGCCGCTGCGGCTTCCTCCGTTGCGTGAGCGGATCGAGGATTTGCCCGATCTCATCCGGCATTTCTTCTCGCTGGCGGAGAAAGATGGATTGCCGCCGAAGAAGCTCGATACGCTGGCGCTTGAGCGCCTCAAGCAGCACCGCTGGCCGGGCAACGTTCGCGAGCTCGAAAACCTCGCGCGTCGGCTCGCCGCGCTTTATCCGCAGGACGTAATAACGGGCACGGTGATCGACGGCGAACTGGCTCCGCCGGCTGTCAATTCGGGCGGCAGCGCGCCGCTTGGCGTCGAAAACCTCGGCGGGGCGGTCGAGGCCTATCTGTCGTCGCACTTCTCGGGCTTCCCGAACGGCGTGCCGCCGCCGGGCCTCTATCACCGGATACTCAAGGAGATCGAGGTGCCGCTACTGACCGCGGCGCTGGCAGCGACCCGCGGCAACCAGATCCGCGCCGCCGATCTGCTCGGCTTGAACCGCAACACGCTGCGGAAGAAGATCAGGGACCTGGACATTCAGGTCTATCGAAGCGGCGGCTAGTCGCTGCGTCCGGGCCAAAGACGCCGGTGGGTTTGAGTAATTCCACGGTGGTGCGCCGCGGAATTGTCGCAATTCGGCAACATTGTGATATGAATGCATCAGTCCGCGCCAGACGGACATATATTGCCTTTCAGCTCACCGATTGCCGGAATGACCACCGCAGAGACCTCGGCACCATCATTCGACTCGTCGCTTGCCGAATCCTCAGGGGGCACCCTGCGGAAACTGGTGGCGCCGTTTGCCGTCGGGATCGCGTTGCTGTCGGCGCTGATGACCTTCATGGTGCTGAGCGGCCTGACCCCGATCGAGCCGACCGAGCACGTCGTTTACTCATTCCTGCTGATCAACGCCGCGACCATCCTGCTTTTGGTCGGGATCATCGTCCGTGAGATATGGCAGGTGGTTCAGGCCCGGCGGCGCGGCCGGGCGGCGGCGCGGCTGCACATCCAGATCGTCAGCCTGTTTTCGGTCATTGCCGTCCTGCCGTCCGTCCTGGTGGCGGTTGTCGCCAATCTGACCATCGACCGCGGACTCGACCGGCTGTTTTCGGGGCCTACCCGGGCGGCGATCCAGAACTCGCTGTCCGTGGCGCGGGCTTACACCTACGACCACGCGCTACTGATTGGCGGCGATATTTTGGGCATGGCCAACGATATCTCCCGCGCCCGCCCGCTATACGACCAGGACCGCCGGACATTTCTCCAGTTGCTGACGGCAAGCGCCGCGACACGCAATCTGCCCGGAGCAATGTTGATCGACAAGGATGCCAACGTGCTGGAGAGCGCGCAGACCGGTATCCAGAGGGACTTTACGACACCACCGCGGGAATTCCTCAACAACGTGGGTGAAGACAAACCTGAGATATCGGTATTCCCGGAAGCCAACTACGTTGCTGCGGTCATTCGCCTGCGCGCCTTCAATGACACCTTTCTCTATGTCGCTCGCCTGCTCGATCCACGGGTGATCAGCCAATTGCAGCAGACGGAGGCCAGCGCCGCCGAATATGCCCAGATCGAGTCGCGCCGGCTCGGCATTCAAGTGGCCTTCGCGCTAATGTTCGCGGTGATCGCGCTGACCATCCTGATGGCATCGGTGTTGATCGGGCTGAACTTTGCCAACTGGCTGGTCGCACCGATCCGCAGCCTGATGGACGCTGCCAATGTGGTTTCGACCGGCGATCTGAACGTTCAGGTGCCGGTTCACAGATCCGAGGGCGATCTCGCCCAGCTCGGCCAGACCTTCAACAAGATGACGCAGGAATTGCGTACCCAGCGCGACGAACTGGTCAGCGCCAGTGACCTGATCGATAGCCGCCGCCGTTTCATCGAGGCCGTATTGTCATCGGCGAGCGCCGGTATCATCGGCGTCGATGCGTCCGGTAGCGTCGGCATTCTCAACCGCTCGGCTGAAAAGCTTATCGGCCACTCCGAAGCGGAGACGCTGGATCATCCGCTATCGGACGTTCTGCCCGAACTCGACGAGATGATGAAAACCGCGCGGGAGGGCACCCAGCGCCTGGTGCAGGGCCAGATCACCATCACCCGCGACGGCCACGAGCGCAATCTGTCGGTTCGCGTCAGCGCCGAACAGACCAGCCAGTCGCGCGACAGCTACATCATCACGCTCGACGACATCACCGAGCTGGTTTCGGCGCAGCGCACCTCGGCATGGGGCGACGTCGCGCGCCGCATCGCCCACGAAATCAAGAATCCGCTGACGCCGATCCAGCTTTCGGCCGAACGTATCCGCCGCAAGTTCGGCAAGGTCATTACCGAGGACAAGGGCATCTTCGAGCAATGTACCGACACCATCGTGCGGCAGGTCGATGACATCAGGCGAATGGTCGATGAATTCTCCCGCTTCGCGCGGATGCCGAAACCCGTGATGGAAGGCGAGGACGTCGCCGACACCGTGCGGCAGGCGGTTTTCCTGATGAAGGTCGGGCATCCCGATCTCGATATCGTGGCCGATATCAAGCAGGATTCGATGCGGGCACAGTTCGACCGCCGGCTGATCTCGCAGGCGCTGACCAACATCATCAAGAACGCGACGGAAGCGATCGAGCAGGTGCCTCCGGAAGAACTCGGGAAGGGTCGTATCGATGTCATTGCCGCGCAGGAAAACGACGACATCGTGATCGATGTGATCGACAATGGTATTGGCCTGCCGAAGGTCGCCCGCGCGCGTTTGCTAGAGCCCTATGTAACGACGCGCCAGAAGGGTACAGGGTTGGGACTGGCGATCGTCGGCCGTGTGCTCGAAGACCATGGCGGCCGCATCGAACTCAAGGATGCTTCCGATTTTCGTGCCGGACAGCGCGGCGCCTGGATGCGGCTGCGGTTTGCCATCTCGGGCGAGGCTGCGAAGCCCGAAGTGAAGAAGCCGTCGCTGGAAGCAAGAGAGCAGGGCGCTGAAACAAAAGCGCCAAAGTCCGAAACCAATGAGGCAGCATCCGCGACCAATGATGAAACCAAAATCGAAGCCGCAACAGGCAACTGACAAGACAGGTGTAACCCATGGCCAGTGACATTCTGATTGTCGACGACGAAGCAGATATTCGCGACCTCGTTGCGGGCATCCTGGACGACGAAGGCTTCAGTACCCGGACCGCGCGCGACAGCGATTCGGCGCTGACCGAGATCGCCAATCGCCGCCCGCATCTGGTGTTTCTCGACATCTGGCTGCAAGGATCGAAGCTCGACGGTCTGCAATTGCTCGAACAAATCAAGAAGGACAATGCCGATCTGCCTGTCGTCATGATCTCCGGCCACGGCAACATCGAAACCGCTGTCGCCGCGATCAAGCGCGGCGCCTATGACTTCATCGAAAAGCCCTTCAAGTCGGACCGGCTGATTCTGGTGGCGACGCGGGCGCTGGAGACCTCTCGGCTCAAGCGCGAGGTGAAAGAACTCAAGCAACTGGCTCCCGCGGCTAGCATTCTGACCGGCCGATCCGCCTGCATGAACCAGCTGCGCCAGACCATCGACCGGGCCGCCAAAGCCAACAGCCGCATCCTGATCGTCGGCCCCTCAGGGTCGGGCAAGGAGCTCGCGGCACGCACACTTCACCACGCCTCCGGGCGCGCCGAAGGGCCGTTTGTCGTCATCAACGCAGCCGCCATCACGCCGGAGCGGATGGAAGTCGAATTGTTCGGGATCGAGCAGAGCAACGGCGAGCAGGCGCGCAAACCAGGCGCGCTGGAAGAAGCCCATGGCGGCACGCTGTTCATCGACGAAATTGCCGACATGCCGCGCGAGACCCAGAACAAGATCTTGCGCGTGCTGGTCGATCAGACCTTTCAGCGCTCGGGCGGCACCAGCAAGGTGCATGTCGATGTCCGCATCATCTCCTCGACCGCGCGCAATCTGGAAGAGGAGATCGCGGAAGGGCGATTCCGCGAGGATCTCTATCACCGGCTCTCGGTGGTGCCGATCCGTGTCCCCCCGCTGTCGGAACGGCGCGAGGACATTCCTGAACTGATCGACTACTTCATGGATCAGATCTCGGCGGCTACGGGCCTGCCGAAGCGCCAGATCGGCCAGGATGCGATGGCGGTATTGCAGTCCCATGTCTGGCCCGGCAACGTCCGGCAGCTTCGCAATAACGTCGAACGCGTGATGATTCTGGCCGGCGGCGGTCCGGAAGCAATCATCACCGCCGATATGCTGCCGCAGGATGTGGGCTCGATGGTGCCGGCGATGCCGACCAGCAATAATGGCGAGCACATCATGGGGCTGCCGCTGCGCGAGGCGCGTGAAGTGTTCGAGCGCGACTATCTGATCGCCCAGATCAGCCGTTTCTCCGGCAACATCTCGCGGACGGCGGAATTTGTCGGCATGGAGCGTTCGGCCCTGCACCGCAAGCTTAAGGCGCTGGGGGTCGGTTGAGGCCTGCCGTTTGACGCGCATTTCTCAGGCGGCCGTCGGTATTCGATCAGCGGGTCACCAGCGGGGCAACTCGTTGTTTGAAGGCCGCACCTAGGTGCCCGATCCATGCACTTGCTTGGGAATATTTGTCTCTTTCGAGAGCCTTACGACGAAAGGCCACAGGGTTCCGAGCGGCTGACACGCGAACTGGCTTGCCTAAAAACCGCGCCTGCACTCTAATCGTACGGCCGAGCCGACCGGAGGGGGATCTCAGGGGAAGCCGGCGACCGGAAGAAGCTCCGATAGAGAGCTACAACCGGTTTAATAAAAAGAAGCACAAGAAGGCGGGACAAAAACAATGGCGGCAGACCGCGCACAAAATCTACAGGACACCTTCCTAAATCACGTTCGCAAAACCAAAACGCCACTGACGATCTTTCTGGTCAACGGAGTAAAGCTGCAGGGAATTGTGACCTGGTTCGACAATTTCTGCCTGCTGCTTCGGCGCGACGGTCATTCGCAGCTTGTCTACAAGCATGCGATCTCGACCATCATGCCCGGCGCTCCGATCCAGTTGTTCGAAGGCGGTGAGGACGCTCCGGCTTGAGAGTGATTTGATTGGAACCCCTGAATCGTGAAGGGGGCGTCGACCGTCCGCGGTCGGCGAGGGGAAGAGAAACCGGGCGGGTGATTGTCATCGGCCCCTATTTGCGCGTGCGCCGCGGCGATGCCGATGCGCAAACGAACGATGCCGTTCGCGATTCCGAGGCTCGACTGGAGGAAGCGGCAGGTCTGGCGCGCGCCATCGACCTTACCGTTGCGGATGCTCTGATCGCACCGATCAGCCAGATCAGGCCCGCGACCTATCTCGGCAAGGGCAAGGTCGAGGAGGTCGTCGGACTGATCGCCGGCCACGACATCGAGCTGGTCGTGATGGATTGCGCGTTGTCGCCGATCCAGCAACGCAATCTCGAGAAGGCCTGGAACACAAAAGTTCTCGACCGCACCGGATTGATCCTGGAAATCTTTGGCCGCCGCGCCAAGACCAAGGAAGGCTCGCTGCAGGTCGAGCTTGCGCATCTGAATTATCAGCGCAGCCGGTTGGTGCGCTCCTGGACCCATCTGGAGCGCCAGCGCGGCGGCTTCGGCTTCATGGGCGGACCGGGCGAGACCCAGATCGAGGCCGACCGCCGTTTGATCGGCGATCGCATCACCCGGCTTGAGAACGAGATCAAGAAGGTGCAGGCGACACGGCGGCTGCATCGCGCCGGCCGGCAGCGGGTGCCGTATCGCGTGGTGGCGCTGGTGGGCTATACCAACGCCGGCAAATCGACGCTGTTCAACCGCCTGACCCGTGCCGACGTGCAAGCGGCCGACATGCTGTTCGCAACCCTCGATCCGACCTTGCGCGCGCTGAGCCTGCCGCATGGCGGCAAGGCGATGCTGTCGGATACGGTCGGATTCATCTCCAATTTGCCGACGCAACTGGTCGCCGCATTCCGCGCCACGCTGGAAGAGGTGCTGGAGGCCGATATCATTCTGCACGTGCGCGACATCTCGCATGAAGATGCCGAGGCGCAGGAGCGCGACGTCGATGCGGTACTGCGTCAACTCGGTATCGATCCCGATGCCGGCGCGCGCATCCTCGAAGTCTGGAACAAGATCGACCGTTTCGATCCTGAGGAGCGCGAGAACCTCCGCAATATCGCCGCGCGCCGCCCGCCGGAGCGGCCGTGTTTCCTGGTCTCGGCCGAAACCGGCGAGGGGATCGAGGCGCTGCTGACCGCGATCGAAGATCGGCTGGCGGCAAGCAGGATTACGCTGGACCTGTCGATCGAGGCCTCCGACGGGGCCGGCATCAGCTGGCTGCATCGCAACGCCGAGGTGTTGACCAAGGAATTGCATGACGACCATTTCGACATGACCGTGCGTGTTGACGAGACCAAGCGCGATATCGTGGTGTCGCGGTTCGATGCGGTGCCGCACCCGATTTGAATTCCATCCGCCTTTGGGACATGATGCCCCGCCCATTTTTCTGGCGTGGAGCTTTTCATGAAGCTGGATCGACGCGCATTTGTCGCTGGCGGGTTGACCGCCGTCTTTTCGTCGCCAGAGGTTTTTGCCCAATCATCCTACCCAAACCGGCCAGTACGCCTGATCGTTCCTTATCCGCCCGGCGGTGGGACTGACTTCTTCGCGCGTCTGGTGGGAAGCGGGATGGCACAATCGCTTGGCCAAGCCATTGTGATAGAGAATCGCGCCGGAGCAGGGACGATCATCGGGGCCGAGGCTGCGGCGCGTTCGGCCCCGGACGGATATACCTTCCTGCTGGGCGACGTCGCGACCTACGCCGCGAATCCGAGTCTTTACCGGAAACTGTCCTACGATCCGCTGAAGGATTTCAGTCCAATCTCGCTGACGGGCCGGTTTGCGGTCGTGCTTCTCGTCAATACCAACAAGCTCAAGGTCAATTCTGTCGCCGAACTCGTCGCACTGGCCAAAAAATCCCCAGGCGCCATCGACTACGCCAGCGGCGGCATCGGAAATCCGTTTCATCTCGCCTCCGAATTGTTCGCCCGGGCAGCACAGATCCAGCTTCATCATATTCCCTATCGCGGCGCCGCACCGGCGCTGCAGGACCTGGCGGCCGGGCAGGTCGGCATGATGTTCGTTGACTTCGCAACGGCGCGCTCACAATTGGCAACGCCGGGAATGAAGGCGCTGGCGGTTGCTTCCCCGACCGAACTCGCAGGGTTACCCGGGATTCCAACGATTGCGGGAAGCGGATATCCCGGTTTCGAAGCATGGGCTTGGCAGGGATTCGTTGCGCCATCTTCCACCCCTCCCGATATTGTAGCGAAGCTGCGCGACTCTTATCTCGGCGCGATAAAGGATGCTGAAATCCGAACGAAGCTGGCGGACGCCGGCATTGAAGTGCTTCAAAGTACGCCGGCGGAGTTCGCGGACTACATACGCAACGAGACCGCGAAATGGGATGCGCTGATCAAGAGCGCGGACATCCACGCGGATTAACGGAGGCGCACGGGGCAAGTGCCTAGCGCCACGCCTTGAACGCCATGAATACGGCCATGGCGCCGATCATGACGATCATCATGATCCGCAGTTTGTCCGGGCTGACGCGGTTGGCGAAGCGCGCGCCGATATCGGTTCCGATCCACAGACCCACGATCAGGCTGATGATCGTCGACCATGGCAATTCAGTGCCCTGCTGCACATAGAGCAGCGCCGCCGGCAGCGTGACTGGCAACGCCGTGACGGCAAGGCTCATGGCCTGCGCGCGATGCTGCGAGATCTTTGCGAGCCCAGCCATCAGCGCGGTGATCGCCAGTCCGCCGCCGATTCCGAGAAAGCCGGATGACCAGCCGGCGACGGCGCCGATTCCGGCGAGCACGGCCCAATGCACCGGGACTTCTTCGGGAGTTTCGATCGCACCTTCGGCTTTGGGACGCGGTGGACGCAGCAGAATGATGGTCAGGAGAATCGTTAGATACCCAACAAAACACCATTGCAACGCGCGGCCGGATACATGGGAGGCGAGCAGGGCACCGACAACGCCACCGACGCAAAATCCGATCGCAAGCCAGACCAGCCAGCGCATGGTGACGCTATGGCCGCTCTGATTGTAATTGCGCACGCCGGACAGGCTGGTCGGCACCACCTGCGCAACCAGCGATATGCCCTGCGCAACGTGTTGGTCCTTGCCGAGAATGAGGATCAGCAGCGGTACCAGAATCCCGCCGCTGGTGATTCCGAGAAAGCCCGAGGCGAGGCCACCGACCCCGCCTGTCACCAGACCGCCAAGGATATCGGCAAGATTCATCCGCGGCCCCCTCGGGCTCTGGCCGATGGGGGCACGTCCGGGAGCTCCGCGCCCTTCGCTTCGTTCCACAACGCGTCCATCTCGGCCAGCGAGGCCCCTTCGAGCGAGCGTCCCTTGGCCGCCAATGCGCGTTCGATATAGGCGAAACGGCGCTCGAATTTGGCGTTGGTACCGCGAAGCGTGGCTTCCGGATCGGCACCGACATGCCGCGCCAGGTTGACCAGCGCAAACAGGAGATCGCCGGTCTCCGCGGCAAGTTCCTCGGCGTCACCGCGGTCGAGCGCGGCCTCGATCTCGTCCGCCTCTTCGCGGATCTTATGCAGCACTGCGCGCGGGTCGTTCCAGTCGAAGCCGACGGTTGAGGCCTTGCGCTGCAATTCCATCGCGCGCGTCAGGGCCGGCTGGCCTGCCTTGACGCTTGAGAGCAGCGATTTGGGGCCGGCCGGCTCCGGCGGCCGGCGCGCGGCGCGCTCGGCTTTTTCCTCGGCCTTGATCCGATCCCACAATTCCTCGACATGCGATGGCGCCAACCGTCCGTCCTTGTCGGCGAAGACGTGCGGATGCCGCCGGATCATTTTTCGCGTGATGGATTCGACCACGTCGCCAAAGGCAAACGCATTTTGCTCCTCGGCCATGCGGGCATGATAAACGACCTGCAGCAGGAGATCGCCGAGTTCGTCGCGGAGATCGTCGAGGTCGTTACGCGCGATGGCGTCGACGACCTCATAGGCCTCCTCGATGGTGTAGGGCGCGATCGTCGCAAAATTCTGTTCGAGGTCCCACGGGCAACCCGTAACGGGCGTGCGTAGCGCCGCCATGATTTCGAGCAGCCGTGAGATATCGGGGGATGGGGTCATGGGGCACCGGGATTACGAGGTGCTCGCTTTATGCCGCAAGCGGCGCCCCGATCCCAGTGGAACGGTGTCGAAATGGTGTCGATTTCCACCGATTGGCCCGGACGCGGAGGGATGCTAAGGGGGCTCGGATGAGCGATCAATTGCAATCGGAAACCGCACTGGTGCTGTTCTCCGGCGGACAGGATTCCACGACCTGCCTTGCCTGGGCCTTGCAGCGGTTCGCACGCGTCGAAATGCTCGGCTTCAGCTACGGCCAGCGGCATGCGATCGAGCTGGAATGCCGCGACCGTTTGCTGTCGGGCATCAAATCGTTGCGGCCGGATTGGGCCGAAAAGCTCGGTGAGAGTCATACGCTGGAGATTCCGACGCTGGCGGAGATTTCCGATACCGCGCTGACCCGCGATGTCGCGATCGAGATGGGTGAGGACGGCCTGCCCAATACGTTCGTGCCCGGGCGCAATCTGGTGTTCCTCACCTTCGCCGCGGCGCTCGCCTACCGGCGCGGTATCCGTCACGTCATCGGCGGCATGTGCGAGACCGATTATTCGGGCTATCCCGATTGCCGCGACGAGACCATCAAGGCATTGCAGTCCGCGCTCAATCTCGGCATGGCCAGGAATTTCGAGCTGCACACGCCGCTGATGTGGCTCGACAAGGCCTCGACCTGGAAGCTTGCACACGATCTCGGCGGGGCAGGGCTCGTCGATCTGATCCGCGAACACTCCCATACCTGCTACCTCGGTGAACGCGGCGCGCAGCACGAT
>Ga0163163_10006560_pt1 | contig 10192 bp, 3 predicted proteins | sample S65metaG_FD_119766 | JGI IMG/M metagenome (GOLD analysis project Ga0163163, IMG submission 119766) | Switchgrass rhizosphere microbial communities from Kellogg Biological Station, Michigan, USA - S6-5 metaG | ecosystem: Host-associated > Plants > Roots > Rhizosphere > Soil | place: USA: Michigan... | reverse complement strand
GAGGCCGGCGCGCGCAAGCTCGTTGACGAGAAGGCGCGACGGATGCGACTTCTTCGCGAAGAACGCGCCGTCGAGCATCGCCGCCTTCAGCACCGGAATCTGCAAGCGGGCAAGCAGCGCCTTGATGCCGTCGGGCAGATCCTTGGTCTCGAAGATGAAGTCGAACAGCATCGCGACCATCTCGATGGTCATCGATTCGAGCTGGTTCGCCTTCGCGCCGAGTGGGGACTCCTGCAAGTCGCGCAGGACGTTGTGCATGCCCTCCGGAATCCCCGCGAAGGCCACCGCGGCGCCGCCGACGTCGAAATCGGTCTGGCCCGCTTGCAGGCGCGTCAGTCCCTCGTGCAGGTCAGCAGTGGAAATGATCGGCGCGCCCGGCACGTAGCCGGATGGCGTTGGCGCCATCGGCCCGAACGTTCGCATCGCGGCGCCGGGCATGCTGATCGACGGAAACTCGCCATCGCCGCCCTGTCCCTGCGGCAACATCGCGTGGGCCATCTGCGGTGGCGTCGATGCGCCCGGCGTGCCGCTGCCGTACATGCGCTTGAACATCGCCATGACGTCGACTTCCGCCGAATGAGGCGACTTGCCGGACATTTTCGCCGCGGCCCGATCGCCGGGCCCGCTGCGGTGGATGACGCCGGACCGGCCGGGACCCGGCACCATGTGGTGGCGCGTCAAATGCTTGTTGACGTCGGCGTAGATGTTGGCGATCTCGCCGAGTTGCGCCTGGTTCAGATCCTTCATGATCTGGAACTTGATCTTGCGATCGGCCTTCAGCGTCCGGACGGCTTCCGAAAACGCGCCGACGATCGTCGCCGGCCCGAGCGGATTGCCCTCGGTGCCCATGTCGGGCTCGCCGAGCAGATAGCCGACGCCCCGATTGAGGACGAGCAGCTCGTCGTGACAAAGATTCTCGACGACGCGCGTGATGTTGCCCTGCAGCACCGCCTCGTCCATCGACAACGTCTCGACCAACGCCAGGTTGGAGGCGTCGACCTTGGAAAAATCGGCCTTCGGCTGCGATTTGCCGGCGATGCGATCGTCGATGAGCTTGCACAGCTGCCGCTCGAACTCCGCCATCAGCATCGGCCGTTCGCTCTTGAGCGATTCGCGGGCGTCGAGGAACAACTGCTGCTCCTCGCGGACGTCGGTCTTGCTGGCGCGGTCCATCAGCAGGTCAGTGACGCGGTCGAGGATCTGCGCGAACGACGTGGTCAGCCGAGTGACCGCGAGATTCCGGCACTCGTTCAGGATCCGCGCGATTTCCCGCGCCGGCTGACGCTTCGCGGGGACTTGGGAGGTGGTGGGCGTGGCGCTCACGGCAATTCGGCTGCGAACCTTTGGTGGTGTTGACAGCGACGGCCTTCGGGATCTCTAAGTCATTGTCTTAGAGGCCCTTAGGCAAGAATACCGCGAAGTTACTGTAGCACGCCCACACCCCTGTCGCCAACGTAGCCCGCGGTCAGCGGACCAGATCCGCCCAAGCCCTTTCGAGGCGCTTGAACGAAACCGGGAACGGCGTCCGCAATTCCTGGGCGAACAGCGAAACCCGCAATTCCTCCAGCAGCCAGCGAAAATCCTCGAGCGGAGGCTCCGTTTGCCCGGCCTGGCGGTTGCGATCGGCCCGCTCGCGATAGCGCCGCCACAGCTCCGCCACCTGCTCGGCATGCCGGGCGTCGCGGTCGGGGCGCTCGGCGAACTTCGCCAGACGGCGGTCCAGCGCCTTCATATACCGCGGCAAATGTTCCAGTTGCGCCCACGGCGTCGCCGCGAAAAAGCCCGGATAGACGAGCGCATCGCGCTGGGCGCGTACCTCGGCGGCCAGCCGGGCCATTCCGCCCCCCGCAGTCGCGAGCCGCTGGGCCAGTGCCTGATACTCATTGGCGATCGTCGTCAGCAACCGGAAGGCTCCCTCCATGACCGCCGGCAGCCGTGCCCTCGCGCGCTTGACCTGCTCGGCGAACGCCGCCTCGGTGCGCGGGAGCGGATCGTCGGACAGGAAGGCCCGCGTCAGCGCTGCGGCCAGCACATCGGCCAGCAGCCCGTCGGTGGGAATCGCCGCCTTGAGCTGCAGCGCAGCCTGCGCGAAACCCGCTCCGCCCTTGTCGTACCGCGCGACCGCATCGCGCAGCGCGATCCGCAGCAGGCGCACGACGCCGGCTCGCGTCGCGGTCTCCGCCGCGCCGGGGGTATCGAGCAGCGCGAGCGACACCGCGTTGTCCTCGTCGACCAACGCCGGATAGGCGGTGATCCGGCGGCCGTCGCGGGTAAAGGTGAGCGACTCGGGCAAGTCGCCGAAGTCCCATTGCCGCAGCCCTTTGCGCTCGAACGCCGGATCGACGGCAGCAAGCGAAAGCTGCGCGGCGTCGCCCAATTTGGCGCGCAGCGCGGCAAGATCGCGTCCGGAGGCCAGCTCCTGACCTGCGTCATCCACGACGGCGATGTTCATTTGCAGATGCAGCGGCAGGTCGGCATCGCTCCAGACATCGGCGGGCAGCGGCTGCGCCAGCCGCTGCTGCAAGTACTCGCGCAATGCGTCGGGCAAGGCACTCTCCTGCGCGGGCGCCGTTTCGAGAAACGCCGTGACGACTTCCGGAATCGGGATCACGCGATTGCGCACGGCCTTTGGCAACCCCTTCAGATAGTGGGTCACCTTGTCGCGGATCATGCCGGGCACGAGCCACGTCAGGCGCGCCGCCGACAATTGATTGAGCAGCGGCAGCGGCACGGTCAACGTCAGTCCGTCGAGCGGATGCCCCGGCAAGAACCGATATTTGAGCGGCAGCGTGTTGGCGCCGATCACCAACGTTTCCGGGAAGAGGTCGACGGTGATCGCACCGGCCGCGTGCCGCATCAGGTAATCGCGGGTGAGAAACAGGCGGCGCGGCTCGCGCCGCTCGACGTCCTCGCGCCAGCGCTCGAACGTCACGGCCGAATGAATGCCTTCCGGAATGCGTTCCGCGTAAAACGCCGCGATCGTGGCGTCGTCGACCAGCACGTCCTGGCGGCGCGCCTTGTGCTCGAGCTCCGCGACGTCCGCAATCAGCGCCTTGTTGTGCGCGAGGAACGCGCCGCGCGTGCGCAACGCGCCCGGCACCAGCGCCTCCTGGATGAAGACCTCGCGCGCCGCCTTGGGATCGATGGCGCCGAACGATACCGGGCGCCGCGCGACGAGCGTCAGCCCATAGAGCTGCACGCGTTCGCTGGCGACGACCTCGCCGCGCTTTTCCTCCCAGTGCGGCTCGAAATAGTCGCGGGTCACACGATCGCCGGCGACCTCCTCGATCCATTCGGGCTCCACCTTCGCCGCGCACCGGGCAAAGAGGCGCGACGTTTCCGTGAGCTCGGCCGCGAGGATCCATTTCGTGCCTTTCCTGGCGAGGCCCGAGCCCGGATGCACATGAAACTGCAGCCCGCGCGTCCCGACGTAGTGCGTATCGGCATCCGCCTTGACTCCGATGTTCCCGAGCAATCCGGCGAGCACGGCCTTGTGAAGCGCGGCGTACCGCGACGCGTCGAACGCCTTGGGCAACGCAGGCGGCCATTGCCAACCCGCTTCTTCGAGGGTAGCGACCAGCTGGCGATGGACATCGCGCCATTCCAGCAGCCGCAGGAACGACACGAACTGCGCGCGGCAGGCTTCCACCAGACGCCGGTGCGACAGCTTCTGCGCGGTCGCGTCGGCGAAAAATTCCCACAGCGCGACGAGCGACAGGAAATCGGAGCGATCGTCGCGAAAGCGCAAGTGCGCCTGGTCCGCGGCCTGTTGTCGTTCGAGCGGCCGCTCGCGCGGGTCGGGCACGGCCAGCGCGCTCGCGATCACCAGCGCTTCGGCGAGGCACCCGCCATCGCGCGCCGCCAGCACGATGCGCCCGATGCGCGGATCGAGCGGCAGCCGCGCGAGCTCGCGCCCGAGCGGCGTCAGTACGCGTTCCGCGTCGACGGCGCCGAGCTCCTGCAGCAACTGGTAACCGTCGGCGATCGCCCGGCTGCCGGGCGCTTCGAGGAACGGGAACGCCGCTACCTCGGGCAGGTCGAGCGCCGCCATCCGCAAGATCACCGACGCAAGCGACGAGCGCAGGATCTCGGGCTCCGTGTACGCGGGGCGCGCGGCGAAATCCTCGTCGCTGTAGAGGCGGACGCAGATGCCATCCTGCACGCGGCCGCAACGTCCCGCCCGCTGGTTCGCCGCGGCCTGCGAGATCCTTTCGATCTGCAGCAGCGTCGTCTTGTTGCGCAGGCTGTAGCGCTTCACCCGCGCGAGGCCGGCGTCGATCACGTAGCGAATGCCGGGTACGGTCAACGAGGTTTCGGCGACATTGGTCGCCAGCACGATCCGATGGCCCGACCCCGGCGCGAACACGCGTTGCTGCTCGGCGACGGAAAGGCGCGCGAACAGCGGCAGGATCTCGAGCTCGCGCGCGTACGGCCGGCGCGCGAGGCCGCGCCGCAGCAGATCCCCGGTCTCGCGAATTTCCCGTTCGCCCGGAAGAAACACCAGGATGTCGCCCGGACCGGCGCGCCACAGATCTTCGGCGGCGCTGACGATCGCCTCCTCCAGCTCTTCTTCGTCGTCGGCTTCGCGCGCCGAGTCGGTGTTGCCAATCTCAATGCCGTCGCGCAGCGGCCGGTAGCGGACGTCGACCGGATAGGTGCGTCCCGACACTTCGATTACGGGCGCAGGCCCGGTCAAAGTGCCGAAATGCCGGGCAAAGCGGTCGGCATCGATAGTGGCCGACGTGATGATGACCTTGAGATCGGGGCGGCGCGCAAGCAGCAGCTTGAGATAACCCAGCAGGAAATCGATGTTGAGACTGCGCTCGTGCGCTTCGTCGACGATGATCGTGTCGTAGGCGGCAAGCTCGCGATCGCCTTGCGTCTCGGCGAGCAGGATGCCGTCGGTCATCAGCTTGATGTAGGCATCCGGACGCGTGTGGTCGGTGAAGCGCACCTTGTAGCCGACGGCCTCGCCGACGGGCTGCCCGAGCTCGTGCGCGATGCGCGTGGCCACCGCGCGCGCGGCGATCCGCCGCGGCTGCGTGTGCCCGATGAGGCCGCGCTCGCCACGCCCGGCGGCCAGGCAGATCTTCGGCAGTTGCGTGGTCTTGCCGGATCCCGTCTCGCCGCAGACGATGACGACCTGGTGCGCGCGGATCGCGCGTTCGATTTCGGCTGCGCGTTGCGCCACCGGCAATTCGGGCGGATAGGTGAACGCCGGCTTGTCGGCCGCGCGCCCCTCGCGCTTGGCGATCGAGCGCGCGACATCGTCGGCGATCTTCGCCCATTCGGGCGCCGGCGCGCGCCGCGCGCGCGCCCGGTCGAGCCTGCGGGAAAGGCGCACGGCGTCGGCGGCCATGGCGAACGGCAGGCGCGCGGACAATTCGGCGAAGGAAGGCGTCATCGGCGGGAGCGACAGCTTCGTGTCCCGGGGCGGGAACGGACGGGAGCGAACATGCGGGCGCAGCGGCGCGAATTCTACCGCGCCTGGCCCGCGGTTTTAAGTATCATCGGCGTCGTGCTGGCAGCGCGCCCATAAGGTGCGCCCGGAAACTTCCTGGAGACAACACCATGCGTTACCTCATCGCTCTCGCGCCGAAACGCACGTTCGTGGCCGTAGCCCTCGTCGCCGCCTTTGGCCTTGGCGCGCTTGGCGCCGACGCCGTCACGCTGCGCTGGGCCGGCCGCGGCGACATGCAGACGACCGATCCGCATTCGCAGAACGAAGGCCTGACCAACAACATCAACAGCCTGGTGTACGAATTTCTGGTCGACCGCGACAAGCAGCTTGGCCTCGTGCCCTCGCTCGCGGAATCGTGGACGCAGGTCAATCCGACGACGTGGCGCTTCAAGCTCCGGCCCGGCGTCAAGTTTCACGACGGCACGCCGTTCACCGCCGACGACGTCGTGTTCAGCTATGAACGCGCGAGGGCCGACACTTCGCAGCTGCGTGCCTATGCGACCGCGGCCGGCGTTCCGAAGAAGATCGACGACCTGACCGTGGAGTTCGTCACCAACGGACCGAACCCGATCGAGCTCGAGCACGTCGCGACGATCAACATCATGTCGAAGGCCTGGTGCGAAAAGAACCGCTGCATGAAACCGCAGAACTTCGGAGCCAAGGAAGACATGATCACGGCGCGCGAGGGCAACGGCACCGGTCCGTACATGCTCGTATCGCGACAGCCCGACGTGAAAACGGTGCTCAAGAAGAACCCGAACTGGTGGGGCCTCAAAGTGCCGGGCTACTGGGACGGCAATGTCGACGACGTCATCTACACGCCGATCGTCTCCGACGCCACCCGCGTGGCCGCGCTCATCTCCGGCGAGGTCGACCTCATCAACGACCCGCCGCCGCAGGACGTGCCGCGGCTTGCGCAGACGCCGAACATCAAGGTCATCGAGGGTGTCGAGAATCGCATCGTGTTCATCGGCATGGACCAGGCGCGTGACGAGCTTCTGTATTCGAACGTGAAGGGCAAGAATCCGTTCAAGGACCTGCGCGTACGCCAGGCGCTCTACCAGGCGATCGACATCGACGCCATCAACAAGAACACGATGCGCGGGCTGTCGAAACCAACCGGCGCGATTCTGCCGTCGCCCAAGACGTCGACGCCGGAGATCGAGAAGCGGCTGCCGTTCGACAAGGAGAAAGCCAAGAAGCTGCTGGCCGACGCCGGCTACCCGAACGGCTTCGAGGTCACGCTCGACTGTCCCAACAACCGCTATGTGAACGACGAGCGCATTTGCCAGGCGCTGGCGGCAATGTGGTCGCAGATCGGGATCACGATCAAGCTCAACTCGATGCCCCGCGCCGTCTACTTTCCCAAGCTGGAGAAGACCGACACCAGCCTCTACATGCTGGGCTGGGGCGGCGCCTCCACCGACGGCATCTTCACGCTGCAGCCGGTGCTGTCGAGCTACAACGGCAAGGGCGACGGCGACTTCAACTACGGCCGCTACACGAACGCCAAGGTCGATGAGCTGACCGCCAAGGTCAAGGTCGACATGAACCAGGAGCACAGGGTGAGCCTCATCCAGGAAGCGCTGCTTGCGCAGAACGCGCAGCTCAATCTTCTTCCGCTGCACCGGCAGGTGATACCGTGGGCATCGCGCGGAAACGTGACGGTTCCGCACCGGGCGGATAACAACGTGCGGCCGGATTGGACGACGGTGAAGTGAAGTGAACGTGACCAAATCGTCGGGGCCGGCTTCGCCCGGCCCTACGATTTGGTCCCGGTGATGTCAGCACGAAAAGCTTCGGGCGACCGCGCGCTTTTCGTGTAGAAAAGGCACGAAGCGCGCCGATCGCCGCCGCTACGCGGCTCGCTCGGTAGCGCGCGTATGCGGATTGAATGCCTCTGCGCACGTCTGCGTGGTGCGCACGTTCAGTGTAGACAGGGTTAGCGTTTTCCGGGACCGCGCGGCGTTCCTAGGGCTGCACTGCGCACATCGCCACACGGTCCGGGCCGTACCCTTCTGCCAGCCAGCCTTTGGCGAGCATCTGCTGCTTGATCGCGGCGTCCGTCGTGTAGCGATGGTTGGTGTCGGTCCGCTGATTCCACACTCGGTAAACCGGCGCCGACGGCGGCGCGCACAAACCGCTGACGAGGTCGGGTAGTGCCATGTACATCACTTCCGGATCTTCGAGAATGAAGCCCGGGAACTTCGTCGCAACTTCGGCGCATTCCTTCGCCGACGCGGAAAAGAAGTGCGAGTCGCCGCTTTCCGGCGGCAAATAGAATCGGCAGACCGGCGACGTCCCGGCCACGAACGACGGATACGCGTTGAACGTCAGGCCGGTTCGCGCCCAGCCAGGCAACTGCCCGGACTCCAGCGCGTCGATGTCGGCCTGCCGGGCGCTGATGAAATAATGATCGAGCGCCGCGTGGTAGTACTCGACCACCGGCACGGCGGCGATCGTGCCGAAGGCTTCGGAGAGCCTGAGATCGATGACGCTCGCGCCGAGCGCGACTTCGTGATCGGTGCCGGTTCCTGGAAATACTTCGCCCAGCAGCCCGAACAGCGTGACACGATAGTCCTGAGGGCGCGCCGATATGCCCGGCAGGGAAATGGTCTTCAAGGTTGCCAGCATCGCCCTGAACTTCTCGTACGGAACATGCACGCGGAAGTAGCTCGTCCCGCTCCACGACGACTGGAAGTGCATGATGTCCGACAACGGCGATACGCTCGCGTACCGCGGGGGCGTCCCGAGAACGATCGTCGTCGGCAGCAGCGGGCTGGTGACGAAGGCCGTGTAGGCGTCGGCGCCAACATTTTCGCTGCCGGCGCCGTTGACGCCCGGCAACCGGTTGTCGAACAACGCGATCACGTGCGCGAACGTCGCGCCGGTCGTCATGTCCTGCGCATAGTAGAAGAAGCTGACCTGTGCAGTGCCTTCCGTCGTCGGCGGCGCCGCATACTCGACGAACGGCACGCGCACATAGCCGTCGATCGTCAATGCGGACGTTGCATTGCGAAAAATTTCGGCCGCCGGCGACAGGTCCCTGGCCACGCTCACGTTCGGGCCCGCCAGCGTCACCGGCGCCGCATGCCTGAACTGCCGCGTGTTGATCAGGAATCCCGCGCCATTGCACCAGAGCTGAAATGCGCTGGCCGGATCGGGCGCCCCGATGTCACGGAACCCGCGCTGTGCCTGCGCATGGTTTGCGGGTGGCGGGGAGAAGCCCGTGAGCTGCCCGACGTTCCACGTGACCGGGTTGGCGATTTCGCCCGCCAGTTCCGGCGTACCGGGATCGCCGATATGCTGGACGCGCAAGTAAGTGGCGTTGACCGGCGCGGGGTCGAGCTCCGCGATCATGTGCGAAGCGTCGACGCAATCCGGCGCGGAAATCACGCGGAATTGCGCGTAATCCTGCGCCGCCGCGCCCGCGGCGATGGCCAGCAAGCCCAGCGACGCCACATGCAATCGCATAGCGCCGCGCCGATCCGTAAGTCCGTGCCGAGGCGGCTTCAGCGCGCCGCCGCCGTGTAACGGCGCGTGATCGCCGCAAGGATGCGGCTGCGGCTTGCGCCGGCATCGAGGTTCGCGTTGCGCTCGGCGTCGGCGGCCTCCCGAGCGAGCTCGTCATCCTTGATCACCGTCTTGAACCATGTCGAATAGTCGCCGGCACGCCGATGATGCTCCCAGGTGCCCTCATCCACGCCGGCCGCGATCTGCGAGAAGATCAGGAGATTCTGCGCGCGCAGATTGAGCGCGTTGTCCGGACCGCGAAAATAGAAGCTCATCTCCTCGCCGACATCGCCTTCGGCATATTTGCGCCGGTGCCGCCTGCGCGATTGCCGGGGCCGCAGCGCTTTCACGGCGCGCGGCGCAACGCCGGCGTCGCGGACCCAGACCAGGACCTCGTCGCTTCCAGGCGCGGGCATCCCGGCCGGCAGCGCGGCGCCGGACGCGCGACAGAATTGCGCGATCGTCTCGGCGGCGGCGTCGCCCATGGCGACGACGACCTCGACGCCCCGCAGTGCGACGGACGACAGCGCGTCGGGGTGGACGGTCACGAAGATCACCGCGGTCAGTCGTTCCGGGATCACTTGCGCGATATCCTCGCGCGACGCCGCGAGCAGGTGATGCGCTTCGTCGACGATGAGCCAATGCGGTCTTCCGGTCCTCGCACGCAACGACGAGACTTCCGGCAACAGCCTGGCGAAAAAGCCGGGACGCTCCTCAGCGCTCAGCGCCTGCGTATTGACGACCACATTGATGACGCGCTTGCGCAGGAACGCCACGACCTCGTCGACATTCGGCGCGTTCCTGGCATCGCCGACCGTCATCGCATGCTCGAGCTCATCGTAATCGCCCTCGGGATCGAACACGCAAAACTCCTGGGCTTTCTCGACCATCCGCTCGGTGAGCGCCGTGGCGAGCGTCGACTTGCCGACGCCCGAGCTGCCGGCGATCAGCACGCCGCCGCCATAGGGCTCGAGATAGACTTCCGCGCCCGTCCGATCGGTCCCGACCAGAATGCCGTGGCGATGCGGACGAAGGACACGGCCGTCGTCGCGCAAGATCATTTCGATGAGCTCGATCACACCGTCGCCATACCTGGCGGCGAGCTGGATGTCCGCCTCCTCCTTCACCGCCTGCAACGCGTTGCCGACCGCGGCGTCGCATCCGCAGAAGCGCAGGAACGCATGGTCGTTCTCGGCGTCGCCGACGCCGACCACGTTG
>Ga0163163_10006559_pt1 | contig 10192 bp, 6 predicted proteins | sample S65metaG_FD_119766 | JGI IMG/M metagenome (GOLD analysis project Ga0163163, IMG submission 119766) | Switchgrass rhizosphere microbial communities from Kellogg Biological Station, Michigan, USA - S6-5 metaG | ecosystem: Host-associated > Plants > Roots > Rhizosphere > Soil | place: USA: Michigan... | reverse complement strand
TCTTATCAATGGAGTCAGCTGTCTGGCCCTTCGCAATCAACCATAGTTTCCGCTAATTCTGCAACTACGGTTGTTAACAACCTTATTCAAGGAGCTTATAGTTTTAAACTTACTGTTGAAGATAATTCAGGTACTAAAACATCAGACGAGATAATAATAATAGTTAACGAAGCACCGAATAAACCTCCAATATCTAAAGCCGGATCCGACCAGACAATTACGCTGCCATTAAGTTCTGTTATTTTACGTGGATCTGGGTTGGATTCAGATGGTTCCATTTCATCTTACCAATGGAGCCAGATTGCCGGGCCTTCAAACAGTTTGATTAAATCTTCTGCCGCAGCAACCACTTTGGTTGACAGTCTTAAACAAGGGGTATATGTATTTCGCCTCACCATTATTGATAATAAAGGACTAACGGCATTCGATGATGTTTCAATCACGGTAAACCCTCGACCAAATCTACCTCCAGTCGTGAATGCAGGCCTGGATCAAACTATCACACTACCGGCTGACTCGGTGGATTTATTGGGAGCAGTGTCTGATTCTGATGGCACCATTGTATCTTATCAATGGACACAGGTCTCTGGTCCCACTAAAACTAGTTTCTCTACAGCTTCACCACTTAAAATGACTGTTCATAACCTTGCGGAAGGAATTTATAATTTCCGACTGACAACCACTGATAATGACGGAGCAATTACATGGGATGATGTTAAAATCACCGTCCTGCCTGATCCCAGGAGACAATCATCAGCAATGGTGTATCCTAACCCTGCCACCAATATGATTAATTTAAGAATCGATGCGGTTACTCTTCAAAGCAACACTTTAATACGCATTATTAATTCAGCGGGTGATGTTGTATACACTGAAAGCTTTTTAAGAACAAATTTTAGAGTATTAAGACAGATAGACATCAGCAAATTACCCAAAGGTGCCTATTTCATCACTGTAACGGCCGATATCAATACTAATACAACTATAAAACTGATTAAACAATAAATAGAGTTTAGTTATACAGCTAAACAGGTTGTTATGTTTTAACAACCTGTTTTTTTTACACTATTTTGCGAACCGAATGCAAAAATTTTCCTACTTAAGATTAATTACCGACAATGCTTTTTTGGAAAGTTATTTTTTGGATTAGTTGCTTAATTGTTTTCTATAATTATGCAGGCTATGCGATAATTATTCTTTTAATCAACAAATTTAAAAACAAAAAACTTCTCGATAGCCCACATGATTACTACCCTTCGATCTCATTTATTGTGGCTGCCTATAATGAAGAAGATTGTATTGAAACAAAAATTATAAACTCACTTGAACAAATTTATCCCCCCGATAAACTTGAATTTATTTTTATCACTGATGGTTCAACTGATTCGACAGCGGACATTATTCGAAGATACTCTTCTGTAAAGCTTCTGCATTTGAACGAAAGAAAGGGCAAATCCGCCGCAGTAAACAGGGCAGCTGAAATTGCACAAAACGAAATTCTCATTTTCAGTGATGCCAATACCAAACTTAATAAAGAGGCTTGTTTAAATATTTCCCAACACTATTTTGATAATGCAGTGGGCGGTGTAGCAGGGGAGAAAAAAGTGATTTCATCAGATGCTGATAACGGCAATGCCACAAGCAGTGAAGGGTTTTATTGGAAATATGAGTCCTTACTTAAAAAACTTGATTCAGATTTTCACACGGTGGTTGGTGCTGCAGGAGAATTATTTTCAGTACGAAGACATTTATACCAGGCTGTACCGGCAGAGGTTATTTTGGACGATTTTATTATTTCCATGAAGATTGCTCAACAGGGCTTTCGAATTATTTATGAACCCAGTGCATTTGCTATGGAATTGCCCTCGTTTTCAATGCAGGACGAAAAGAAAAGAAAAATTCGAATTGCAGCAGGAGGATTTCAATCAATGGCAATGCTGCCTGAGGCTTTGTTTTTTTGGAAACATGCCAAACTCTCCTTTCTCTATATCTCGCACCGGGTGCTTCGTTGGACCTTAAGTCCCCTTTGCCTTGCGTTAGCTTTACTATCAAGCTTTATATTAACTGTTTTTCAAGCCCATTTTTATGCTTTTGCATTTTTTATCCAGGCCTTATTTTACCTCGCTGCTGTTTTATACAGCATTTTTCCGGGGATCGGCAAAAAGGTTTCTATTCTAAAACTTCCTTATTATTTCAGTTTTATGAATATTTCGGTATTTAAAGGCTTTTTAAAATTCGTCCAAAAAAAGCAATCTTCGGCCTGGGACAAGGCAAAAAGAAGAAATTATACCTTACCCGGGTAATAATCAATTCAATTTTTACTGAGCCTTAAAACATTTAGTACTCATTCGGTTCATTGAAAGAATTCTACCGTGTAGATTTACCAATATTTAGGGTGTATAGAGTTGCTACTCTGTATTTGAAAATGTACTTTTAGCCCTTTAAAGACTGTACCAAATCATGGATTTTTCTTATTTATTCCGGATTCTAATGAAGAGAAAGTGGCTTATTATTTCTGCCACTGTAATTGCGGCTATTGTAGCATACGTTTTGACAATAAACAGGCCAAACAAATTCAGATCAACAGCCCAAATTGCTACGGGTTATACTACATATGATCCGGTGAGGCTAAACGAAAATTCGGACAATTTTCAACAGGAAACAAAATTCAATAATGCCATAGTCACGTTTACATCCCCAGCAGTGATTAATTTGTTGTCTTATCATCTTATTCTACATGATTTAAAACAAACACCATTTACAATACTTTCCGAGGAAGACAAAAAGAAGGCATTTCAAAATATTTCACAAGAGGAAGCAATCAAAGCTTTTCAGAACAAACTCGATTCTATGAAAATGCTTTCTCCGTCTTCAAGTGAAGACAAAATATTATTAAATATTCTTTATTTATACGGTTATGATAATGGCACCATAAAAAAGGTGTTAGATGTTTCCAGATTTCAACGCTCCGATTTTTTAAATGTAACTTATGTTTCAAAGGATCCTGGCCTTTCCGCTTTCGTAGTAAATACTGCGTACGAACAATTTATCAGATATTATGGTACAAGTCGGGACAAAACCATATCCCAATCCGTTGATACTTTGAAAAGTATTATGGAAAAGAAAAAACAGATTCTTGACGAAAAGAATCGAATTCTTCAACAGGCTGGTTTGGGATCGTCAGGGCCAAAGTCTAATAGCGATTTAAATATTATTTCCAACCTTGAAAGCCAATTAACAGCTGAAAAAAGCAAATTGGCCAGTTTTCAATCGGATTTAAGAAAGGTAAATCAAAGATTGGCTAACATCGATTCAAAACCGGCCGAAAATAATAATACTGCCATAAACGATGAGATAATTCAACTTAGAAGTGCCAGAAATTCTGCTTATGCAGATTATTTAAGAAGCAATGACCAGGCTGATTATAAAAAATACACAGCCCTTAATGATAAATACCAACAAAAAGTGTTGTCATTACGATCAACTACTGAAAGCACTAAAGACCCTGTGACAGATAAAGTGGAATTGCAATCTCAGAAAACAGACCTTGAAATTGATATCCAGAGTTCGTCTTCATTTGTTAATTCATTAGAAGGAAAGATAAATTCACTAAAAGCAGCTATAGCTTCCAGCGGATCAAACGATGCTGCTATTGAAAGTTTAAAACAAGATGCCGACTTGGCTAGCAAGGAATATATTGAGGCACAATACAAATATAACACAGCGACTGACCTGGGTGGATTATCAGTTATCAATTTTAGACTGACTGTTCCCGCACAACCAGCATTAGCTCCGGAACCTTCAAAGAGAATAATTATTGTAAGCCTTGCTGCTTTTGCTGCTTTATGTACAACAATTGCATTTATTATTTTCCTAACTTATCTGGATTCTTCGGTTCGAACACCATTGATTTTCTCAAAAAATGTAAATCTGAGGTTAATTAGCTTGATAAATTTTATGAGCCTACGGAATAGGAATATTAAAGATGTCATCGCGAATACGTACACATCAAGCGATTCTGAGGAAACGAACCGAAACAATACATTTAGAGAATCGTTGCGAAAACTTCGTTATGAAATAGAAACCAGCGGTAAGAAAGTATTTTTATTTACAAGCACAAAAAAAGGACAGGGCAAAACCACTATAATCCAGGCTCTATCATATAGTATGAGCTTAAGCAAAAAAAGAGTTTTAATAATTGATACCAATTTCTGCAATCCCGATTTGACGATTCAATTGGATGCTGAGCCTGTATTGGAAAAGATTATTCCACAAAACTTTGATGATAAGAACTTAGTGGAAGAAATAAAAAAACATTCTAAGGATTTAGGTATAGGCTCCATTTATGCTATCGGTTCTGCAGGCGGCGATTATACACCCTCAGAAATTTTACCGAGAGAAAACTTATTGCATTACCTTCAAACACTTACTTCTTATTTTGACTATATATTTTTAGAAGGACCACCACTGAATGATTTTTCTGACAGTAAAGAACTTGTTCAGTATGTTGAGGGCGTTATTGCGGTTTTCTCTGCCCAAGATGTTATCAAACAAATTGACAGACAATCCATTTCTTTCTTTAAAGAATTAAACGGCAAATTCGCTGGCTCAATTTTAAATATGGTGGATATGAAAAACGTAAATGTTATTTAGTATCTACCACTCATAAAGCATTTACTCTTCAACAGAATAATTTTCTGGAAACAATTAAATCTTTTACAAAATGAAAATTTTACATTTAATGAAAATTACATTTTTGCACTCGATATCATATAGCATATTGTTATTGTTATTTACCAATTTGTTTTCTACTGCAAAGGCTCAAGCTTATACTTCAAGCTTTCGTGCAGATACAACTTCAGCAATTGAAGAAAGGCTTGTGCAGTTAGCCTGGCAGGGACCTGAAGTGGAAAGAGTAGCTCATCAGAGTAAAATTGATGAGTACGAATTGAAAGCTGCACAAAATATGTGGATGAATTTATTGGCATTTAATATTAACTACAATGAACTTACATTTTCAAAAAACACTTCAGCTGCAACGTATCTTTATCCCCGATATAATCTTGGTATTACTATTCCTTTAGGAACTCTTTTTTCCAGGACAGCCGTCAAATCTGCAAAGGAAAATGTTGACATTGGGAAAAACAATATGGAGCTCATCAAAAGAACTCTTAGACAAGAAGTTCTTGTTGCCTTCAAACAATACCTGTCCTATAGCCAATTAATTGCTATTCAAAGTGAGTTAGTAAATGATGTAAAAACTCAATTAGCGCAAATTGAAGAAAAATTTAGAACTGGCACTGTTACTATGGAGGCGTATAATAATGCTCAAAGAAACAATAACACAGAAATGGCTGCACTTATCAATTTAAAGTTGCAACAAGATTTAAAAAAGCTCGAGGTAGAAAAATTCATTGGAACCAGGCTGGAGACAGTTCTGAAAAAATAAGCCTTTCGCAAAACATGGATGAGCCGTCTAAAAATTGGATATCCAAAGCGTTCAATACGTCCATACTCAATAAAAAAAGATATTTATGGGTCGATTACCTTAGAGGCATCGCCATAATTCTTGTGGTTTACCACCATACTTTCTTAGGCATAGAAAAAAGTGGAATTATAGTCCCCAGATCAATCGTAGATGCTAATATGGCTGCTTATTCATTTAGAATGCCATTATTTTTTATATTTTCTGGGATCTTTACCGCCCTAAGCCTTAATTCAAAACCAATTAAAAATATCCTTTGGAGTAAATTCAGTATTTTATTATACCCTTATTTTATCTGGTCGTTTATCCAGATCACTCTACAGATTTTTTTGTCTCAGTATGTAAATTATGAAAGTACCTATCCGGATTACCTATACATTTTATATCAACCAAAGGCACTTGCTCAGTTTTGGTATTTACCCGCTCTTTTTAATTGTACTTTGGTTTTCATTCTAATAAAATCTTATTTTAAAATTAAAGCCCAATATCATTTACTATTAGGAGTTATCCTTTTCTTACTAGGCCCCTTTTTTATATCCGTAAGCATGATGTCGAATTGGATGCGCTTTTATATTTTTTTAGTAATTGGAGATCTTCTCTCCGGTTTTCTATTAAAAAAAGCCGTTCGGGAACGATTATCAAAACCTTTTTACTTTATCTCCTTCATTCCAATGTTCTTCATCGCTCAGTATTATTATTTCAATTACATTGGGGCCCGGGCTTTGGAAAACGATTCCGCAATTGTTGGAATTAATTATACCAACTATATTTTGAACGAGATCTGTTTTTTAATGATTTCACTTGTAGGATGCACAACGTTCATACTCTTTTCAATTTTACTCGAAAAGTGGGGTCGTTTCAAATGGCTGCGAATTGTTGGCTTTTATTCATTGTATATTTATATTATGCACGTAATGTTGGTTGCAGCAGTAAGGTTGGTGCTCAAACAGTTTTTTGGAATTACAGATTACTACATTATTTTACCTTTAGGAATTATAATTGGTGTAATTGTTCCTATAATTTTTTATAATCTTTTAGGTAAGAATTATTTGTGGTTTTTATTTAGCGCGGAAAAACCTACTCCAATTAATGACCCGGAGTTAACGCAACACTCACTTGCAAAAGCAAATCAGTAACCAGCCATTTACTTACAACGAGTAGTATTTTACTGAAACAGACCCAGGAAGTTTTGACTCAAAATTTCTAAGTCTTTGATAAAGTAAGTTTTTCGATGTCCCAGTCAAGGAATAAAAAGAAACTTTACTATCACCACAAATTACATTATTTATAATTTGCCAGGTTGCTACTTTAGTCCATCTTTTAAGAAGTGCATCGTCAAACCAGGTATCGTAAACTATAGCAAATTCAACTCCATTTGATTTACATAATGAATCCAAAAATCGGGGGTTCCAGTAATGGAATTTTTTGCTTCTAGTCACATCAATATTAGCAAGCCCCCATAAATCAACAATATTTGCTTTTGTATAATATGCCATAGCGCCAATATCGTTTAAAGCAAAACTGTTCTGGTTAAAATATTGCTTTGTAAACATGGCCATCTGATATTGCTGATCATAAATATTGATACATGCCTTAGGCGTCTTATCAAAGGCACTGGCACTCCTTAATACAATAGGAAAAAATAGAAAGAATGCAATTATAAATGAAATAATTTTCAATAGTGCCGACTTTAAACTGTCTAACAGATACATTCCGTACTTAAAGAAGAATACTGCTGTTATTATAGTGAAACAAAAAACTAAATATGCTTCATATCTATACAGATAGCCAGTAGACGCAAAAGACAATTGCAAAATTGTGGCGCTGAATAAAAAAATAAGAATGAAAAAATAAGAATCATTCAAATATTTTCTGAATACAAAAAATAGTAAGGGTACTGCCAGAATAAGCTTTTGTGTTGCCAAAGCAGCCAGGCCATTGCGGGCATACAGTAATTTATCAAACACAATGTCGTATACAAATGCACCAGGGTTAGAATAAGTAAAACTGCTTGATTTAACCAAAACTGAGTTGGGTAAAAAATAATTTCCTTTACTAACTGATATAAGCCCAAAAACAATTACCGGAGCCAACGCGATCATTCCCAAAAGAAATGCGTTAAATACCTTTTTATATACTAATAACAATGTACAGGCAATTGCAATTAGAAAAAGTCCTTCATAACGGATAGATGCTGTAAGAACAGCAAATAAAATAATTTTTAAAGGCATTCTTGTTCTGTGAAGATGTTTTGTTTCATTTAGCCAATCAGAAAAATAAAATATAAATAAGAAGGAAAACAAGCACTGTAATGTGTGCTCCATTCCACTTATTATTAGCAAAGCTAACGGCGTTAAAACAATTGCAAATGCACTAATTATCAATTGAGCGAAATTATTTAGGAAATGTTTTTTCAACCAAAAATGTAACGCAATCACTATCAGAATACCTGAAAGGCAATTGACCACAAAAGGCACCAGTGCACTATGAGAAAGTATACGAGCAGTAGCTAAAATTAATGTATACAAAATCGACGAAGATGCCGATGCAAATTCGCCACTATTAATTCCCCAATTTCCATTCAACAAATTGTCCGCTATTGTGAGATGTATAAACGTGTCATCAAATGGATACATGAAGACTCCATGAGTATACCGCATTACCTTATTAATGATCAAATAGACCGGTAAAAACAGAACTATCAGTCCAAATAAAAACCACCAGGGAAATTCAGATTTTGATTTAGCCAAATTTTTCTCATTAAGTTTTTTAGCAAAAACAACCGTTATACCTCTTGTATTGAATTTTGAAAATTCGTTTCTTCAGAAAATTGCCTCAACCGCAATACTATGGCGAAAACAGGAAAGAATACAACCATATTGGTAAATTGACCTACTGCTTCCTGAGCCATCTCTCCCAGGAAATATGCAAAAAAGAATGCGAAAGACGCTGATAATATAACTTTCAATTGCCGGTTACTGATTAAAAAATATTCTCGTACAATATGTCGAAGCAATGTAAAATAAAGCAAGCAAGTGAGTATAAGCCCTATCCAACCTGTCTCTAATGCTTTACATAAATAACTGCTATCGGTAGGAAAACCAGCCATTGGATGACCGGGGTTGTATTTGTATCCTCCATCCCCTGTAGTACTTATTCCGCCTCCAAAAGGATGAGACCAGATAAAAGGCTGAACACGTTGTCTGTTCATTTCTCTGACATTAAATGATGCGTCCTGTTGTGCGGAAAATGTAGATCTGAATCGTATTAAAGCAATGTTGTTATATATAGGAACATACATAAAAAATAAAAAGAGAAAGACAGCAACAACCGCAAAAATCTTACTGGATAATTTATTTATACTTAACAAAACAAAAAACCCAATACCTCCAATAGCCATGGCGTTAGCTGTTCTTGTTCCGGAATAAGACATTCCCAAAAGCATAAAAATTGCTCCTGCGAAATACAAGATCTTAAAAGCGAGGTGTTTTGTATTTAAACCAATTACGATAAAAAAAACGGAACAGGCAGCCATCATCACACCAAAGTCTGTTGGACCCAGGAGAATAGAAAATTTTCTATAATCGCCGAAAACATAAATTAAACCAAATCTTATTGGATCGCTATGTACCCAATCTAATTCTGGTCTAAGTAAACCGTGCCACTGTTGAAAACAACCATAAACTGCTATAATAAATGCCGAAACGAACAACACTTTAATAAATCTCCTGATCTTGGATAGATTATCAAATGCATTATAAGCAATAAACACAATTAAAAAGGATTCATATACCTTACGCATCACCTGAAACCAACCTTCAAATGAATGTCCCAGGGGATTAACAAGCTGAAGAGTTAAATAGATAACTACAATTGAATAAACCACTACCGGGCTTTTTTTGAAAAAACTTTGTGCATTTTTTTTCAATTTTTCACCGGTAAAAAATAAACCTAAAAATGTACAGCAAACGAGTATATCAACGCCCACTCCTACCGGTATTTCATCCTTGAATAAAAAACGCGACAATGAAGAAGTCAAAAAAAGATAAAACATGCTAATGTAAAGTCCGGCCTCCGCATTAAGAAGACAAATCAATAGCACACTGATTCCTATAATAGCTGCAAAAGCAGTAACCCCAGCCACCAGGTTTTGGGCTACCAAGTAACCAAAACCTACGGCTATGAAAATTGCAATCAACAGACCGATCCAATTGTTTAGTTTTTGGATTAGAAAAAATTTTTGAAAGAAAAGCTGAAAAGAATTGGATGGAGTGACCTTATTGCGCATGTCAATCTTCGGATATTTATAAAAATAAAATCTTTACACAAACCCCAATAAAAAAAATTGCGAGAGCCAGTACTACGACAATTTCATGAAGAGTTTTTTTTTCGTTTTGTGTTTCCATACTTATTAAATAAGAATCCCTTTAAACTATAAAACAGCGATGGAAGAAGTTTTATGAAAGTTATTATTCTTAATGTTATGGCTTTACGCCCTATCGTTGCACAAATGTACAATATCGATTAAGCTTAAATAGCAAATCCCGGCAAGGCCGGGATTTTCCATCTCTTTATTTTTTAATCAGTTTAATTGTTTTCATTTCACTGTTATACTGCACATTGACGCTATATACTCCGTCTGGATAAGTGCTCATATTTAGCGGGATGGTTGTATTTCCTGCCGGCAGTTGTATTTGGCTTCGCTGC
>Ga0163163_10006558_pt1 | contig 10192 bp, 7 predicted proteins | sample S65metaG_FD_119766 | JGI IMG/M metagenome (GOLD analysis project Ga0163163, IMG submission 119766) | Switchgrass rhizosphere microbial communities from Kellogg Biological Station, Michigan, USA - S6-5 metaG | ecosystem: Host-associated > Plants > Roots > Rhizosphere > Soil | place: USA: Michigan... | reverse complement strand
GCGTCGAAAGTTTGACGAGGCTTGGACGCGCGCCTGACGCGGGGCGTCGCAGCGGACGAAATAGTTGTCATCGCGAGCCCGGTTGTCATCGCGAGCCCGGTTGTCATCCCGAGCCGGGTTGTCATCCCCGAGCCGGGTTGTCATCCCGAGCCGTCAGGCGAGGGATCCTCATTCTCCCGGTAGAGGGCCCAATTGCACCCGGACGCGTCAATGTGATGCTGAGGTTGCGGATCGCGCGGATCAGGTTGCGGCATGCTCCGCAACTACTACGTCTACATCCTTGCGAACCGTTCTCGAACGCTCTACGTGGGCGTCACGGGGGACATACATCGTCGAGTCACTGAACATCGATCGCGCGCCGGGTCGCGCTTCACCCGTCAATACATGGTACGCAAGCTCGTGCATGTGGAAATTACCAACGATGTCCGCGCTGCCATCGCTCGTGAGAAGCAGATCAAGGGATGGTCGCGTGCCAAAAAGTTGGCGCTGATCGAGGAAAACAATCCTCAGTGGATAGATCTCGCCGCGAGTTGGATAGCCGACGGCCCTCGATCGGGACGATGAGGATCCCTCGCTTCGCTCGGGATGACAACAATCGAGGCTTACCGTGCACTCAACGATCCGCTACGCCATCCGTCGCCTGCTCCGCGAGCGATCCCTGACGATCGCCGCCGTCCTGACGCTCGCGTTAGGTATCGGCGCCACGACCGCCGTGTTCACGGTCGTCAATGCGGTCCTGCTGCAGCCGCTCGCCTACGCGAGGCCCGAACGCCTCGTCGACCTCTCGCACACGCTCACCATCTCCGGGATCACGCGGGTCGACCAATCCGACGCGACCTTCCTCTACTACGCTCGCGAAAACCGCGTCTTCACTGGCATCGGTGCGTATCGCATCACCGGCGTCAATGTTGCGGGTGCCGCCGACCGATCCACGTCTGCGGACGCACGCGCCGAGCGCTTGAACGCCGGGCTCGTCAGTGCGAGCACCTTCGCCGTGCTTGGCGCCGCTCCGATCCTTGGGCGCACTTTCCGCGACAGCGAAGACCGGCGCGACGCCCCGCGCGTCGCGCTCCTCGGGCAGCGGCTCTGGGAACGCAAATTCGGGGCGGACCGCGGCATCGTCGGACGCCAGATTTCGATCGACGGCGTGCCGCGCGAGATCGTGGGCATCATGCCCGCCGACTTCGACCTTCCGGGCGCCAGCACGGAACTGTGGCTACCACTCGGTATCGACCCGGCGCACACCGCGTCGGCGGCGTTCGACTATCGCGGCGTCGGCAGGCTGCGCGACGGCGTATCGCTCGACGCCGCCGCGGCCGACCTCCAGCGCTTGTTGCCACAGGTCCCGGAGGCATATCCGGGCCGCCTAACGGCCCAGTCGATTCAGCAGATCCGGATGCGTGCCGTGGTGCGACCGCTGCGCGACGTCGTCGTCGGCGACGTCGGGCGCGTGCTCTGGGTCGTGCTCGGCGCCGTCGCGTGCGTTCTGCTCATCGCGTGCGCGAACGTCATGAACCTGTTGCTCGTGAGAGCCGAAGGTCGACAGCACGAGCTCGCGGTACGTCGAGCACTCGGCGCCGAACGTTGGACACTCGCGCGGGATCACCTGGCTGAAGGGAGCGTGCTTGCGGTCGTCGGTGCCGTACTCGGACTCGGCGTCGCCGTCGCAGGCGTGCGCGTGCTTCGGTCGCTCGAGGGCGCGATCGACGTCCCGCGCCTGGCCGAAGTACGAGTCGGCGCGTTGGTGCTCGTGGTGGTCGCCGGCGTAACCGTGCTGGCGACGCTGCTCGTGAGCGTGCTGCCGGCCCTGCGCGCGGCGTCGTCCACTGCTTTGCCAGCGCTCACGGAGATGGGACGTGCCCTCACCGCGAGCCGGGGCCGGCATCGCGCGCGTCACGCCCTGGTGGTCGCGCAGCTCGCGCTCGCCCTCGTGCTGCTCGCCGGCGCGGGGCTCATGGCCAGAAGCTTCGCGCGACTCCGTTCGGTGCCGTCGGGGATCGATGCCGCACACGCGTTCGCGTTTCGCGTAGCGCTACCGACCGCCACGTATTCGGACTCTGGCCGCGCGGCGCGCTTCATCATCCGTGCGCTCGAGCAGATCGCCGCGATTCCCGGCGTTGACGCCGCGGGCGCCGTCTCGAAGCTGCCGTTCGTTCCGGATGCGCGTCAGGACTCGGCGCTGTTCGTCGAGGATCGTCCGCTCGCGCCGGGGACGATGCCGAACATCCATGAGTTCGCGTTCGCGAGCCCTGGTTACTTCCGCGCGATGGGGATTCCGTTGATCGAAGGCCGGACGTTCGAGGCGCTCGACCCCGCACGCGCGCCGCGCGAGCTCGTGCTGAGTCGCACGGTCGCTTCGCGGTACTGGCCGCAGGGTACGGCGGTGGGGAAGCACGTGCGGATGGCACCGGTGGGTGAGTGGTACACGGTGGTGGGCGTGGCGGATGACGTCCGCGGCGGCGGTCTCGACCAGCCGCCCGACGAGGCGGTCTACCTGCCGCTGGTCGTGACGTTAGGCGGCCAGGCCATGGGAATGGACGCCGAACGACCGTGGACGCCTCGCGACATTGCCTTCGTGACGCGCACCACCGGAGATCCGGCCGCGATCGGCAGCCGGGCCGAACGCGTGCTCCGCGATCTCGATGCCGAGGTGCCGGCGTACGGCGCACGACCGATGGCGGACGTCGTCGCCCAGTCGGCCGCGAGGACGACGCTGACGCTGACGCTGCTCGGCATCGCCTCGCTGGTCGCGTTGGCGTTAGGCGCCGTCGGCATCTACGGCGTGATCTCGTACGTCGTGAGCCTGCGTACGCGCGAGATCGCCGTGCGCATGGCGCTCGGCGCCCGCCCCGTCGACGTGCGGCGAATGGTCTCCCGGCAGGCGGCGATCGTCGCGGGTATCGGCATCGCCGTGGGCGTCGCGGGCGCATTCGCGTTGACCCGGGTGTTGAGTGCGCTGCTGTTCGGTGTCAGTCCAGTCGACCCCGTTACGATGATCACTGCCGCGGCGATCCTTGCCGGCGTGGCGGAGCTGGCCGCGTGGGTCCCCGCGCGTCGCGCAGCGGCACTCGACCCGGCAAACGCGTTGAGATCTGACTAGTGGTGTGAGCTCGTGAGAGCTTCGATGGTCTCACCGTGCCAGCATCGCGTTAGGGGCGGCCTGTAGAAACGAGGAACGCAGCTAGGTGTTGAGCAGCATCTTTGTCAGGTTCACCAGGCCTGCACCCTGCTGCGTGCGGATGCGCTTGAGATCCGTGCAGTTGTCGATGAGAATCTGTTTCACGCGATCGGGCTCACCAACGAATTCCTTGCGCACGGAGAGGAACGCCGCCGCCACGCCCGACACGTGCGGTGTCGCCATGCTCGTCCCGCTCATCTCCACGTACAGGTCATCCACCGTGGACGCCGCCTTCTTCACTTGGTGCCGGCATGACATGATGCGTTCGCCCGGCGCGACCACGTCGGGCTTCTGACGACCATCCGCCGTCGGACCACGCGACGAGAAGTACGAGATGCCGAACGTGTGCGGGCTCTCCTTGTGCACCGATCCGACCGCAATCGCTTCCTCGAGATTCGCCGGATCGCCGATCGACAGATCCATGTTCGCGTCGATGGTACCATCCAGCGTTTGCAGCACCGCGAATCCTTCATTGCCCGCGGCCAGCACGACGACCACGCCCTGACGCCACAGCCGCTTCAGCTCGCGGCACAGCGGAGAGTGGCCACACGCGTACACGCTTTGATCGAACGGACCGCCAAGACTGAGATTCACGCCGTGAATCACGAGCTGCCCGGCACCCTCGTTGGTCGTGAAGATGTGATCGAGCGCTTTGATGATCCACGCGTCGTCGCCGTCGCCGTCGTCGCCGAGCGTCTTGTAGATGTGAAGCTTCGCTTCGGGCGCCACACCCGACATCACGCGATCAGGCTTCCCCTTCGTTCCGTGAAATACTTGCGTGCCGGCGATGATGCCGGCGACGTGCGTGCCGTGACCGAAGTTATCGGGTGCGGATCCGGTGGTGAGCGGACCGCGTTTCGTGCAATCGTACTGCGCTTCGATGTTCCCGAACTTCGCGAAATGCGGATGCGCGGCATTCACTCCGGTATCGAGCACCGCCCACCGAATTTCGCGGCCAACGGCCGAGTATCCGACGTTTGCCGTGCGCGCCTGAATCGTGTTGGTGGACGTGTCGAGCAGCGCGCGCTTGGCGGAGTTGCGCCAGATGCGTCCGACCGCTCGTCCAGCCACGGGCACCACCGACGCGAGCGTCTCCGCCTCTTCGCGAGTCAGCTCGGCCGCCACAAAGCGCTGCAGCGGATCGATGGCCATCGCGTCCTCCGTCACCTTCCGGTCGCGCGCGATCTGTTTGAGGCTGGCGAGGAGGCTGTCCCTGGTGGCGTCGAGTTTTCCCGTGGAGTCGTTGGCGCTGGAGGCAAGCTCGATGAGCACCTTATGGCGCACTTCGGACGGCTGGTTCTCGAACCGCCGGGCCATGTCTCGTGCGATGACGAACGGCGCGATCGGCTGAAAGGCCGCTGTTTCCACCGCGTCGCGAACGGCCTTCTGCACCACGGCGGTCCGCAGATATCCGGAGCCCGAATGCGGATGCCTCGGTGCGTCGGGGTTGCTGACGGTGAAGTCCTGGATTTGCAGACCACCCGTGAACTCGCCCGCAAGCGTGCCATCGAGCGCCACCGGGTCGATGGGGTCGGCGACGTTGATCCAGCGCTTCACGCATCTCGGGACGCGCAGGGATTTCTGTCCCGTTAGGCTGCTGATCTGGTCCTGCACTTCGGTGACACCGAGCGGCGACCCGATCGTCACGAACAGATCGACGGTAGCCGTTGCGGGATCGAGATCGCACAGGACGTCGTACGCGATCATTGAGCCCTGACTGTGCCCGATGACGACGAACGGGCCGCCACCGACGCGGATTCGCTCGAGGACACTCTCCTTCATCGCCGCGCGTCGTGCCGGCACGTAGAAGTAGTCGTTCACGTCGCGAAGAAAGGCGCGGATGATCCGCCGCGTGATCCACTCGCGGAGCGGCCGCGGGAGCGGCAGCGCCGTGGCGGCCAACCCTGCGACGGCCTTGTCCCCCACCTCGGACGGCGTGCCCTTGGCCTCCATCTTCGTCGCAATGGCGAGGAGGGTCTCGCGGTCCGTCTTGCGACTCGCGATGGCGGTGATCTCATCGTCGAGCGACACGGCGTCGACATGCTGTCGGACGCTGATCGCGCGTCCCGTAGGCTCGTCCTCGAGCTGCGTCCCGTCGGGCGAGGCACACGTCCCTTCGCTCGGATCCGGATAGAACGCCCGGTTGACCCAGTACGCCAGCCGGCTGCGCTCCGCCAGATCGAACCCGAAGAGGGCGTGGTCCCACTGGCATTTGAGAATCGACGGTAGTGGCTTGTTCCCGATGCCGTGGACGTAGACGATGGTTCGGCCGCTGCCGGGTTCCGCGCTCGCCGTGCTCGAACGCGCTGCGGGAACACGCTTCGTCGAGTTGCGGGCAGTGCTCGCCGATTTCTTCCCGGCACGGGACGAGGAGGGCCGTTTTCGCGAAGTCGACATGACAGTCACTCGTTAGGATGCGGACAGCAGCGTGGTCAGCGATAGCAAGGTATCACCCGAGGAGGGATGAGGGATGAGGGATGAGGGATGAGGGATGAGGGATGAGGGGCTCCGCCCTTAACCTCATCCCCCATCCCCCATCCCTCATCCCTCGTCCCCCTCTCGCGCCACCGAACCGCGTTGCGTAGGCTAGATGCCGGCGCCCGTGCCTGCGGACGCCATAGCCAGAAAGGAGGAAGACATGCTGCTGATCCGCGACATCATGTATTGCAAGCCCGGGAAGGTTCGACCTATGGTCGAGAAGTTCACCGCCATGGCGAAACTCGGCACGAAGAAAGGCATGCCGAAGATGCGCGTCATGACCGACGTGAGTGCGGAGCGTTACTGGACCGTCGTGTCGGAAATGGAGGTCGAGAGCATGGACGCCTTCACGGCGCTGATGCAGAACCCGGACTCGGCCAAAGACTTCGAGACGATCATGCAGGGGTATCACGACCTGGTCGACCACGGACGGCGCGAGATCTACAACATCGAAGCATGATCGTGCATCGCCGTCTGTGTCGCTCACTCCTGCGACTCGTGACCGCCGCGACGTGTGCGGCGGTCGCCGGTTGGGCACCTAACGCCGGTGCCCAGGCGCCACGAAGCGGTCGCGCCGCGCCGTCGCGTTACGACGACCTGGTCACGCTGTTCACAGCGTGGCGTGCCTTTCAGCAGCCGAAAGCGGTGAACGGCGTGCCCGACTACTCGCCGTCCGCCATGGCCGCGCAGCAGCGCGACCTCGCCACGTACCGCCGGCGGCTCGCGGCGCTGGACACCACCGGGTGGCCAACGCACGCGCAGGTGGACTACCACATCGTTCGGGCCGAGATGAATGGGCTCGACTTCGATCACCGCGTCCTGCGTCCGTGGGCCAACGACCCGGCGTTCTACATGACGGTGTTCGCGGAGCAGAGCGATCAACCGGCACGCGAAGGGCCGCACGCGGCGGGCGGCGTGGAGCTGTGGCGCTATACGTTCCCGCTGTCGGCCAGCGATGCCGCAGAGGTTCGCCGCGGCTTGCAGCCGATTCCGGAGTTGCTCACACAGGCGCGGCGCAACCTTGTCGGCAACGGCCGGGACCTGTGGACGTTGAGCGCAGGCGACGTTCGAGGCCAGAGCGCGGTGCTCACGGACCTCGAGACGAAGCTCGCGAGCAACGCGCCGGCTGACCTCGTTGCACAGGTCAGACGCGCGAAGGTCGCGACCGACAGCTTCGCTACCTGGCTCGCCTCCAGGATTCCCACGAAGACCGGCCCGTCGGGCATCGGCATCGCGAACTACAACTGGTACCTCGAGAACGTGCAGCTCGTGCCGTACACGTGGCAGGACGAAGTCCGGATCATGGAGCGCGAGCTGGCGCGTGCCCGCTCGTCGCTCGCACTCGCCGAGCAGCACAATCGTGGCCTGCCCGAGCTCGTGCCGGTGGCGAGCGAGGCGGAGCACACGCGGCGCTTCGCTGCTGCCGTGGACGAGTACATGGCCTTCCTCCGCGATCACGACATTCTCACCGTGACGCCATGGATGGGCCCCGCACTTCAGGCGCACGTTGGCGGTTTCTCGGCGGGCCCGCGCGAGTTCTTCACCGAGGTGGATTACCGCGACCCGGAAGTCATGCGGACGCACGGCTACCACTGGTTCGACCTCGCCCGCATGGAGAACGCGCCGCACGCGAGCCCGATTCGACGCGGACCACTGCTGTACAACATCTTCGATACCCGCACCGAGGGGCACGCGACGGGGTGGGAAGAGATGATGCTGCACGCGGGCATGTTCGATGCGCGGCCGCGGACCCGCGAGCTGATCTACATCCTGCTGGCGCAGCGCGCCGCTCGCGCGTTAGGCGACCTGCGGATGCACAGCAATGAGCTCACGCTCGAGCAGGCCGCGCAGTTCGCGTCCGCCAGCACGCCACGCGGTTGGCTCCGACTGAACGCGAATACGGTGCGCGGTGAGCAGCACCTCTACCTCCAGCAGCCGACCTACGGCACCAGCTACGTGATCGGGAAGATCGAGGTGGAGCGGCTCCTGAGCGACCGGGCGCACGAGCTCGGGGACCGGTTCTCGATGCGGGAGTTCATGGACGCGTTCGACGCGGTGGGGCTGATTCCCGTGATGCTCGTTAGGTGGGAGATGTTGGGTCGCGTGGACGATCCCGTGCGGCGAGTCGTTCGATAGTGGGTTGGCGACTTGCCGCTTCCTCTATCGGGACGTCTGGGCAAGCGTCAGCGCGGCTAGCGGAATAGATCGAGCGACTTCCTGAACACCTGCCAGACACCCCACGCGAGCGGGATGCCCACGAGGGCCCACGCACCGGCGAGGCGCAGAACGAGTCCGGCCGACGGCCCGGATTGGGGCGAGCTCTCGGACATGGTTTCCTCTCCTCAGGCTGCAGCGGCCGGCGACCGCCGAGCGACGGTGCGCCGTGCGTCCACGGGCCGAACCAGCAGGTTGCACACGAAGCCGATCACCAACAGCCCCGCCATGATGTGCATCGTCGTGGTATAGGCATCCGCCTTCGCCACGCCGTGCGCGATCTCGTACTCGCGGATGTAGTTGACGAGCACCGGCCCCAGCACGCCAGCGGTGGACCACGCCGTGAGCAGCCGCCCGTGAATCGCACCCACCTGCATACTGCCGAACATGTCCCGGAGATACGCGGGGATCGTCGCGAAACCCCCACCGTACATGCTCATGATGACCACATACCCCGCCACGAAGAGCACGACGTTCCCCGCTCGGCCCGTCGACGGCACTGCGGCGTAGAGCGCGGCACCCAGCGCGAAGAACGTGGCGTACACCGCCTTCCGGCCGACGTAGTCCGACAGAGACGACCAGAAGAACCGGCCGATCATGTTGGCGAGGCTGAGGAGACCGACGAACCCCGCGGCCGCCGCAGCCGTGATGGCGCCCGGGAACATCTCCTGAATCATCGGAGACGCCTGACCGAGCACGCCGATGCCAGCGGTGACGTTCATGCACAGCATGACCCACAAGAGCCAGAACTGTGGGGTGCGAATGGCGAGGTTCGCGGTCACGTTCTCCGTCGTCACCATTTTCTTCGGGCGATCCGACGGCATCCCCCGGGGCTGCCAACCCGGACGCGGAACACGAATCGTGAATACGCCGAACATCATGAAGCAGAAGTAGAGGATGCCCAACGTCACGTACGTTGCCGCCGCCCCGGGCACCTGTTCGGTCTTGAAGTAGCCCATGAGCATCGTCGAGAGCGGCGACGCGATCATGGCGCCGCCGCCGAAGCCCATGATCGCCATGCCGGTGGCCATGCCGGGACGGTCGGGGAACCAGCGGATCAGCGTCGTGACGGGCGAGATGTAGCCGATTCCGAGGCCGACGCCGCCCAACACGCCGTAGCCGAGCAGAAGAAGCCAGAACTGGTGCATGGCAATCCCGAGGGCCGCCACTTCGAATCCGCCGCCGAAGCACAGCGCCGCCACGAACATCGCCTTCCGGGGACCGACGCGATCGAGCCACGAGCCGAACAGCGCAGCCGAAAGTCCGAGGAACACGATCGCGACGCTGAACACCCAGCCGATCGTACTGAGCTTCCAGTCTGCGGGTGCCGAGTGGGTGACGCCGATGCGCTGCGACAGCGGGAAGTTGAACACGCTGAACGCATAGGCCTGACCGATCGACAGATGGATGGACAGCGCCGCGGGCGGCACCAGCCATCTCGAGTAGTGTTCGCCGGCGATCGAGCGCTCGCGGTCGAGAAACGAGAGCAGAGCCATGGTCGGGGAGTTTGCTTGCCGAAGCGTACGACGTCCAGCGCCGAGCCTTACAAGTGATGACAGACGTGATGACAGACGTGATGACGTTGCGGCCTCGCCAAAGTGGCCGTCCAATCCGTGACCGCGCGCAGCGGGCGTACTTTCCGCGCAGATTAATCCCCCGTTAGCGCCGGAAAGCGCTATTGTGGTTGGCTGATTGAGAACGACGCCGCCGCCCGGTGGCCACCGTCCCCCTACGAAGGCACATATGCCGAGATGGATCACGTACGCCGCCCTCATACTCGTTGGCGGCGCGACCCACCCGTTCGCCCCCGAGACCGTAGCACCAAATGACAATCGACGTTCCGTCGGCACCCTCGAAAAAGGCGTGCTGACCGTGGCGCTCGAGGCGCGACTGGGCCGCTGGTACCCTGAAGGCGAGGGTGGACGAACGCTGGACGTGGCAGCGTTCGCGGAGGAGGGCAAACCGCTGTCGACCCCGGGGCCGCTCGTGCGCGTAGCCGTGGGTACGACCGTGCGCGCCACGGTTCACAACCGGCTCGACAAGCCGCTCACGGTCTTCGGATTCGGCAAGACGCGCGGTTTCTCCGACAGCGTCGTCGTTCCGGTCGACGGGAGGAGCGCACTGTCGTTCACACCGGCGGTGCCGGGGACGTACTACTACGTGGCGCGGCGCGAACCAGATCCGTTAGGCGGTCGCACCGTCGAGGATGCACAGCTCGTCGGCGTGATCATCGTCGACCAACCTAACGTGAAGCCGAATCCGAGCGACCGGATCATGGCGATGACGTTTGGATGCAGGGTCGACCCGTCGAGCAGGACCGGG
>Ga0163163_10006557_pt1 | contig 10194 bp, 14 predicted proteins | sample S65metaG_FD_119766 | JGI IMG/M metagenome (GOLD analysis project Ga0163163, IMG submission 119766) | Switchgrass rhizosphere microbial communities from Kellogg Biological Station, Michigan, USA - S6-5 metaG | ecosystem: Host-associated > Plants > Roots > Rhizosphere > Soil | place: USA... | reverse complement strand
GGTTGGTGAGGCGCAACGCACTCGCGCTCCTATCCAGCGGCTTGCCGATAGAGTTGCCGCCATCTTCGTTCCCGCAGTCGTGGCGACTGCCGCAGTCACATTCGTCGTATGGTATTTCTTCGGGCCGGAACCCCGTCTCGCGCACGCAGTGGTAAATGCGGTAGCTGTTTTAATCATCGCCTGCCCCTGCGCGCTTGGCCTCGCCACTCCTATGGCCATCATGGTTGGCACCGGTCGAGGCGCACACTCCGGCGTGCTGATTCGCAACGCCGAAGCCCTCGAAACCATGGAGAAGGTAGACACCATCGTTGTCGACAAGACAGGAACGCTTACGGAAGGTAAGCCGAAGCTCCAATCGATTTCAGTCCTTGGTGAGATCAAGGAGAGCGAGTTGCTCCGCCTCGTTGCCAGCGTGGAACGTGCCAGCGAGCATCCGCTTGCCGGCGCCATCGTCAAGGACGCGGAAGAAAAACAAATGACCCTTTCGGAGGTGAAGGCCTTCGAGTCTCTAACCGGCAAAGGTGTCACCGGTGTTGTCGAGGGCAGGGAAGTTGCGATCGGCAATTCCCAACTGATGCGTGAGCTGGGAGTCCAGCTCTCCCGAGGTTCAGGTGCAGACCAGAACCAGGGCATGACCGTTATGTACGTCGCCATCGACAAGCAGCTTGCCGGTGCACTTGCCGTTTCCGACCCCATAAAGCCCAAGACCCAGGCGGCGCTATCGGCCCTCAAGTCAGAGGGTCTTCACATCGTCATGCTCACTGGAGATCAGCGTCGTACTGCGGAAGTCATCGCCGAGAAGCTTGGGATCACCGAATTTGAAGCGGAGGTTCAGCCTGACCGAAAGTTGGAAGTCATTCGCGAACTTCAGGCGAAGCATCGCATCATCGCGATGGCCGGTGATGGAATCAATGACGCACCCGCCCTGGCGCAAGCTGACGTGGGCATCGCGATGGGTACCGGCACCGACGTTGCCATTGAGTCTGCCGGCATTACCCTGCTCAAAGGAGACCTTGTTGGCATCGTTCGCGCGCGCAAGCTCAGTGAAGCAACCATGCGTAACATCCGTCAGAATCTGTTTTTTGCTTTCATCTACAACGCGCTCGGGGTTCCGATCGCTGCGGGCGTGCTTTACCCATTCTTCGGGCTGCTGCTAAGTCCGATTATCGCGGCTGCGGCCATGAGTCTCAGTTCGGTATCCGTAATCGCAAACGCATTGCGGCTCCGAAATCTGAAACTTGAATTGTAAGTGGAACCGCGAGGGACGCCAGGGCGCGCCCTCGTACACTTTGTCCTACGCTTCTCTGGCGGCCAGCAGCTGGGTCGATCTGGTCAGTGCGTACGCGATCAAACTTCCCATCATTTGGATTGTGTCGAGTGTGTCCTGTCCCGGCCGATGAACTTCTCGGAAGTGCGACGCCAGGCTACCGAGACATTCGCCCGTATCACTGAGCACTGGTACAGAAAATGCTGCCCGAACCCCGGAATTCATCGCTGCGTCCCGGCAGTCGCTGAACAATGGATCGCTCCACATGTCTTCCACGACCCACGGTATCTTGTGCAACACCGCGCGGCCGCAGCACTGCGTTCCTACGGGAACCTCTGCGCAACCTTTGATATACGTCAGCGGTAAGTTGAGGAGAATGTACGGATGTAACACCCCTTCGTTCTTGTGAAGCAGGAAAAGCGATCCCATGTCCGTGCCGGATGTGGCGACTGCCATTTTTACAAGGCCGGAGATGGTCTGCTTCAGATTGGTAGAGTCAGCAATATGCCGGTGTCCGGCACGCAGAAAGTCAAACCTGTCGTTCATTGAGTTCTTACAAACCCTCTGCTTGGAATGGAACCCCCTATACAGCTCCGCCACTGGCTTTACCGGGGGCGAGGGGTTCCGAAGAAGTTGCGCGAGTTTTATGATGCGGTAACTTCAGAGTTGGTTTACGGCAAAATAAGTGACACGAAGCGATCGGTCGGCGCAGTCTAGGCGGGGTAAGTTACAGTTTGCTCAAGTAGTCCACGATCTCGGTGTTCGTCCACTCCTGCGGACCGATAAACTTTCTGCGAATAACGCCATCGCGGTCGATAACGAACGTCTCCGGATAAGCGAATGTCCCGTAGAGCGAGCTCGATTTTCGGTCTCCATCACGAACCGTAAGCAATCCGGCCATACGCTTTTCTGTGAAGTTCTTGTAGGCGTCTTCATCGACATCTGTCGAAACCGCGAGGATGACGATCTTGTCGCCCATCTGCTTTTGCAACGCCATGATTGAAGGGACTTCCTGCACGCAAGGGCCGCACCACGTCGCCCAGAAATTGAGAACGACGGTTTTGCCGCGGAACTGGCTCAGGGATACCGTCTTCTGCCCGTCGACGATCGTGAAATCGGGTGCCTGTTTGCCGATCTGTGCCGGCTGGGAGGTCTTGCAAGCCGCCAACCCCAGCGCTAAAAGGATCACGAAAATGAATGCAGTTTGTTTCACGCCACTATAATAGTACGAAGCGGGCTGGGCTCCTATGACACAAGATCACACATCCCATGTAACCGGCGTCACACCAAGAGTCTCGGTTATCGTGCCCGCCCGCAATGAGCAGGCTTCGCTCGAACGCTGCCTTCGCTCCCTCGTCAGCCAGGAGGGCGTACCCTTCGAGATCCTAATCGTGGATGACGGCTCCACCGACCGTACGCCGCAGATCATTTCCTCGTTCGTGGGGGTCAAGGAGTGCCCGTTCGTTGCCTTGAATCCCTCGCTCATCACGGTTCGGGCTTTCGAAGCCCACGATCCCATGCCCCCGGGCTGGACTGGTAAGTCGAACGCCGTTTGGACAGCCGCCGAAAAAGCCCACGGGGAATGGCTGCTCTTCACCGACGCCGACACATTCCACCAGCCGGGCTCCTTGGCCCGCGCCCTCGCCGAAGCCGACGAACATCGTGCGGTGCTATTGTCGTATTCGCCGCAGCAGGAATTGGGTTCCGTCCCGGAGCGGATGCTGATGCCGGTGGTTTTCTCCGAACTCGCCAGCAGGTTCCGCCCGCGCGATGTTTGTGACCCGACCTCACCCGTCGCAGCGGCGAACGGTCAATACCTCCTCATCCGTCGCGATGTGTACCAAGCAGTCGGTGGACACGCTGCCGTCGCCGGCGATCTGCTGGAAGATGTCGCCATCGCGCAACGCGTTAAGGAAGATGGTGGAAAACTACGCTTTCGTGTCGGTCTCGAGCAGGTCAGTGCAAGGATGTATCGATCGGCATCACAATTAGTCGAAGGCTGGACCAAGAATCTTGTTCTGCTTTTTCCCGATGCCCGGACACTTGCCTACAAACGTGCGTTGGAATTTTCCCTGATGTGGGGCTTGCTTCTAATTGCGGAAGAGATGGCGCTCTTGCATCACTTCGCCTTTGCCGCATGGAGTGTTGTGCTGGCAATCGTTATCTGGCTCAATTTTTTCCGGCGCGTTCGCAAGGCTCATTCTGGATTCATCAACGACATTCTTGCTGTCTTCGGCTTGCCTATGTTCAGCTGGCTCTTACTGCGTTCAGCCACTGCACATCAACGCCGTTCGGTTTGGTGGAAGGGACGCGAGTACTCGGGTTTTGAATCAATGCTCGCTGGGACCGCATCCGATGCAGAGAGTCCCACCGAGCAGTCTCCGGCGTCGAAATCGGCCGGGCGGCAATAATCTTCAGGAGCGGAATGATCTATCTCACACGCAAGGTCGAGTTCTCGGCCAGTCATCATTACCACAACCCGGAATTATCAGCCTCCGACAACCAGCGAATCTTTGGTAAGTGCAATAACCCCAACGGCCATGGGCATAACTACACGCTGGAAGTCACCGTGAAGGGAAGTGTTGACCGCCAAACCGGCTTCGTCGTAGACCTGAAGCAGCTTAAGGAAATTATGAACCGCGAGGTTGTAGACGCGCTCGACCATCGCTACCTGAATAAAGAAGTTCCGGAATTCGCGAATCAGATTCCCACCACCGAAAACATAGCCATCGCGGTCTGGAAGAGATTGCAGGATAAATTGGAGGTGGCGAAACTCCACCGCGTCCGCATTTATGAGACGCCAGATTTGTGGGCAGATTTCTATGGCGAGGAGTAAAGTTCTCATTCGCGAGTCGGCATGAAGGCTTATCTCACAAGACGCTATATGTTCTCCGCATCCCATCGCCTCCATTGCGACGGCCTCAGCGATGCCGAGAACCAGGCCACTTACGGCAAATGCAACAATCCTTTCGGGCACGGCCATAACTACTTTGTTGAAGTTACTGTAAGCGGTCAGGTCGATCCTGCTACCGGAATGGTCTGCAATCTCGTCGACATCGACAACTTCGTCCGCCGCGAGATACTGGATCGCTTCGATCACGCAAACTTGAATACGTTGCCCGAATTCCGCGAACAGGTTCCGACGACGGAGGTTTTGTCTGTCGTCATTTACGACATTCTGAAACAATCATTCCACGCTGGGCATCTAGAAAAAGTAAGAATTGAAGAGACGATGTTGAATAGCTTTGAATACGCCGGCGGCGCTGAATTAAGGATTTGACCCCCATCGGTCCTGACGCGGCGAGAGAGAGAACTGATGAAGCCAACTACAGAATCACCGACACTAACCAGCGCAAGCTACGAAGAACTGGCGCGCGAAATGTTGATCCGCCTGGGGGAGGATCCTGATCGCGAAGGCCTGGCTCGGACGCCCGAACGAGTCCACAAGGCGATGCAGTTTCTGACTCGAGGCTATCAACAGGACCCCGAGACCATTCTCAACGGCGCTCTCTTCACCGAAGACTACGACGAGATGGTCATCGTCAAGGACATCGAGATGTTCAGCCTCTGCGAGCATCACATGCTTCCGTTCTTCGGCAAGGTACACATCGCGTATATCCCGAATGGAAAGGTCATCGGCCTCAGCAAGCTTCCGCGTCTCGTAGAGGTGTTCTCGCGCCGCTTACAAGTGCAGGAGCGCCTTACCACGCAAATCGCGGAGACTATTCAGGAAGTCATCAAGCCCCAGGGCGTGGGTGTAATTTGCGAGGCTCGTCATCTCTGCATGATGATGCGTGGCGTGGAGAAACAACATTCAGCTGCCGTCACATCTTCGATGCTCGGCGTCTTCCGCGACCTCGATACACGATCAGAATTTCTGTCCCTGGTTCGCAATGGCAAGAGCGGGTCCAGCTTCTAGCGAGACGCTCCAAGAGATCGAATGTATACGCTGCCAATCGCAACGATTTATCTGACCGGAATCTCTATGTTGGTCTGCGTGCTGGCCGCACTTGTAACCCGCCGGCAGGATTATTGGGTGAAGGCCCGGGGACTTGCGGCTATCACAGTCTTTGCCGGCGTCATCGCCGTCCTAGCCGAGTCCCTCAGGTGAAGCTACAGCCCAGGTTCCCCAAAAAGAAAAACCGGCCATAGGCCGGGATTCGATTCTCCGCTTGCCAACAACTTCTATTGAATCAATGCCAGCGCCTTGCACGCTCGAGAAATCTGATCACGCTCGGCCGCTGTTGTAGACGCCGCGTACTCCACACCGTAGCTGAAACCGTCGCGGTTTCGCAGCACCCCACGGATGACAAGCTTTTGTTCGGTATAAGGGAGCATCAGTTCCAGCGTGACTAGTTCTCCAAGAATCAGGTCCGCCGGTACAAACACCCTCATCCCACCTTCGCTGATGTTCGAGCCACGCGCAAAGATCGTCTTATGACTATTCGCTGGCCCTGTCAGTAACCTCAGTCGAACGTCCAGATGGTAACGACGGAATCGCCGATCCCCCTCGTGCTGCTTACCTTCTAACTCCTCATCCATGAATTCATTCACCGGAGCCCCACCTCCTTGGACACGATTACGATAGTGCTGTGTCCAAGGAAGGTCGAGATTACAGACGTAATGCCGCTATGTATCTTTTGGGGTAATAGAAAATGCCGAGTGAGCACTCAGCTCACTCGGCATTCCTTATCTAATCTACAAGCTACGCTGCTGGATCTCGCCGTTTTCCTTCGTTGTAGAGACGCTCGGCTTCTTCGCGATCCTCTTCTACCTGTTCCGGATCCGGAATCTCAAATTCCGGGTCGCGAGTGTTCTCGAGATCTGTCTTCGGGTCTGGCCTCATATCCTCGCCACGGTTCTTCTCATTGGTGTCTGCCATAAATCCTCCTGGGTAGCTGCGTGGTACTTCCGCAATAGGAGGCTATCCGATCATTTGCTGTTGTCCGCAAAGTCGAATCTCAGCCGCTGTAGCGATACCGCCGGGGGCGGATCGGAAGCAGCTTGATCATCACTACTCCGGCAATAAATCCGCCGACGTGGGCCCAGAACGCAATCCCGCCACCTGTCGAAGCCGTGGGTGCAATGGCGTTCGCCGCTCCGGTCATGAACTGGACTACGAACCAGTATCCCAGCACGATCCATGCCGGAAGCCACAGGAAGAAAATGAAGAACCAGGTCAATACGCGCGCGGTAGGGAACAGGACAAAGTAAGCTCCCATCACTCCGGCAATCGCTCCGCTTGCGCCGACACTGGGAACCAGCGAATAGAAATTGAAGGCTACATGCGTGGCCATCGCGAGAATGCCTGCAACCAGGTAGAAGATCAGGTATCCAAAGTGTCCAAGCTGGTCCTCAACATTATCGCCAAAGATGTACAGCACCCACATATTGGAGAGCAGGTGCCATGGCGATCCATGGAGGAACATCGACGTCAGAATCGGAAGGAATGCTGCTCCTGCTGTAATGTATCTTGCTCCCAGGTCGTGCACGTATTGCACTGGAACCTCTCCGCCGGAGAGCCAGAGCGGTATCTTCCCGGGAACTTCACCGAATTGCATGATGAAGCTGTTCAGCTCTCGCGTTCCAGGAAGCGTGATCTGGTAAAGAAAGACGATGACGTTCGCGGCCATCAGGAAATAGTTGATGTACGGCGTCGTCAGCCGTGGCGCGTCATCTTTCAGCGGAAGCATAGGTAGAGGGTGTTACGCTCGTAGGAACACTCTACATTACAGGATTTTTTATCATCCGTGCAGTGTCGCAAGGTTGACCCGCCGCCCGCACTCGTCCACCATAAGAAGACATGATCAATGGCGTCGTCGTAATCGATAAACCCGGAGGCATGACCTCGCACGACGTCGTTGCCTGCGTTCGCCGCATCTTCTCCGAGCGCACAGTCGGTCATCTCGGCACGCTCGATCCGATGGCGACCGGCGTCCTGCCTGTCGTCCTGGGGCGCTTCACCCGCCTTTCGCAGTTCTACGGAGATTCCATCAAGGGCTATGAAGGCGAGATCCGCTTTGGCTTTGCTACCGATACTTATGACGCAGACGGGGAAGCCGTAACCGAGACGAAACCGACGAGCCAGCTCACACTTCAAGCAATACTTGAGGTATCGAGAACGTTCCTTGGGGCTCAGAAGCAGGTCCCGCCCGCCTATTCAGCCAAGAAGGTGAAGGGCGTTCCTGCCTACAAGCATGCGCGCAAGAACCAGCCCGTCGAACTTCAGGCTGTTCCGGTCGAGGTCTTCGAGTTCCAGATACTCGACTATGCTGACGGGCGCGCGCGATTCCGCGCCCTGGTGTCGTCCGGCACTTACATTCGCACGCTTGCGCATGAGCTTGGAAGGGAACTCGGCGTTGGCGCGCATCTCAGCGCTCTTCGCCGCACCCGCGCCGGCGAGTTTTCTGCTGAGGACGCCCATTCTTTTGATCAGCTAGAAAGTCTTGGTGACGCTCGCCTTGAAACTCTCATTCACCCCAGGCGCTTGTTGCCTGACATTCCTTCGGTCACCGTCACCGATGAAGTCGCTGGATACATCCGCAACGGCCGTGCCGTGAATCTCTCGGACCTTTCCAGCTCCAAACTGGTCAAGGTATTCCAAGGCCAGCGCGACCTCATCGCTATAGCCAGCCGTGTCGCCGGCACGCTGTTTCATGCCAAGGTCGTGCTGTTCGGCAGCAATGAAGCGGCGCCCGTTCTAAGCAGTCGGTAGCTCAAGTGGACGTCGAGATACCCCCTCCCCCTTAGTCGTGATCTCTTAGAATCAATGAGTTACGGAAATTTAGCCCGCATCTGATTGAAAACACATGGCTTAAATACCAAAGTATGGCCTTGACGGCTGTGCAGGGATATTTGGAAAGAATCGGCGGGGGTTCACTGTGGGGCCGCCGACGCTCCAAGAAGTTGTAGCACGGATGTTGAGGTAGGATGTTGGTCCACTGTAGTGTGAGGAGTTGAGCGATGCCTCCAGACTATGCCAATGGGAAGATCTGTTATGTCGAGATTCCGGCGACGGACGTGATGCGCTCGGTCGAGTTCTATCGGTCGTCGTTTGGTTGGGCGATACGCCAGCACGGGAGTGGGACGTACGCTTTCGACGACGGCGTTGGCCAGGTGAGCGGCATGTGGGTGACAGGTCGGCCGCCAGCTTCGCAGCCGGGGCTGGTCATCTCGATCATGGTACTGGACATCCAGGAAACGATCGCGAAGGTCAAGGCGAACGGCGGCGCTATCGTTAAGGAGCTGGGAGCGGACGCGCCGGAGATCACGGCATGGTTCCGGGATCCGGCGGGCAACGTCCTCGGTCTCTACCAGGAACGCAGTATGGGCGGTCCGGTGCCGGACATGACGAAGAAATAGCTCGACCAATTCCGAGGTCATCGCGGCTGATCACACATTGGCGAGGCTGGTATCGGCTGCGACAGCGAGCTAGTTTCGCTCGGCCCACGTGGACGACTTATACCAAGGTATGGCCGATACCATCGTCTAATAGATTCGGTCCCGCCCATCTGCTCTGATACGTCCTTGAAGTTGTAAGAAGGCGTTTCATGAAAGTGAAGCAATGGAGACCGCTGCCAGCGCTTGCAGTAGTGGTGTTGTTCGCAGCGACTGCAGCTGGGCAGGTCGCACTTAACAACTGTAAGCCGGCACCGATCATTCCGATCGACAAGGGCGATCAGCCAGCGGCCAAGATTCTCATCGATCCTCCATTGCCGGGGCCGCTCGCGTCTCGGGGAGTGGTGATCATCCAATACTGCGCCGAAAACCTTCATATCGTGCCGGTGTTCGGTCCCAATGCAGTTGCTGTTTCGCCTCGCGTAGGACACATTCACGTGGCACTCGATGACTCGTCCTGGGTGTGGGCGGACGCGAGTGGAAACCCGATCATTCTTCAAGGGCTGTCTCCGGGGTCACATAAAGTACGAATTGACTTGGTTGACGCGAACCATCATCCGCTCGACAAAAGCACGATCACGTTTGTCGTCCCTGAAAAAAGACCAGTGGAACAACACCAATGATCATCGTGAAATCGGTCAGCTCTTGCGCTAGAGCTGAGTCCGTTCTTCGTCACCTACAACATTTACACTCACCAAAACAGGAGGACAAAGATGGCAACGCTAAATTCTGAACGTCCAAAAGCGATGGATGACCAGGTCACCGAGCAGATAGATATGAGGCTTGAGGTGGTCATCATCCCTGTCTCCGATGTCGATCGCGCGAAAGATTTTTACGTCAAGCTTGGATGGCGGCTCGATGCTGATTTCACCGCCGGTAACGACTGGCGGGGCGTTCAACTCACGCCACCCGGCTCAGGGTGCTCCGTAATCTTTGGCAAGAACGTCACCACTGCCGCGCCTGGCTCTGCGCAAGGACTGTACCTAGCGGTCTCCGACATTGAGGCCGCTCGAAGAGAGCTGCTCAGTCGCGGGGTTCAAGTCAGCGAGGTGTTTCACGGTACCAATGAACACACGGGCTCCGATGAGCCTTACTTGTTTGGACGGCTCCGGGTGAGCGGTCCTGACCCCGCACATACGAGTTATCACTCATTTGTTTCGTTTCATGATCCGGATGGGAACGGCTGGCTGCTGCAGGAACTCACGGCCCGGCTGCCGGGACGAGGGGTAAGTAATTTCGATGTAGCGACGATGACGGAACTTCTGCGGGAAGCAGAAGAACATCATGGGCAGTATGAACCGACGGCTCCGAAGCACCACTGGAGCGGATGGTACGCCGCCTACATTGTCGCTCGTCAGAATGGCAAGTCCCCTGAAGAAGCCGTACGAGAGGGTACGCTCCAAATCGAGGGCGCACGCGCTGCCGCTTAAAGCTTTGGATGAACATGGGGTTGCCGGAACGTGGATCGGTCAACCAAGGAGAGGCGGATCAAATGAGACGCCCGGCACTGTTACTGGCCAAGCTCGCAG
>Ga0163163_10006554_pt1 | contig 10195 bp, 5 predicted proteins | sample S65metaG_FD_119766 | JGI IMG/M metagenome (GOLD analysis project Ga0163163, IMG submission 119766) | Switchgrass rhizosphere microbial communities from Kellogg Biological Station, Michigan, USA - S6-5 metaG | ecosystem: Host-associated > Plants > Roots > Rhizosphere > Soil | place: USA: Michigan... | reverse complement strand
GTCCCACTTCTCACGCTTGCCATCCGATGTCAGAACGAAGGCACCTTTACGGGTCCCCACAAGTACTCGAACTTTGCTCATTCGTGCGCTCCTCTCGAATTACTTCCTATTAATAGTCGAACGCGCCCTGAGGAAATCGACATCCGTCCCACAATTATTCGCCTTAAGATCGGGAGGACATTCTAACGTATGAGGCGTGGTGGCCAGAATGCAGAGGAGCCGACGGAAATGGAAAAAACAGGGGACTAACTTGCCAATGATTTACGGTAATCGGAAGGCTGGAAACAGCAATTCCTCACGGCTGCTCACAAAAGTGGCGCTGTTGAGCTTAAACGATTTAGTTCGGGCGAAAGCATAGCATGCAAGCCTTTGGGAAGGAACAAATTTCTACCGTCTGAATTGCTTGCGAGTGGTGGATATGTGTGCGAATATCTCCGGCATATGGCCCGGCGAAAAGACCCCCCGCCAGTGAAATCACGCGAAGGGACAACCAGGCAGACGATGAGTCTGAAGCGCCTGGCTGAGCATCTTGGACTGTCGCCCGCCACCGTATCGATCGTCATCAATCGCACGCCGATGTCGAAAACGATTCCGGAGAATACCAAGCGCCGGATTACCGATGCTGTCCGCAAGTTCAACTACCGACCCAACATGATAGCGCGGTCGTTGCGCCAACAGCGAACGTATTCGGTCGGCGTACTTTTGCCGGAGCTGAGCGATGGTTATTCGGCGCTCGTGCTCAGCGGAATAGAAGACTATTTGCTGCAAAATAAGTACGTTTTGCTGGCGGCTGGACATCGTCACAAAGAGGAACTGATACACGAATACCCGAAGCTGTTCTTCGATCGAGCTGTTGAAGGATTGATCACAATCGACACGCCGTACGATCAGGACCTTCCCTTCCCGGTCGTAGCCGTTTCAGGACACAACCGAAAAGAAGGCGTAACTAACATTGAATTGAATCATGATCGCGCGTCGGAGTTGGCAATCACGCACCTGCTCGGACTGGGGCATCGCGATATCGCATTCATCAAGGGACAGAGTTTCAGTTCGGATACAGATGTACGGTGGGATTCGATCGTGCGAGTTGCGCGACGACTGGGAGTGACGGTGAAACCTGAGTTGGTCACCCAGCTCCAAGGGGAGTCTCCGTCGCCGGAGGTTGGATATGCGGCGACCGCGCAGCTACTTGCGAAGGGCGGACACTTCACGGCGGTCTTTACCTTCAACGACGTTTCAGCAATCGGCGCTATCCGCGCATTCCACGACGCCGGGCTCCACATTCCGCGCGATATATCGGTGGTCGGATTCGATGACATTTATGGCGCTGCGTTTCATAACCCTGCACTTACAACTATCCGCCAACCGCTGCTAAAAATGGGATTGCTAGCGGCTGAAACGCTGCTGGCGCGGATTGCCCAACCGACGGAAGCCCCGGCCTCGCTGCAGGTCGAGCCCGACCTGGTTGTGCGGGAATCGACAGGCCCGAGGCCACAAGACCGAACGCGAACAGCGAAAGTCTAAAGGACGGATGAAGCGGTTCCTAATTACCACTCACATAGTATTCGTGCTGGTCGGGATTGCGACGACCATGCTCGGCCCAATCCTGCCATTGCTCGCCCGACACTGGCATCTTTCGGACGGGAAAGTCGGGTTGTTCTTCGTCGCGCAATTCCTGGGAGGCTTTCTCGGATCGATTGCGTCCACCGAACTGGTGCGGAGATTCTCTCTACACGCAACAATTCGCGCGGGGCTCCTGGTGATCGCGGGCGGGGTAGCACTGGTCAACACGCCGATACTCCCGCTGTCGCTTGTGGCATTCGCGGTTTATGGAATTGGAATTGGATTCTGCAGCCCAACAATAACTGCAGCAGTCGGCGAGGCCGCTCCGGAACGTCGCGCCGCACTGCTGAATATGCTGAATTTTGTCTGGACGGTCGGCGCGATTTCAGCTCCGGGACTGCTATCGGTGGCGCTGGCTCACGACAAGATCGGGGTTGCCGGCGCTCTGCTGATACTCGCGGCGGTTCTTGTTCCCGCGGCCTTCGCGTTCCCGCGAATCGCAGCGACGGCACCGCAAACGGAAAAGCATCCGCCGCTGCCACCGGGAGCGATGAAGCTGATCGTCACGACTGGCGTGCTTATTTTCCTATATGTCGGAATCGAAAACGGGGTTTCAGGGTGGCTTCCAACGTTCTCGATGCGTGCGCACGGTTTTGACACGAGGCATACAGCATTCTTGCAGGCGACATTCTGGACGGCGCTGCTGGCGGGAAGATTTGGTGCGACCTGGATACTGCAGTTGTTGAGCGAGAAGAGACTGCTCACTGTCTCAATGTTGGGAGCACTCGTGGGAACAACCGGCGTTTTGTATTGCCGGGGAACAGAAGTACTTTTTGTTTCTGTGGCCGTGGTAGGACTTGGTTTGGCTCCGATTTTCCCCACGGCAATTGCGGTCTTGTCGAATTCGCTGGCAGGACAATCAGGAACGAAGCTGGGATGGATGTTCGCCGCCGCGGGATTGGGAGGGGCCGTTCTGCCACCTTGCATCGGAGCACTATCGTCGTTCTCCCAGAGCTTGCGTACTGGGATGGCGATACTGCTTGTCGCCGAAGCGGCACTGCTGGCGGCGCATTTCGTAATGTCAACGGCGGGAAATGTTCGCGCAGGGAGCCAGAGAGCTTCGGCGAGGGCATGAGCATCCGTTAACCTTGAAGCGCGGCATGCTCTGTCTGCGAAACGATCAGCCAGAACTCCGAATCGAATCTGTCTGGAAAAAGATGGGGCGACGGAATATCCGTCGCCCCAAGTTGCTACTGCGTAAGTTAGAAGTCGAAGCGAAGACCCAAGGTGACTACGCGTCCAGGATAAGACCCCGTCGACTGGCCAAAGTTATTGGCGTTGATGTCATTTACGATGTGGCCGCTCTCGACGCTTTGGCTGCCTCCCAGCAGGTTGAGATTGTTGAAGAGGTTAAAGGCGTCGACACGGAATTCGATCTTGGAGTTTTCGCCAAGTATCTTCATGTTCGGCAGCCCAAACGCCTTGACCAGGGTTGCGTCCAATGAGCGATAGTTGGGGCCTCGGAGCGAATTACGGCCAACGACCTGCGGATCTGACCCGCCGGTTCCGGTGCCTCCCCCCGGATATAGCGTTCCAGGGTTCGGTTGCGCAAAGTAAGGTGTGCCGCCTCCTGGGTAATTCAAGCCGTATTGGAAGGCGCTGTTGCTGGTGCTATCGCCGCCACCGCCGAGGGCAACCGCGGGCAGGTGATCGTAACCGAAACAGATACCGCAATACATGTTTCCTGAGCCGCCGAAAAAGGCCATCGGCGTCCACGGGAACCCGGTGTGGACATTGAAGATGCCGCTAATCGTCCAACCATCGAGTGTCTTCTTCACAAATGCATTGCTGCCATGGAAGAAGGTCGGCGAGTACGATCCGTAGATCTTGAAGGCCTTGTTCACGTCATAATCAGAAGGCCCGTAGCCCAACTTGGGATCGATGGGGAACACTTGTTCGAAATATGGACCGGAGCCGGTGTCCATGCTCTTAGCCCAAGTGAACTGCGTATCGAGCAGAAGCCCGTGCCCGAACTGATGCTTCAGTTCGGCAAGCATTGAGTTGTAGTTTCCGTAGCCGTTGACGCCCCAATAATCACCACCACCGATCTGGGGGTTCAGGGGGAAACCGCTTTGCGCCGCGATAGCGTTCGGGTTTTGGTGGTAGTAGATGTTACGCGACAAGCTTCCCTGGTATCCCAACGAAGCTATCCAATTGTGTCCTAAGTCGTATTGGGTATCGAGTGAGTAGTGATGGGTACGCATCGTCGGCAGCGTCCCGGGGAAAATGGCGACGCCCACGGAACCTGTGGTCGGCAATCCATTGCTCCCGAAGCTGACAAGGGTATTCGGGTTCGCCGGATAGCCCAAGATCGAATGCACGTCCGACGAGACAGCATAAAGAATGTTCGGATTGATGTTCGTGGGTACGGAACTGTCGATTGACGGAAAGACCGTCAAACCAGGGTTCGCATTGATGTTCGCGGAAATTGCGATTTCGAACTGGTTATAGCTGAGGCCATAACCACCACGAACTACCAGTCTGTCGTTGAATCGGGTTGGACTCCAGGCAAAACCTATCGATGGCCCGAAATTGTTCTTCTGGGCGTCCCATGAACTGCCCCTCGTCACGGTGAGGTCAGTCAGAAAACCCGACCCGGCACCGGGATTGGAGCGGAACATATTGCCGCCCTTGTCGTGAAGGGGACCAAAGTAGGACCAGCGCAGTCCAAGATTGAGAGTCAAATTACGGCGTACCTTCCAGTCATCTTGAACGAAGAAACCCCAGATGTTTTCACGATTGTCCTGTCGTTGAGTAGCTGGGAAGCCTGTCAGTGGGTCGAAGCCGCCTCCCTCGCTCTTGGGCGCATCGTTGAGGAAGTCCCACAGGTTGAAGAACTGATAGTTCGGCACACCACAACCGAAGCAGCCGTTCAGGTAGTACAACCGAGTGAGTTCGCCGCCGAACTTAATTGAATGTGGACCGATGACCTTGGTCGCAACGTCCTTATAGCTATAGGTCCACTGGTTCAGAATGCTGCCGATGTTCGGTCCGAAGGTTGCGATAGTGGCGCTGCCAATTGTGCCAATGCGGTCGGTGGGTAGACCCACGGGCGATTGGGGGTTGGATGCGATCTCGTTCCAACGCCAGCCGGCGGCATTAAAACGAGCTTCGTTCACAAACGTTGGAGAAATCACGCGGTTCCAAATTAACGAGAACGCCTGATTCTTCTGATTGTGGTGGAAGATGTCGTATGGACGATCTCCATTCTGGAAATTACTTGACTGAGGAATCCAGTAAATGGACCCCGTGAGACGGTCATTGCTGGTGATGTTTGCATCAACCCGCCCGACGTACTGGTTCTTCGTGGAATTGGTGCTGCTCTGAGTATTGAGATTGGCGATATCGGCGACGCCGTCCAGGCCGTTGCCAACGCCCGGATGAGCCTGGTCAACGAAAGAAAGATCCTGTGTACCGAGACCCGAAGTCAGCGGCGAACCGATATCCAATCCCTGACCTGATATAGCTTGGCAGTTAACGCCTTGTACTAGTCCGGCGTCAGCGCAAGTTTTCGCATTGATGCTTGTGCTGTTGGGTATGGAACCGGGGAAATTCAGGTACTGCGAAGCGATGCTTCCAGCCGGAGCGGAGGCAGCAAACGAGGAAGTCTCATACCAAGCACTGGCAGCGGTCGACTGGGCTTTGGGTGTGCGAATTGTCTCCCACGCAAAGAATCCGAAAATCTTGTTCTTCCAGATAGGGCCGCCGACGCTGCCACCGAACTGGCTGAAGAAGTTGTCATCACGCTGTGGGGCGGTGTTCTGTCCAACCCATCGATAGGCGTCTAAACCGGGTCGATGAGCTAAAAAGAAAGCACTACCGTGGAACTGATTACTGCCACTCTTCGAAGTGACCTGCACCTGCGCACCGCTAAAACGCCCGCTCTCGGAGTCGTAGGAGTTCGAAACCACCTTTACATCCTGCACTGCTTCTTGAGTTGGCGTAATGATTGTCGTACCGCCCCACACGGCGCTAGTTGTGCTGATACCGTCGAGGGAGTAGCCGTTGCTCTCGTACTGTTGACCGCCAACAAGAGCCTGCGGGCCGTTTTCAGTCTGGAAGATACCCTGGTTTCCTTCGGTTCCGCCCGGCCCCTGCGTCGTAGGAAGCTTGGCACCCTGACCTTCGCTGAAGACACCTGGTGCTAGCTGAACCAACTTATAGACGTCTCGTCCGAACGACGGTAGCTTCTGGATCTCGTTGCTTCCAATCGTACCGCTCAGACTCGCTGTTTCCGTGTTCAAGGTCTGAACTGTTCCCGTAACCGTAACTGCTTCCTGTACCCCGCCGATCTCCAGTTGGAGATCAAGGCCATTGGGTTGATCGGGAATGATCTGCACGTGCTCAAGAATTCTCTTCTTGAAGCCGCTGTGCTCGGCGGAAATCTGGTAGTGGGCATTTGGAACTGCGTTGAAGAAGTAGATGCCATTGTTATCGGAGACGGCAGTCATCTTCGCATTGGTATCCGTATTCAACAGCGTGACGGTGGTTCCCGGCAGTACGGCGCCCTGGGCATCGGTCACGACGCCACGGATGGATCCACGGAACTGGGCGAAGCCTGAGGTGACGAGCAGAACGAGTAAACCAATCAAGAACAGCAGGCGGTAAGAACCTCTCACGAACATGGTGTTGCTCCTCCATCGCGATCTACGGGAATACATGCGAAGCCCCTCAAAAGGTCTTCCATACGACGACAGCTAGAAACTCCTCCGGGCACGTCCCAACACGAAAAGGCGAAGATCTCCCTTCGCGAAACGTGACCGTATGGCGAGGTCACAAAATAGAATGGGGAAGCAACTGAATCGACAACTAATCGATTTAGTATGCGGCGCGAGAATATCCTCCGGGCAGGAGGGTGTCAAGACCCCCGGATTGTAAAAGTTACGGCTTCTAAATCGATTTATAAGAAAGTTTTGTGGCAATATACTCCTGCTTTTAAACGTCAAAAACGGGGTCGATTTTGACCGATTCTTGACAAGAAATGCCTAAGATTATCGTTTTTGTTAATGGCGGGTTTTGCGGTCGTGCGGGGGCCTCAGAATAGCCAGAAAAGAGCTTTGTGATCCCTATGAAATTTAACCTCACGAGACGAGAAATTTTGAGGATGGGTGCGGTCGGCTTGACCGCCCTTCCATTCGGTGGAGTCATTGCTGCGTGTCGTCAAAATCCGCAAACGTTTACGCCACCGACCGGTCGGCCGTACGAAGGAACCGACGACCAACTGCTGGATGAGATCGAGAAATCGAGTTTCGATTACTTCTGGAATGAAGCCAGTCCCCGGACCGGACAGGTGAAAGATCGGGCTCTGGCGGCCGGGGGCGATCAGCGTCGAATGGCGAGTATCGCCGCAACAGGATTCGGCCTGAGCGCTCTCTGTATTGCCGACCATCGCGGGTACAGATCGTCCCAGGAAATCACAGAGCGCGTCCGAAACACACTGCAGTTTCTGGCAAATGAGTTGCCGCATGAACACGGGTTCTTCTATCACTTCATCGACTTCGAAACGGGACAACGATGGGAGAAGGTCGAGCTTTCGTCGATCGACACTTCCCTGCTCCTGTGCGGAGTGTTGACGGCGAGGCAGTACTTTTCGGATCAGGAGATCAAGGACCTTGCCACCAAGATCTACAACCGCGTGGATTGGCCGTGGATGCAGAACGGTGGGAAGACGCTCTCGATGGGCTGGAATCCGGAAAAAGGCTTCCTGGATGCGCGATGGGAGCACTTCTGCGAACTGATGATGATCTATTTGCTGGCCATTGGTTCGCCGACGCATCCGATCCAGGCGGATACATGGGACGCGTGGACGCGCCCGAAGATCTCGTACCAGGGGATTGAATACATCTCTGGCAACGATCCGATCTTTACCCATCAGTACTCGCATGCGTGGTACGACTTCCGGAAGAAGCACGATGCGTACACGAACTACTTTGAAAATTCGGTGAAGGCTACGAAGGCTCACAAACTGTTCTGCATATCGTTGCGAGAAAAGTTTCCGAACTATTCTGACGATCTGTGGGGGATTTCTGCGTCGGACTGGGAGAAGGGGTATACGGCGTGGGGCGGACCTCCCGCGCAGGGCCCAATCGATGGGAGCATCGTTCCATGTGCGACCGGAGGCTCGTTGCCCTTCCTGTTCGACGATTGCATTCGTGTGCTGCGGAATATCCGGGGACGGTACGGAGAGCGTGCGTGGACTCGTTACAGCTTTGTAGACGCGTTCAATCCGCTCGATGGATGGTACGACAAGGACGTGCTGGGGATCGATCTCGGTGTGACGATGCTGATGGCCGAGAACCACCGGACTGGCCTGATCTGGGAGACCTTCATGAAGAATCCGGAAGCGCAGTCAGCGATGCAAAAGGTGGGGTTTAAGCCGGATTGAGGGTATCGCAAAGAAGACGGTACCGGAGTAGCATCGACGTTTCGAGATGCCGACTATGAAGGATGCCAAGAAACTTTCCGATTTCGTTAAGCCATACCGGGTCGACGAGGGAAAAAGCTTCCGCCTCAAGGACTTCGATCCGGGAGATACCTGCGGTTTGAATTCAGAGTCCAAGGGACTTGCCGCTGAACTTTTGCAACAGGGCATCGAAAAATTGGCCGACCTGCAGGACAAGCTGTATGCGCAGGACCGGTGGTCGTTGCTGCTGATCTTCCAGGCTATGGACGCTGCGGGGAAAGACAGCACAATCAAGCACGTGATGAGTGGGATCAATCCGCAAGGGTGCCAGGTCTACTCCTTCAAAGTGCCCTCGCCGGAAGAGTTGGACCACGATTTCCTGTGGCGAACGACGCGATGTTTGCCGGAGCGCGGTCGAATAGGGATTTTCAATCGTTCTTACTACGAAGAAACCCTGGTGGTTCGGGTGCATCCTGAATTGTTGAAAGCAGAACGCATACCCGATGAACTGGTCACGAAGCGCATCTGGGAAAAGCGATTCGAAGACATTGGCTGTTTCGAGGAACATCTGGCTCGGAATGGCACCGTGGTAAGAAAGTTCTTTCTTCATGTCTCAAAGAACGAACAGAAGAAGAGATTCCTGGCGCGCCTCGACCAGCCAGAAAAGAACTGGAAATTCTCGGCAGCCGACGTCCGGGAGCGCGAATACTGGAACGATTACCAGAGCGCGTACGAGGAGATGATTCGGAATACTTCAACCGAAGACGCACCCTGGTTCGTTGTGCCTGCCGATCACAAATGGTTTACACGACTGGTCGTTGCCGGGGCGGTGGTGGATGCGTTGAAAGGGATGGGATTGCAATATCCCGAGGTTGATCCGCAGAAGCGCAAAGAGCTAGAGGAAGCGAGGAAGCTCTTGCTGAAGAACGAGAAAAAGAAAGCATGAGTTGAGCGCGATTCTGCAAGTCCGCTCCCCGCGCAGACAAAACCGGCGCAACCTGGTTGGGTTGCGCCGGCAGCAGAGGATCCGAACTGTTGCGTTCAGACCGGAGGCTCCGGACCGAGCGTTAACCCGCGTCCGGAGAGCTCGTCTAGCTAGAACGAGTAGACCAAGTCCAGCTGTCCACGCTTAAGCCAAGGGTCACGCGTCAAGCAGTTTGCAGGCGAACCTACGCCGCAGACGCCCGTCGCCGATACGCCTGGGGCCAGCTTTGCATTTTGGAGTGTGACGTCCAGGGTGCGGCCGATCCATTGCGTGTAACCCAGGGTGGTGTTCTTTGCAATCTTCCAATTGAAAGCAACCCGGTGATTGAGAACGTTCGTTGGCGAGCGCTGGTCGGACTCGTTGAAGGACGAGATAACCGAATCCTGCTCCTGCCGAATGAATGCATAGCCGAACTGGAAATCATTCCTGTTCGTCGTCCGGCCAAGGCTGGCATCGACGTAGTAGGAATGAGACTTGTTGCTGGCGGCATTCAGGTTGACTTCGTATTCAGCCAAGAGGTTGAACGGCAGCTTCGCGATCGGAGTCTTGAAGACGTTGTTCAAGATCACATCGGAGTACAAGAACTTCGAGCAGAACTGCTTGGCTGTACCGACAGTGACGGTGCAATTGGTCATTCCATTCGGGGCAAACGGACCGACAGTCGTACCACCGGTGACACCTGTTGGTTCGTTCAAGATGATGTCGTCGTTGTGCCAGTTCAGGACTGTGTACGACGGGGTCATCGTCCAGAAGCTACCAAGTTGTAACTTAGAGGCGATCTGACCACCGACAGCGTAAGAATCTGAGCCGCCGCTGGATTCGTTGAACAACATCTGAATGCCCGTGAACGTCAAGTTCTTCACGAATGGGTTCCTGACGTCGAAGGAGAGTTTCTGGCTGAACCCTTCCGGATTCAAGTCGGAGTCGAAGGTCACCGGAGTACGGTTCCATGTGTAGGCAAATTTACCGCCAGTGATCGACAGTGGCTTGAAGTAGTGAGGGTTATAGGTGATATAACCGCGGTCGAAGCCGACCGTCTTCTTCTCGAAGACGTTGGTAAGAGATTCATTCGTGGAAGTCGGATCAGTAAGCACTCCGGAGGCTATGAACAAGCCTCCGACGAAGTCTTCTCCGAGTTTTCCTTCCACGCCGAAACGCAGACGGATGCGTTCACGATTACGATC
>Ga0163163_10006553_pt1 | contig 10196 bp, 10 predicted proteins | sample S65metaG_FD_119766 | JGI IMG/M metagenome (GOLD analysis project Ga0163163, IMG submission 119766) | Switchgrass rhizosphere microbial communities from Kellogg Biological Station, Michigan, USA - S6-5 metaG | ecosystem: Host-associated > Plants > Roots > Rhizosphere > Soil | place: USA... | reverse complement strand
CGCGTCGGACGGATGTCAACGTGTTCCAGGTGGAAGGATCCGCGCTCCGCTCCGTCGCAGCGGAATCACACGATCAGACCGCAGGTGACGGTTGAACCCGTTCCGGCATGGTCGCAAAGCGCGAAGCGAGCACCATCCCTCGCGTTCTCAAGCCGCTCGTCACGATCGCCGGTTGTCGACGCCCGGGCCGATGCGCGCGGTCTTCACGCGTGTCCGAGCGTCTTCGCCATCCAGTCGCCGGAGAGCGGGCGAAACTTGTAGCTGATGTTGAAGCAGACGTGATTGCCTTCGGGATAGACGACGAGCTCGGACGGCCCCGACGCTTCGCGCGCCAGCCGCTCGCCCTCCGCCGGAGCAATCAGACGGTCGCCGGCGCCGAAGATCACCAGCAGCGGACACCTGATGTTCTCTGCACGCCCCACGAGCGTCAAAGCCTTGCCGCGCTCGTGACATTCCTCGATCGTCTTCGAGTGCGAGCGGACGCGAAAGACCTCCTGCGAAACCTTCGGCATTTTTGGCAGCACGGTGCCCCAGTCGAACGGGCCGCAATTGGCGATGCAAGCCTTGAGTCTGGGTTCGCCGGCTGCGGCGAGCGGCGCATAGAGCGCGCCCAGACTCTGCCCCACGACGCCGACGCGCGACCCGTCGACGTCGTCGCGTCGCTCCAGCACATCGATGACGGCGCCGATCACGCCGCCCCATTCGTGCGTCACCGGCAGATGAAACGAGGTCTCGCCCTGGCCAGGCCCGTCGAGCGTCAGAGCGGCGAGGCCGCGATCGACAAAGCCCTCGGCCCAGGCATGTAGCTCCTCCTTGCAGGCATCGAGCCCCGGCAGGATGATCGCGACCGGCGGCCGCGCGACGCCGCGCGGCTTGCGCAGCCACCCCGGCATCGCCACGCCCCGGTAGGGAAACTCGACGCGCTCGATCGGCGGATCGAGATGCGCCGCGCCGGCGGAATAGCAGCGCAGCATGGCCTCGTGCGCGCGTTGAAATTCCTCCGCCCGATCGGCGAACAGGTGCTTGCCGTAGTGGTAGTACATCGCCGCGCGAACAAACGATTCCGCCGCGGTCCTGCGGTAGCTCTTCGCTTTCGCTTCCTCGCCCAGTGTCTCGTGGCGCGCGCCTTCCTCCGACCAGAGGCGGCACCAGTCCTGCCACTGCGTTACCCGCGGCATCAGCGCGCGCAGATCGTTCGGGTCGACGCCGGTGGCCTCGTAGCGTGGAATGAAGTGCGAGAAGATCAGATCGACCTGCGGGTCACGCTGCATCGCCGGCTTACCTCTTTGCGTTCGGATATCGACAGACGATGATCCGGGGATCGGGATCAGCGCTCCTTGGCGCCGGCCTCTTCCACCACTTTCGACCATTTGGTTTCTTCCCGGTCGATATCCTGGGCGTAATCCTCCGGCGATCCCGGCGCCGGCTCGGCGCCGTCGGCGGCGATGCGCGCCTTCACGAGGTCCGAGGCCAGCGCCTCCTGCAATGCGCCGTTGAGCAGCTTGACGATCTCTGCCGGCGTGCCGGCCGGAGCCAGCAAGCCATAGGTCTGTTGCGCCTGGAAGCCAGGCAATCCGGATTCGTCGATGGTCGCGAGGTCCGGCAGGATCGGAGAGCGCTTGAGACTGCCGATCGCCAGCGCGCGCAGCTGTCCACTTTTGATGTGGCCGAGCGTGGGCGGCAGGCTGCTGAAGATCATCGCGAGGTGGCCGCCGATGACGTCGTTGATCGCGGGATTGGCGCCGCGAAACGGCACGTGTGTCATCTTGATGCCGGCCATGGTCGCGAACAGCGCACCGGCAAGATGATTGCCGCTGCCGACGCCGCCGGATCCGTAGGTCAGCTTGCCCGGTTCATCCTTGCCGGCTTCGATCAGCTCGCGCACGGATCGGGCGGCTACCGCCGGCCCGACGACGAGGACGATGGCGCTCCGTGCGATCAGTCCGATCGGTGCGAAGTCCTTGCGCGGATCGTATCCCACGTTCGGAAACACCGACGGCGCCATCGCCACCGTTCCGGTGCTGCCCATGACGAGCGTGTATCCATCCGGCGGACTTTTCGCGAGCTGGCGCGTACCGATCGTGCCGCCGGCTCCGGGACGGTTCTCGACGATGATCTGTTGGCCCAATGTGCGGCTCATCGTTTCCGCGAGGATACGGGCGATCACGTCGTTGCCGCCCCCGGGCGCCTGCGGAACGATCAGCGTGATCGGACGCACTGGATAATCCGCCGCTACTGCCGATGCCGCCGGTTGCAATGCAACCCCGGCAATGGCGGCCGCGATCATCATCCATTGCTTCATCGAAGCTTCTCCACCAGCGGTTGGCCGGAGCGCGTGCGAGCCGGATCATTCAATCAATCGGCAGTCGGAGCAAGAGCCCCACTTGATAGCCGCCGCGCGGCAGTGCAATTGCTTGCGGCGAGTTTCACGGGAGGGCGGAATGGCAAGTGAGGATGTCGCGCGCGTGCACCGGGAGGCGATCATCGTGGAAGGGCACCGCGATATGTTCGAGATGAATTATCTCGCCGCCAAGGGACAGCAGTATCCGGTGTTGAACGTCACGCTGCCGCGGCTCAAGCGCGCCAACATCTCCACGACCTTCTATGCCATCTCCGGCGACAGCCTGACACACGCGAATGGGACCTATCGCTTCTTGCATGCGGCGTTGCAGAACATCGACGCCTTGCGCACGGAAATGGCAGCGTCGCAGGGCCAGATGAAACTGATCCTGCATCGCGACATCATCTGTGCCAATTCCTCGCAGGCCAAGGGCCGCGTGGAGCGGGCGAACGGGACGCTGCAGGACCGCCTGGTGAAGGAGATGCGGCTGCGCGACATCGACACGGTGGCGGCCGGCAATGCGTTCTTGCCGACGTTCATGGCAGACTACAATGCCCGCTTCGCCAAGCCGCCGTTTGACGAGCGGGACCTCCATCGTCCGCTCGCTGGCGATGACGATCTCGATGACGCCTTTGCCTGGAAGGAGGATCGCACGGTCTCCAAAAATCTGACGCTGCAATACGACCAGGTGCTGTTTATCTTGGAGCCGAACGAGATCACACGATCCTTGGCCTGCAAGCGGGTCATGGTCCTCGATTATCCTGATGGCCGATTTGCGATCCGGCACAATGGCGTGGACCTCCCTTATCGGACCTTCGACAAGCGGCCGCAGGTCAATCAGGCTGCCATCGTCGAGAACAAGCGCCTTGGTCCGGTGCTTGCCTACATCGCCGAGAAGCAGAAGGAGCTGGACATGTCGCGGTCGGCCAAGGCACCGCGGCGACGTGGCCAGCGCAATCACAATGTTCAAGGTCGGATAGCGCGGAGCAAGGCCATTCAACCCCGAAACGAGGAAAGGCGGCTACCCTTCACCCCAAAACAGTGACATTTGTAACTGGCGCAAAAAGTGACTTCTTTAAATGGCGCCGACACAGCCGGTCAGTCTTGAGATACGCAAGTGCCTATTCCAGTTTCCTACAGACCCAGAGGGAGTATAGTTGCGGATGCGCGCTGTCGTTTGCCTGCTCGCCGTCCTCTTCTCTGCCGCCACGAGTTCCGCCGTCGCGCAGGAAAAGCACTTGATTGACCCGATGCTTCCCGGCTCGCTCAATCCCAGGCCTCTGCCGCCGCTGAAAAATCCGGACGCACTGTCAACGCCGGCCAAAGAACTGTTCGCGCGCAAATTGACGCCGTCTCCCGGACCGCCGCGCTCGATCGGCGGCGATTTCGACGGCTGCCTCGCCGGCGCCGTGTCGCTGCCGATCACTGGGCCGACCTGGCAAGTCATGCGGCCGTCGCGTAACCGCAACTGGGGCAATCCGCAACTCATTCGCTTCATCGAACGGTTTGCCACGAACGCAACAAAGGTTGGCTGGAACGGTCTTTTGGTTGGCGACATGTCTCAGCCGCGCGGCGGGCCGATGCTTTCTGAGCACACCAGCCATCAAATCGGCCTCGACGTCGATATTTGGTTTGCGCGGATGCCAGACCACGTGCAAAGCCGCGAGGAGCGCGAGTTCGGCTCGGCCACCGATGTGGTCGCGCCCGATCTGCGCGACGTTGATCCGAAAGTGTGGACCCACAGACATACTGCGCTCCTCCGAACGGCTGCGGAGGATCCGGTGGTCGTCCGCATCTTAGTCAATGCCGCGATCAAGAAGGCGCTGTGCCGCGAGGCCGGAGCTGATCGCACCTGGCTTTACAAGGTGCGTCCCTGGTATGGTCACGCCGAGCATTTTCATGTCCAAATCGCCTGTCCGGCAGACAGTGCGGAATGCAAGCCGCCAGCACCGCCGCTCCCAAGCGACGGCTGCGGTAGCGAGCTTGACTTCTGGTTCAAGGAATCGACGCTGCATCCGCGGCAGCGCAAACCGAGACCGGTTTTGACGCTGGCCGGATTGCCCCCCGCGTGCAAGCAGATCGTCAAAGCGCCGTGATTGTCGATGTCCGGATTCCCCGTGCAATTGTTTTGATTTTTTGGCCCCCACCGGGAATGTGGGTGTGGGTGGCCCAAAAATCGCGTTATAATTTTTTGCCCGCGCCCCCCCACTCAACACCGCAATATTCGCGAAACGACCGACAAGTATCGTCGATGACTTGAATATTTGATTTTAAATCAACTCTCGGCGATTCCGTACACCTAGGGGATTTTGAAGCACAAGAATCTTGTTATGATTTTTTTGCCCCCCGCCCCCTACCAATTCGAGAGTGCGGGGGTGAAAAAAGCAAGAAAAACGATTCATCCGCATCTGAGCGCCTTGATTGATTGTTTGATGGCGCGCGACATCATTCGTCGCCGGGGACACCATAGCTCGGTGCTTCATCCGGGTTGAGGGCGCGCTGAACGTAGGCGTCCAGCTGCGGCTTATAGATGCCCCAAAGCGTTGCGATCGCCTCGATCGGGCAATCCTGCGTCCAATCGCACCGCAAATCGGCGATTGGCCAGCTCACGCGATCCACGATCTTGAGGCCGGCCGAATGGATCGGGCCAGCTTCTCCGCCGGCAGCCAAGCCGGCGCGCATCGCGGCAATCAGGCGATCGCCCAAATGGCCGGAGCTCGCGAGAAAGCCGTCTACGACCGCCTGCGGCACACGGTCATTGGCCAGCAGATTGCCGCCAGAAGCGACGTCTTCGGCATGGGCTTGCGCCCAGATGCCGAGGCAATTTCGTCCTGAATGAATGGCCGTCTGACCCCGCTGATCGACCGCGAGCAACTGCCGATAGTCCATGAACTGGCCGCGCCTCTGGATTTCCGCGATCGCAGCCTCGGCGCTCATGGCGCTCTGCATGAGGTCGAGAGCGAGCGGACCAAGCGAAGGGTCCGTCACATTCTGTGAGGCCACGGCGCCGACACCTGCCCGGGCATAGGCACAGCGGGCAGCGACCGCCGGCGACGACGAGGCTACCGCGATGCCGAACATACCGGTTTCTCGACAGCGGGTGACCAGCGAGAAGGTCATGGAATAAGTTTCCGTTCGCTCCGACGTTTGCTCCGGCGTTCAGTCCGGAATGACGGCCGTGCCGTCGATTTCGACCAGCCACTCGGGTCGGGCCAGCGCCTGGACCACGAGGCCCGTTGAAACCGGATGCACGCCTTTGATGTATTCGCCCATCGTGCGGTACACGGCTTCGCGGTGGCGAATATCGGTGATGTACACCACGATCTTGACGAGATGCTCCATCTTGCCGCCGGCTTCCTCGATGAGCTGGCGCATATTCTGCATGACCTTGTGGGTCTGCTCGACCGGATCATGACTGTCGATGCTCACGGCGTCGTCGAGGTTCTGGGCGCACTGCCCGCGCAGCCAGACGGTCTTTCCCCCTTGCGTCACCACCGCCTGGGCCAGATCATTATCGAGCCTCTGCTCCGGATATGTGTGCTTGGTGTTGAACTTGCGAATTCGTCTGTGGGCCATTCGAGCCACCATGATATCGTGCGTTAAAGACAGGAAGCCGCACGGCGGCAGGCACCGGCATTCCAGGGTTTTCCGCACAGCGGGCAGCTTGCATCATTCCCGGGAAGGCAGCGCGTCATCGTCGGCGGGATGCGGCTTCGTGATAGGCCATATAGTTGCGCTGGATGGTGATCTGGTCCGCGAGATACTTGGCATCGTGCCAGACGCCCCAGATGAAACTCGATCCTCGCCGTGATTGCCAGGGCAGCCCCAGAAAATAAATTCCCGGCTCTGCCGAGACGCCACGCTGATGCCTCGGCCTGCCCTTCTCGTCGAAAGTGTCGACGTTGAGCCAGCTGTAGTCTGTCGTGAAACCGGTCGCCCAGATGATGGTTGCAATGCCCGCGCCGGCGAGGTCGAGCGAAAGGATGGGGTTCTTCACGCAGTCCGCGTCCCGCACGGTACGGCGCGCTTGCGGCTCTTCGGGCAATTCGAGACCATTTCGTGCGACATAGGCGTCGGCTTCGTCCAGCACGGAGAGCAAATTCGCGTCTCCCTTCCCGAGGTTTTGGAGGAGGTCCGGCGCAAACCTCATGACGCCGCGACTGCAGCCCTCGGTGCGGCCGAGGAGAGTCATCCCCTTCGTCGCCAGCAGGCGAAAATCGATCGTATGCCCGCCGTGCGCTCCGCTCACTGCAATCGTCACGTGCTCCTTTCCGACCTCCCGGGCAGCCGCATCCCACTTCCCAAGAACGCCCAGCCACCAGCAGTAGTCGCGCCCACGGTACGCGCGCGGCGGACGCTCGTGCGGCCCCACCGACAGGAAGACCTTCCGTCCCGCTTCGAAAAGCTCTTCGGCGATCTGGGTTCCGGAGGAGCCTGAGCCGACGATCAGCACTGCGCCATGGGGAAGTTGCGCGGGGTTGCGGTATGCGGTCGAGTGCATCTGCAGCACGCCTGTCTCGGCGGGCACCATGGCGGGCACGTTCGGGCGCTGGAACGCGCCGGTCGCGGCCACGACTCTGTCGGCCTCGATCGCCCCCGTAGACGTCTCAACACGGAAGCCGCGCTGCCCGACCTTCCTGTCGACCTTCAAAACCTCGACTCCGCACCGGACAGGCGCCGCAATCTTCTTCGCGTAAGCCACCAGATAGTCTGCAACGGTGTCCTTAAGTGGAAAATCGTCTGGCCTAACGCTCTTGTCGACATCGCCGAAGGTGAGACCGGGAAAGCGGTCGTGCCACGCGGGACCATTCATCACCAGCGAGTCCCATCTCGCTGAGCGCCAGCGCTCAGCGACCCGGTTCCGCTCGAGAACGAGGTGAGGCACGCCGTTCACGCTCAGATGTTCGCTCATGGCGATGCCGGCCTGCCCGCCGCCCACAACAAGTGTATCTATCTTCTCAACCGGCATGCCCCACTCCACCGTGATTAAACGAACGCCTTTGGTCCGGCTGTTACTTACAAATTAGCACCTACCGTCCTTAAAGACGCTGATCTACGCCTGCCCAAGGACCAACGAAAGCTATGCCTCGATTGGGCCGCAGATGAGTTGACCCGACAAATCACCCGGCGGCGACAGAGGTTTCACTAAGGCAAGCACAACGATGAGTAAGCTGGTTTCGCCGAAACCTTTGCGGAAGGTGGCCGCCATCTGTGCATATTCCCAGGACGATCCGCCGTTGAGAAATCCGATCATCGGGCATTGCCGTGTGCTGCGCGCGGGCCGCCAGCGGCTACCCCACCCACCGCCGCACCGCCCAGCAGATATTCCCGGTGCCGGAAGAGACGCTCGCAATTGAGCACAGCGACTTCCCGAAACATTGGCCGCGCATTGGCGGCATGGATTTCGGTTGGGATCATCCCTTTGCGGCGGTTGTGCTGGTATGGGATCGCGACACCGACACCGTCTATGTAACCAAGTCTTACCGCGTCCGCGAGATGACAGCCGTTATTCACGCTGCAGCGCTCAGGCTTTGGGGCAAGAACCTTCCCTGGGCTTGGCCGCGCGATGGGCGCAGAGAGACGGCGCCGGCAAGCCGTTGGCCGATCAGTACCAGGCGCAAGGCCTCGAGATGCTCGGCGTGCACGCCCAATTCGACGATGGCTCGGTGTCGGTCGAGGCCGGTCTCGCGGACATGCTGATTCGGATGGAGAGTGGGCGTTTCAAGGTTTTCAAGCACCTTACCGATTGGTTCGACGAATACCGGCTCTATCACCGCAAGGATGGGAGGGTGCACAAGGAGGGTGATGACCTTATGAACGCCACGCGCTACGCGGTGGTGATGCCTGCGTTACGCGAAGACGGATATCCCACCCAAGCCGCGCTCGATCAGATTAGGTCGCGGCGGGTGGATGGCGGGGTGACGCAAATAATGATGGCGGCGTACCTGCGGTCCCAACCATGGACGAGCGCCGGCGGGGGGGCGAAGCGAAACGGAACGGGACATGACGTTTCGGGCAGCCGCGGAACGCGCCATACAGGCGCGTCGGCGTCCCATTGCTTTCGAGAACGTGCCGGACACAGTGCGGACACGAGCGCCGCACGAGGACCCTGCGGATTTCGGGCTCGAACCGATTAAGAGATAGAAGTATCTGATTTTTCGCCGCTTTTGGTGGCCGCGGCCGGACTCGAACCGGCACTCCGGTTTCCCAGAAGCAGATTTTAAGTCTGCTGTGTCTACCGTTCCACCACGCGGCCAGCGCGCACGCGTTCTAGCACCGCTGGCGCACGCAAGTCGGATCTACCAGACTTGCGCCACTTTAAGTGCCGATTTCGGGGCGCATGAGGCGACTTCACTCCTTCAGTGCGTGGCCCCAGACGCTTTCCCAGTCCTGGCCGCCGAGATCGGTGACGCGGCCGTCGCGCTCGTGGAATTTGTTCGGGATCTGGAACATCGCGAGCATCAGCCCGCCCTCGGGCGTCCAGGCGACATGGCGACTGCCCTCCTCGCGCCAGACGAATTCGCCGGGCTTGACCTCGAGCCCCGCCGCCGGCCCCTCCTTGTCCACGAGCTTGCCCTCGAGCACGTAGGTCTGCTCGATCTTGACGTGCTCGTGGTCGGGAAGGATCGCACCCGGCTCGAACCGCATCAGCGCGGTGACGAGGCCGGTCGCAGGATCGAACAGCAGCGTCTTGACCTCGCAGCCGGGAAAGCGCGTCTTCTGCCATTCCATGTTGGCGGGGCGCACGACGTGCGAATGCTGGTCGGCTGATTTTTGCGCCTGCGGCGTGACAGCATCCATGACAGATCCTCCTGCGGTCGCGATGTCGGGGCCGTGTCTCGCCCGATCCTAGCCGAACGAGCGGCTAGTGTCCCGATTCCGAAGTTCGCAAACCCGCGCGGCACCCGCTGATGCGAGCTTCGGAAGCAAAGGGACACTAGCACCTTTGTCACTCTCGTGCGGGCCTGGATTTGAAGTTCCTAAACGAGCCTGCGGCTACAATGATAGGAACTTCAAATCCGCCGCACTAGCGCGCCGCTATAATTCGCCGTCCCGTATCGGGGGCACGAAAGCGAGCCCGGTGTCCCACGGAAAATAAATCCAAGTGTCCTGCGACACCTCCGTGATGAATGTGTCGACCATCGGCCGGCCCATGGGCTTGGCGTACACCGTGGCGAAATGCGCCTCGGGCAGGAGCTCTCGCACCACCTTCGCGGTCTTGCCGGTGTCGACGAGATCGTCGACGATCAACACGCCCTTGCCGCGGCCGCCGCCGATTCCCACGATAGTGCCCGCAACATCCTTGAGCACTTTGAGCTCGCCCTGGAGGACATGGTTGTAGCTCGCGACGCACACGGTCTCGATGAGCCGGATGCCGAGCTCGCGCGCCACGATGGCCGCGGGCACCAGGCCGCCCCTGGTCACGCACACGATGGCCTGAAACGGTCCCGCGCCGGCGAGCCGCCAGGCTAGCGCGCGGGCATCACGGTGGAACTGGTCCCAGCCCACCGGAAAGGCTTTCTGTGGTTGCGGCTGCGGTTGCGAAAGCGGTTGCGCCATGAGCTTCCCTCGCCGGCTGGAACAGCCTGGGCGCTCGACAGCGTTCGCCGCCGAAAGCGCGCCATTCCATAGGCCAAAGCGGGCGGCGATTCCAGATTGCGTCGACGGGGCTCAAAAAATGCGGGGGAAATCCGCCCTCGGGACCGTTCTGATCGGGGGACCGGTCCGGGTACTCGCGTTCGGTGGAAGCATCTTGCTCAACGCGATGCCGCCGCCCGGTTCGATGCCGTTGCTCGCCCCATCAACGGATGCCGTAGCTGGCGAATTCGTCGGCGATGCCTGGGTGAATCCCTTT
>Ga0163163_10006552_pt1 | contig 10196 bp, 10 predicted proteins | sample S65metaG_FD_119766 | JGI IMG/M metagenome (GOLD analysis project Ga0163163, IMG submission 119766) | Switchgrass rhizosphere microbial communities from Kellogg Biological Station, Michigan, USA - S6-5 metaG | ecosystem: Host-associated > Plants > Roots > Rhizosphere > Soil | place: USA... | reverse complement strand
TCTGGTCACTTGTTTGCCCGTGACAATGGTGGCCTCGCGCGGCGCTAGAGAGCGCTTTACGGCATCAGTACTCCCATTCCAGATTTCAGGCTGCTTTCGCCCTCTTAGGGCTTCGACCGGGGTGTCGTAGGTTCCAATTCCCAGTAATTGCGCTGCGCGTTTGAGACGGTCTGGCCCAAGCTTGACGCCCATTTGAGCGAAGTACTGATTACACGAAACCTCGTAAGCCTGGTCTATGCCGATTCGACCATGTACTTCGCCGGCGCCTCCATCGTCGAAGATCACATTTGCACCAGGAGCGGCATAATAACCTCCACCGCTGCAGGTAAATTCGGTGTCTTGTTCGCCAGCGAGAAACGCCGCTGTCATCGTCACTGTCTTAAAAGTAGAGCCGGGAATGTAATAAGCACCGAGCGCGCGACTTACGAGGGGTTTATCGCGCTCGTTTGCTTCCAAACGAATCCACGTTGCTTCATCTGTTACTTCACTGAGACTGTAGGAAGGCTCGCTGTAGAGGGCCAGCACTTCTCCGGTTTGTGGATTGAGAACCACAACCGCGCCGTGTTTTCCTTTTAGTTGGTCCACTGCCGCTTGTTGCAGATTCCGGTCAACGGTGAGCCGCACATCCTGGTTACCTTTGGTTTCGGGGGTTCGTCTTCTCACGACGTCCCACGCTTCCGGAAGTGCGCCACTCTGAGTGCCAAATAACGCCCGCTCGAGTCCGGGATCGCCACGGTCTGATCCGAACAAGTGGGCCATCGCCTTGTCCATCGGATATTCGCGATGAATCTCTCCAGTAGAGTCTCGTTTGTAATAAGCGAGCGGTTGGTCCAGCCGACCACTTCTATCGAGAATCCAACCACGGAGCGTCGATTCCGACAGCCGCCGCATGCGGAGGTCCTTATAACTAATCTGTTGAAATGCGTCGTTTGTTTCCGCGGCGTATCGAGCCCAATAGATATGGAAGGCGAATAAGCCAAGCGCGAGAAGAACGAAGAGCCACCTGAGAGCACGAAGACCACGATTTGTCGAAGCGGAACCCAGGCGCTTCCTGACTTCCCTGGGTAAGTCAGCGGGGATAGCAGCACTTGCCGATCGCTTTCTGCTACGCAGCAACCCCAGTAACAACAATAGAATTACAAAGCCAAATCCGCCGACGTAAATTATGGTGAAGAGCGCCGGCATCCGTTCGAGGGCCTCGACGACCGGCGTAGGAGAAGGGGAGGGAGATTGAAAAAGCAATAGGACTGTTAGCAACAGATTCATTTAGTTTCTGTTCGAGCGGTCTCCTTATAACTTCAGGAACTCATCACTCGGATTTTCGCAGTCGCACTTCAACATCGCCGAAACCAACAACATCTCCGTCTTCGATTAGTCGCGACTCGCCGTATGCTATCCGACGACCGTTGATAAAGGTGCCATTGGTTGAGCCGGTATCGGCTACCAGTAATGTACCTTCCGAAGTCATCAGGAGCGCGGCATGAATCTTCGATACGCTGTTATCGATAATACGCAATTCGTTGTCCGAGGCTCGACCTACATTTAGTCGCTTACCGCCTGGTTTGAAGGTCAAAGGGACCTCACGAGAATTATCAATCTGGTTGATGCGGGCAATAACCTGGATGTCGGGCATCGGTGGAGCTGCCGAAGGGATTACTACTCCGGCTTTTGCAGCCCGCTTCTCTTCGTCCTGTCGTCGTAAGTCTTCGGCAAACTCACCGAAGTTCGGATCGACGGAAATGCCGGTTGTGAAGATATCCACCTCGGCTTCAACACTGATCGGCGCAAGCGTGCGGTATCGATGATCGTTGATATGGTCGATTGCTGCCGCCAGAACTTCATTCTTCAAGTCGTTTAGAATTTCCGGCGGCGCCTCAGAGTGAGTACCCCATTCAACTTTCAGGACTAAATGATGAGGAGCGATGCGACCCTTTGAACCTTCGTCGCGGACGCGTTCGTCTATCAATTTTTTCATGCGTTCAATGAGCTTGGAGGTTGTCAAACCTGTCTTAGGTTCGACTGTGCGACCAAACTTGCGATCGACGATGTCGCCCATTCCTTCAAGAACGCGTCGTAAAATTCGTTCGGGAAGAGCATCTTCCCGCCGCTTTTTCGCAGCCTCTTCTTTTAGCTTGTCGGTCGAGTCTTCAGATTCGGTCATGTACTCTCAATACGAGTTTTGAGTTAAGGGGTTCAGCCTGGTTCAAGACGCTTATGCTAAAAACGCAGTCTGGTCTCGACTGCGCTAACGGGCAAAACTCTCTGCAACGGGCGTATTCTAGCGTAAACTTAGTCACTTGTCCGTTATCAGTTCGCAATCAGCAGATTTTGTTTCATTTGAGCGTGCCATCCCTAATTCCCATAGAATTGCAGCGGTTCAGTTCATCGACCCGCTGCTCGCCGTTCAAGGAGACTTACGCATTTATAATGAAAAGAGCGAACGCGGCGTGTTCGCTGGCACCAACAGCGTCGTTTGCTCCGAATTGAGTATTCACGGATGACGAAAAAAGATGATTCAGTAATTACCGGGAAGCGCCTGAGTCTCAGGCATCCGTGCGATTCAGATCTCGCTGAGCTACTCGACTTAAACCGCGCTAGCACTCGCCTACATCGAGGACTCGTCTCGCCGCCAAAAACAGCGGAAGAGTTCAAATCGTACCTGGAATTCTCGCAAAGAGATGATTGCCTGAGTTTCTTGATCTCGCTCTTAACCGACAGAGCGATCGTTGGTTCGATTACCTTGAGCCAGATCTTTTTCAGAGGATTTCGCAGTGCTTATCTTGGTTACTATATCGGCGAACGCTATGCGAATCGAGGGTATATGAGCGAAGCAGTTAAGCTGGTTCTGAAATATGCGTTTGAAACGCTAAAATTGCATCGCGTCGAAGCGAACATCCAACCGGGAAACGTAGCCTCGGTGGCACTCGTAAAGAGAGCAGGCTTTACTCAAGAGGGGTATTCAAAGCGATACTTGAAAATTGCTGGACGTTGGCGAGATCATGAACGTTGGGCACTGCTTTCAGAGGATTGGAAGTCGACGGAACGAAGAGAGCCCCGCCATCATCGCTGAGAGCGCTCGACTGCGTTCACGTAGGCAACGGTTAGATGAACTGGATTCATCCACGTTGAGGTTCGAACCTAATCAAGGAAGAAAAACTACTAATGTGTCGAAATATTAAAACTCTGCATAACTTCAAACCGCCCGCCACAGAAGAAGAGATCCGCGCTTCGTCTATACAGTTTGTGCGTAAACTGAGCGGCTTCACGAAACCATCTAAAGCTAATGAAGAGGCTTTCAACCTCGCCGTCGATCAAGTCGCAAAGGCTGCGACGCAGTTATTGGACAGTCTTATCACCGCCGCACCGCCACGTGACCGGGCAGTTGAAGCTGAAAAAGCACGGGCTCGCTCAGCTGAACGTTTTAGCCCAGCACGAGTCTAAACGGATCGGATTATGAAAAGATCCGGAGTTGCTGATCTTCCTCTTCATGGCGGTCGCGTTCCGCGATGGTTAGCGCAACGCATGACCGCGCTTGGCACCGCGATCACGGAAGCAATTGTTCGTGACTATGGTACGTCGTCTTTCCTCTCACGTTTAAGCGATCCATTTTGGTTCCAGGCGTTCGGAGCCGTGATGGGTATGGATTGGCATTCGTCCGGCATTACGACTTCGGTAATGGGAGCTCTGAAGCGTGGCCTGTCCCCACGGTCCGATGAACTAGGTCTCTATATCTGCGGAGGCCGCGGAAAATATTCACGTAACACTCCAGCCGAACTGACGTCGTTGGCCGAACGCAAAGGTTTTGACGGTGACGCGCTAGTGCGGACCAGCCGGTTGACTGCCCGCGTAGACAACAATGCGATTGCCGATGGATTTCAGATTTACCTTCACAATTTCATCTTAACCAAAGACGGAGAATGGGCGGTCGTCCAGCAGGGTCTTAACGACAAGACCGGAACGGCACGTCGTTATCATTGGCATTCTGCATCCGTACAGGACTTTGTTTCTGAGCCGCACACGGGTGTTGTGGGCGAGCATCAAGGAACGATTATGAATCTGGTCGATAAACAGGCAACTTCCGCTCAGGACGCGATGTTGAGTCTCGTCAAGGAAGGACCAGACGAGGTGCTTGATGTCGCTCGGCATCTCGTCTTGCCTGCACATCATGAAGTGCGCTCAGCGAATGTTGACTTGAAGCGCCTTGGTGCAGTTCTGGCTACCGCTTACGAAAGGGACCTGCATAGTTTCGCGGAACTGCTCCTGACCGAGAAGCTTGGACCACGAACTCTTCAATCTCTGGCGCTCGTTGCCGAAGTGGTCCATGGAGCTCCCAGTAGGTTTTCCGATCCGGCGCGGTTTTCTTTTGCCCATGGTGGAAAAGATAGTCATCCGTTTCCAGTGCCACTAAAAACCTACGATGAATCAGTCGGGTTTCTAAAGACCGCACTCGACTCGGCGAAAGTAGACGGCCGAGAGAAACTGGATGGACTTCGACGACTCGACAAATTTGTTAATTCCGTTGAGGACCGGCTCGCTCCAAAGGCGGACTTTGAAAAGATCCTGGAATATGAGCGAAGAATCTCACCATCTTTGAATGGTCGCTCCGTTTACGACGATTTGAAGGAACGTAAGAAAAAGCTCTATCCACGACAACAAAGACTGTTTTGAGAAGCAGTACCGTTTGGGACTGCTCTGCACAATCTGACGTGCTCGCCCGCTCTTCACTGCAAATGACGGTAAATTGCAATCTCAGCGCAACGAATCCCCTTTCTTTTTGGCATCTGTTTCAGTAGGATTTTTTAGCCCCCCTCAATCAACTACAACCCGACGGCAAACTTCAGAGAACGACTCTTCGAAGTCGCCTGAATGCTGTTTTGAAGGAGCAAATTATGATCACTGGCAAATATCGTTATCTGGCTGCAGCGTGTTGTGTAGCTGTAGTCCTATCCATGGGTTCCCTCGTTTTCGGACAAGTGACTGCGCCACAAACTGCTCCACAGGCGACCAGTACTACAGCTCGTTCGGTGCCCAGCGGCGCAAAGATGAAATTCAAGGGTGTCGTCATAAGTCGAGACGCAGATACCTTTACGATTCGAGATCGAACACGAACTGATTATCAGGTGCTACTCACCGATAACACGAGCATCAAGACATATGGCGGATTCTTTAAACGCGGCAAGGACTATGCTGTCACCGATATCCTTCGTGGCTTGATTGTAGAAGTGGAAGGAAAAGGCGATCCGCAAGGACAATTGGTCGCAGATAAGATCAGATTCAATGAATCCGATATGCGAGCGGCAATCACCACTGATACTCGCGTAAACCCGGTTGAGGCTAATCAACAGAAAATCGCGGGACAAATTGACGAACTCTATGCCGTAGCAGCCGAGGCTCGCACTGAAGCCGCCAATGCCAACGAGCGTATTTCTTCCCTGGACGACTATGACATGCAGGAAAGCGTGTCCGTAACGTTCCGGACCAACAGCGCGGTGCTCTCTCCTGAAGCGAAGCAATCGCTCGATCAACTCGCCGAGAGAATCAATGGCCAACGAGCCTTCATGATCGAAGTGGCCGGCCACACCGATTCAACTGGTGGTGATGCGAAAAACTTCAGACTTAGCCGAGACCGTGCCGATGCGGTAGTGCAATATCTGGCAGTCAATCACAAGATTCCACTGCGCCGATTCGTAACGCCGATGGGTTACGGGAAGACGGAATCGGTGGCCGACAATTCCACCGCCACGGGTCGAGCTCAAAATCGACGGGTGGAAGTTCGTATGCTGATGAATCGCGGGATGACTCAACGTCCAGTAACCACATCTTCAGCAAAACCGTAAGTCCAAAGCCGACTTGACGCCTGTTGTCGTTTGTCAGAAAAAAGCGACAATAGGCGTCAGATTGTCGCTTGGAACAAAACGCTACACGCTTTCGTCTCCTTCCACCCTCTTTCGTGGATAAATTCTGTTGATCGCACTGTAAAATCGCAGTTTTTAGGCCTTTTTGCGTGGCCCCACACTTGCACTAGTCAAGGCCATGACAAATACCGAAGTCTTCCCTGTATGGCCGACTAAAGTTGCGGCGACGTCGACTCCGAAACCGGCACCACTTTCTGATCATGCATTAGCGATCGCGGCCGGTGAAGGCGACATGGCAGCCTTTGAGCAGCTGTATGAGCGACACAATCGCCGTGTGTATTCACTGTGTCTTCGGATGACTCAAAACACAGCTGAGGCCGAAGATCTTGCACAGGAAGCGTTTATTCAGCTCTTCCGGAAGATTGGAAGTTTCAGAGGTGAATCGGCGTTCACGACCTGGCTGCACAGACTTACTGTTAACCAGTGTTTGATGCACTTCCGAAAGAAGAGCGTGAAGCTGGAACGAACAACAGAAGAAGGGGACACTCCGGTGCAGGTGGTCCGAGGTACGGAGAATCCGAATGCGATGCCGGTTCTGGATCGGATTGCTTTAGATAATGCGCTGGAGCAACTGCCTGCAGGATATCGCACAGTCTTTGTGCTGCATGATGTTGAAGGGCACGAACACGAAGAAATTGCGAAGATGCTTAACGTTGCGGTTGGTACCTCGAAATCGCAGTTGCACAAAGCTCGCATGAAATTGCGCAAGATACTGAAGTCTCAGCGTGCTGGGCGACGACACTAATCGTCGTTGAAATAGATGTTCAAGGGTTCCGCTCGATCAGCGGGACCCTTTATTTGTTTCTGGAGACTCTGGAGACATCAGCGTAACAGATAAGGCTTCTTGTTTTCTTGACAAGATTCCGCCGTCGTAAAGTCTCTTCACTCCGGAGGAGTGGCATATTTATAGCGCTGCGCTCTCACCCTTGGCGTTTTTGGATCCGTTAGGAGCGACATGGACCGCATACACTGCATGACACTCCTAAAGGAGTGCGCCACCTTCACATTTCCAGCTTGAGCTATAAACATTTCATTTCCTCCGGAGTGAGAAACAAATCCGATTATCGTTCGGTACCTTTCGCTATTTTGGTTGCGGCAGTGCTGCACTGTGTAATCGGCGTAATCTGTGGATGATCTTTTGTCTCTTATCCGCTTCGTAATTTTTCCACTTGCATTAGGCAACTATTTAGTTGCATAATGCGCCATGTGGTCACTGATACAGATAAGGTCTTCAAGGCGCTTGCTGATCCAAGTCGCCGTCGTTTGCTCGATCTGCTGCACGCGGAGAACGGCCAAACTTTGGGAGAGCTCTGTGCGCATCTCGATATGACGCGACAGGCCGTCACCAAACATCTGGTACTGCTTGAAGATGCGAATTTAATTGTGACTGTGTGGCGTGGACGCACGAAGCTCCACTATTTGAACCCAATGCCAATTACCGAAATCTTTGATCGGTGGGTGGGTAAGTACGAGCGTCGGCAAGTGCGTGCGCTTGCCGACCTGAAGAAAGCTCTTGAGGAGAATTGAAAATGGACAAACCAAAATTCGTTTATGTTAGTTACATCGAATCGACTCCCGAAAAAATATGGAATGCGTTAAGTGATCCAAAAATGACCATGCAATATTGGTTCAGTCACGAAAACGTCTCTGACTGGGCAGTAGGATCTAAGTGGCAGCACATCCTGAAAGGCGAGACGGATAAGGTTCACGTCGTTGGAAAAGTTTTGGAATCTGATCCGCCGCGAAAATTAGTCGTTAGCTGGGCACGTCCGGTTGATGAAGCTGATGAAGCGAAGCATTCACGGGTAACTTATCTACTTGAGGCCCTTGATAAGTCAGTGAGACTAACCGTCACACACGAAGAGTTTGGGGACGATCAAGAGATGTTGAAGAGTGTTTCGTTTGGATGGCCAGCGGTGATATCCGGTCTCAAGACACTTCTGGAAACTGGCAAAGCTTTGCCTGCAAAGATGTAATGTTTGGAGTGCGCCGGCCTGGCGGCGCTTTTATCTGGTACAGGACAAACACGTCTCGTTTGAATCGGCCCGGCGCGGGAGAACTACTTCGCGCCGGGCTTTTTCTCGAGGCGGTATTTGTTGACAGGTAGTCGAGATAACAAAGCGGCACCGGGCCGCCGCACTCCAAAGACTCTGGTAATCTTCACGGTGTCTTGTTAATTTACCTCTCCGCGTCGACTCGCGTTGTTCAAGGGACGTTAAAAAGCTGTCAAAAAATTTCAGGAGTAAACAATGGAGCAACGAACTGTTACGTTCTATCGCTGGTCAGATATGCCAAAGGAGCGCGTCTCTGACACGCTGGAACGAAGACTGATCACCGGCGATCGAATCATGCTTACACACGTTTATCTGAAAAAAGGTTCCGTGGTTCCACATCATCATCACGAGAACGAGCAGGTTACGTATATTCTTGAGGGCGGACTGCGATTTTGGATCGGCGAAGACGAATCCGAAGTGATAGACGTTATGAAGGGCGATGTGCTGCACATACCATCTTTGGTCCATCATAAGGCGCTCGCACTCGAAGATACTCTCGACGTAGACATCTTTAGTCCGCCCAGACAGGACTGGCTCGACAAAACGGATTCATACTTACGTCAGAAGTAGCTCTCTCTAATGGAACTTGGTCTCAATAACAAGGTGGCTTTAGTGGCTGCGTCCAGCCGCGGGCTGGGGCGTGCTGTCGCCGAAGAGCTGGCGATCGAAGGCGCCAATCTAATTCTTTGCGCGCGGGACGCCGGACCACTTCATGAGACAGCTGAAGCAATCAGGGGTTCGACAGGAGTTCGAGTCCTTTCTGTTGCTGCCGATGTTTCGCTGCCAGGAGATGTGCGACGAGTTGTGGACTCGGCTCTAAGTGAATTTAACCGCATTGACATCCTGGTCACTAACGCCGGTGGACCACCAGCCGGACGGTTCGAGTTTTTGAGCGAAGCCGACTGGATGTCTGCTGTTCGTCTTACCCTGTTCAGCGTTGTTGAGCTTGTTCGAGGGGTGCTGCCGTCGATGAAAGAACAGAAGTGGGGTCGCATTTTGAACATCACTTCGATAGCAGTGAAGCAGCCGGTGGACAATCTGATGTTGTCGAATAGTCTGCGTTCAGCGGTCACTGGGTTTGCCAGAACCCTGGCTAACGAAGTCGCCGCGGATGGAATCACGGTTAACAATATCTTGCCCGGATACACAAGGACAGAACGGGTTGAGGAGTTGGCCAGGATGATGGCGGAAAAAGAAGAGATTAGTGCCGCGGATTTTAAGTCCAGCTGGGAAAATCAGATACCGATCAGACGACTTGGTGAGCCCCGCGAGTTCGCCGCGCTCGCCGCATTCCTCGTTTCCGAACGGGCCAGTTACATCACCGGCACTTCGATCCAGGTTGACGGTGGATGGATAAGGTCACTGCTCTAAAAAGATGCTAAAGAGAATTCTATTGCTGTCCGCTTCTGCTGGAGCGGGCCACGTAAGGGCTGCCCAGGCATTGGAGAAAGCCTTTCAGTTGCATGCTGCCGAACGTGGAGCCGACTACGAGATTCGCCATATTGATACTCTCGATTACACCAACAAAGTGTTTCGCCACCTTTATTCGAAGGCCTATATCGACCTGGTGAACAAACTGCCAGAGGTGCCTGGCTGGATTTACGACAAGTTGGACAAGCCCTGGAAGAACGAGCGCAGAAGACTCGCGCTCGATAAGTTGAATACGCGACCGTTTGTTAAGTTGCTGCGCGATTATCATCCAGACGTGATTGTCTGCACCCATTTTCTTCCGGCGGAAATTGTGTCATGGCTGAGGGCTAAAGAGCGTCTTAATAGTCGGCAGGCAATAGTAGTGACTGACTTTGACGTTCATGCCATGTGGCTGGTTCACCATTATGAGCACTACTTTGTAGCCGTTGAGGAGTCACGGGTTTATCTCGAGGCGTTGGGTATCCCGGCGAATAAACTGACGGTTACTGGCATTCCCATAGATCCGGTTTTTGCGCAACGAAAAGACAAAACGGCGATGCGGTTAAAGTATGGTCTCGATCCGGATCGCACGACTATTCTTTTGTCAGCAGGTGGATTTGGTGTCGGATCGGTAGAGGTACTGATTGACTCCATCTTGCCGTTAAATCATCCGGCGCAAGTGGTGGCTGTTTGCGGCCGCAATGATGAGCTAAAGACTCGATTAGAGAAATCCTCGAAGCTACGAGCCAACAAGAATGTTCTGGTGAAACCGATTGGCTATACGACTGAGATGGACGAGTTTATGTCGGCAGCGGAC
>Ga0163163_10006551_pt1 | contig 10197 bp, 3 predicted proteins | sample S65metaG_FD_119766 | JGI IMG/M metagenome (GOLD analysis project Ga0163163, IMG submission 119766) | Switchgrass rhizosphere microbial communities from Kellogg Biological Station, Michigan, USA - S6-5 metaG | ecosystem: Host-associated > Plants > Roots > Rhizosphere > Soil | place: USA: Michigan... | reverse complement strand
CCAGCAATCAGGGCATCGCGCAATGCCGTCTCTGCTGGGAAGTTGCCACGAATTTCACCTCCATTGAATTGCGTAGTGTGGAAGTTGATGTATGCATGACCCGTTCTCAGGTTAGTAAGCTGCGCCGCCAGTGTAGTGCCGTTGCCTTCGGGCGCATCCCACTTGCCACCAAACGTCCCCCCAACGCCGGACGAGAACGGTTGTACGACCTGATCATTTGGATTGTTGTCATTGAACGGATTGCCGAAGAATCCCCAGACAACTGGTCCATTAACGCCAGGTGTGACAGTCGGACCCGCATGAATGTGCGCGGCGATGAGATTGTCATTTGTATCGACCGTTTGGGTTCCGGTGACGTCTATGTTGTTGATGGTTGCTGTGAAGGTCATCGCCGTTTGCGCAGAGTTGAATTGAAATCGAGCCGTACCCGAGGAAGCGGGTCGTGCCGATCCATCAGTATTCGTCGGCGTTGTCGGCGGGACCTCTTGAGCATTCGTCAGGCTTACTACGAATAGTCGCACTTCAGCTGGAGTTAAATTCGCAGTTGCTAATAGTGCGTCAACATACTGAGTGTCCGTCAGTGTGCTTGGATACTTGCTTACGAATTCGGGTCGCGTGACGAATTCGTTGAAGAACGCGACTTTATTTGCTTCCAGTACAGCATCTGCACCTACTGCGCCAAACACGTAGTCTTTTTGCAGCGCCTGTGTGTCTCGTTGGAAATTCCCATACAACACTGGCACTGGCGAACCAGAAGCACTCGTGCCGAAGGCCACGCGATGGGTCAGGTATGCAAGGTAGCCTGTTTGTTGGAACTCGTTCGAGAGGAAGAATGCAGCACTGACGTTGATGCGTTTCACCTCAATACACTGTGCATTCCCTCCGCAGGAGGTAATTTCATTCGACCAAAACGCGAGACCTGCAGGATCGGGCTCCCGATTCAAGAAGTCCAGATACTGCTGTCTCACAAAAAACTGTGCATCATCTATTGGATTGGTGACTGGTGCCACGGTGTCATTGTCGAGAATGGTGATCGTCGCAAAGTTTGGACTTCCTAGTCCCAAACCGGGGCCGACAGGATTACTGAGAAACAGACCAATTTCCTCGTCACCCTCAACAAATTTATCGTCCACGAGCAGAATTCGAATAGTCTTAACGGTTTCACCCGGCGCAAATTTCAACGTGCCTGCCGCTATTTCGTAGTCAGATTTCTGACTAGCATGTCCGGCCTGAGATTCGTCGAAGGTCGAAAAGTTCACTTGTGCCGTTCCAGACGCATCGCCTTGCCGAATGACGGTAAAGTCAACATGTCCGCTGTTCTCAGGCGCCGAGAAGCTACTGGTGGCGAATTGGACCAGCTGTGTGGCAGTTGCCGTGGTCGGGTTAAGCTTTCCAAACAATCCGTGTTCTTCTTCGCCGATGCCAGCGGTGAAATAGAGGGTGTTTACATCACCACCACTCCCCCCGTTACCGAAGTGAAGAGCCCAGAGTTCGTCTATGACGATGCCATGCCCACCTTCATTTTGTAGTGTGCCCAGGAATGCACCGGTGCTGGGGATGTAAGCGTGAATGCTTGGATTTCCCTCGCCAAAGTTGCCGACTAATAGGGCGCTTCCGAAGATTCCAAAACTCGCAGGTGCGATTACGAGGCCCCACGGCACATTCAATGCACCGGTATTGATGCCAAAAGTCAGATCGCGAGCACCATCGGTGTTGAATTTGCGAACATAACCATTGCCAACGCCATCTACCGGCAGTCCACCCGGTCCGACCAGGGCGTAAGTCACGTAAAGTGAACCACCGAGATTCTGGATGTTGTAAGGAGCATATCCCGCAGGAATGGTGGGATCGACAAAACCACCGCTTACTGTCGTAGCACCAAAAGTCTGATTGAAGACATCGATGTGGTTATTGGCGAAATCAGCTGCGTACAGACGATTACCACCACCGTTAGCACCAATCGCGAGTCCGGTTAAAACGTGACCGGGCATGCTGACCGCGATTTTCGCGGTGGTACCTTGGGCACCATTCCACGCGGCTATGTTTCCGGTAATGGAGCTGAAGAGGAAAAGCGATGCTGCGAGTGCTCCTCCTCCCGGCGGAGTTATTTGAAAATCGGTAGTGGAATTGCTTACGGTTCCAGTCGGCAGACCGCCAGGAATAGTGATGGTTTGCGGAGAAGGATTTAAGGTAACCGGCACACCACCAACGTCACCACGAATGAGCTGAGTTGTACTGGTGCCGTTATTCGAGACCCAGAAAGGACTTGTACCACGGACAGTTATGCCCCATGGGTTGACGAGTAAAGGGTCGAGAACCGGGGCCAGCCCGGGTACGTCCGAAATCAAATTTGTTTGTCTATAGGCCGAGCCCGGTAGGAGGGCTGGAAGGTTGGGATCTTGAATTTTACCCTGACCCTGAAGCAATGGTTTCGCGGGGTTAAGGGTGATCGCGGAACTACGGCTTGATGGTAAGGTACACAGGGTGACGAATAAGGTGACGGCCAAACTCAAGACCTGACGAGTTAGCCGTCCGTGAATGGGCGGATAATGCATTTGGGATCCTCCTAATAAGCTCTTCACTTCTTAGTTCTAGATGCTTGCTGGTCCACGGGGTGAGTGAGCAAGAAAAGACACTCCGCTCTACTCGAGGACGCGTGACGGTTGGGGAGATTTGTGTCGTTATTCAGAAGCGGCGTTAACCGCAACTGTCAGTCTGAATCGTTTTGAACTGAGAGGACGGCGGCAACTCTATATTCACGCGATATTTACTGTCAAGAAATTTCGACGACCAATAGCTTAGAAGGAGTGTTTCAGCTTACCGACAGTGAAGTAGGTTCGCGGCCCGGATTTTCAGTCGAGCGTTGAAGACTTGTTAGATCATCCCGAACCATCTCTTTAATCATCTCTTCAAAAGTATACGTCGGACTCCAACCAAGGAGTTGCCGCGCCCTTGAAGCGTCACCTACCAGTAGATCCACTTCGGCCGGCCGATAATATCGTTCATCGACTTTCACGTAGTCGCGATAATCCAAACCCACTTCGCTGAAAGCCAGATCACACAATTCTCGCACGCTATGAATTTGACCGGTGGCGATGACGAAATCATCGGGTTGTGGTTGTTGCAGCATTAAGTGCATTGCTCTTACATAATCAATGGCATGACCCCAGTCTCTTTTTGCTTCAAGATTTCCAATTCGGAGTTCCGACGCCAATCCCAGCTTGATTTGAGCGACTGCACTGGTTGTCTTCCGAGTTACAAACTCAAACCCCCGGCGTGGACTTTCATGGTTAAAGAGAATTCCACTAGCGGCAAATAGACCATACGCTTCGCGATAGTTGCGGGTCAGATGAAATCCGGCAACTTTGCTTATTCCGTAGGGGCTGCGAGGTTGAAACGCCGTGCCCTCTTTCTGGGGCACCTCATCGGCGTTGCCGAACATCTCACTTGAACCTGCAAAGTAAAAACGGCATTCCGGCCGCAATTCACGCAGGGCAGCCAGTACATAATGCGTTCCGTTGATATTCATGTTCATCGTCGAAAAGCCGTCTGCAAACCCCTCAGCTACAAAACTCTGAGCGGCGAGGTGGTAGCATTCATCAAACTCGTTTCGACTGAAGACATGAAAAATACTGGGATAACTCTCCAGGCTGGCAGGATGAAGCGTAACGCGATCGAGTATCCGGGAAATCCGACCGAAGCGATGTTCAGGGGCTTCGAGCGCCACACGGCGTACCAGGCCATGGACCTCGTAACCCAGGCCGAGAAGGTATTCCGCCAAATAACTACCATCCTGGCCAGTGATACCTGTAATTAGAGCGCGCTTTGCCACAAACTTTTTCTATCTGCTGCGAGTGTTCGTTTAAGAATTAGACTGCATCATAAAGTAAATGAGCTTGCAGTGGAACAACTTTGGAGAAAGATTGGGGCTGTTGTTTGTTTACCCAAGAGTTTCGCGTTGTTGGGCAAGCTTATTGAAAGTTTAGCGTGAAGCATCAGCTTGATTTGCTTAGTCGCACCATCGTGGTCTCAAGATGCGCTAAACTCTATGCTGTCCTAAATTTCTGTGTGCTTGCGGTCTGGACGGGTTCTGCTTAAAATGCCCGTTCTTTAAGCGCCGATGTCGGCACTATTGTTCACCTGCGTACGGCGCTGCTCCGCTCCCCGAGGGCACCTAATCCGCTCGTATCTGCGTCTTTATTTCGGAGGATTTTTGTGAAGCAAGTTTTCTGGTTCTTGTGCGCTATCATCGTGTCTGCCCTGACCGCCGGGGCAGTTTCATCTGTAGCCGCCCAAACATCGAGTCCAACGCCGGACCCGTTCATAGCACAAATCACTTCAACACCGAATGGCGCCTTCAATTCAGTGTTGGGAGATTTCAGTGCCAACGGTCGCTTTGCGGTTTTTATCTCGAATGGCGATCTTGCTTCTGATAAGACCGTGCGTAACAACGCAGATGGTAATCGAGAACTATTTTTGATCGACTACGCTCAACGACGTATCTTTCAAATAACAAATACCAAGAACGTACCGAATCCAGCAGCATCGCCAAGTCCCACACCGACACCCAGTCCAACCCCGACTCCGACTGCAAGTCCGAGTCCTACGCCCACTCCCGTTCCGACACCGGCAGATCGTTCCCTGGTCAAAATAGAGATTGATAATGAATCTCCGATGATCAGTCTGGCGCCAGCTTTGGTGGGAGGCAAAAGAACATACACGATCGTCTTTACCAGTAACGCTCCTGATCCGAAAAACTTTGATGGCGTCGAAACAGGCAACCTCGGAACCGACGCAAACACTGAAATCTGGATTTATCAACTGCCTGCCGTCGATGATGTTGATCTTACGCTCGGAACCGATTTTTTTCAGGACTTAAATCTAGGAACATTCTTTCAGGTAACGAATACTCCAGCCAGCAGAGCTCCAACTGCCGGGTCGGCCACGCTTACCCCTTTCTTTGCAAATGACAATCGCGAATGCACAATTAGTGATGACGGCAAAATATTAGCTTTCATTTCCACTCGCGATCTGGTCCCAGGAGTCGGCAACACAGATTTCAATCCGGAACTGTTTTTGTACAACATTGGGTCAGGAACGTTTACGCAGGGAACCAAAACTCAAGACGCTGTTCTCGGGATAGGATTTATTTTTAACAGTAATCCCAGTCTGTCTGCAGACGGGTCGATTGTAGCTTTCTCTTCAAGTGCGAATCTTGCGACCAACAATGCTGACAATAATGCCGAAATATTCATGGCTAATTTCGGTGGTGGAACGCTCAGTAACATCTTTCAGGTTACGAGGACGCTAGGCGACGTTAACAATGCTAGTGTTAATGTCGCGAGCCCAGGGAGACGGTTGAGCAGAAATGGCGGTCTAATCGCTTTTGAATCGAGAGCTACAGATCCAAAAGCAAACACGGCGGCAACCAGCTTGTTTCTCGGAATGTTTGTTTATACGCGTGCGACTGACAGCTTCGTGGAGATTGGACCAAGGGGAAATCTCACAGTCGGTAGTGACATTGGACGCTTTCCAAGCTTTACCGACTACAACGCCTCGTTGGAGCCGTCGAGTCTAGTCTTTGCATCGTTCTTAAACTTTCGACCTGATGGAACAATCCCGGCAACCGCGCAAGCTTCTGAGGGATTGAACCCGCAACGCTCTACTCAAGTTTTTATAACTTCACTTCCCGCATCTTCCACCAACACATTCACCCGCTTAACTAATACGCCGGTAGTAGTTAGCTTCGGTGGAACGCGCCCGATGCCCAGTGAAACGCGCAAACGAATAGTTTTTGCGCTGGGAGGAGCGGAATTCGGAACAGGAAATACCGACGGCTCAATAGAGGTTTACTATCTCTTAACACCGCAGATCACTGCGACATCTACAGCAGTGTTGTCGTTCTTTACGGGTGCAAGTGAGATGCCGGTAGCTGCGGCGACACCTTTACCAAGTCCCACCCCGACCCCAACGCCTACTCCAAGTCCCGTTCCCGGTGCGCCTGCGGGTGTAGCAGCAGGCGAGTTGACCATTGTGCGTTCGACAATTCCCCTGGCGGCTTCATCAGCGAGTACTACAGGTGACGTTTCGGAGACTAGACGAAGCCCGGCGCTGCCAATTGAATTGAACGGCGTTTCAGTTTCAGTCGATGGTGCTGCAGCGGGTCTCTATTTTGTCGGAGCCAGCGAAAAGCAGATCAATTTCGTAGTGCCCGTGGCTGTGCCTTCAGGTTTAGGGACGGTAGTTGTGAACATTCTAGATAGTGGCGCGAACACGGATACGCTCGTGCGAGGACAGGTCCAGATCGTTCCCGGACAGCCGGATATCTTTGCTGTCGCAGGTCGTGCCGCAGCAGCTAATATTACCAACACTCTCCTTCCGCCAACGCTTGAGCCCTTTAATGTCACCTCTACTGATGGGACTGGAGCCACGGTTCCCACTGTAATTGAGCTCAGTGTTACCGGACTCAGAAATGCTCTTACACCAGAAGTCTCCGTCACGCTGGGCACGACTGTGATACCAGCCGCTCAGATTTTAGTTGTTAAACCGAATCTGAAGATGCCTGGCTTTGATTCCATAGACTTCACATTACCAAGTAGTTTGGCGGGCGCCGGCGACGTCCCGGTGATTGTTACATTCACCCGCGGCGGAGTTTCGGTCACGAGTAGACCAGCCGATAGTGCGCCGAAAATACATATCAACTGAACTTCTGCCAATTATTCGACCCTGCTGACCCGCGCAAAGCAATTCGCGCGGGTTGGTTTTTGGTTCCCAGAGTTGAATTTTATGAGGGATCTTCTAACAAGGCGTGCTAGGATATCGCGCGGTTGTGCACCTCGACAGCCATGTAAATTGCTAACTCCTCGCCAGGAAAATCGTAATGCATCAAGCTCTGTCAGTCGTGTTAACCGTGGCCGCTTTATTGGGCCTTGGTGCAGGTAATCGACTGGAAACCAGAGACTCTTACGAGCTGGAACCGGGTGTTCGGTCCTCGCGTGCGGTGCGTTGGCCCACCAAAAATATTCAGATCGCATTCTCTACTTCGCTCCTAAATCCGGGACCTAACATTAAAAGTGGCACGGACGTCGTGGGTGCTGCTAAACGATCACTCGCTCGCTGGGCCAGCCTGGCAAATATTAACTTCGTGGTGACCTGGTCACAGTTGACGTCGGTCAGTCCCGCTTCGGCCGGAGATGGAATTAGCCTGATCACTATTGCCGATTCCACCGAGAACGAAGCTTTTAACTCTGATTCCACTACCGGACGCACAAGAATCTTTTACGACAGGGAAACCGGAGAGATCGCCGAAGCGGATGTTTCTATCAATCCCAGACCAAAATCACTGGAAGGCGCCGAACTGCAATTCTCCAGTGATGGCTCAGCCGGTAGTTATGATCTCGAAGCGACCTTCACGCATGAGATTGGCCACCTGTTAGGCTTGGACCATTCAGCCGTTCTCGCCTCAACGATGCAGCGCCAACAGGCGTTCAATGGAACTTTTGGAATGCCTGCCTTGACCGAGAGAACTTTGAGTGAAGATGACCGTCAGCGCATTCGCTCTCTCTATGGACCAACTCAACGACTCGGAAAGATCGAAGGCCGGCTATCGGACAACAGAACACCCGGACTGCTATCACCCCTGGCAGGCGTTAATGTATGGGCAGAGAGCGCCACAACAGGTCGAGTCGTAGCCAGCGCTACCACGGACGCTGAAGGTAACTATCACCTCGATGGTCTAACTCAGGGACGCTATCGTGTGATGGTTGCCGCGGACGACTCGGAAGTGTTTGCACACGCGAGTCTCCAGGCAAAAAGGGTGCGAAGTTTTGAGGTCAGCAGCAACGTCACTGTTACTTCAGATAGTGCTGTCGTCTTGAACAATAATCTCGTTCCCGCAATGAACTCCTCGTTAACTCCGAGGTTTGTTGGCATAAACGGCGAATTATCAACTGTCGCTGTTCCGCTCGAACCCGGAAAGAGGATGAAGCTGTTCTTAAGTGGCGAGGGCCTGGACCAGGTTCCAGGTGCGAGCATCGTAGTTAATTCCCCGTACTTTACTGTTGATCCGGCGACCCTGACGCGCGAACAAATTGCGAGTCCCTTTCCAGTAATTAGTATCGAAGTTACCGCGGCACCCAATACTCCTTTTGGAGACTATACAATTCGTTTGCAGTCTAACTCGGGCGAGGTAGCATTCGTACCGGGTGCGGTTACGATTGATCCCGCAGTTAATACGCTGTTGGCCAGCCCGCTCGATGATTTCAATTTCTTTGTCAGACAACAATATTCCGACCTGTTGGGTTCGGGACGGGCAGACTCTGAATCGAGTGGAAAACTTGTAGCGCAACTATCTCGGTGTGGAAATCGCAAGGAATGCATTCGCGCTCGCCGTCTGGATATTTCGACCACGCTTTTCCTCGAGTCAATTTTGCCCGATAGTGAGTTCATTCATAAGTTGTATTTGATCACACTGGGTCGGCGACCACAGTTAAGTGAGTTTGAAAACGATCGAACGGTATTGCGAGCCCAGGGTGATGAAGCCGGCCGTCGCGCTTTTCTAATATCTTTCATGCAACGTTCTGAGTTTGAGCGAAAGTTTCCTGAGAACTTAAAGCCGTCAGATTTTGCCGAAGCTTTACTTTCAAATATAAACAAACTGACTGCGCTGGATCTCAGTGGTTCGAGGAAGGGGTTGTTGGAGTCCGACAATTCGGAAACCGACCGCCTCACGTTGCTCGCAAAGCTGCTTGCTGACCAGTCAATCGCGGACGCTTTCTATAATCAAATCTTTGTATCTACTCAGTATCTTGCCTACCTGCGAAGAGATCCTGACGACAGTGGCTTTTCGTTTTGGGTTACGGACCTGAAGAACAAGCCTCTGCGTGATTCGACGGCCGCCCGCTCAATGGTCTGTGCCTTTCTGAACTCGGTTGAATATCAAGAGCGATTTGGCCTGCTCACCACACACACCCCTGGTGAATGTAATTAGTGCTTGGTAATTAGGTGCTTTGTACTTGTACTTTGTGCTTTGTGCTTTGTACTTGGTACTTGGTACTTTGTACTTGGTACTTTGTGCTTTGTACTTGGTACTTTGTGCTTTGTACTTTGCGGTTGGGTCCGTGATACTGATAGTGTAATTTTGTACGTGTCAGCAACACACAAAGTACAAAGTACAAAGCACAAAGCACAAAGCACAAAGTACAAAGCACCAAGTAAAAGCACAAAGCAGAAAGCTTGAAACGGAAACTCCTAACTTACCTGGCTTGTCCCAATTGTGCGCAGTCGTTTGAACTCTCCGTCAGACAGTTGCAGGACGAGGAGATAATGGAAGGTTCATTGCGCTGTGGACCATGCGCCCTGTCTTTCCCCATTACTGGCGGCATCCCGAGATTCGCGGACCTCGACCAAATCGAGAAGGATAAGAAAGCGACAGCAGAAGGGTTTGGTTGGCAGTGGCAGCACTTCACGCAGGCCGATGAGCGCTACGCCGAACAATTCCTCGGTTGGATTGCCCCGGTAGAATCCGAGTTTTTTAAAGATAAGATCGTCCTCGAAGGTGGCTGCGGCAAGGGCCGTCATACGCAATTGGCTGCCGCCTGGGGAGCTCGAGAGGTGGTTGGGATCGACCTGAGTGCTGCAGTCGAGACTGCGTTTGCAGCGACCCGACAGCTGGGCAACGTTCACATCATACAAGCTGATATTTATCGATTGCCGCTCGCCCAAGTCTTTGATTACGCATTCTCGGTTGGTGTCTTGCACCATCTTCCTGACCCGCGCCGTGGTTTCATCTCACTGGCCTCAAAAGTTAAAGCGGGTGGTCATATCTCAGCGTGGGTTTATGGAGCTGAAAACAACGAGTGGATCACACGCTGGGTAAATCCGGTGCGTGAAAAGCTGACTTCGCGGATGGACCAGCGCTTTTTGCTGCAGTTGTCAAAAATTCCCGCTGCCGCAGTTTACGCCGCCACGAAACTGGTTTATGGTCCACTAAACAAAGCTGGTTCATCCATCTCGAAGCATCTTTTCTATAACGATTACTTAAGTGCGATCGCCCCCTTTGGCTGGCGTGAGCAGCATACGATCGTGTTTGATCACCTGGTGGCTCCGACGGCGTTCTATATTTCGCGGGAAGAGTTTTCTGATTGGTGGCGCGAGCTTGCAGTCCACGACCCAGTCATTACCTGGCATAATAAGAAT
>Ga0163163_10006550_pt1 | contig 10199 bp, 4 predicted proteins | sample S65metaG_FD_119766 | JGI IMG/M metagenome (GOLD analysis project Ga0163163, IMG submission 119766) | Switchgrass rhizosphere microbial communities from Kellogg Biological Station, Michigan, USA - S6-5 metaG | ecosystem: Host-associated > Plants > Roots > Rhizosphere > Soil | place: USA: Michigan... | reverse complement strand
CTCCGCGCCGGCGCGGCGCGCCGATCATGCAGGAAATCGGTGGATCGCCGGATGCGCGCTTCTCGGTAGATGATTCAGGAACGGCGATCCACATTCGCCTGGCTTCCGGGACGCCGGCCGATCACCTGATCGAGGTTACGGCCCGTCAGCACACCTTCATCCCGGTGGGTAGTGGGATCAGCTACATCCGGGTGAAGGGGATCACATTCCAGCATGCTGGCAATCCCTATCCCTTCCCGCAATTTGGCATGGTCTCGCTGGCGGGCGGCGATCACTGGATCCTGGAAGACAACATATTCGAATGGGCCAATGGCGGTGGAATCGATATCGGCAGCGATGGCAACAGCGCCGGTGCGACAAACCCCGGTGCCTCGCAGATATTGCGCCGCAACGTCTTCCGCTACTGCGGCATCGAGGGCGTTGGCGGGATGGGAACCAGCAATACGCTGATAGAAGACAATCTGGTCGAATGGTGCGGTTGGGCGGATGCCGAACGCGGTTGGGAAGCGGCCGGTATGAAATTCCACCGCGCCAAGAACATGCTGTTCCGCCGCAATGTGATCCGGCATATGCGCCATGCCAATGCCGCCTGGTGGGACGTCGACAATGTCAATTGCCGCATCACCAAGAATGTCTTCGCCGATGTCCTGACAGTCGGGGCGGCCGTGCACATGGAGATGAACCCGGCTCAGAACTCCATTGATAACAATATCATCTGGGACGTTCGCAATGCCGAACCGGGCACGCCGGGTCAGCGTGGATGCGCCGGGTCAGGCATCTTCGACAATGCGACAGACAATCTGATCATTGCCCAGAACCTGATCGGCCGCTGCGACAATGCCGGGATTTTCGCCATCATCCGACAGGATCGCAATAACAAGATCCATTCGACCGGGAACAATGTCGCGAACAACATCTTCGCCAAATGCAAATCCGCCATCAACTTCCTAACTACCGACAACCATGCGGACGGAAATGTCTATGTCGACATGCCGCAACAGTTTCAGGCCCTGTTCGAAGGCGCTCCGCCGCCGGACTATGACCCGAACGCCTGGACCCACCTCAAATTCCATGATCTTGCCGCTTGGCGCGCGCTGAAAGGCTGGGACAAGAATTCCATCATGGCCGAGGCGCAGATCGATTTTGACCCCGATACCTTGCAGCTGACCATTTCGAGCAACAAGCCGCTGCCCCGCGTCGGCGCGGTCAATCAAATTCAAAGCGACATTCTGGGCAAAGCAGCTGGAGCGGCCCGGGTCGCAGGCCCGTTGGCAAATCCGGGGGGCGCCCAACATGTCGATCCCCGGCTTACGGTCTAGTACACGAGCGTTTGCAGGTATTTGCGGGTCCAGGCAGTTGTTGGCGGCGTTGCCTGGACGCGTGCGATGGCCTACCAAAAGAGCCGCAACCTTGCGGAGCCTTGTCATGCGGTACGGAATTCTTCTGGCGGGAGTTGTGCTTCTGACACAAAGCGCGCTTGCCGGACCCGCGCGGGACGAGGTTATGTCGGGTGCTGCCCGCTGCGCCGGGATTGCGGACGATCGCACATGGCTTGATTGCTACTATGGCGCTGCCCAACCCATGCGCGGGTCGTTGGGGCTTTCTCCGGCGCCGTACACACAGACCAAGCTGGTGCCTCCGGCAGGCGCCTCCTACGGCGCTTCCAATGCCAACCAGTATTCGCAGCCGCAAAAATCCCGCGGCTTCCTCGCCGATGTTCTCGGCTCACCCAAACCCATCGCCGGCAATGTGCCGATGGAATCCTACAAGTTTGATCGAAATGGGATTTTCACCGTGGTCTTGAAGAACGGCCAGACCTATCGGCAAAAGGAATCCGATCTTGTCTTCGCCAAATGGAATAGGCCGGCGGGGACCTATCTAGTGACGATTATCGGCGCCGCTGACGAATTTGTTCTGAAGGTCAAGGATGAGCGGGGCATCGCCTATCATGTTCGCCGCCAGTAGCGGCACGCATCACACATAAACAGACTTGGTTTTCGACGGTTCGGCGCAAATCCCGGTGGACATGACCGGCGCGAAATCTATCGGCCTGGGTGTTGCAGAATTCCCTCGCTTCCAAACTTCCGCTGCAGCCAATGGTACCGATACCGTCGATTCTGGTGGTAGCGCTATCCGACAATGTGGGCGGAAAATCAGCAGGTTGCTGGAAACGCTACACTTTGGGAGTTTTTTGCGACTTTTTGGAACAATGGTAGCGCTTTCATTTTTGATTGGCAGCGGTGCCAAAACTGGCCTAGCGTTCCCTTGGTAGCGTTAACTCAGACAGTTAACCTTTCCTCAGACAAAAAGACTTCATTCCCAGGGGGTTACGATGAATTCGACCAACAAGTTCGCGCTCATGTGCGCGGCAAGCGTCCTCGCTTTGACTGCCGGCGCTCGCGCCCAGGAAAATGTAGAGGCGGTCACCGTGACCGGCTCGCGCGTCATTTCCGATATCACCTTGTCGCCGACACCGATCACCGCGGTCAGCGCCGAACAGTTGCAGAGCACGACGCCCACCACCATCCCCGACGCCTTGAACAAGCTGCCCGACTTTATCGGCGGCGCTAACCCCCGTTCTCAGGGCAATGGCTCGACCAACAACAGCGGCAATACGCTGAACCTGCGCAACCTTGGCGCCTCCCGCACCCTGGTGCTGCTGGATGGCCGCCGCATGGCGGCGACCAACCAGACCGGCACGGTGGATGTGGACACGCTGCCCCAGATGCTGATGAGCCGGGTTGACGTGGTGACCGGCGGCGCCAGCGCGGTTTACGGCTCCGATGCGGTGGCCGGCGTGGTCAATTTCATCCTGGACAAGAAATTCACCGGCTTCAAATACGACATGAATGCCGGCATCTCGAAATATGGCGATGCCGCGGAAGAGAAAATCGGTATTGCCTGGGGCACCGACCTGTTTGGCGGCCGCGGGCATTACGAAGTGTCCGCGCGCGTATTCCAGCAGGACATGATTCCGATCGCGGCGCGTCCTTACGGCTACGCGAATCAAGCCTGGGTCGAGGCGGGTAGCGGCACTGTCGCGGATCCGTTTTTCGACCTGCCCTATGCACGGCTTTTCAATCAGTCCCTGACCGGCACGATCAAATGCCAGGTGGTTGCAACCGCTTCGCCCTGCGCGCTGCAAAATTACACTTTCAAGAGCGGCCAGCTTGTTCCCATGACCCGCGGCATCCCCACCTCGACTGCGGGCCTGGAGTCGGGCGGCGACGGCGGTTATGCGGATCCCGCCGACACGACTATGCAGGCCAGGCAGCGCAACGCCGAATTCTTCAATCGCTTCAGCTATGACATCACGCCGAGCACCAATTTCTATCTTGAAGCCACCGCGGCGGAGTCCGGGGACTATTCCAAATGGACCCCCCTGGCGGTCAGCTCCGCCTCCTCCCGACCCAATACCTTCTTCACCAACAACCCCTATCTGTCCGCTGACCAACAAGCCCAGCTGACGGCGGCGGCCACGGCGGCGAAAAACTTTGTTCCGCCGGCGATTCCTTTCACCCAAATCGTGGGCAACATCACCAGCATTGCGCCGGCGGTTGCCCCGAATACGCCCTTCTTCTCTGACGCCCATTACGTCAACAAGGTCGACGGGACGCACGCCAGCTTTGGTGACAATGTCTATGCCACCAAGACCGTCAACCGGCTGCTGGGCCTGACGGCGGGCTTGAGCGGCACACTGTCCGGTTTCAACTGGGAGGCCTTTTACAGCCATCAGGAAAACCGGTTGACGGTCAGTGATCCCCAGAACACCAACAACGCCAAATATATGGCGGCACAGGACGCGGTGATCGCGCCCGCGGGCCTCAAGGTGAATGGCCAGGATGTCGGCGGCACCGTGCAATGCTGGGTCACCACCCAGGCGCAGTTCGCTTCTCTCTATCCGGGATGCGTGCCGATCAATGTGTTCGACGCCAATGGCATTTCCCAGACCTCCTTCAATTACCTGAAGACGGACACCTTCTGGACCCTGACCCAGAAGATGGACAATATCGGCGGCAGCATCTCGGGCAGCCTGTTCGGCCTGGGCCTGCCGGCCGGCGAGATCACCGGCGCGCTGTCGGCGGAAATGCGCTGGCGCACCTATGACCTGATCAGCAACGCCCTGCCGACCGACTTTGTCAATTGCACCGGCTTGCGCATGTGCACGGTCAACGGACCGCAGCCGACTGCAGCGGCGCCAAATACATTGGTGGCCGCCCCCGCGCTGTGGACCCAGAATGTCAACGCGCCTGTCAGCGCGGACGACAATGTCTGGGAGACGGCGCTTGAGATCAACGTTCCTATCCTGAAGGACGTTCCGCTTGCGCAGGATTTGAACGCCGACTTTGCCGGCCGCTATACTAGCTACTCCATCTCCGGCGAGGCCCAGACCTGGAAGATCGGTGTCAATGACAGGGTCAGCGACGCCATCCGCGTTCGCGGCACCATGTCATTCGATATTCGCGCGCCAAACCTGAACGACCTGTTCCAGCCGTTGGGTATCTCCTCGACCGGGTTCGTTGACAAACTGACCAACACTCCCAACAGCACCCAGTTAGTCAGCAAAGGCAACGCCGCTTTGAAGCCGGAGCTCGCCCATACCTATACCCTGGGTGTGGTGTTGACGCCGGATTTCATCCCCGGCTTGACCACCTCGCTGGACTATTACCAGACCCATATGTCGCAGGCGATCACCAACATCAGCTATCAGAACGGTACGGTGCAGCAGCTTTGCATCGACAGCGCGCCGACATACAATTCGCCCTTCTGCTCGCTGGCGGTCAGGCCGATTCCCCTTGGACAGCCCGGCTCTACCACGGGTGCGAACTATCCGACCCAGGTTCTCAGTTCGCCGATCAACAGCGCCCAAATCCAGATGGAAGGCTGGAACTTCGAAGCGGATTACAACTTCGACTGGGCCGATGTGTGGGATGTCATCCCGGGTTCGATGACCATACGGCATCTTCTGACCTATCAGCCGGTGCTGGAGACTCAAAATCTTCCCAACACCCCCTATGCCTGGACCAACCAGCCTAAGACCCGCCAGACCACCTTCATCAGTTACCAGGTCGGCGATTGGGGCTTCAATGTGCAGAACCAGTGGTTATCCGGGGCGAAGAAGGCCACCGGTTTCAGCCAACAGGTCTATGCTATTCCGCGTCTTAAGAGCTATGACGTTATGGACGTTACCATAGACCGCAGGTTCGACTTGTGGGGCGGTTCTTCAACCCTCTATTTCAATGTCCAAAACATCGGCAATACCCGTGCGCCGCTGCGGGGACAAAACCCGTCGGTTCCGGGGCTGTTCTATCCTTCAGGCAACACGACTGGCCCGGGGGTTTACAGCGATGTGGGCCGCTACTTCACCATCGGCCTCAAGGGCAACTTCTAGAATCGCCAGCATCGATTGTTTTGGACCGGCGCCGCATCCGCGGCGCCGGTTCTATTTTTTGGAAGAGCTGTTTGGACAAAATGATATTTCTCAGACAATTCGCTAGCGCTACCAGGCAGCTGTTGTTAGCCTAAGAAAAAATTTGGGGGAGATGGATTATGGCCCGCGACAGCGCTTCCTTCAGCCGCCGTACTGCTCTTGCACTTTCCGCCGCTGCAAGCACCGCGCTCGTCGATCCGGTGCGGGCCGCAGACGGCACCAAGATCGGCTCGCATCAGGACCCGGGCAATTGCAGCACGCCGCGTTCGGCAATCGCCAATACCCAATATGGCAAAGTGCGTGGGTTTCTGGATGGCGGGGTTTTCACCTTTAAGGGTGTTCCTTACGGCCAGGATACCGGCGGCGCCAATCGCTGGCTGCCGGCCAAGCCACCCACTCCTTGGACCGATGAGCGCCATACCCTGATCTATGGCGCGAATTGCCCGCAGACGCTTCACGATTTCAAAGCGATAGAGACATCATTCTTGTTTGATTGGGATGACGGTTATCTCGGCGAAGACATGCTGAAGCTGAACATCTGGACGCCCAGCCTGAGCGGCAAGCACCCGGTGATGGTCTATTTCCATGGCGGCGGTTTCTCGTTCGGTTCGGCCTACGAGTTGGCCTCGCACGATGGCGCGCAGATGGCGCGACATCATGATGTGGTCCAGATCTCGGTCAATCACCGCCTCAACGCATTGGGGTTCCTGGATGTGTCGGAAATCGGCGGGCCCGATTACGCGGAATCCGCGAATGTCGGCATGACCGATCTGGTGGCGGCGCTGCGTTGGGTCCGCGACAATGTCGCCAACTTCGGCGGCGATCCGAACCGGGTGATGATCTATGGCCAGTCGGGCGGCGGCTCGAAGGTGACCTGCCTGATGGGCATGCCCTCGGCCAAAGGCCTGTTTCACCGCGCCGTAGTGCAATCGGGCGGCGGCGGCAATTTCGCCGATGCCGAACAGTCGCGCGCCCTGTCGCGCCAGCTGATGGTCGAGCTGGGATTGAAACCCAATGACATCGCCGCCTTGCAACAGATGGAATGGTCGAAGCTCTATGCGGCGGGGCAAGCTGCAATCACCAAGGTGAATGCCGGTCTGCCGCCGAATTCCTTCCCGCCGGGTGCGATACGCCGCGCCGGCTGGGCGCCCACCATGGACGGTCATGTCGTGCCCATGCGGCCTTTCTTCGACGCCGCCCCGGAAATGTCGAAAGACATCCCTCTGATCATCGGGTCGGTCAGCGAAGAAGGCTATAGCTATCACTCCAATCCGAGTGAACCCGAATGGCGGGCGACGCTGACCAAGACCTATGGCGACGACAAGGCGAATCGGCTGGTCGACGCCATGAAAGCCGCCAATCCCGGCAAGAGCGTTCGTACTCTTTCTTATGGAGTGTCGGGTCTGGCCGTGCGCAACAATGTGGATCGCATGGTGCGGCTGAAACAAAGTTTGGGCGGCGGACCAGTCTATCAATATTGGTTTACCTGGCAATCGCCGCAGCTGGATGGCGTGGCGGGAGCGTGGCACACCTCAGAGCTCGCCTTCTGTTTCGACAATACAAAACGCTGCGAACAGGGAACCGGCAATACGCCCGAAGCACAGGCCTTGGCCAAGAATATGGCGACTGCCTGGGCGAACTTTGCCGCTACTGGAAATCCCAGTCAGCCGGGACTGGTCTGGGCACCCGCGGATTCCAACAAGATGCAGACTATGATTTTCGATAATCACACCCGAATGGTCGACGATCCCCAAGCGGATGTGCGGCGGGTACTGCTTTCTTAGTTTGGGCGAGGGGGGCATTCATGTTGAACCGCGCCAATTTTGTTCTTCTTGGGTTTCTGCTCGCTGTTCCGTTGAATGCCGTTGCACAGCCCGGCACCTTGCCCGCAGTGCCGCTGAATCCTCCGCCCAATGCCCCATGGTTCAATACCAGCTTGTCGGTGGAAGAGCGTGCCGGGGCGCTGGTTTCCCAGATGACCCTGGAAGAGAAGGGCAGGCAGCTGGTCAATCGGGCCAGCGCGATCCCGCGCCTGGGCGTGCCGGCCTATAATTGGTGGAGCGAAGCTTTGCATGGCGTCGCTATTCCTGGCGCTACCACCGTCTTTCCTGAGCCGGTAGGCCTGGCCGCCAGCTTTGATCCCGCCTTGGTGCATGAGATGGCCATCGCCATCTCGACCGAGGCGCGCGTTCGCTACAACCGCGAGCGGCGGGAGGGCCTTTATGCCGGCCTCGATTTCTGGTCGCCCAATATCAACATTTTCCGAGATCCGCGCTGGGGCCGTGGTCAGGAAACCTATGGGGAAGATCCATTCTTGACGGCCCGGTTCGGGGTCGCCTTCATCACCGGCCTGCAAGGTGACGATCCAGAACATCCCCGCACCATTGCCACGCCGAAACACTATGCCGTGCATTCCGGGCCGGAGCCGACCCGCCATACGATGGACGTCGCCATCAGCAAGCACGACCAGATTGACACTTATACGCCGGCCTTCCGGGCCGCGATTGTGGATGGCAAGGCCGGCTCGCTGATGTGCGCCTACAACAGGGTCAACGGCCAACCCGCCTGCGCCAATGATTTTCTATTGAACGACCTGTTGCGGGGCGCCTGGAATTTCAAAGGCTATGTCACCTCCGATTGCGCCGCCATCCGGGATATTTATGAAGGTCATCACTTCACCAAAAGCCTGCCCGAGGCCATGGCCGTATCGCTGAAGCACGGTGTGGATACGGACTGCGCCGATTTTGGCGAGGGTCCGGTGGTTGCGGCCCAGGCCTATTCCGATGCCGTCTCGCAGGGCCTGGTGCCACAGTCCGTGATGGATCAGTCGCTGACGCGGCTGTTTGCTGCGCGGATCCGCATGGGCATGTTCGACCCACCGGAGGCATCGCCCTATGCCAGTATTCCCGACAGCGAGATGGACTCGCCCGCGCATCGTGCGCTGGCACTGCGCGCCTCGCGCGAAACCATGGTGCTGCTGAAAAACGATGGTCTGCTGCCGCTGAGCAAATCCATGAAGCGCATCTTGGTCGTCGGTCCGTTGGCGGATCAGGTGCCGGTAATGCTGGGCAATTATAATGGCCAGCCCAGCCACCCGGTGACGGCGCTGGATGGCATCAAGGCGGCCTTTCCCGCCAGCCAGGTGACGTATGAACCGGGTACGAACTTCCTGCGCCTGGCGGATGCGGTGCCGGCTTCGGCGCTGAAAACCCCGGACGGCCAGCCGGGGGTTAAGGGGGAGTATTTCGCCTCCAGCGATTTGTCCGGTACCCCGCTGCTCACCAAGGTTTATCCGCGGCTGGATTTTAATATCCGGGGATCGGGCCTGGCGCGTGCCATCGAGGCGCAGGGCGCCAAGTCGTCGCGCTTCAGCGGCACACTGACGCCGGACCAAAGCGGCAGCTTTGAAATTGGAATGGCGACGCCCAATACCAAGCTTTGGCTGGACGGCACGCTGGTCGTGGACAACACGATCAACCAGGACGCCCAGCGCGGCCCCAAGACCGTCGAGATGCCGCTACAGAAGGGTCATGTCTATGCTTTGCGCATCGAGCAGACACCCAGCATCGGCACCCCGGTGCGTCTGGTCTGGCGGCATGTCATCCCGGACGCTCAAGCCGACGCAGTCAAAGCGGCAAAAGACGCCGATGTGGTAATCGCGGTGGTCGGCATCACCTCCCAGCTGGAAGGCGAGGAGATGAACGTCAACGTGCCCGGTTTTAAGGGGGGCGACCGCACCAGCCTGGACTTGCCCAAGGACGAGGAAGACCTGCTCAAGGCGGTGAAAGCCACCGGCAGGAAGATGGCGGTGGTGCTGATGAACGGCTCGGCGCTCAGCGTCAATTGGGCGGCGCAGAATGCCGACGCCATTCTGGACGCCTGGTATCCGGGCGAGGAGGGCGGCACCGCCATTGCTCAAACACTGACCGGGGACAACAATCCGTCGGGGCATCTGCCGGTCACTTTCTATACAGGCGTCGATCAGCTTCCGGCCTTTGAAGACTATTCCATGGCCAATCGCACCTATCGCTATTTCAGCGGTAAGGCGCTTTATCCTTTCGGCCATGGCTTGAGCTATACCCGCTTCGCTTACTCAGGGTTGAAGGTGGCCCCGTCTCTCAAAGCCGGTGATCAACTCAGGGTCGATGTGACGGTGAAGAATAGCGGTGGGCGCTCAGGCGAAGCCGTGCCCCAGCTATATCTCGGATTTCCGGGTGCGGCCGGCCAACCCTTGCGGGCGTTGCGCGGAATCAACCGCGTGGCTCTCCAGGCTGACGAAAGCCGCACCATCCATTTCGACTTGAGTGCTCGCGATCTGTCGAGTGTGACGGATGCCGGGGATCGCGTTGTCGCGCCCGGCGCCTACCAGATCAGCGTAGGTGAGGGCCAACCGGGCACCGGCGCGGCGATTGTACAAGGCAAGTTCACGGTGACGGGGACAGCGGCGCTGCCGCAATGAACAATAATAACGAGAGGCTGCCATGAAAATGAAAGGTCTTTTCACTACCGTGCTCGCCACGGCTATCAGCGCATCGACCATCGTTACGCCGGTGACGGCCCAAACCCCATCCAGCGAAATCGACAGCCATATCGCCGCCGCCAAGACCGCCGCAGGGCTGGACTACCGCGCCACCTTCGTCAACTTGTGTTTTCCCACGCCACTGCTAGGCGGCCCTCGAGGCGCTGCGGCGCTGCTCCAGCCGCAGCCCGCGCCCGACCGCGGTATCTGGTATGCCTCGCCCTATCAGGTGTTCGACAACCTCTATTG
>Ga0163163_10006549_pt1 | contig 10199 bp, 12 predicted proteins | sample S65metaG_FD_119766 | JGI IMG/M metagenome (GOLD analysis project Ga0163163, IMG submission 119766) | Switchgrass rhizosphere microbial communities from Kellogg Biological Station, Michigan, USA - S6-5 metaG | ecosystem: Host-associated > Plants > Roots > Rhizosphere > Soil | place: USA... | reverse complement strand
TTTTTTTCTAAGTAATCGTACTTTCCACAATAAAAAATTACGTAGTAGTACTATTCAGATTACAAGGAGTTTTTACCATATTGCATCCGATTTAACCAACGAAAGTTTATTTTTAAAATTTCCTTATGAAAAATCTTGACACGCCAATCAAAGTTGCCATCGCCGATGATCATGCACTATTTCGTACGGGTGTAAAAACTTCACTTTCCAGTCACAAGGATATTCAAATGATTGCTGAAGCTGAGAACGGAATGCAGCTGCTCAATCTTCTCAAACACATTAAACCTGATGTGATTCTTTTGGATATTCATATGCCTATTATGGACGGCTATACCGCTCTACCTGAGATTAAAAAGCTGTACCCGGATATGAAGGTGATTATGCTTTCTATGAATAACGATCCTTCTATCATCACCCGCATGATGGAGATTGGTGCGAATTCATATTTGACTAAGGAATCTGACTCAGAAACCATATATCATGCAATTCGTACGTGCTTCGAGCAAGAATTTTTCTTTAATGATCTTACCAATAAAGCATTACTGAATGGCTTGCGTATGAAAAAGCCAGCCGAGTCTTCAGCCCCGGAAGTAAATTTAAATGATAAGGAAGTAACAATTCTTAAGTTGATGTGTGAAGAAAAAAGCACAAAGGAAATTGCTGATATCGTGGACCTTAGTCCGCGTACGGTGGAAGCCATTCGGGATAAACTTAAAACGAAAACAGGCGTGAAATCAATGGCAGGTTTAGTTATGTATGCCGTTAAAGCAGGCATTGTTGAACAAGCTTAATTTCATAAGGAATAATAAATAGTCATTATACTGGCATCCCACCGAATGGTGGGATTTTTAGTTTATAGCAACTGATGAAACGAAAGCAATGATTAGTTTCCATTGTACCACTCACGTCTCCATAGAATCGATAAACGAATTTTATTTCCGTTTGGGCAACCAGTATTTTTGACCAATGGTTTTTATTTGCTTCAATGGAAGGTTTGTCCCGGCGACGGAACCTTTATTTACCGTGGAAAACAGAAGCTTTCGGTATGGCGATGGTCTTTTTGAGACCATGAAAGTTTTTAAGGGAAAAATTATCCTGGAGCAATTTCATTATGAGCGGTTGTTGCTTGGTTTAAAAATGTTGCAAATCAAGAATGGGCTACAGACTTTAATTGTGTCGCAATTAGTTTTGGAGTTATGCCGAAAGAATAATTGTGTTGACCTTGCAAGAGTACGACTTGCTGTTTTCCGGAATATTCAAAACGAAGCGGAGTTTGCTATTGAAGCATTTCCATTAACCGAACAGGCAAATCAATGGAATGAAAAAGGATTGACAATTGACTTGTATCCTTATGCAAGAAAAAATGCAGATGCGCTTTCCAATTTAAAAACTGCCAATTTTCTTCCGTATGTACTTGCTGAATTATTTGCGAAAGAAGGAGGTATAGATGATGCCGTTGTATTAAATGCATTTAACTATCTGGCAGATACTTCTAAGGCAAATATTTTTTTAATAATAAATGATGAAATCTTTACCCCTGCTTTAAGCCAGGGCTGTGTGGCTGGAGTGATGAGAAGATTTTTATTAGACCAATTGAAGAAAAATAATTATCGCGTGCGCCAGGATGAAATTTCAGAGGAACACCTCTTTGCAGCCGACGAAGTTTTTCTGACCAACTCTATATATAATATTCGATGGGTAGAAAAATTTAGACAAAAAACTTATTCGTCAAGGCGGGTGTCTTCTTTTTACCAGGAAATAAACTCATTTCTTTACTGATCTGAAAAAATCTCGTTATAAACCTTTTGTAATTGTTCGATAGCTTTTTTGCCATCTTCTCCTAAATTCACTGAATAATTATTTACATACAGTTCAATGTGTTGTCGCATCACGTTTTCGTCCATTGCCTGCGAGTGTTCCTTAGTGTAAGCAGTTATTTCGGGGTAGTTGGAAAAAGCGTATTCGACACTTTTTCTTATCAAATTGTCTATTTGATTTCTGATGTCAGGATCCAAAGAACTTTTACAGGCTATGCATGCTAGTGGTATTGGAACTTTTTGTCTTTCTTCCCAAATCTCTCCAAGATCACAAATTTTGATCAATCCCTTTTGCTGATAGGTAAACCGATTTTCATGGATGATTACTCCTAAATCAAATTTTTCCATCAATACGGCATCTTCAATGGATGAAAAAAGAACTGGTGTTTTGTTTTTAGCCATCGGGAAAGCAAAACTTAATAAAAAGTTTGCCGTTGTTAACTCCCCCGGAATGGCAATACTGCTATTCGCAATATCCGGCACATTTACCATTCGTTTGGCTATTAACAAAGGTCCAACACCTTTGCCTAAGGCTGCACCTGAATTCAGCATTTTGTATTTATCATCGTTTCTAAAAAAAGCTGGAAAACTTAGTTTAGTTATATCCAGTTTTTGTTGACCACCCCATTCATTTAGAGTTTGAATATCCTCCATAACCACATCAAACTCCAATCCATTTGTATCAATTTTTTTATTGACCAGCGCGTCAAAAATAAATGTATCATTTGGGCATGGAGAAAAGCCTAAACTCAGTTTCATGCATTTAATAATTTAACTATGATTCTAATTAGCTCGGCATTCAAATTTGCTACAGCAACATCAATTACCCATTTATTTTTGTCCCTTTCACCAACAAAGTTCGATAACGATCGCATTTGCAAAAAACGAACCTTTTCCTGCAGAGCCACATAATGTAATGCCGCACCTTCCATGGATTCTATCGAAGCATTTAGCTCATTTTTGTAATACTCAATACGGCCCATATCGGTGCTAATCTCGTTGACACTAACGGCGTCAACAATTTTCAATCCGGTTGATTTTAGCTGGGCAATATTGTTAGAAAGTTTTCCATGTTTCCATGGGAACGAATTTTTGTCGAGCAAGCTTAAGTTGAACAAAGTTTTGAATGTTTGTTTTTCTTCAACCCCCAAATCACCAATGTTTTCATTTTCCACTAACACGGTTTTTGTAAGCGGTAAGTTTTCATCCAGGCATCCGGCAATACCAGCCTGTAAAACAAAATCAGGTCTTTTGTTTAAAATCGATCTGGTTAATGTATAAGTTGTAGCCATCATTCCAATGCCGGTAATTAAAATGTCAACTCCCTGAATATTTTCTTTTTGGATAAATTCAATTGTAGGTCTGAGCTCAATTTCTGTGGACGCACAAAGTAGCAATTGCATCTTTCAAAATTAGCGGATGAAAAGAATATGTGGCTAATGTAACTTTTGTTGAAATTTGCTGCTCAATAATTCATTGATTAGTTCATTCAGCATACAACAATTAGTTTTGTAAATTCAATTTTACTATGAGTAAAAAAGTGGCGGTAATCAGACGCGAACATTTTAATGCGGCCCATCGCTTATACAGGAAAGACTGGAACGATGACCAGAACATGTCCACGTTTGGTAAATGCAGCCTACCCCATTACCATGGACACAATTATGAGCTCGAAATAAGAGTAGTCGGAGAAATTGATGCGGCAACCGGTTTTGTAATGGATCTAAAAGAACTTTCAGATTTGGTAAATGATAAAATAATTGAAAGATTTGACCATAAAAATCTCAATGTCGATACTGAGGAATTCAGTCAATTGAATCCAACTGCTGAAAATATCGCCATTGTTATATATGAGCTTTTGCGTCCGCACCTCCAACCTTCGTTGGATTTGTTTGTTCGTCTATTTGAAACGCCACGCAACTATGTGGAATACCCTGCGTAATTATAATTATAAATGCTAAATGTCAAACTACTATGGCTTATAGTAAAAAAGAGGCTTTTGATTCAACCACTACTGAAGACCTGGTTAAGCAATACCAGAATGTAATTAGTTTGCTTGGAGAAGATTCGCAACGCGAAGGTCTTCAGAAAACCCCTCAAAGGGTTGCCAAAGCCATGCAATTTATGACGCAAGGCTACCAGCAAAGCGCTATTGATATCTTAAATAGCGCAAGATTTAGAGAGGACATCAGCGAAATGGTAATTGTAAAAGATATCGAATTGTACTCCATGTGCGAGCATCACATGCTTCCTTTCTTTGGCAAGGCGCATATTGCTTATATCCCCAATGGATATATTACCGGTTTGAGCAAGCTGGCAAGAGTAGTAGATGTTTTTTCACGAAGACTACAGGTGCAGGAACGTTTAACCACCCAGATACTGGCTGCCATAAAGGAAAGCCTGAACCCGTTGGGTGTAGCTGTAGTAATTGAAGCCAAACATTTGTGCATGATGATGAGAGGCGTTCAGAAACAAAACTCGGTCACAACAACATCAGCCTTCGATGGAGAATTTTTAAATAACCATGTTACGCGTAATGAATTCCTGAAATTAATTTCCGCAAGATTAAGCTGATACCCTGTTGCTTAGGGCTGTGTGCGACCAAATAAAATTCAGCAAGTAGCTTACATTTGGCGTTTAATTGGAATTATGAAACATGCATTTGTATTTCCCGGTCAGGGTGCGCAATTTCCGGGAATGGGAAAGGAACATTATGAAAACAGCTCTTTTGCAAAAAGAATTATTGAACAAGCCAATGAAATTCTGGGCTTTCGCATTTCGGACGTAATGTTTAACGGATCCGAAGATGACCTGAAACAAACGAACATCACACAACCTGCAATTTTTTTACATTCAATCATCGCATATAAAACCATTGAGAATGCAAAACCTGATATGGTTGCCGGGCATTCTCTTGGAGAATTTTCAGCTCTTGTTGCTAATGGCACACTAACTTTCGATAAGGCATTGCACCTGGTTAGTCTGCGTGCGCAAGCGATGCAAAAAGCTTGTGAACAAAACCCTTCTACTATGGCAGCAGTGTTGGGATTAGCTGATGAAACCGTGGAAGAGATTTGCACACAGGTATCCAATGAAACAGGAGAAATTGTTGTTCCAGCCAATTATAACTGTCCGGGCCAATTAGTAATTTCGGGAACAATCCAGGGTGTGGAAGTTGCCTGTCAAAGACTAAAAGCTGCGGGTGCAAAAAGAGCTGTGGTTCTCCCCGTCGGTGGTGCTTTTCATTCACCCTTAATGGAACCTGCACGTCGTGAGCTGAAGCAAGCCATAGAGTCCACAACTTTTCATTCTCCTGCCTGCCCGGTTTATCAAAATGTAGTAGCGAAAGGAATAATTGATAAAGATGAAATCAAACAAAATTTAATTGATCAATTAACCGGCGCTGTTAAGTGGACGCAATGTGTACTGGCAATGGCTGCCGACGGTGCCACAAAATTTACCGAATGCGGGCCAGGAAAAGTTCTACAGGGCTTGATATTAAAAATAAATAAAGAGGTAAGTGCAAACTCCGTAGGATAAACAATGTTTAAAACGTTAACCCACAATTGACCCATTCAAAATCAAAAGCCGCATTGTATTTTTTATAAAAATTGATGGCAGGCTCGTTCCATTCTAATACCTGCCACATAATGCCGTTAAGTTTTTTACGTTGTGCTTCTTTGATCAATTGATCAAATAACAATTTGCCCAAACCTTTGCCCCTCATTTGTTCGGTAATGTAAAAGTCTTCAAGGTACATACGCTGGCCTTTCCAGGTGCTGAAACGAATATACCAAAGTGCAAAACCTTCCACCCTGCCATCAACTTCCGCAACAAACGCCCACCAAACTGGCCGGCTTCCAAAACCACTTTTCTGAAAATGTTCTAACGTCACTGTAACTTCTTTTGGGGCTCTTTCGTAAACAGCCAGTTCCTTTACTAACTCCAAAATTCTTGAACAATCTTCCTCTACTGCTTTACGAATTCTTATGTCCATTACGTGAATTTTAAACGAATTATAGAACCATTTTAATTTATAAACGCCTGTTCCAGATCAGCTATAATGTCTTCATTATTTTCGATACCCACATTCATCCGGATTAGTCCATCCGTTATTCCATATTTTTCTCTTTGTTCTTTCGGTACACTGAAGTGTGTCATTGACGCAGGATGACAAAGTAAAGTATCTACTGTACCTAAAGACACGGTGCGAACGCACATTTTCAATTTGTTCATGAAATCAATTCCTCCCTGCAACCCTTTTTTCAATTCAAAGCTTAACATACCACCTGCTTTTTTCATTTGTTTCATTGCCACAGAATGATCTATATGAGAAGGTAATCCTGCATAATTTACCTTGCTTACAGCCCTCTGCTGTTCCAAAAACTGTGCAACTTTCATGGCATTCTCACAATGACGTTCCATTCGTATTTCTAAAGTTTTAATTCCCTGTATCAATAAAAATGCATCAAAAGGATTGGAATTCCCGCCAAGCAAACGCTGTACTTTTGTTGCTTTCGTTTTCATGAATTCAAGATCCCGGCCAAGTAAAACTCCACCAATGGCGGTACCATGACCGTTTAGGAACTTTGTGGTAGAATGCACAATAAAATCAACTCCATACTTAAAAGGTTGCTGCAAATATGGTGTGGCAAATGTGTTATCACATGCTACCTTTACTCCATGCTTGTTTGCAATTTTGGTTAGTTCTTCAATGTCTACACATTGAACGGTTGGATTTGCAGGTGTTTCGAGGTACATCATTTTAATAGCTTTGTTATTTTTAATGATGTCCTCAACTTTATTCAATTGTCTTAAATCGACAATCACAGCCTCAATACCAAATTCAGGGAAGAGTTTGAAAAGAATTTCTTCAGACCCACCATACAAGGAAAAATGGGTAAGCACTTTATCACCCTGCTTCAAATTCGATAAAAACAAAGTAGAAATTGCAGCCATTCCGGAGGCATGTAAAATTCCTTTTGCTTCCATATTTATTTGAAATGTTTCCAGCGCCGAAATTCTTTGTTCAGCTTCTGTAAATGTTGGATTACCCCAGCGTGAATAAATATATCCTTCCTCCTCACCTGCAAAACGCTTCATCCCCTGTTGAGCCGTATCATAAACAAAAGTGCTGGACGCATAAATAGGTGTTTGATGGGCATAATTCGGGTCTTGGTCGTGACCTGCATGAATAGCGGCAGAACCAAAACCTTTCAGTGGAAAATTTTTATCCATTGGATGAACTCGTTTTTGTTAATTCGTTGTTTGAATGGTGTCAAAAATATCCAGAATTACAATGCCCCATGTCGAAATAAATTTTCATCATGAAACAGATCTTAACTGAACTATCCACTTATAACATCTGGGCCAATCAACTGATATTCGATGCCATTAACCAATTGCCGGAAGAACAACAAAAACAAGAACTGCCCAGCAGCTTTAAAAGTTTGTATAAAACTGTTCTTCACATGCTGGATGCACAAAGCATCTGGTGGCAGCGAATGAAATTACAGGAACGAATTATTAGACCAAGTGAAGATTTCACTGGTAATATGAAAGAACTATCAAATAACCTTTTACATCAGAATCGTCAATGGAATGAATGGGTAAACAATGCTAACGACCACCAGTTACAGCATGTGTTTCATTACCAGAATACAAAAAAGGAGCAGTTCAAGCAGCCAATCTTTCAAATGTTAGTGCATGTATTCAATCATGAAACGTATCACAGGGGACAGTTGGTGAATTTGTTAAGACAACTGGGAGTAGATAAAATACCAGCAACAGATTTTATTGCATGGAGCAGGAGGAAATAAAATGTGATCGCTTTCAGATTATGCAGTAATTGGCAGCAAAATTTTCTAAATGATTGCTGCCGTACAAGTGTGCGACGCAACAAAAGCCAAATAGTAATAATTCAGTTTGGTAATTAAATTTTTTTTTCAATTCATCCTTCGGCAAGCTCAGGATGACAGAGTATTTACTTTAAACTTCGAACATCGAACCTTGAACATCGAACCTTGAACATCGAACACTAATCCTAAACCACCTAAGAAACCCACTTTACCAGCGTCGCACCCCATGTAAATCCTCCTCCAAATGCAGCCAAAACAATATTTTCTCCTTTGTTTAATTGATGCCGCCACTCCCAAAGACAAAGCGGAATGGTTGCAGCAGTTGTATTTCCATACTTCTGAATATTCAACATTACCTTATCATGAGAAAGCCCCATCCGGTTGGCAGTGGCATCGATAATCCTTTTATTGGCCTGGTGCGGCACCAGCCATGCAATATCGTCGCCTGTCAAATTATTTCTTTCTAAAAGTTCGGCACTTACATCGGCCATTCCTTTTACCGCAAATTTGAATACTGCCTGCCCTTCCTGGTAGATGTAATGTTCTTTATTGGCAACGGTTTCAGCGGTGGCAGGACGTAATGAACCACCAGCCTTCATGTGAAGAAAATCTTTTCCACTGCCATCACTTCTTAAAATGCTGTCAAGTACTCCAAAACCTTCATAATTTGGTTCCAATAAAACTCCGCCGGCACCGTCACCAAAAATGATGCAGGTTTGGCGGTCGCTGTAATCAACGATTGCACTCATTTTGTCAACGCCAATTACAACCACTTTTTTATAACGCCTGCTTTCAATCAGCGAAGCACCAACAGTAAGAGCATATAAAAAACCAGAACATGCTGCACTTAAATCAAATCCCCACGCATTTTTTGCTCCTGCCTTATCAGCTATGATATTGGCTGTCGCTGGAAAAACCATATCTGGAGTTACAGTAGCACAGATAATACATTCAATTTCTTCGGGATGAATGCCACGTTTTTCACAGATCTGGCGAATCACAGGTACAGCAAGGTCGGACGATGCCTTGCCCGGTTCATTCAGAATTCGTCTTTCTTCAATTCCTGTTCTTGTGCGAATCCATTCATCGTTTGTATCAACCATTTTTTCAAGGTCAAAATTCGTAAGCTTCGTCTCAGGAACATATCCTCCGACCGCGGTGATAGCTGCATTGATCTTCTGTGTATGAGGCATCATCTAAATTTTGAACCGCAAAGATAGGGCTGCAAGAAGTTTACATTACTTGCAGCTCGTCCCCGAAAAGTTGATAACAAACGCATTACTTTGCCGGTATGATTGCATTTCTTAAAGGACAATTTGTTCATAAAACGCCTTCCTATGTATTTATTGATGTCAATGGTGTTGGATACGAGGTTCAGATCAGTTTAAACACGTATTCAAAGATCCAGGATAAAACAGAGGGTATTCTTCAGACTCATCTTATTGTACGCGAGGATGCACATCTTTTGTTTGGGTTTTTCGACATTGCCGAAAAAGAAATATTTCTCCAGTTAATAGCTATATCAGGAATTGGTGCAAATACAGCCCGTGTAATGCTTTCCTACATGAAGCCCGATGAATTGAGCAGAGCGATTATCCAGGGTAATACAAGATCGCTGGAAAGCATTAAAGGAATCGGACGCAAAACCGCAGAACGCATAGTGGTAGAACTTCGCGATAAATTAGCCCGGCAACCAGTAGATTCCAATGTAAATATTTCGACCTGGCAAGGCAATACTTTGCAATCTGACGCGTTAAATGCTCTGATTGCCCTAGGTATCAACAGGCAAGCTGCCGATAAGGCCATTCAAAAAGTGCTTGAGCAGGAACCTGGGATAGGAGTGGAACTATTAATAAAGAAGTCATTACAGATCCTCTAACCTGCGAATAAACCGACGTGAAAAATTAGAATTGGCTGCGAAAAATACCCATAATCTCATTGCGCTTTTATCTGCTTGCGTTCTCTCTGCCTTATCAATGAAGGCAGAAGCTTCTCCATTCCAGGATACTTCACATCCTTTACGTGACCGTCATGGTGATCCATATACGTTTCCAAACCGAAACAGTTTTGATTTAAAAGATACCGGGTACATTAAAAGGACTGTGGAATACGATCCTGAAACCAAACAATATTATATCATTGAAAAAATAGGTGATAAATATTATCGCACACCTACAACTTTTACCAAAGAGGAGTTTTTAAGAATTCAGGGACGCAAAGATGAGGTGGATTATTTCCGCCAAAGAGCTAATCTCCTTTCAGATTTAAATAGAAGAAACTATAAGCCAAAATTTGGTTTCAGTAAGGACTGGATGAACCGTGTGACGGGCAACAGTAAGGTCGAAATTAAGCCAACGGGTTATGTGGACATCACCGCCGGTTACCAGGGCCAAAAAATAAAGAATCCTGTATTACCGGAAAGGGCAAGAAATACCGGGGGATTGGATTTCGATATGAATGCACAGTTCCAGGTTGATGCAAGCATCGGTGATAAAATTCATCTCCCTATAAACTATAATACACT
>Ga0163163_10006548_pt1 | contig 10200 bp, 7 predicted proteins | sample S65metaG_FD_119766 | JGI IMG/M metagenome (GOLD analysis project Ga0163163, IMG submission 119766) | Switchgrass rhizosphere microbial communities from Kellogg Biological Station, Michigan, USA - S6-5 metaG | ecosystem: Host-associated > Plants > Roots > Rhizosphere > Soil | place: USA: Michigan... | reverse complement strand
GCTCCGATTATTGCGACGGCATTGTTCGAGCGATTTCATTCGAGTTCTACCATCGCCGTCTATCTCTTCGTGATGTGCGCACTCTCGCTGCTGAGCACCATCTTTCTCAGCCTGAGGGCCGCCAGGACGACGGCTGCCGGCCTGGCCAGGACGGCCGCGCCGGCACCCGGAAGGAACTGACATGCGCGTTTCGATCCTCTGTGCCTGCATGACTGTAGTGGCCTGGACGGTGACCGCGGAAGCTGCGCCCGCTCCACAGATCCTGGTCCTGTCCAATCGCGCCGATCTGATTTCTGGCGGCGATGCACTGGTGGAAATCAAATGGCCGGCTGGCACCAATCTGACCCGGGCCACGGTCTCATTGAATGATGTGCGTGTCGATTCAGCGTTCGCCCGGCGCGCCAGCGGCCGCTACATCGGTCTGGTCAGAGGGTTCAAAAACGGTGAGAACGTGCTCACCGCCGGTGTGACGGGTGCGGCGGCGCGGCTCACCATCACGAATCACCCGATTGGCGGACCGATCTTTTCGGGCGCGCAACTGCAGCCATGGATCTGTGCGACCCCGGAGGCCAGGACGGTGACCGTGGCGGGAAATCCGGGCAGCGCGCCAGCGACGGCTACCGCCACCACCAGGGTCAGCGGCCTCGCCAGCGATCCCGACGACCGCTGCAACGCGGCGCCGGTCTACGCCTACTATTACCGGAAGTCCAGCGCATCAGCGACCTGCACGCTCGGTACCGCCGGCGACGCGGCGTGTTACACACCGTACGATCCCGCGGCGCGGCCGGCGGATGACAAGATTGCCAACTTCACCAACGATCGCGGCGACACGGTGAAGGACCTGATTCGTGTCGAGCGGGCGGCCATCAACCGCACGATCTACGCGCTGGTGACCCTGTTCGATCCGCGCGATGCCAACACGCCGTGGGTGCCGCCCAGGGGTTGGAATGGCAAGCTGGTCTGGCAGTTCGGGGCCAGCGCGTTGGAGAGCCGTTTCCAGACCGCTCCGGCGCGCAGTCTGTTCGATTCCGCCGGCGGGATCGGCTTGCGGCGCGGCTTCATGGTTGCGACCTCGTCGTTCACCGACCATGGCACGAACTCCAACGATGTGCTCGGCGCCGAAACGATGATGATGATTAAGGAGCACATCATCGAAACCTACGGTGAGATCCGCTACACGATCGGCGACGGCTGCTCGGGCGGCTCGATCAAGCAGCTGTCGATCGCCTCCGCCTATCCGGGTCTCATCGACGGCCTCCAGCCGCAATGCACCTACGCCGATGCGTACACGCCATTCATCGAGGTGCCTGACTGCGGAGACCTGCAAGCCAACTATTACGCGCACAATCCCAACGGCCAGGCGCTGACGCCGGCCCAGCGGTCGGCGATCAATGGCCACGACAATACCGGTTTTTGCGCGGTCTGGATCACGTCCTTCCTGCCGGCGCTCGATCCGGCACGGGCGCAGAATTGCGCGTTTCCGGCGAACTACCCGCTGGTCTTCAGCAAGGACAATCCGGCGGGTATCCGCTGTTCTATTCTCGATCACGCCGTCAGCGCGCTCGGCCGGATCATCGATCGCGACGGCATCGCCCGCGTCAACGGCATCGTCGACAACGTCGGCGTCCAGTACGGCCTGAAGGCGTTGACTGGCGGTGTGATTTCCGCGGAAGAATTCGTGCGCGTGAATGAAGGCGTGGGCGGCTACGACGGCGATCTGGTGTGGCATCCCGAGCGGTCAGCCGCGCGTCCCGACGGCCTGGCCATTCACTATCGCGCCGGCTTCGTCAGCGACGGACGGCAGCTTGCCAAAGTGCCAATCATCGACTTGCGCGGCAATCAAAATCCCAATGGCGACATCCACGGCAACTGGCGTCCGTACTCGGTTCGCGACCGTCTCGACCGTGACGCCGGCGGCCACGCCAACCAGGTGATCTGGAAGTTCAATTCCGCGACCGGGGCGACGCCGCCCGGCGCGGCGCTGCTGCGCAAGGCGTTTTCCACCATGGACGCCTGGCTGGCGGCGATCGAAGCCGATCACAGCGCCAATCCGGTCGAAGTGAAGGTGCGCAACAATCGGCCCGCCGCAGCCGTCGACTTCTGTCTGGCCACAATCGGCGCCAACGAATCGGATCTCGCTGCCACGTTTGGCATCGAGGACGCCGGGTGCCCGGTGAAGCAGCAAGCGTCGCCGCGTCAGGTTGCTGGCGGTCCGCGCGCCGAAAACATCTACAAATGCCAATTGAAGCCGCTGGCCTTCACCACCGCTGAATACGGCGGCGTACGGTTCAGCGATGACCAGCAGGCACGTTTGCGAGCAGTGTTTCGGGACGGCGTGTGCGACTGGAATGCGCCAGGAGTCGGCCAGGGCCCGGTGAGCCCGTGGACGACGTTCGCCGGCGGCCCTGGTGGCAAGCCGCTCGGTCCGCCACCGATGTCGATACCGGCTCCGTAAATCGGAGAGCCACACATCATGAATGTCACGCTCCTGCCGGCATGTGCCATGTAGCCAGAATGCCTACGCACGTCTCGACAGACTGTGACTTGCCGGTCTCATTCGGGATGCATCACGATGCAGCCCGAGTCGGCGTTCGTCAGCAGCGGTAACTCGAGGCACTTCATTGGCGTATTCCGCATGATGAACCTCCCACTGACCGTGCCTTCGCTCGTCCGGCTATCCGCCGCCACTCACCTCGGCGGCACGCTGTAGCGCCATGAAGCCGTCAGGGTTGCAGGACCGCGTCGTGATTGTGACCGGAGGCCTTTCCGGCATCGGCAGGGCCGTCGCGCTCGGTTTTGCCGAAGAGCGGGCCCGTGTGGCCTGCTGGGACGTCATCGACGATGGCGCCGCGGATCTGATGGAAGAAATCGGCCGGCGTGGTGGCGAGGGGCTGTTCGCCGGGGTCGACGTCGCCCATGCAGAATCGGTCCGTAACGCCACCCGGACCACGCTATCGCGGTTCGGGCGCATCGACGTGCTGGTGAACAATGCCGGCATCGTTCGCGATGCCCAGCTGGTGAAATGGAAAAACGGCAGTCTCGCCGGGGAGATGTCCGACGAGCAGTGGAGCGATGTCGTCGGCGTCAATCTTTCCGGGGTTTTCTTCTGCGCCCGCGCCGTCGTGCCCCACATGATTGCCAATGGCGGCGGCGTGATCCTGAACGCCTCGTCGATCGTGGCGCACTACGGCAACTTCGCCCAGTCGAACTACACCGCCGCCAAGGCGGGGCTGATTGCGATGACCAAAACCTGGGCGCGCGAACTGGGGCGTTATGGCATCCGTGTGAATGCGGTCGCGCCAGGATTCATTGCGACCCGAATGGTCGGTTCGATGCCTGATCACGTGCGGCAAGCGATGGTCGATCGAACGCCGCTCGGAAGAGCTGGCACACCCGAAGAAGTGGCGGAAGGATATGTCTGGCTGGCGTCCAGCCGGGCTTCGTTCGTCAACGGTGCCTTGCTGTCGATCGACGGCGGTTTGGTCATTGGCACATGAGAGGCTGATGAAGAGCGCAGATGTCTTGATCATCGACGGTGCCCGCACACCGATGTCGTCGTTTCTGGGCGGGCTCAAGGATGTATCTGCCATCGACCTTGCAGTGGCCGCCTCGCAGGGCGCTTTCCGGCGCGCTGGGGTCAATCCCGAATGGATTGATCAAACGGTATTCGGCAACGTGCTGCAGACGAGCGCAGATGCCATATATGCCGCCCGTCACATCGCCCTCAAGGCCGGTGTCGCGATCAATGCGCCGTCGCTGACGGTCAATCGGCTCTGTGGTTCGGGCATGCAGGCCGCCATCACGGCCGGGCAGTTGATTCGTCTCGGCGAGGCCGGGTTCGTCCTTGCGGGCGGCACCGAGAGCATGAGCCAGGCGCCGTTTGTCATTCGAGGGGCTCGTACGGGCATTAACCTCGGAAAGGGTCAATTCGAGGATTCACTCTGGGAGTCGCTCACCGACTCATACTGTGGCTGTCCGATGGGCGTCACCGCGGAGAACCTGGCCGAAAAATACCAGATCACCCGCGAGGCGCAAGACCAGTGGGCGTTGCGCAGTCAGCAGCGTGCCGCGCGAGCCTGGGATGAGGGACGTCTGGGCGAGGAGGTCGTGCCGGTCGAAATCAGGACACGAAAACAAGCAGACATCGTCGGCCGTGACGATCATTTCCGTCGCGACGCGTCGCTGGAAGGACTCGCCAGGCTGACGCCGGTTTTCAAGAAAGATGGCTCGGTGACGGCCGGAAACGCCAGCGGTATCGCCGACGGCGCCGCCGCGTTGCTGCTGGCATCGACGGAGGCGGCCACGCGCCACCGAGTGAGGCCGCTCGGCCGCCTCGTCGAGTGGGCGGTCGTGGGCGTCGAGCCCGCCTACATGGGCATCGGTCCGGTTCCGGCCGTGCGCCAGGTCCTCGCTCGCGCCGGGCTGACGCTGGCCGACATCGATCTGTTCGAAATCAATGAAGCGTTCGCCGGGCAATATCTCGCGGTCGAAAAAGAGCTCGGGCTGTGCCAGGAAAAAGTGAACGTCAATGGCGGCGCCATTGCTCTTGGGCATCCGCTGGGGATGACCGGCGCGCGATTGCTGCTGACGCTCTTGCTCGAATTGCGGCGCCGCGGGCAGAATCGCGGAATAGCGGCGGCTTGCATTGGCGGCGGCCAGGGGATCGCAGCAATTGTCGAGACCGCTGGTCAGTCCAGCGACGGCGGAATGTAGCCCAAGTTCAAGTCACGTGTGCGCGAAGAGGAGTCTGACTGTGAAGATCATGAAACCTCCGGCGGGTGTTGCGGTGGCCGCGCTGTGGCTGTTGGCGGCGTCAGCGCTTCAGGCTCAAGAGCCTCCGAAGATCGCGCCGAAGACCGCACCGGCGACGCATGTCACCAAGGCCGACATTGATGCGTTCATCGCGCAAATGGCCCCGGACCGCATCGCGGATAGTCCGATTCGCGCGATTGACGTGGGCGGATATCGCGTTGGGGTGTTCGCGGTGATCCGGCCGAAGGATTCACCGCAAGATGCGATTTACCACGACACCAACATGACCGAGATCCTGTACATCCTGAAAGGATCGGCGGATCTAATCACCGGCGGCACGATACCCGACGCTCGTCCTCCGCAGCGGGCCGGCGGCAACTATACAGGCACCAAAATCGACGGCGGCACGAAGCGACACGTCGTGCCGGGCGATGTGATCATTACGCCAGGGCGCACCCCGCACCTGTGGGCGAATATCGAGAGCGACATGTCGTACCTGGTGTTCAGGCCGGATCCGGACGGGACCCTTCGGTTGAAGTAGCGGTCGACCACATAGAGTGCGATGGAGATGACGATGGCGATGAATAACAAGATCAGCAGGAGAGAGCTGTTCGGGACCTTCGGCGGGGCGGTGGCGCTCGCCTCGCTGCACTATCGAATGACAGCGGCTCAATCCGCTCCGGTTAGGAAAACGCCGGACGTCGGCGGCGCGGTCATCATTCTCACCACGCCCTACACGGCAACAGGTGAAGTTGACTACGAGGACCTCGCCAACGAAGTGCGCTTTCTGAACAAGTGCGGCGTCAAGTCGTTTGTGTGGGGCCAACTCGAGTTCAACTTGACCCGCGAGCAGCGGTTCAAGGCGATGGAAGTCGTGGCGAAAGCCAACCAGGGACAGAAGGCGAAATTCGGCCTGGGGGCCCAAGGCAAAGACACCGCCGAGATGCTGGACGTCGCGCGCTTTGCCGAGACGCTCAATCCGGACATGATTATCTCTCGTCCGGCGAACTCCGGGACCACACAGGACGACGTGCGCGCCTATTACACCGCGCTGGCCAACCTGACCAAACGACCGGTCATCGTTCAGACCGGCGGTGGTTCCGTGCTGCCGTCCGTCGATTTGCTCGTGGACCTCGCCCGTCAATTTCCAAACTTCGGGTACATCAAGGAAGAGTCGACCGGCAACGGGCAGACCGTCGTCGAGCGGCAGACTGCCGAATGTCAGAATCGGCCGCCGCTGCGGTCGGTCATGAGTGCCAACTTCGCGTTGGGGCTGTTGTACGAAATGCGGATTGGCGTGGACGGCGTAGTCACGGGAAGCGCCATGTTTGCCGACGTCCTCACGAAGATGTGGGACCTGCATGTGCAAAACAAGACCAGCGACGTGCTCGACGCCTATGCCAAATACATGCTGGTCCGCCGGGTACCGCAGATTGGCGATGTCGACCTCTATTTCTTCCAGAAGAGAGGCATCTTCAAGCCGACCACCAAACTGCAACCGGCCGGCGGCCGTGGCCGCAATCAGGAAGAACAGAAGCCGTTTACGGCCAGAGAGGTCGCCGAGCTCAATGCTCGATTCAGTGCGCTGAAACCGTACCTGATGGGTCCGGTCGGAGAGTTGACCACTCAGTAGACGCCACACCATGCCGGCGCCGCCGGCGTGAACGCTGATTGAACGCGGCCACTGACCCGGGACCAATGAACCGAGTCAGCGGCCGCGCCCTCATTTGTCACTCCAACTCAAAAGCTGAACGCGATGCCAAACCTCAGCGTCCGGGGTCCGGCGATGGTTGTGGCGTAGCCAAACGTCGGGCCGGACACATAGGTGGTCGCCCACGGCGTGTTGCTGTTGAAGGCGTTGATCGCGTCGAAGCTGAAAGACAGGTTGCGAGACGATTGCAGACGCAGTGTTTTCGCCGCACGGATGTTCAGATTCGGCCTCGCCGCCGCCGTTCTGTCACCGTAGGGCTCGAGTCGAATGGAACGTGTGCTCAGGTTCGGGATTGAGCGGAAGGTGTAGGTGCGCTGTCCATAGACGCCATTGAGCAGCGTGTAGAGGCCCGACAGATTCACGTCGTACGGCAGGCGGTACGAACCCGTCAGGCGATAACTCCAGCCGAGCGTCGTATCGAGCGGAAAATAGAGATCGTTGGGACTCTGCGGAATGGAAGACAGCGCGCGATGCGTCTTCGTCAGCAGCATCGAGGTCATCGTCGACCACCGATCCGATGACCGCCGGGCGAGCATCGCTTCGAAAGAGTTCGCGAAGTCTGCGCTGTCGGTGTTGACGCGCTCCTGGCCTTCGAAGTTGGCGCCTCGGTACGCCGAATTGTAGTCGTAGATGGTCACGGTCCCGCCGTCGTCGGCCGTGCCGGCCGTCCCATCAGGGCCGGGGTCCTGACGAACGATCGTCGTGTCAAAGGCGTCGTACGGCCGAAGCGGATTGATGGTCTGTATGAGACCGACCTGGCGCTGATAGACGTAGAGCACTCGCATCGAGACGGCCGACGCCAGCTCGCGTTCGTATGATGCCGAAATCTCATGCGTATGGGGCTGGCGAAGATCGGGATTGATGATGGTGTTGGTCACTCCTGGCGCGCTGATGAGATCGGCGCCAGTCAGGCTCAGATTCACTTCACCAGGATCGTAGTTGCCGTTGCGGTTCGGATCGGTCCACCGGTAGGACGTGGTGTTGGTCGCATTCTTGTCGTATGTTCCCGCAAAGCCGTCGCCGAAATCGTGATTGAACCAGCCGTACGTCACCTTGACAACGTTCTTGTTGTTGCCCGTCAGGTCGAAAGCGACGCCGGCGCGTGGGGCAACGTTTGCCCACTTACCGGCCTCGATTCGCGGGAAAGTGGCCGCGGCGGCAAAGGGGCCAGCCGGTTTCACACTCTCTGGCACGAAGGCCACGCTCCGGTCCCAGCGCAGTCCGAGGTTTGACGTAATCCGCCGCGAAATCCTCCAGCCGTCCATGACATATCCAGCGTAATAGTTCAGATTTGATCCCCCGCCGGTCGGCCGGTTCCAGATGTTGATTTGCACGGGTTGGTGGGCGACTCCTCCGACTCGGTCGAAGACCAGCTGGTAGTTGCCCGGCGCCAGACTCGGCGCGTCCGTTTGTGTGGACTGGCGCCAGACGTTGAAGCCGGTCTTCAGATCGTGGGAGCTGAGCGAATAACTGATGGTTCCATTCCATTGCTTGTTGTAACGGTGCCGCTGCACGTCCGATTGGTTGGCGCTGAAATTCACGCCGGTGACGATCTGGGTCTCGCGGTCGAGAGTGGCCGGCCGGGTTTGAGCTTCAGGCTGCGTCTCGTAGTGCACTAGGTACCAGCTGTTGCCGTAGGTCATGGTGGCCAACAGTTTCGAACCAAAGGAACCCTGCCAGTCGACCTTGGCTCGCCAGTTGTAGTAGCGATCGCGCTGCGTTGATTCCCTGGGTTGGAACCTGCTTGCCAGTGCTTCCTTGTTGTCCGAGAGCGAGGCATTGTAGAGACCGACGATTCGCTGGCTCTTGGTCGCTTGGTACGACGCCTTGCCAGTCGCTTCGCGGTTGGTATTGGGGGGCCGGCCGGAGATGTCGTCGGCGGTTCCGTACAGGCCATCCGCTCCCGGCGCCTTGGAGTACCCCGCCACCGTGAGTGTATTGGACTGATCTCGGCCGGCGCCGTAGAACCACAGTTTGTCCCGCACGATGCGGCCGCCCAGATCCCCCACGAAGTCGTGCGACTGCCATAGCGAGTCGCCAACCGAAATACCCTGCGCGCGCAGTCGGTCGTCGACGTTCTTTGAATCGAAGCGGTGATTGGTGTCTTCCTCCTTGTAGCGGCCATGGAACTGGTTGCCGCCGGACTTGACCACCAGCTCGATCTGGGCGCCCGGCGTTGGCGTGTCGGCAGTGCCGCCAAATGTCTTGGTCACCACCTCTTCCGCCGACGCGAAATCCGGAGCTTCATTGTTCTGGATGTTGATGCCGTCGATCGACACGCGCTCCTGGCCGCTGACGCCGTAACTCCGGTAGCCGGAGGCGAGCGCGCCGAACGAAATCTGACCGATCTGCGACGGCGCGCCGGGCACCATGCCGGGCGTCAGGGCCTGCATGTCATTGATCGTCTTGCTGGTCGGAACGGTTTCAAGGATCTCGTTGTTGAGAACCGCACCGCCGCGGGTATTGGTCACGTCCACGATCGGGCTGTCGCCTCGCACCGTCACCGTTTCCTCTATCGACGCGACGGTGAGAACGACGTCGATTCGCGCCGCAAAGCCGGTCGGCAACGTGATGTCGTCGCGGATGAGCCGTGTGAAACCGGGGAGGTCGAATGTCAGCCGATAGTTGCCGAGCGGCAGGTCGGTGAACTGATATTCACCGGCGCCGCCGGAAATACGCGTGACTTCAGGCACTTGAAGCGCGGGGCTCGTGAGGGTGACCGTGACGCCCGGTAATGCGGCTCGCGTTCCGTCGACGACCGTGCCGGCGATGCTGCCGGAGCGGGTGCCGACCTGTGCGTTCGCGTTGCCCGCCAGTCCGAGTGCCACCAGCAAACATCCCGTCAGCAGCCGCGCTCTCAGAGAAGATACCGATATTTTCATCGGCGCATGCTGCGGCACGAAGTTGTGGCACGCAAGTCTCAGCCCGGCGTTGGGGCCGTAGGCACAATGTCTACATCTGGAAACTATCCACGACGGCGCCGACGTTGACCGTCGGTGATGCGGGACTGTGACGGGCAATTCGCGCGTCTCATCTCAGCCGTGGCCGCTCATGTAAACACAATGCCTACGCGCGCATCGCCAGACTGAGACTTGTGCGTGGTTGTCGGCATGCCCAAGGATCCACTACTTCTTCGAAACGCCACGTCTTCGAGCCGGCGACGCGATTGGATCGAGCAACGGCATGATGAACTTTCAACTGAACGTGTCGGCGCTGGTTCGCCGCGCCGCCGCGCTCTTTCCCGACAAAACGATCACGACCAGATTGCACGACGGTTCCCTCCATAAGACCACCTACGCATCGCTGATCGGGCGCGCACGACGGCTAAGCGTGGCGCTGAGCGGATTGGGAGTCCGACCGGGCGATCGGGTCGCGACGCTGGCCTGGAATTCGCATCTTCATCTCGAGGCGTATCTCGGAATCCCAAGCGCCGGCGCCGTGCTCCATACGCTCAACGTGCGGTTGCATCCGGACGAACTTGCGTACATCGTCAGCCATGCCGAGGACCGCGTGCTGCTCGTTGATTCAAGCTTGCTGCCGCTGCTCGAGCAGGTCCGCTCGAAAATCTCGATTCCCCACGTCGTCGTCCTCGACGGAGACGCCACCAACGGAGACATCGCCTACGAGCAGCTGCTGGCAGCAGCAGATCCCGGACGTTTCGTCGAACAGGATTCCGACGAGGAGGCGGCAGCAGCGTTGTGCTATACGAGCGGAACGACCGGTCGGCCGAAGGGCGC
>Ga0163163_10006546_pt1 | contig 10202 bp, 10 predicted proteins | sample S65metaG_FD_119766 | JGI IMG/M metagenome (GOLD analysis project Ga0163163, IMG submission 119766) | Switchgrass rhizosphere microbial communities from Kellogg Biological Station, Michigan, USA - S6-5 metaG | ecosystem: Host-associated > Plants > Roots > Rhizosphere > Soil | place: USA... | reverse complement strand
TGGACCCGCCGGTGACGTCCTGCGCCTGCGGCTTGGCGTTGACCGGGCGTGGCTGGCTGCCGGGGTCCGGGCCGTGCCGGCCGCCCTGAACGTCGGACCAACCCGCGCTCGACGACGGCGACGCGGGGGCGGGGGTACCCGCGTTGGCCACGCGTGGGGCCACCGCGGGGTGCACCCGACGCGACGGCGAACCGGCCGGCGATGACGGCGGGCCCGGCGGTGCCACGGCCGGAGCATGCACGTCCGAGGTCGCCGGCGGTGCGGGCGTTGTCCGACCGTTCGTGGGGTGCGACGCCGGCGGGTCGTCCGGCGGTGCCGGCCTGGTCGCGGTCGGGCCCGGCTCGGCGGGTTCCGAGGGCTGCGGAGGGTTCGTGGCCGGGATGGACTCCGTTGATGCGGGCGGATCGGCGGGTTGGGTGGAGGTCGGCGAGGGGTCGGCCCGGGAGCGCGCGCCGGCGGACGGGTCAGGGTCCGGGTCGGGCGCCGCGGCGGGGACCCGGGTCAGCCGCGACGGGCTGGCGGCGGCCGCCGCGGTGGGGCCGAGAGCGGCCAGGAAGGCGAATGCGAACGTACCGGCGATGAGCAAAGAACGGCGGGCGCCTGCCATCTGATCCGCTCCCCAGGTCTGCGGCACCGAACGACTAGGAACAGCGCTGGTGTAGGGCGAGCGTAGGCCCGGCCGAGGGCGGGCCGGGCCTAGATTGACGGAGCTGGAGTTGTGACCGGGTGGCTCAGCCGGTCATTGGTGGGTCGGGTACTGCAGGCCGTCGAGCTCGACGAAAATGGACCGGCGTTCCACCGCCTCACCGGCGGAGTCGAGCTCGTATCCGTCCAACCACGCCCATCCGTCGTAGGTCTGCCAGTCGTGGACTCTGATCACACGGAACAACATCGGTTCCGTGAACTGAACGCTTGCCTGCCTCGTGACCCGCAAAACATCACCGGACCTGGGTGACACGGTTCCCTCCCCTGTGCCGTGTTCCTGTCCTTGCTTGTGGTGTGATCCGCCCAGTTGCGACGCGCACGGTTGCAGGCCAGTGCGGGCGAGCGTCCCCGAGGGCGGTCCTCTCCCTTCCGAGCGTTGGCCGGCCGCTCGATGCCCGGCATCGTGGTGCGACACGGCGGCCCGACCAACACCCGCTCCACTGATCACCCGGTCATCCGAGTCCTCGTTGACATCGACTGCCGGGGATATCGCTGTTGTGGAGCGAACAGTGGCCCTGTCGTTGGTACTTGCTACCCGACGGGCTCTTAGTGATTGTGATCGACGAGGAGTCACCGTGGGGGCACTCCCAGCATGCTCCGTACAGTTGATCACTGCAAGTTGCAGTTGGACCCTGGTTGCCGTATGAATTCCTTCTCCGTGGGTCACCGTGCACTTGCGGCGCGCCAGGGACAAATGTGGCTTGATTGGCGTACGAAGTTGGGTGGAGACTTGACCCGCTTCGTGGTCCGGCAGGAGGGCTCACGTGACCGGAAGGCGCGTTGTCAGCCCGACCGTCCGTCGACGGCGACTCGGCGCTGAGCTGCGGCGCCATCGGGAACTCGCCGGCCTCACCATCGATCAGGTCGCCGACCAGCTCGACTGTTCGGCATCGAAGATCTCCCGCCTGGAGACCGGCCAGACCGGCTCGAACCCGCGCGACGTGCGCGACATGTTGGCCCTGTACGGGGTGGGCGACACCGAGCTGGAGGAGCTGCTCTCGGTCGCCCGGGAGACCCGGCAGCGGGGTTGGTGGCAGCCCTACGGCTCGATCCTGACCGGCGCGTACGTGGGGTTCGAGGCCGCCGCGGACCGCATCCGGTCCTACGAGGCGCAGTGCGTGCCGGGCCTGTTGCAGACCGCAGACTATGCGCGGAGCATGATCGCGGCCGTACACACCGGGCGACCGCGCCAGGAGGTGGACGACCGGGTCCACGTCCGCCTGGGTCGCCAGGCGCTGTTGACCCAGGAAGACCCGGTGCAGTTCTGGTGCGTGCTGGACGAGGCCGCACTGCGACGCCCGGTCGGTGGACGGGAGGTGATGCGCTGCCAACTTGAACATCTCGTACGCGAGTCGGCCCGCCCCAATGTCACCTTGCAGGTGCTACCGATGGCGGCGGGTGAGCATCCCGGGATGGAAGGCTCATTCGTGATCATGTCCTTCCCGGACGTCGCCGATCCGGACACTGTGTACGTCACGATCGCGACCGGCGGCGTTTTTCAAGAGAAGCCCGACGATGTGTCGCGGTACGAAATCATTTTCGATCGGTTGCAGAAGATGGCCCTGTCGGGCGCCGAGTCGGCGGAGTTCATCGCAACGATGGCTAAGGAGCCGTAATGACGACGGTGGATGGCGAGTTCGGCCTCCAGACCAAGGGCGCAGCGGTGGACGTCGCCGCCGCGGCATGGCGCAAGAGCAGCCGGTCCGGCCCCTGGACCGACAACTGCGTGGAGGTGGCCTTCGTCGGCGACTCGATCCTGGTCCGTGACTCGAAGAACCCGAGTGGAGCCGTGCTGGTCTTCACGCCCAGCGAATGGGACGCCTTCGTGAACGGAGCCAAGGACGGCGAGTTCGACCTCTGATCTCGGCGCAACCGTGAAGGAGCGGCCGGCTGATCGGCCGCTCCTTCTGCGTACGCTGAGCGCCGTGACCGCCCCCAGGATTGAGCTGCACGTCCACCTCGAGGGAACCATCCGCCCAGCCACGTTGCTCGAGATCGCCCGGCGTAACGGCGAGCGGCTGCCGGGGGAGACCGTCGAGGAGCTGGCGGCGCTGTATGAGTACACCGACTTCGGCCACTTCATCGACGTCTGGATCCTGACCACCAACTGTCTGCGCACGGGTGACGACTTCCGGCGCGTGGTGGTGGACTACGCGGCCGAGGCGGCCTCGCACGGCGCGGTCTACCTGGAGGGCATCTTCTCCCCGGGCGAGCGGATGGAGCGTGGGGTCGCCGCCTCGGACATCTTCGCCGGGTACGCCGACGGCGCCGCGCAGGCGTTCGAGGAGCACGGCGTGACGGTGCGGTTCACCCCTGACCTGTACCGCGGGCTCGACCCGGAGATCGCGATCGAGGTGGCCCGGCTCTCGGTGCGCCATGCCGACCGCGGCGTGGTCGGATTGGGCCTGGGCGGACTGGAGGCCCGGCCGGCCGAGCCGTACCGCAAGGCGTTCGAGATCGCCCGCGACGGTGGCCTCGCGATCGTGCCGCACGCCGGGGAGGCGGCCGGACCTGACTCCATCCGGGAGATCCTGTCCATGGACCCGGACCGGATCCGCCACGGCATCCGGGCGGTCGAGGACCAGTCGGTGCTCGCCGAGATCGTCGACCGCGGCCTCGTACTCGACGTGTGCCCGACGTCCAATCTGCGTACCGGGGTGGTCTCGACGTTGGCCGAGCATCCACTGCCCAGGCTGCGCGCGGCCGGCGTCCCGTGCACGATCAACACCGATGACCCGGCGATGTTCGGGACGGATCTGGGCCACGAGTACGGGCTGGCGGCTCGGCTGGGCGTGACCGACGCCGAGGCGTACGCGGCGGGGGTGACCGGGGCCGTCTGCGACGCCGAGACCCGGGCCAGGTTGGCCGAGATCGGCCGCTCCGCATTCGACTTGTGACGCTCGCGGCCACCGTCAGACGGGGTGGGTGGTGGGACGGTCCCAGGTGCCGGACGGCGGGGTGGCGCGCCACAGGTGCACCAGCTGGGCCCACAGCCGGGTCAGGTACGCCGGGTTGAGCAACAGGTAGCGCCGCCAGAGCCGGGCCGGTTCGTGGCCGAGTCGCCAGCACCACTCCAGCCCGACCCGTTGCAGCCACGGCGGCGGCGGCGCGAGCAGCCCGGCGTGGTAGTCGAACGCCGCCCCGACCTCGAGCACCGGCATGTCGACCAGCGGCCTTAGCGCGTGGGCGAACACCTCCTGCCGCGGACAGCCGAGCCCCACCAGCACCACCCTGGCCCCGGAGGCCTCGATCCGCGATGCGATCTCGGTCGCCTCGCCGGGGTGCGACTGGCGGAACTTCGACGGCTCGGCGCCGGCGACCCGCAGCTCGGGCATGAGGTGGCCCAGGCGCCGGCGCAGGCTGTCCAGTGTGGACGGTGTGGAGCCGTACAGGTAGACGGGCAGGCCCTCGGCGGCACACCGGCGAAGGACGGACAGGGTGAGATCCGGGCCGTAGACCCGGTCCCGCAGCCCGACCCCGTGCAGCAGGTTGAGCGCCCAGCGGACCGGCTGCCCGTCCGGGGTCACCACGTCGAAGGAGTTGAGGCGGGCGGCGTAGGAGGGGTCGTGTACGCCCGACATGACCCCGTGCACGGCGAGGGCGGTCAGCGCGAGGTGGCGGTGTTCGCGGGCGGCGGTCAGAACCGCGTCCGTCGCCCCCTCGTAGTCGGTGATGTCGACCAGGACGCCGAGCACGTTGCGCTTCCCGGCCCGGATCATGTCGCCGGTCGCCACCGGTCGACGTTCGCCTCGTGGATCTCGCGCAGAATGGCCGGTACGTCGTACGTGACCGTCCACTGTGGGTAGTGCGACTGGAAGTGGGCGGTACTGCTCACGTACCACTGGTGGTCCCCGACGCGGGTCTGCTCGTGGTAGTCGACCCGGGCCGGCCAGCCGCAAATCTGCTCGGCGAGCGCGAACGCCTCGATGTGCGACGTGTTGGAGTGCCGGCCGCCGCCGATGTTGTACACCTCGCCGAAGCGGGGCGCCCGGAAGAACAGCTCGAACGCGGTCAGCACATCGTGCGAGTGGATCGCGTCGCGCACCATCTTGCCCTTGTACCCGTTCAGCCGGTATGTGCGGCCCTCCATGACCGTCCGCATCAGGTAGGCGAGGAAGCCGTGCAGCTCGGCCGCGGCGTGGGCGGGCCCGGTCAGCGTGCCGCCGCGGAACACCGCCGTGCGCAGGCCGAAGTACCTCCCGTACTCCTGGACCATCACGTCCGCGGCGACCTTCGACGCGCCGAAGACGGAGTGCAGGCTGTGGTCGATCGGCATCTGCTCGGTGATGCCGTCGGCGTACGGGTGGCCCGGCACCACCTCGTACCGCGTCGCCAGCTCTACCAACGGGATCTCGTTGGGCAGGTCGCCGTACACCTTGTTGGTGGAGCAGAAGATGAACGGGGCGTCGGGCGCGTGCGCCCGGGTGCTCTCCAGCATGTTCAGCGTGCCGACGGCGTTGACGTCGAAGTCGGTGTACGGCTCCTTGGCGGCCCAGTCATGGCTGGGCTGGGCCGCGGCGTGGATGACGACCGCGATGTCCGGGCCGTACCGCTTGAAGATGTCGGCCAGACCCTCCCGGTCCCGAATGTCCACATCGGAGTGTAGGTACGCCTCGCCAAGGTCGTGGCTGAGCTGGCGCAGGGTGCCGGCGGTGGAGGCGTCCGGCCCGAAGAAGTACCGGCGCAGGTCGTTGTCGATCCCGACCACGTCGAGTCCGATGCCGGCGAAGTGCCGGGCCGCCTCGGAACCGATGAGGCCAGCGGAGCCACTGATCAACGCCACGCTCACGCCGGTTCCTCCCCAGGTCGACCGCGTACTCCTCAGGATCGGACAGACAAAAAAGTCCCGGGCCGGAACCGCGAATCTCGCGGCCCGACCCGGGACGGGTGGGACTGGTGGCTTACCGACGGATGGTCGTGGCGCGCCGGACCTCGCGGGCCTCCCGGCGCACGGCCCGCAGTCGGGTCGGGCTGATGCCGAGCTCCTCGGCGAGCTCGCTCGGGCTGATGCCAGGGCGCATGGCCTCGATCTGGTCGGCCAGGTCGGCCGTCTCGAGCAGCGGCCGGCGCGGGCGCGGGGTGCCGTCGATGGCCGGGGCGACCTGCTCGGTGACCGTCGGGCGCGGGGCGGTGGAGACGGCGGCCCGGGTCATGCCCGGACGGACCGAGGTGGCGCCTTCCGGGTAGACCTGGCCGATGCCGGCCACGGCCGGGCTGACCGGAGCCTCAACCGGGGTGCCCTGGTTACCGCCGAGCGGGCGTCCGCTCAGCGGCGAAGTCGGCACGCGCGGGTTCGGGGTGGCTAGGCCCTCGAGCCGGACCGGAGTCGCGTGCGTCACGCCGGCGGAGACCGGCTCGCGCATCGGCTCGGGCTCGACCGCGGGCGGCGTGGGGCGGACCGGCAGCGGGGCGACGGCCGGAGAGACCGGTGCGGCCTGAACGACCGGCGACGGCTCGATGTACTGGACCGGGGCAGTGAGCGCGTTCATCCGGCGCTCCTCGAGGAACCGGATCCGTCCGGCCAGCTCGACCAGGCTCACGCTGGCCACGACGATGAGGCCGTCCACCGAGATCGGCAGCAGGTAGGCCGAGGTCTCCGTCTCCCCGAACTTCACCGCGACGCCCTGCATGTGCCAGTACGACACCCAGGCGGCGATGCCGGCGATGGTGGCGGTGGCCATAACGCGGATCCCGGCCAGGACGGGCTTGTGCATCGGGATGCGCGAGGTGAGCTCGACCGTGAGCAAAAGCGCCAACGGCGGCCAGGCCGAGATCACCTGCGAGATGATCTCCGGACGGGCGTGTAGGACGTTGGCCGCCACGGAAGCGGCGACGCCGAGCATGAGGGTGGCGCGGACAGCCCAGCGGATTCGCTTCAGCTGTGGCAGTAACACGGGTCTTCTCCTCGGTCGTGTTCGGGTGTTCAGGCGGTCCTTCCCGCGGGTGGGCCGTGGCCTTGCGCCCAGACGCCCATCCTCCAACACACACGAATGACACCCGTGTAAGTACTTCGCCCCGGCGTGTCGAAAAGGCGACCAAAGCACCGAGGAGGCCGAAGAACCGGCAGCCGGTGGTGTCGGCACGGCGACTCATGGTGACGAATGCCTGCTCATCGCGGCCGCCGCCATCCGGAGCGTCGCCGGCCACGAACCACGTCCGGACGAGGACATGCGACACCACGCATAGGCGACACGCGACATCCCGACACGCGCGGGTTTGGACACAAACGCAAGAGGGCCTCACCCGAGGGTGAGGCCCGCTGGTGGGGAAGGAGGGAGTTGAACCCTCACGCCCTTTCGGGCACACGGACCTGAACCGTGCGCGTCTGCCATTCCGCCACTTCCCCAAGTGACTTACCGCCCGAGTGGGCAGTTGCTCCACCCCGTGGCGTGGACCAGGATAGACCGAGGTCCGGCGCTGGGGCGAGCCGGATACCGCCGAACTCGTGCACGGCATCGCAAATGCCGGGGAAGAGTATCATCCCCGCGCCGATCGGTGCTCGGACGGGAGTGCGTGGTGCGGATACCATCATGTCCTCTAAGAACCACCGCGGAGGACGAGTGAGTGCGAGTACCGCAGCCAAGCGGAGCGGGACCGGCACAGTCGCACAACGGAGGGGCCTGCTGTGAGCGTGCTGCAACGCTTTGAGAAGCGATTGGAAGGCCTGGTAGAAGGGGCCTTCGCGAAGGTGTTCAAGGGGGTTGTGCACCCCGTCGAGATCCTCAACGCCATGCAACGGGAGGCCGAGGCCCACAAGGCGATCCTCGCCGGCGGCCGCACGCTTGTGCCCAACCGGTATGTGATCGATCTTTCTCCGTACGACCACAGCCGCCTCGCCCCGTACGCCGCCGCGCTCGCCCAGGAGCTGGCCCAGTCCCAGGCCGAGTTCATCGGCGAGCAGGGCTGGACCGTCTACGGCGACGTGATCGTCGAGATCGAGCGCGGCGAGGGTCTGGACACGGGCATGTTCAGGGTGACCGCTGAGGTCTACACGGGCGGCGACGTGGCTCCGGCCCCGACCGGGTATGACCAGGGCGGTGGTGGCTACGGCTACCCGTACGGCCAGCAGCAGGGCTACGGCAACGGGGTTCCGTCGCAGGGTGGCCCGGCCCGCAACGCCCGGCTGGTCTCCAACGACGGCCGGACCTACCCGCTGTCGATCGGCTCGACCGTGATCGGCCGCGGCGACCAGGCCAACCTGCGCCTGCCGGACGTGGGCATCTCGCGCCGGCACGCCAGGATCGACTTCGACGGCGGTCAGGTGGTTCTGACCGACCTCGGGTCGACCAACGGCACCTCCGTCAACGGCCAGCGGGTCTCCGCGGTGGCGCTCAACCCCGGTGACATGGTGCAGCTCGGAACCACCACACTCACCTTCCGCGTGGACGGCTAACCGCATTGCCCGAGATCGTCATCACCGTCGCCCGGTACGGGTTCCTCGTGCTGCTGTGGATCTTCGTGTTCACGGTGGTCGGCGTGGTCCGTCGTGACCTGTATCTGGGCTCCCGGTCGACCCGACTCGTGGCCGCCCCCCGGGGGGTGGGGATGACCACAGTGGGTCGACCGGCGAAGGTGAAGCGAGGGCGGGCGGCGCACCAGCTCTTCGTGACCGAGGGGGCGCTCGCGGGCACGCGGCTCTCGCTCGGCGAGTCACAAATCACCATCGGCCGGGCGGAGGACTCGACGCTCGTGATCACCGATGACTACGCTTCCGCACGGCATGCCAGGCTGGTGCCGCGTGGAGGTCAGTGGTTCGTGGAGGACCTCGGCTCCACCAACGGGACATATCTGGACCGGGCCAAGGTCACCGCTCCTACCCCCGTCCCCCTTGGCGTGCCGATCCGCATCGGCCGCACGTCCCTTGAGCTGAGGCCATGACACTCACCATGCGCTACGCGGCGCGCAGCGACAGGGGCCTGATCCGACACGGCAACCAGGACTCCGTATACGCGGGCCCGCGACTTCTCGCGGTCGCGGACGGCATGGGCGGCATGGCCGCCGGCGACGTCGCGAGCAACATCGTCATCGGCGCCCTGGCCCATCTGGACGACGACGTGCCGGGCAACGCCCCGGTCGACGCCCTGCGCCACGCCGTCGACGCGGCCAACCAGCAGATCCGCGACGCCGTCGAGGCGAACCCCGCCATGGAGGGCATGGGCACGACGCTGACCGGCCTGCTCTTCGGCGGCAGCAAGTTCGGCATGGTGCACATCGGCGACTCCCGGGCCTACCTGTTGCGCGACAGCGAGTTCGTCCAGATCACCCGGGACGACACGTACGTGCAACTGCTCGTCGACGAGGGTCGGATCACGCCGGAGGAGGCGAACACCCACCCCCAGAAGTCGCTGCTCATGCGCGCGCTGGACGGGCGGGACGCCGACCCCGAGTACTCGGTGCGCCAGGCCGTCTCCGGCGACCGGTACCTGCTGTGCAGCGACGGCCTGTCGGGCGTCGTGTCCGACGAGACGATCGCGGCCACCATGCGCGAGTACTCCGACCCCAACCAGTGCGCCGAGCGGCTCGTCCAGCTCGCGCTGCGCGGCGGCGGTCCGGACAACATCACGGTGATCGTGGCCGACGTCACCGACGAGGACATCCTCGAGGAGGCGCCGGTCGTCGGCGGCGCGGCGGCCAACGACCGCGGCATGGTGAGCTCGGCGGACGCGTCCACGCCGGCCGCGCGGGCCTCGGCGCTCACCCAGCCGCGCGAGGTCGTGCCGCCGGAGACCGAGACCGAGGAGGCCGAGGTCGGCCCGCGGCGCCACCCGGTCCGCACCGCGGTGATCCTGGTGATCCTGGTCGCACTGCTCGGCGGTGGTCTGTGGGGCGGCTGGCGGTACACGCAGTCCAAGTACTACGTGGGCGTCACCCCGGACGGCACTATCGCCGTATTCCAGGGCATCCCGGGTACCATCGCCGGCTTCGACCTGTCGACCGTGAATTACCTGAGCAATACCCGGCTGGACGACCTGACGCCGGTGGCCCAGGACAAGGTGAAGGAGGGCATCCCGGCAGGGAGTCAGCAGGAGGCGCGCGCGCAGCTGGACAACCTGGCCTCGCTCTACGTCCTGCCGCTGTGCCCGACGCCGGCGCCGAGCCCCGCGACGCCGACGGGCTCGCCCGACCCGAACGGATCTGTTGTCCCGAGCGACTCCCCGACGCCGGGCACGACCTCCCCGACCGGGAACCTGCCGACCGGACCACCCGAATGCCGCCAGGCGGGCCGCTGATTGACCGTGGCCCGCACCGACCGCTCCACCCGCAAACCCGATCTCGACATTGACCGGAACCGCACAATCACGTGAGGACAACGCTGTGACCACCCCTGCCGTCGCCGTTTCGCTCCCGGCTGTCGCCGGGACGACGCGACGCACGCGGACGGGCCGTGGCACCGAGCTGGGGTTGTTGATCTTCGCGATGCTGGTCGTGCTGCTCTACTCGGCCTCGGTCGAGACGGGCCTGGTCGACAAGATCACCGCGGACTTCTGGGTGCAGAC
>Ga0163163_10006545_pt1 | contig 10202 bp, 9 predicted proteins | sample S65metaG_FD_119766 | JGI IMG/M metagenome (GOLD analysis project Ga0163163, IMG submission 119766) | Switchgrass rhizosphere microbial communities from Kellogg Biological Station, Michigan, USA - S6-5 metaG | ecosystem: Host-associated > Plants > Roots > Rhizosphere > Soil | place: USA: Michigan... | reverse complement strand
ATCCCCAGGCGCGGACTGAACTCGCAGCCGTTCACTACAGGCGCGCACGCCGGCGCCGCCGCGCGCACCATCGCCGCCGCTTCCTTCGGCAGGCGGTGGCCAAGGAAGATCAGGCCATCGGCCTCTCGCCGCTTCAGCATGCGCGCGTAGCCCTCTTCGCGCTGCTCGTCGTGCTGGGTGTCGCCCACGAGTACCGAGTAGCCGGCGCGCAGCGCCGAGTCCTCGATACCCTGAAGGATCAGCGAGAAGAACGGGTTGGAGATATCGGGAACCGTCACCAGCAGCTTGTGGGCGCGCAGCGTGCGCAGGTTGCTCGCGGCGGAATTCGGCATGTAGCCGAGCGCCTCGACCGCCCGCAGCACGCGCTGGCGGGTGGCGGCCGCGACGATGGCGGGATGCGTCAAGACTCGCGACACCGTCGCCGTCGAGACACCGGCCCGCTTCGCGACCTGGTGAATGGTCGGTACGGATGCCATTGAAATGCAGCGGGCGGTCTTCAACCCGCCCTGGGCGGCGTGAAATCCAATCCTACCGTGTTCCGCCCGTCGCCCGAGGGTGTCTGCATCAGCGCCCGCGCCTGATCGCGCAGCGCGAACATGCGCGCGATGGCCTCGGTCAGGCGATCGGGTGCGCCGTTGTACGCGCCCTCGAGCGACGCCAGCAGCTGGCCGTAGCCGTGCCCGAACGCCTCGAGCGCGCCGCGGATCGGCGACCCCTTGGGATAATCCGTCGCGCGCGCGTTCGGCGTGATGGGGTGCACCGCGCGGAAATCGACCTCGATCCTGGCGCCGGTCGGCCCGGCTTTCGGGGTGTCGCCCTTCCGGTATTCGCGCCCTTTCAGCAGCTGCTGAAAGCGGTAGTAGTGCGCCGGCTCCTTGCCGGAGCCGGTGACGTTGTGGTCGGCGTCGAACACGCTGTCGTGCACCCCCTCGCCCTGCTCGCAGACTTCGGCGATGGCGCGATGCGCCGAGTCGCGCCCCGCGACCACGACGATCGTCCCGGCGCCGTAGTAGGCATCGGGCCGGATCTGGCGCGCCGCCTTGCCGGTGAATACCTTCCGTTCGCCGTGGCGCTCGCACAGCTCGTCGATGCCGTCGCGGACCGCCGCATAGAACTGCGCGATAGTGTGGAACTTCTTTGCTTCCGGCTTCGCGCGGGGCCCCTCGGGCCGCTCGATGGCGAGGAAGGTCCGGAGCGCGCGCTTCGAGAAGCGCTCGATGTCGATGTCGAAGCGATCGCCGCTGAAGGGGAGCCGGTGCGGGTAGCGCGGCACGAAGCCCTGGTGTGTCAGCGACGGCGTGCCGCCGACCGCGTTCAGCAGGTTCGCGGCCAGCGTCAGGTGCAGCATCTCCTCGAGCATCACGCTGCGGATGATTTCGGCCGCGGCGATGTTGGTGTTGTCCTTGATCGAGATCCACGCGGTGAAATATGGCGGGATGGTGGCGTGCTCGACGGCCAGGGCCGCCTGCAGATGCTGGCGCAGGCTGGCGATGGTCCAGCTCATCGCAGGTCCTGCAGCATCGCATCGGCGGCGCGGATCGAGAGCGCCGCGCCGGTCAGCGTCGGGTTCGCGGTGCCGATCGTCACCTGGTTGCCGGTGCCCACGACGTAGAGGTTCGGGTGGTCCCAGCTCTTCATGTTGCGGTCGGTCACCGAGTCCTTGCGGTGGCTCCCCATGCGGTGCGTGCCGACGATGTGCCCGGATCCCATCAGGTTGTAGCCCGCGCCGTTGTAGGCCACGTGCTGGTAGCCCGGCGCGCCGGCGGGGTAGCTGGTCTTGTTCTCGATGCCGGCATACCCGGTGATCGCCGGCCACACCGTGTTGACGGCCGCTTCGATCCCCTTCAGCGAATAGTCCTGGTACTGGTAGGACAGTACTGGCCGATAGTTGCCGAGGCCGTCGCGATACCGCTGATCGATCGTCACGCGATTGTCGGCCGACGGCAGCTGCTCGAACATGAAGCCGATCTTCACCATCCGCGTCATCTGGTCCGCAAGCTGCGCACGCAGGGCTTTCCCGTAGATATTCGCCTGGAGCAGCGTCTTGATCGTGTTGCCGGGCTCGCCGCTCCAACCCCAGTTGGACAGGCTGGCGCGGAAGGATGCGTGCACCTTGCGGAACTGCCCGTCGCGCAGGCTCTCCACCCCGCTCGTCGTATCCGGCCCGCGGAACGGGAACACGCGCGATTTCGCCAGGCCCCACACGTAGAGATACGGGTGGTCCATCAGGTTGCGGCCCACCTGGCCGCTGCTGTTGGCGGCGTTCGACGCCAGGAGCAGGGTGGCGTTCTCGATCGCGTTGGCTGCCAGCACCACCAACGTGCCGTGCGCGGTCTCGAGCGCGAACGTGGGGGAGCCGGGCTTGTCGTAGCGCTTGTACTCCACGCCGGTGATCCGGCCACTCTCCTTGTCGATCAGCAGTTTCGACGCCACCGACTGCGTGCGGATGACGACCGTCGGCTGGCGCGCGAGCAGGGCAATCGTCTTGAGCGCGGTGTACTTCGCCTGCACCGGACAGATCGGCATGCACACCGAGTTGCCCTGGCAGCGCTGCCCCTGGTCGCGGTCGCTCGCCGCGGGCACGGCGTCGTACCCTTCGCCGAGGTTGTAGGTCGGATTGGGCGTCGAGTTGCGTGCCACCGGAATCGAGATGACCTTCAGCGGATAGGTGCCGCCCGCGAGCTTCACCGTCTTGCCCTGCAGCGCGCCGTCGAAGAACCGATCGACACGGCTCTGCGGCATGCGGTGCATCGGGTAGACGTAGCCCTCCGGAAACCAGACGCCGAAGATGCGCTGATCCTCCACGTCGGCCGACACGCCGAGCTCCGCCTCGGCGCGCCGGTAGGCCGGCTCGAGGTCGTCGTAGGTGATCGGCCAGTTCTCCGCCTGCCCGTACGCGGAGCGCATGCGGAAGTCGTTCGGTACCAGACGCATCGACGTGCCCTGCCAGTGGAGCGTGGTGCCGCCCAGCATCCGCAGGTAGTCGCTGAGAAAATGGAGGTTCGTCGCGTACTGGTAGTAGGGGTACGCGGCGCCGTTCGGCGGGCTCGGGATCCCCGGCGATGGCGCGGAAGCGTTCCACGGATACGGCCCGTTCGGCAGGCCGCGCCACCAGCCCTCGGTGTAGAGCGTCTGCAGGTACTGCCGGTAGGTGTCCGGGTTCATCGCGCCTTCGATGCCCGCCTCGAGGATCAGCACCGACTTGCCGGCCTGCGACAGCACGCGCGCCACCAGCGCACCCATGACGCCGCCGCCGACGATGACCGCGTCGTAGTGAGCGCTCACGATCGAACCTTGAGGCGGGCGTGAAGAGTCGCAGCCACGAAATCCCCAAACACCGGGTCGAGCGACCAGCTCCCATAGCCCGTCGGGTTGGCGCCCGGCGGATGCGCGCCCGCGGCGCGATAAGCGAGCTGCGCCGTGTAGGCCTGCGCAGCCAGCGTGATCGGGTTGCCTGGGGTGAGGCCCGGGGGCATCGGGCTGTTCGCACCGTGATACCAGGAGGCCGGCGGCGTGGTCCAACCGCCCAGATACCAGAGCGTGACGATCGCCTGGCAGAGCGGCCACACCGTGGGCGACGCCAGCACGTCGATGCGCATCGCCTCGGCGCGTGCGGCCGCGCCGCTGGCCTGCACCACCCCCTCGGCGGCCGCGTAGAACATGTCGCAGATGATCGGACCGGCCTGCTGCTCGACCAGTGCCTGATAGGTGTCGACGTTGCCGGTGCCTTCGAGCTCCGTTTCGCCGTAGCCGGTCAGCTCCGCCGAGAAGGCGAGAAAGACGGCGCGCTTCGCGCTGGGCGTCATGGCGTGCCTATTGGATCGTGGCAGCCAGCAGCGTGTGCCCCGACGCGGCCGCCGGCTGCGAGTCGAAGAGCAGCACCCCCACCGCCGGCGGGTTGTGCTTGAACACGCCGGCCATCTGCTTCGTCATCACGTGCTTCGCCGCGCCGACCGTGAGGGTCACCGTGCCCGCCGGCAGCGGCGCGATGGGCGGCGTGGTCTCCGGGTTGAACCAGCTCTTGAACACGCCGAAGATCACACGCGCCGACGTGACCATCTGCTTCTTCGTGTTGACCACCAGATTGGCGTAGGCCGGCACTGGCGAGAACGACGAGACGAGCAGGGCCGGCACGCCAGGCGTGTTGGTGTTCACCTTGAGATCGAAGATGTAGGGGAGCTGCGTCTTCGGCGCCGTCGGCGTGGCGTAGCAGCGGATCCACCAGGTGGTGACGTTGGACGTGGCGTTGGCGTCGTTGACGTCCGGTACCGCGAAGCTGAACGATGCCACGAACTTCACCTCGCCGTACTTTTCACTGCCAGCCTGCACCGCCACCGCGCTGTCGCAGGGCACGTTGATGCGGTAGTTCCCGTAGGTCTTCGACTGGTCGAAGCCCGAGAGGTACTGCGCCACCGTGAGCGACGGTTCCTGGCCGGCCTTGTATTTCGGAAAGACCACCGCGTTGAACTCCACTTCGTCGACGACGGAGGAGTAGGTGCTGCCGAAGCTGGCGTAGCGCTCGAAGTTGAGGTTGACGAGCGCGTTGCCGTCGAAGATGCCGGGCTCGAGCCCGGTGCCCGCAAGCAGCGGACGCACCACGCTGGCCGGAACGCTGAAGAACACCATCATCGACTGCAGCGAGCCGTAGTTGAAGATTCCGAGCGGAGTAGTCTGTTGCGGCTTGGCGGCCATGCGGTCCTCCGGATGAGAGGCAGTATTCTAGCTGGGCCATAGCATGAAAAAAACGACAACGAAGCAGCCTGCACAGCAAATCGATCGCGACGGCATCGACCGCGTCATCCAGCGGAATCTTCCGCGCCTGCAGAAGCCGGGCGTGCTGACGGTGCGCCCCGGCTACCAGTTCAGCGACGGACGCATCACCGGGCGACCGGCCATCGTCGTCACGGTAGTGCAGAAGCGCGCGCGCGTGCCGGCGGGGCAGGAACTGCCCAAGGAGCTCGACGGCATCCCGGTGGACGTGCGGCCGTCCACCGCCCTGCAGCGGCTGCGGGAGAAGGCACCGGCGAAGCACGCGCTGCTGGCGCGGTTCGGCTCGCAGAAGGATCGCGAGCCGGTGTGGCCGCTCGAACGCCGCGTCTCGGACGGCAAGCTGGTGTCGTCGATCCGCGCGCCGCGCCATCCGGCCTGGAACTCGATGGCCAAGAAGCCGCAGCTCGCCTACACGCCCGCGAAGGTGCCCCTCGCGAAAGTGTCGCGCCCGATCACCATCCTGGCGTGCGCGAGCCCCGACGCCGGCTTCACCGTGCTCGCGGAGTTCCTCGAGGCCGCGACGCGCAGCCTCACCGTCGCTCTCTACGACTTCACCTCCGGCGACATCCTGCGGACGCTGACCGGCGTGATCCAGAGGCGCCGGCTGCCGTTCAAGATGGTGCTCGATCATCCTTCGCTGAATGCCACCGCGAACCAGAGCGACGGGCAGACCGCGCAGGCGATCGGCAAGGCCGACCGCGGCGCCACGGTGATGTGGGCCCTCACCGAAACCGATCCCGACACCGCCAAGTGGATCTTCCCGACCGCGTACCACATCAAGGTCGCCGTGCGGGATTCGAACGCGGTCTGGCTGTCGAGCGGCAACTGGAACGTGAGTAACCAGCCGAACCTCGCGGCCGACGCGCCGAGCCGCGGCGCGCTCGACACCGCCGATCGCGACTGGCACGTGGTGATGCTGGACGAGGGGCTGGCGCGCGCGTTCGAGGCCTATATCGCCCACGACTATGAAGTGGCCAGCAGCGTCCAGGCCGCTCGGGCCACCCAGCAGCGCCAGCTCAAGATGGGGATCGAGCAGGCGGCAAAGCAGCTTCGCGCCGAGCAGAAGAAGCAGCCGCTCGAGCCGGTGAAATCGCGCGGCGTGCCATTCACGCTGGGGAAGCCCAAGGTGTTCACGAAGGCGCCGGTGAGCGTGCAGCCTTTGCTGACGCCCGATCGTGGGCGCAAGACGTCGATGTACGCGGAGAACGTGCTGGCGCTGATTCAGTCGGCGCGCAAGACGCTCTACATGCAGTACCAGTACATCCACCCCGCGTCGGGCGCCGCCGATCAGGGGTTCACCGCGCTCGTGGATGCGGTGGCCGCGGCCGTGCGCCGCAAGGTGGACGTGCGACTCATCTGCTCGCAATACGAGAACACGCCGCAGTACATCGAGCTGATGCACGAGCGCGGCCTTTCGAGCGTGCTGCGCGTGCAGGACCGCGTCCACAACAAGGGCATCGTCGTGGATTCGAAGACGGTGCTGGTGAGCAGCCAGAACTGGTCCGCGGAGGGCGTGCTGCAGAACCGCGATGCCGGCGTTATCATCGGCCACCCCGGCATCGCCCAGTACTTCGAAGCCAGCTTCCTGCAGGACTGGCAGGATCGCGCGTCGGTTCGGGTCTCCGGAACATAAAGGACGGACACATGAAGAGCCTGCCTCTGTTCGCCGCGTGCGCGCTGCTGCTGTCGGCGTGCTCCTCGCCGTCGACCTCGGCTCCGGCCACCGCCTCCGCGCCCGCCCCTGCGAGGATTCCGGTCACCACGAAGTCGCCCGAAGCGCTCGCCCACTACCAGAAGGGCGTGGCGTTCCTCGAGAACGCGCGCACCGCCGAGGGGCTCGACGAGTTGAAGCAGGCGATCGCGCTCGATCCGCAGTTCGCCTCCGCGAAAGCGCTCCACGGAACCGGCACGCCTGGCCCGGAAGGACTCAAGGAGGCGGAAGAAGCGCTGGCGGCTGCAGCGAGCCTGCCCGAGGCCGAGCGTCTGCTGATCGAAGCGGCGCTGGCGCAACGGCGCGGCGACCAGGTCAAGGCCGCTGCCGCGCTCACGCGTGTCACCGAAGTGGCCCCTGGCGACTACCAGGGCTTTCTGCTGCTTGGGTCGGAACTGCTCGGCGAGCAGAAGTACCCCGAGGCGCAGCAGGCGCTGAAGAAGGCGACGGAGCTGAATCCGTCCAACGGCGGTGCCCAGAACCTGCTCGGTTATGCCTCACTGCGCCAGGGCGACACTGCCGCCGCGATTGCAGCGCTCGAACAGTACGCCCGCATCCAGCCGCAGGAGGCCAACGCGCAGGATTCGCTCGGCGAGGCGCTGCTGGCGGCCGGCCGCTTCAAGGAAGCGGAGGCGGCGTTTCAGAAGGCCGCCGAGATGGCGCCGCAGTTCTGGCCCGCGCAGCAGGGCATCGCCTACGCGAGGTTCTATGCCGGCGACTGGGCGGGTGGCCGCGCCGCGGCGATGAAGGCGCGCGAGGTCGCGTCGCGTCCCGTCGACAAGCTGACCGTCGATGCGGACCTGGCAAGTGCGGCGGCGGCGCAGCGCGATTTTGCCCAGGCACTGCGGTTGACCGACGCGATGGAAAAGGCGCCGGGCCTGACTCCCGACGACGTCGCGTTCGTGCCGGTGCTCCGTGGCCTGGCGCAGATGGAAGCGGGACGCTCGCGCGAGGCGCTCGCGTCGCTCGACGGAGTGGTTGCCGCCGCCGACGCCGGCAAGTTTACGCCTGGCGTCGTCAACACGGTCCGGCCGCAGGCACTGCGTGTCCGCGCGACGATCGAGGCGCAGCTGGGCGATGCCGCCGCGGCGGCCAGGACATCGGCGGCGCTCGACGCCGACGCGACGGCCCAGCCCAACAACCCGCAAGTGCAATCGATGATGCACTACGGCCGCGCGATGCTGGCGCTGGCCAGGCGCGATACTGCGGGCGCGCTGGCCGAGTTTGGCCGCTGCTCGCCGGAAGACGTGATCTGCGCATGGCAGAAGACACTTGCCGCCCAGAAGGCAGGGGACAAAGCCTCGGCCGCCGCCGCGCGCGAGCTCGCGCTCAAAATCTACCGCCGAGACACCGCCAGCCTCGTCGTGCGCTCGCGTCTCGGTTGAGTCAGCGTTGGCCTGCGTCGTGCTTTCGGAGGAAGTACCCCCGGGAGCACACCATGTCGAGTTTGCGCACCGTACCGCCGTCCGAGTGGAGACCGTTCTTCGATCGCATGTCCAAAGCGCTGCGTCAGGGCACGCGCGCCGAGATTGAAGTGGCGTCGCCCGAGTTTGGCGATCAGGTGATGGCGGAGTGGATGCCGATGATCGGCGTCACGTACGACTCCAATGACGACCTGCTCGACGTGGCGCTCGAGCGCGCCGACCACCTCGTGTATCACCCGACGGAGATCGCGGTGGAAGAGGGCGCGGACGGGGTGCGGAGCATCGCGGTCACCGCCTCCGACGGCACCCGGAACTTCGTGCGCCTCAAAGATCCGCTGCAGCTTCCACGCGGTTGATCCCGCTATCGGCCCTGGCTGCCAGGCTCGAAGAGCTCGATCGGATTCCCGTCGGGATCCTCGATCTGTACCTGCCGTCCGCCCGGGCCGCTCTCCATCTGGTTGCGGAACGTCACGCCCGCCATCTTCAGCCGCTCAATCTCACCAGCGACGTCCTTCACTTGCAGCACGATGCGGTTCCATCCACCGGCCTGCTGCGGCTGCCCATCCGGCATCGGCCGAGAGCCCGACGCCCCGGGCCCGCTCAACAGCAGGGTGAAGTCGCCCAGCGACACGGATGCGAATGCGGGCAACTGCTGGTGCTCGAGCTTGAAGCCGAGGTGCGTCGTGTAGAAATCGGCGGCACGCTGGACATCAGTGCTCTGGTATCGGACGCCATGCAGCCCTTCGATCGCTATCGGCTTCATGTTCGATCCTCCTCGCGGTCATGATGCACGTTCGCCGCCACGCTCCTCCGGACGAGGCGCATACCTGGTCAGGCGGGTGAGCCCATTTGCGTCATTATCTCTACATGGCCAAGATCGAGACGGGGCTCATCGAGACTTCATTGCGGCAGCGCTTGAAGCGAGAGACCACGGCCGTACATCAGCGTCTCGAGGCCCAGCTCGGGCTGCTCAATCCCGGCCTTGACGTGCACAGGTATCTCCGCGTGCTCGAGACGTTCTACGGCTTCTACGTCCCCGTCGAGGCCGCCGTAAGGCGATGCGCGGACGCGGAATTGCCGCTTGGGTTTCCGTTGCGCGCTCGCGCCGAGCTGATCGAGCGCGATCTTCTGGCGCTCGGCCAATCTCCGGCGGATATAGCAGCGCTCCCGCTATGTAGTGACCGAGCTGAGTTGTCATGCGTCGAGGATCTTGCCGGCTGCCTTTACGTGCTCGAAGGCGCCTGTCTCGGCGGACAGGTCCTCAGCCCGCTGTTGCACCGGCGACTCGGCCTGACGAAAGGGAGCGGTGCGGCATTCTTCGCCGGCGACGAGGAGTCAACGCTTCCGAGGTGGACCCTCATCGTGGCATGGATCGACGGACTGCCGCGCACAGGCGCATCAACCACAAGGATCATCGGTGCTGCGACCGCGACCTTCGAAGCCTTCGCGCGCTGGGCGGCGGTTGGTGGGGCGGGAATGCCGTGGTCGATCTGAACGATTGCGATCGCGAGCCGATCCACATACCTGGGACGATTCAGCGCTTCGGTGTGCTGTTCGCGCTCAATGAGGGGTTGAAGGTCACGCAGGTCAGCGACAACGTGAGCGACCATCTTTCGTTGGGCGTCGACGAAGCTCTCGACCGGCCGCTCTCAGAGATCGTGGATCGGGCCGGCGCCGAAGAGGTGCGCTCGGTGCTGCGCGAACAGCGCTGGCAGGACGCCAACCCCCTAAGCCTCAGCGCGGGCGGGAAGCGATTCGACGGGATCGTACACCGTCATGAGGGCGCCGCGATCCTGGAGCTCGAGCCAAACCCGGAAACCCCGGACCAGCGTTCGATCCATCACCCGTTTCGCGCGGCGCTCTTGCGCGTGCAGCGCGCGAGCACGCTGCAGGAGCTTGCCGCGATCATCACGGAAGAGATGCGGCGAACGACCGGATTCGAGCGCGTCATGTTCTATCGATTCCACGAGGACGGCAGCGGCTCCGTCGACGCCGAAGCGAGGGATGCAGTGCACGAGCCGTACCTCGGCTTGCGCTATCCCGCGTCCGACATCCCCGTGCAGGCACGCCGGCTTTATCTCCAGAACTGGTTACGTCTCATCTTCGACGCCGATCAGAAGCCCGCCCGGATCGTTCCGGCCCTGCGACCCGATACTGGAGTGCCACTCGACCTTAGCTTCTCGATCCTGCGAAGCGTCTCGCCGATTCACATTGAGTACATGAAGAACATGGGCGTGCGCGCGTCGATGAGCATCTCGCTGATCGTGCGCGACCAGCTGTGGGGGCTCATCAGCTGT
>Ga0163163_10006542_pt1 | contig 10203 bp, 8 predicted proteins | sample S65metaG_FD_119766 | JGI IMG/M metagenome (GOLD analysis project Ga0163163, IMG submission 119766) | Switchgrass rhizosphere microbial communities from Kellogg Biological Station, Michigan, USA - S6-5 metaG | ecosystem: Host-associated > Plants > Roots > Rhizosphere > Soil | place: USA: Michigan... | reverse complement strand
TGTCCGAAGGTCGCCGCCAACACGAGTCCGGCAAGAAGATGCTTCACCACGCGCCTCCATATTCAGTCCTTCGACCTTAGTCTTTCGACCTTAGCAAATTCGCCAAGGTCGCCAAGGTCTAGCGTCGAAAGTCCAAGGTCCAAGGTCGTACAAGGTCGAGCAGTCGACGTCGCAGACGTTACGGTGAGCCGAGCTTTTGTGTCAACGTGTTAACATCCGAACCGGGAGCGGATCGGAGGACGTCATGAGACGCGTTTCGACGTCGTTTACCGGTGGAGTTGTCGCGCTGACGATCGCGTGGTCGGCGGTATTTGCGGCCGCGCCTGCCCATCCGGTCAAGCTGTCGCCGGCCGCCGCCGCCGCCGTCCTCAAGGACATCGAAAAGGATCGCACCGACACCCAGAAATGGCTGCAGAGCGATCCGACGTCATACCTGGCGACCATCGATCGCCGGGATTTCGAGCAGAAGAAGACGCTGACCGTCGGCCGGGCTCTCGACAACGACGTGCGGATTGACGATGCGGCGATGGCCGCGCATCAGATCCGGGTCACACTCGAGGGCGATCGTTTTCACGTCGTCGCGGTCGATCCGGCCGCGCCATTCAAGATACCGGGCAAGGCTCCCAACACCTGGCAGGACGCGCGGGATGCGGTCCTCGATCCCTCGAGCATCCAGATCGGCCGGTTCCTGCTGCGGCTCTCGCACCAGCGATTTCCGGCCATCATCGTCTTCGACCCGCAAAGTCCGCGCTTCAAACTCTACAAGGGGCTGCAATACTTTCCACCCGATCTGTCGTATCGCTACGAGTTGCCGTTGACGCCGAATCCCAAACCCGAGACGACCGTGATCATGTCGACGCGCGGGAACCAGCGGCGGGCCGATCGCGTCGGCTGGTTCGACTTCGTGGTCGGTGCGACGCCAGTGCGGCTCGAAGTCGTTCGCCTGCTCGAGCCTGGTGTTGGCGAAAACGATCTCGGAATCTTCTTCCGCGATGCGACGACGGGAAAAGAGAGCTACGAACTCGGCCGATACGTCGACGTCAAGAAGCTGGCCGACGGCAACTATTTGCTCGACTTCAACTTCACCTACAACCCGGCATGCGCGTACTCCGATCACTACAACTGCCCAATCCCTCCGAAAGCCAATGTCCTGCCGGTGGCGATTCGCGCCGGCGAGATGGACGCTCACTATCACTGAACACATGTAACCCAGAACTCAGAATTCAGAATTAGGAATTACTGATTTCAACAATCTCAGGACTGACAATGAGGCTATTCCTGCGCGCATTGAAATGGCTGGGCTTGGCGGTCGGCGTGTTGCTCGTCGTCGTCGCCGTCTACGTTTCGTTCACCTGGAATCGAACGTGGGATGTGCCTGTGCCCGACCTCCACGCATCGAGTGATCCCGCGTCGATCGCGCGAGGTGAGTATCTCGTTTACGGGCCCGCGCACTGCGTCGAGTGCCACAGCGAGTCGAACGAAGCGTTCGAACGCTACGCGGAAACCGGCCAGCGGCCGCCGTTGAGTGGGGGCTTCCGATTTGCCGCGCCGCCGCTTGGCGTCATCTATTCGAAGAACATCACGCCCGACGCTGAGACGGGCATCGGCCGCTATTCGGACGGTCAGGTGGCGCGCATGCTGCGCAATGCGGTTCGGCCTGATGGCAAGGCCTCGATCCGCCCGCTGATGCCGTTCGGCGACATGAGCGACGAAGACATCGTCGCGATCCTGTCGTATCTGCGTACGCAGACACCGGTCCGGCACGAGGTGCCGGAAGCGGAATGGACGCTGATTGGCAAAGTGATGAAGAGCCTCATGGTGCCGTTCAAGCCGCGCACCGAGGTCCATGCGGCGAGGACCTCGCCGCCGCCGCAGCCGACGCCGCAGCGCGGCGAGTACCTGGCACGCGGTGTGGCCGATTGCACCGGCTGTCATTCGCCGCTGAACCAGCTGACGTTGGCGCTCGATGGTCCGGAGTTTTCCGGCGGCGTGCCGATGGAACCACGGAACATCAGTGGCGTCGATCAGTCGTTGTGGTTCAAGCCGCCGAATCTTACGCCGCTGGAGGGCAGCGCGCTCAATCGATTCCCGGACCGTGCGACGTTCGTCGCGCGGTTTCAGAAAGGGGGCCGTAAGTTCCCCGGGTCGCCGATGCCGTGGGATTGTTTCAGCAGGATGTCGGAGGAAGACGCCGGCGCGCTCTATGAATTCCTCAAGACGCTGCCGCCGTCAGGCGAGGCGGCGCCTGAAGAGCCGACCGTCAAACAGGCGAATTAGGGCTCGAAGGTCGATGGGCATGAAGCCGACGTTCTTCAAAGCAGGCGCGCAATTCCGGGCGTGGCTCGCGAAGCACCATTCGCGCAGCGATGAAGTGCTGGTCGGCTTCTACAAGACCGGCTCCGGCAAGGGCGGGATCACCTACAAACAGGCGCTCGACGAAGCGCTCTGCTACGGCTGGATCGATGGCGTTCGGCGGAATTACACGCCCGACAGTTACACGATTCGATTTACGCCGAGAAAGCCCAGGAGTCACTGGAGCAGGAGCAACATCGCGCGTGCGCACGAATTGAAGGCCGCCGGGCTGATGCACGAGGCCGGCTTCGCGGCGTTCGAGCGGCGCGACGAAGGGAAAACGATCAATTACTCGTACGAACTCCGGGCGGCCACTTTGACGCCGGCGTACGAAAAACGTTTCAAGGCCAACAAAGGCGCGTGGGCGTTCTTTGCTTCGCAGGCACCGTCCTACCAGCGTCAGGCGAAGTTCTTTGTGATGAGCGCCAAAAAAGAAGAAACGCGGGTAAGACGGCTCGAGATCCTGATCGCCGACTCTGCTGCCGGGCGGCGGCTTGCCATCGCCAGCCCTGGTGGTAACAAGGGCAGAAGTCAAGGATTTAAGAGTGAAATCCCTGGATCCACAAATCCTTAAGTCCCCAATTTCTTAGTCTCGGGTCATTCGTATCGCAAGGCCCGCATAGGGTCGATGTGAGCCGCGCGGTTGGCGGGAAGGTAGCCGGCCGCCAGCGCAACCAGCGTCAGACCGATCGCCGCGCTCACCAGCACGAGCGGATCCCAGCCTTTCATTTCGAAGAGCAACGTGCTCGCCACTGAGCCCGCCCAGACAGCCGCCGTCAGGCCGATCGCGCCTCCGACGGTGATCATCATCGCCACCTGTTTCAGGACCATGCCGCGGACGCGCTGCGGTTGCGCGCCAAGCGCCATCCGCAGGCCGATTTCCTTCGTGCGTTGCGAGACGGTATAGGCCAGCACGCCGTAGAGTCCGATCGCCGCAAGCAGCGTTGCCAGAACCGCGAACGCCGTCGAGAGGATGGTGATGAATCGATCCAGGAAGACATTCTGCTGAATCTGGTCCGGCAGCGTCCGGATGTTGTCCACTGGCAGGTTCGCATCGAGCTTCATCACCTCGCGTCGGATCGTCGCCATGAACGCTTCGGGACTGCCCGCGACCCGCACGTAATACGACAAGAGGCCGACATCGGCCTGGCGGTAGGGCAGGAAATAGGTGGGCAGCATCTCCTGTTTGACCTGGCTGTACTTCGCATTACGCACGATGCCGACAATCTCGATGTCGAGTCTGTTGTCGGTCCGCAGCCCCATGTGCTTGCCGACCGCATCCATCCCGAGATTGAATTTCTTGACGAACGCCTCGTTGACGACGGCCACCTTCGGGGCGCTGTTGGCGTCGGCATCGCTGAATTCGCGACCGGCAAGAATCTGCATCCCGAGCGTCCTGAAGTAGCCGGGTCCCACACGGTTGGTTCGCGAACTGGTGTCGGTGTCCAGGCCGACCTCGAACCCCTGGACAATCACGCTGTTGTTGTTATTCGAACCGCTCAAGAGCGGGACCGAGGAGTTGCTCACCGACACCACGCCAGGCTGCGTGGCGAGGGCGGCTTCCAGATCCTGGAAGAACTGTCGAGAACGCTCCGGCGGGTAGCCATTCAGGAGAGGCGCGACGCGGAAGGTCACGACGTGGTCCGGATTCAGGCCAAGCTCCACGCGGCTGACGTTGACGAGACTCTTCATGAACAGGCCGGCGGCAACCAGGAGCGACATCGACAACGCCACCTGTGAGGTGGCCAGGACGCTCCGGAACCGCGCCGCCGCACGCGCGCCGGAGGGTTGCCCGGCCTGACCTTTGATGCTCGCGATCAAATCCGGACGCGTGCTGTGAAGGGCGGGAAAGATGCCGAACAGGATGCCGGTCCCCAGCGTGACCGCCGCCGCGATCGGCAGAATGCTCCAATTGAGGTGGAACTGGACCATCTCGCTTGCCTCGGGCGGCAACAGGGCCGCCATCAGGCGGAGCGTCCACTGCGCGACCAGCAAGCCGGCGACCCCGCCGAAAGAGGCCATCAGGCACGATTCGGAGAGGAGCTGCGTGATCAGATGACGCCGGCTGGCGCCAATCGAGAGGCGCACGGCCATCTCGCCGGCGCGTGCCGCCGAGCGGGCGAGCAGAAGGTTGGCGATGTTGGCGCAGGCAATCAGCAGCACCAGCACGGTTACCGCCAGCAGCAGGATGAGCGGCGATTTGGCATCGCGATCCACGCTGCTTTGCCCGCGGGCGCCCGGCACGACGGTCACCTGGCGCGTGCGAAATTTCGCCATCGTCTGATCGCTCATCCCGACCTGGAGCGGCGCCTCGACGTCGTTGAGCAGCGTTTTGTAGGGAACATTGAGGGCGGTCCGGGCCTGTTCGATCGTCACACCCGGCTTGAGCCGGCCGAAAAGGTATGCCCAGTAGCTGCGCCGGTTCTCGAAGGTGCTGGTGCGAGCGCCGGGCTGGAAGATGTCGCGCATCGTGATCGGCACGAAGACGACCGGCCTCGACCCGAGCGTGGTGCCGTTGAATCCCTCGCTGGCGACGCCGACGACGGTCATCGGCTGACCGTTGATCGTGACCGGCTGATTGAGCACGCTCGGGTCGCGCCCGAAGCGCGAGGTCCAGTAGGCGTGGCTGAGCACCGCCACGTGCGCCTCGCCAGGCACCGCGTCGTCGTCGGGGCCCAGCAGGCGACCGATAGCCGGTTTCAGCTGGAGCGTCGAGAAGTAGCTGCCGGAAATGAACAGGCCGTCGCCGCTGAGGGTCTGACCGCGGGCAGCGACGTTGGCGAGGAACAGACAATGGGCGGCCAGCCCGGAGAAGACCGTCTGCGCGCGCTCGAGGTCGCGGAACATCGGGTAGCTGAAGACCCGGTCGCAGTCGCCGGCCTGGTTACATGAGGTATTTCCGGGTTTGGGCGGCGGCGCTTCGAGATTCACGAGGCGATTCGGCTGGGGCACCGGCAGCGGTCGCCTCAGCATCTGATCGAAGACCGAGAAGATAGCGGTATTGGCCCCGATACCCAGCGCCAGCGACAGGATGGCGACGCTCGTGACAAAGGGCGTCTTGAAGAGGGTCCTGAGGGCAAATCGTACGGTCATGTTGCGATATAGACGGATTACAGAGAGGAAAAGTTGTCATTTCGTGGTACTCTCCCTCGACGCATTGTGGCGTCTTCATAGGAGACCGCATGGCAAAAAAGACAGCAAAGAAGAAAACGGCCCGCAAACCGAATGCGGCTTTCATGAGGCCGGTGACCCCGAGCGACACGCTCGCGCCGATCGTCGGAGCGAAGCCGATGCCGCGAACCGAGGTCACGAAGAAGCTCTGGGCTTACATCAAGAAGAACGGACTCCAGGACAAGAAGAACCGCCGTCAGATCAACGCCGACGACAAGTTGAAGGCCGTGTTCGGAGGGAAGGCCAACGTGAACATGTTTGCGATGACGAAGCTGGTGAGCAAGCACCTGAAATAGCTCACTGCGCCTCGACCGCGACAGTTCTCGCCGGGCGACGGTCTTGTGGCCGTCGCCTTTTCTTTTTGTGGACCTTGGCGTCGTAGCGACGGTCTTCAGACCGTCCCACATGCCGCTATCCGACGTGGAACGGCCTGAAGGCCGTTCCCAACATGAACGGAGATCTCCATGACGCGCCCGACGATCGCCCTGGCGCTTTGCCTGATGGGATTGACGATGACCGCTCGCGCCCAGGATCGCATGCCGCCGATTCCGGAAAGCAAGCAGACGGAAGCGCAGAAGAAAGCGGTGGCGGAGTTCACCGCCGCGCGCAAGACCGGGATCTCCGGTCCATTCGTGCCGCTGCTCCGCAGCCCCGAGGTGATGAACCGCGCGCGGGCGATGGGCGATTACCTGCGCTTCAACAGCGTGCTGCCGCCGCGGCTGAGCGAATTCGCGATTCTGATCACGGCGAGAACGTGGACCCAGAACTACGAATGGGATGCGCACAGTCAGCTCGCGCTTCAAGGCGGGTTGTCAGCCGACATCGTCAAGGCGGTGGCGGAGGGACGCCGGCCCGAGAAAATGGCGGCCGACGAAGACGTCTTGTACACGTTCTGCGACGAGCTCCATCGGAATCAAAGCATCAGCGACGCGACCTACGCGCGCGCCGTGACGACCTTCGGCGAGCAGGGCGTCATCGACATCCTCGGGATTTCCGGGTACTACACGCTGCTGGCGATGGTGCTCAATACGGCGCGCACCCCGGTTCCGGCTGGCCATACGCCGGCCCTTGCGCCGTTCCCTCGTTAAGCAAAAGGCGTTTACCACAAAGGACACCATGGACAGAAAGCGGAACCCTTTTGAGCCTTGGTGTCCTTCGTGTCCATTGTGGTGAACGTTCTATGATCTGCCGCTTCTCGAGCGTGAAGTAGAATCTCGCCTGCCTGCATGACGTGTCCTGAGGAGGCTCATTGAACTCGCGGCGTCTTTTGCCCGCGCTCCTGCTGCTGTTTGTCGGCAGCGGTTGCGCCGCACTCATTTACGAAATCGTCTGGTTTCAGCTGCTCGAACTCGTCATCGGATCGTCGGCGGTCTCGATGGGCGTCCTGCTCGGCACTTTCATGGGCGGCATGTGCCTCGGCAGCTTCCTGCTGCCGCGATTCGTGTCGCCGGAAGCGCACCCGCTGCGGGTATACGCCTGGCTGGAGATCGGCATCGGTGTCATGGGCCTGCTGATTTTGATCGGTATGCCGGTCATCGGCGGCGCGTATACGGCGTGGGCCGGTTCGGGCGTCGTGGGCATTCTGCTGCGTGGCGTCGCCGCCGGCGTGTGTCTCCTGCCGCCGACGCTGCTGATGGGCGCGACCCTGCCGGCGATTGCGCGCTGGGTCGAGCAGACGCCGGACGGTGTGGCCTGGTTGGGGTTTTTCTACGGCGGAAATACCGCCGGCGCCGTGATCGGCAGCCTGCTCGCCGGTTTTTATCTGTTGTCGTTCTACGACATCTCGGTCGCGACCTACGTCGCCGTCGTGTTGAACGTCGCCGTCGCCGGCACGGCGATGCTGATCGCCACGCGTGCGCCGCACACGGTGCCCTCGACCGAAGACGATCCGGTCGGCGTCCCCTCGCGCGGCAGCGCGGTCATCTACGTCGTGATTGCGCTGTCGGGCCTCACCGCGCTGGCGTGCGAAGTGATCTGGACGCGCATGCTGTCGCTGCTCCTTGGCGCGACCGTCTACACGTTCTCGCTGATTCTCGCGGTGTTTCTGATCGGCCTCGGCATCGGCAGCAGCGTCGGCTCGATCATCGGACGGAGCATCAAGCAGCCAAAGCTCGCGCTGGCGTGGTGCCAGATCGGCTTGTGCGCGGCGATGGCGTGGACGGCCTGGGTGCTCACGCAGTCGTTGCCCTACTGGCCGGTCAATCCGTCGATTGTGTCCAACGCGTGGCTGCAGTTCCAGCTCGATTTCGTCCGCTGTCTGTATGCGGTGCTGCCCGGCGCTCTGCTGTGGGGCGCCAGTTTTCCGCTGGCGCTGGCCTCCGTGGCGTCGAAGGAACACGACCCGGCCAAGCTGGTGGGCGGCGTCTACGCCGCCAATACGCTCGGCGCCATCGTCGGTTCGTTGACGGCGAGCCTGGTACTGATCGTGCTCTTCGGCACCCAGCGTTCGCAGCAGATTCTGATCTTGATCGCCGCTCTCGCCGGCCTGATTGTGCTGGCCGAAGCGAAGCTCCCGACCTGGACGTTTGCAATCGCCGGTGCGATTGCTGGATTGATGGCGCTCAGCGTGCACCCGATTCCGGGCATCTTCGTCGCGTTCGGCCGATATACCGCGACGCAGCTCGGACAGGCTGACGTGATCTACGTCGGCGAAGGTTGGAACGCCGAGGTCGCGGTCTCGGAGCGTTCAAACGGCGTTCGCAATTACCACAACGCCGGCAAGGTGCAAGCGTCGAGCGAACCGCAGGACATGCGGCTGCAGCGAATGCTCGGGCACCTCACCACGCTGGTTCCGAAAAAGGCCGACTCAGTTGTGGTGATTGGCTGCGGCGCCGGCGTCACCGCCGGCGCGGTTTCGGTCGACCCCGCGGTCAAGCACGAGACGATCGCGGAGATCGAGCCACTGGTGCCGCGCGTCGTCTCCACATATTTCTCGGAACACAACTTCGACGTCGTCCGCAATCCGAAGGTCAGCGTTCATATCGACGATGCCCGTCATTTTCTGTTTACGACCAAGGACAAGTTCGACGCCATCACGTCCGATCCGCTCGACCCGTGGGTGAAGGGCGCGGCCATGCTCTACACGCGCGAGTTCTTCGAGCTCGCCAAGACGCGGCTCAATCCCGGCGGCATCGTGACGCTGTTCGTGCAGTTGTATGAGAGCAATTCGGAAGCGGTGAAGAGCGAAATCGCGACGTTCTTCGAGGCGTTCCCGAAGGGCATGATCTTCGCCAATACCTACAACGGACAGGGCTACGATCTTGTCCTGCTCGGGCAGGTCGACGGCACGAAGATCAATCTGGACGAGATGGAGGAGCGGCTGCGGCGTCCCGAATATGCGCCGGTCGCGAAGTCACTCGAGCAAATCGGCATGCACTCGGCGGTTGATTTGTTCTCGACCTATGCCGGCTCCGCCGACGATCTGAAAGGCTGGATGCAGGACGCGCAAATCAACAGGGACCGGAATCTGCGTTTGCAGTATCTGGCCGGCCGCAGCCTCAACGTCTACAAGGCCGATGCGATCTTCGCGGAGATGTTGCCCTACGCGCAGGACCCGCAAGGAGTCTTCGAAGGCTCGGACGCCCTCAAGGAGTCGCTGCGTCAGAAGATGCACACGGCGTGGGGGCGTTAACCGGCGCTGCGGGTCAGGCCAGAGGCTAGGTGCTGATGATGTGCCAGTCGCTGAGGAGGCGCACCGTCGCGCAACTCGGGCTTCCGTCTCGACCGGTTCCTGGAATCCGCGCGATCAGCGTGCGGCCAGGTTTTGACAAAGCCTCGCGCACCAGCGTTCGGCCGATGCCTTTCAGGGGGACCTTGATTCTTCGCGACCAGCACGAGTGGGTCTGGCCGGCAAAGGTTCCGACACCGATATAAACAAACCGATCGCCGGCCGGCCCCTGCGCAAAAGGGCCGACGAAATTCGGCGGGCCTGTGGTCGCGCTCTTCAGATCGAGCGCTACGTTGAATTCGAGATCGCCGTTCCCGCCCAGCTGGACCTGCTCCGTCTCATACTTCGCGCCGCGACCTTTCTGGAGGCCGAAGGCCACGTCTGTAGGCGGATTCACCAACACCAGACGAACCGGCAATTGAGCCCGGGCGGACGCCACTCGCGGAGTATACCGGCTGCCCCGGCCCACAATCTCTAACCTCTGGCCCCGACATCGCAGTCCCGTTATCATCTGCGGATGACGAAAACGCTCACTCGCGCCGCTCTGGTCCTCGTCGTCCTTCTGGCGGCGGTGTCCGCCTTTGCCGCGATTGCCGAACCGATTCGCACCGAAAACGGATTGGTGTCGGGCAGCGCGGGCGCGTTCCCCGAAGTCCGGGTTTTCAAGGGGATTCCGTTTGCCGCGCCGCCGGTTGGCGACTTGCGCTGGCGTCCGCCGCAACCGGCGAAGAGCTGGCCGGGCGTGCGTGCCGCGGACAAGTTTTCGGCGAACTGCATGCAGCGGCAAGCCGGTGGCGGTGCGTTCCCGCCGTACGGCGGCGACCGTTCGGCCACCGAGATGAGCGAAGACTGCCTGTATCTCAACGTCTACACGACAGCGGCGTCGGCCAACGATCGCCGGCCGGTGATGGTGTGGATTCATGGCGGAGCGTACACGAGCGGCGCCGGCGCGATCTATCAGGGTGAAGATCTCGCGCGCAAAGGCGTCGTGGTCGTCACCATCAACTATCGTC
>Ga0163163_10006539_pt1 | contig 10204 bp, 7 predicted proteins | sample S65metaG_FD_119766 | JGI IMG/M metagenome (GOLD analysis project Ga0163163, IMG submission 119766) | Switchgrass rhizosphere microbial communities from Kellogg Biological Station, Michigan, USA - S6-5 metaG | ecosystem: Host-associated > Plants > Roots > Rhizosphere > Soil | place: USA: Michigan... | reverse complement strand
GACATCCCCGTTTTGTCTTTTCCTCGGCAGTCACGCAAAATGGGTTTATGTCATTGAGCCCCAATCCCTTACTTCTTTTGTTGAGAATTCCAAGCATTCTCGCCGCTTTGTCTCTCCTGACGATTTCCTGTGGTGCCGGTTCCGCAAGCCGAATAACCGGACCAACGCCGAAGTATGGTTACGAAGTAGTACACGTCTATCCGCACGATCGACAGGCTTTCACCCAGGGACTGGCTTTTCGTGATGGAAAGTTATTGGAGAGCACCGGACAGCAGGGAAGGTCGAGTTTGCGCAGCGTCGATCTCGACTCGGGACAAGTCCTGAGGAAAGTTGATGTTGGGTCTCAATATTTCGCCGAAGGAATGACGGTCTTAAACGGCAAAATTTACCAGCTAACCTGGCAACATCATTTGGGATTCATTTACGACTACCAGAACTTTCAACAGATTGGTCAATTCAACTACGAAGGTGAAGGCTGGGGACTAACCAATGATGGGCACTCATTGATTCTTAGCGACGGCACAAATCGTTTGCGGTTTCTCGACCCGAACAGCTTTAGGGTTACCAGAACGATCGCAGTGACTGCTGATGGAAAGCCAGTCAAGGAACTTAATGAACTGGAGTTTGTTCAAGGAGAGATCTTCGCCAACATCTGGCACGATCAGCGAATAGTAACCATTAACCCGCAGAGCGGTGTTGTCACCTCGTGGATCGATTGCACGGGGTTGTTGTCACCCGGCGAGGCGACTGATGAGGAAGCAGTTCTAAACGGAATTGCATTGGATGAAAGCAGTGGACGACTTTTTGTTACGGGTAAGCTGTGGCCGAAATTATTTGAGATAAGGATCAAGAAATGAATCCTCAGATCACAGATCTATGGTTATCTGAGATCTGAAATCTGAGATTCGTAAGATGAGCTGAGATTCGTAAGATGCGGTTTAGCACCTACTTTCGATTCATCTCGTACGCGATGATTGCCGTCGCGATGCTCGCACTCGTGCTTGCGGGAGGCCTGAGCTATGGACTCGCAATGGCCTTCTTAATCGTGATGGTCGTTAGTTGGAAACTCGAAGATAAGAAGTGGCAACTTCCTGAACGGATCGGATTAGGAATAGTCCTCCTTTCAATTCCTTTGTTCTACCTTGACTGGCAGTACCAGAAGTCAATCGGCGAACCCGTCGAGAGGCTGGGCGTAAATGCTCTCGCTCATCTCATCGTTTTCTTGTCGGCCGTGAAGCTGTTGCAAGTCAAGAAAGATCGCGACTGGGTTTTCTTATATCTGATCTCTTTCTTTGAAGTGTTGCTTGCAGCGGGTCTGAGCTTTAGTCCGATCTTTCTGGGAATGCTCGCTCTTTATTTATTGACTGGATTATCTGCCGTAACTGCATTCGAAATTCAAAAAGCTCGGCGTGCGGTTACCCGAACCGAGACCCGTTTGCTTGTTCCTCCAGATTCGCGTGTGTTCAGGAAGATGCGAAAGTCCCGAATCAGACGTAACACCGAAGCTGCGCGCCTACCGTTTGTGGCGATAGCTTTATTGTTGCTGATCTTTGTAATGGCGCTACCGCTTTTCTTAATTGCACCACGCGTCGGCTCAGCAGCACTGACGAGAAGCGGAGGCGCTGTTTCCCACTTCATCGGTTTTTCCGAGAACGTCACGCTTGGTGAAATTGGCAGTCTCAAACAAGACGATGGCCTCGTGATGCACGTCAGGATTGAAGATTCCCAGCCGCCAGGACCTCTTAGATGGCGCGGTATTGCCCTTGACGAGTTTACCGGTAGGGCGTGGAAAAAATCGCCTGAGGCAAGATCAATAGTACAGAAGGATAGCGACCGAGGTTTTTTTCAACTCGACAGTCCGCAAGCTTTGCACAGGTTAACGAAGCAGACAGTTTTTCTTGAACCACTCGAATCGCCAGTTTTGTTTGCTGCCCCGCGGCTGGTGGGAATTCAGGGAGACTTTCCTTCCGTTCGTGTAGACGCAGAAGGTTCAGTTCAATCGCGACGGCACGAGTTTGACAGGTTGATGTATAAAGCGATTTCCGACACTGTTGAGCCGACGGCACAAGTTCTGCGAAATGATCTACGGCCGTATCCGGCAGCCTACGATCGCTATTTGCAACTCCCGGAGAAACTCGATCCGCGCGTCGGCAGACTAGCCACTGCAATGATTGTGAATGCGCAAGCAGTCAATCGTTTCGACGCTGCCAAAGCGATTGAGTCGGCGCTGCAAAATGACTACGGATATTCTTTGCAAATGAAAGCCGGTGGTGTTGACCCGCTCACCGATTTTCTTTTCAACGTCAAAGCTGGTCATTGCGAGTACTTTTCAACTGCAATGGCGATCTTGTTAAGGACGCATGGAATCGCCGCTCGAGTAGTCAACGGGTTTCTGCCGGGCGAGTACAACGATGCTGCGAATGCTTTCACCGTCCGACAGAGTGACGCGCACTCCTGGGTTGAGGTCTATTTCCCGGAGAGTCGGGCGTGGGTAACGTTTGATCCAACGCCGCCGGCCGGGAAGACGGAGCCTGTGCGAACAGGTTTTGCGGCACAGGTAAAAAAATATGCAGAAGCGATGGAACTCGTGTGGTACCAGTACGTCGTCGGTTACGACAAGCAAGAGCAGCAGACGTTGGCGACCTCGCTGCACACCCGGGTTTTTGAATACAGCCGTTTGCTCACAAACCTTCTTGGCGTGATGCGGCGGATGTTGCCGACCAACGTTTTCTCGATCTTCGTCAGTGCGCTGGCTCTGATTCTGTTGGTGCTTACGATTGTGATTCTGCGTCGTGTACTGATGTTTGGTTGGCGCCGTGGTCTGAGACTGTCGCAAAGTGAAGAGCAGGGTAGATCGAGCGTGGTTTTTTACGAGCGATTATTGTCGCTGATGGCCGAACGCGGCTTTCAAAGAGACTCGCATCAAACGCCGCTTGAGTTTGCACACAAGGTTGGCTCGCGAGATGCCGCGATCGTCACGAGAGCCTACAATCGCGTAAGGTTCGGAAACGAACATCTCTCAACGATCGAATTGAATGAGATAAATAGAATCCTCAATAAGCTGGAGAGCGTGGAAGGATGAAAACGAAAGGATGAAGGGTTTTGCAACGTTGCCCTGCCGCACCTCCTCACTCGTCTGGAGTCCGATGTCCACAGCGTTGACGATTCTTGTTCTGGTGTCGATCTATGGTATCGCATCATCATCAGTGCGAGCCCAAACGAGTGACCGCAAGTTTATCGACGATGCGAGAAACTCATATTCGACTTTACGGCGACAGGGTTTGATTGAAATACACGCATCCGTCGATCCTAACTGGGAACTTTTTTTCGAAGGGTTAACCGAAAAGGGAAAGTCAGCCGCACGAGAGGCGCTACATCATCTGCACTTTTCGATTACCGCAGACACAACCGGGAAGATCAAAGTCACGCATCAGATAGAAGCACTAAAGCAGGACAAAGAGACGACAAAGTTTCTGGAAGATGTCGCGAAAAAGATTGAAATATCCGTGGGCGGTTTCCTGAGGAGTTGGATTCCATTTACGTTGACGAGTGTCATACCGGAGAAGCTTGATCATTTTGTATTACAGGATCTCAACTCGCAGTACCTTCTGACGTTCCGGGAAGATGCTGGAGAGGTAAACATCACAATCACCAAAGACCACGAGATCAGAGAAGTGAAAACGTCGGACGGGATCGTCAAACCGTTGTTGAAGAGAACTGACCTCGGCTTTGTTTTGACAGGGTACGAAGCAAACATCGACGACACGAACGGAGGTCGGCTCGAATTGCACGCGAACGTTGAATTATCTGATGTTGAAGGTATGCTGCTACCCGGAAAGGTATTTTTGAACGGGCTAACTGATAAGACTCCTGTGAAGGTGGAGTTTCATTTTGCGAATTACAAGTTGAGGAAGAGGACTTAGACACAGGTTGAAGTCACGCATTCATTATGAAGAAAGTCGGTTTTATCAGTTTGGGTTGTCCAAAAAACCTCGTCGATAGCGAGGTGATGATGGGACAACTCAAACATAGTGGTTATGAAATTACTCCGAACGCAGAAGAAGCAGACACGATCGTAGTTAACACGTGCGGTTTTATTGATTCGGCGAAGAAAGAGTCGATTGACACGATCCTTGAGGCAGCGCAGTTAAAGGCTACCGGCAAGGCCAAGCGATTGGTGGTTGCCGGTTGTTTGGTGGAACGCTATCGCGATGAACTAAGGGCGGCAATGCCCGAGGTAGATGCGTTCATAGGCACCAGCCAGATTAATGAAATCCTTGCGGTCTGTGATCCTAAAACAAACACACGTTCGTTGCCTGTGGTTCCACTTGGCAATCAGACGTCGACTTATCTATATGACGAGTCGACTCCACGCATACTTGCAACGCCTTCACATTACGCGTTTGTAAAAATTGCCGAAGGTTGTGACCGTCCGTGCGCCTTCTGTTTTATTCCACAGATGCGCGGCCATTTTCGCAGTCGACGATTCGGGTCGATCGTCGCGGAAGCTCATCAACTTGCCGAAGAGGGTGTCAAGGAATTGATACTCGTCGCACAGGACTCTTCGCGCTACGGTGAGGATCTCGGCAAACAGGATGCGTTGGGTGGTCTTATTCGTGAGTTGTCACATACCGAGGGGATTGAGTGGGTTCGCATCATGTACACGTACCCGACGCACATTAGTGACTCATTTCTTGATGCGATTGCTGAAGAGCCGAAGGCGGTGAAGTATCTCGATATGCCGTTGCAGCATGCGTCGCAGAATGTTTTGAAGTTGATGAAGCGCGGCGGAAACAGGAAGAGTCTTGAGCGATTGATTGAGCGAGTACGAAAACGAGTTCCGAATATTGCTGTGCGAACGACGTTCATCACGGGCTTCCCCGGTGAGACTGAAGAAGACTTCCAGGAACTCATGAGCTTCATCAAGAACGTCGAGTTTGATCGAGTTGGTGTGTTCACGTATTCGGACGAAGAGGGAACTCCCGCGTTTGATCTGCCAAACAAAGTATTGCATCGAACCGCCGCTCGCCGGCGTACGAACTTGATGAAAGCGCAGAGCAGAATCTCGAAGCGAAACCACAAGCGGCGTGTGGGTGAAGTTGTGCGCGTGCTGTTTGAAGGTGAATCGAAGGAGAGTGAGCTACTGTGGCAGGGGCGGATGGAAACGCAGGCGCCGGATATCGATGGCTGCGTGCTCATCAACGATGTTCCAGAAGGCATGATGCCGGCGGAGGGTGATTTTGTGAATGTGGAGATCACCGAAGGGCATGAGTACGATTTGGTTGGACGGATTATCGCTGGATGAAGCTTTCTCTGCGCCTCACTAGAAACTAAGGTCAAACTGGAACATTCAGATTTGAACAAGTAGGGAAGGGTGGTTTACCCCCGCTGGCCCACCCGATCTGATCCGCCGAGTTTGCAGTTGGGCAGGCCAGCGGGGGTAAACCACCCTTCCCTACTTGTTCAATTTCAGTTTCAATTTGTTAGAAAGCTTCATGCTGAGTTGATTCAATGTCTCTAAAAGAATCCAGCGACGAACTTAATCCTTCAGAGATCGTTCCCGAGGTCGTCGGTCACGCGCCTCTCTCTCGCAGCCCGACAGACTACCTGGCTCTTGCTATAGCGACAGTTGGTGTTGGCTATCTTCCGCTCGCCCCTGGCACGTGGGGCTCCCTGGTTGGCGTCGGCATTTACTTGCTCCTACGCTATGCGGCAATCAATCTTGGTCAAACTACTTTTCTATTTCTCGAGTTAACATCGATCGTAATCATTACGCTCGCCGGAATTTGGGCCGCCTCGCAAACAGAGCGAATAACTGGTCGTAAGGATCCGGGAAAAGTTGTTGTCGACGAAGTCGCGGGACAATTGATCTCCTTGTTACCCATAACGCTGGTTCCGTTCTGGTTGTCATGGAAACCCTGGGTCATTGTTTCGTTTATTCTTTTTCGCTTTTTCGACATTGTTAAGCCTTACCCTGCGCGACAGATGGAACGTTTGCACGGCGGACTTGGAATTATGTGTGACGATCTCGTCGCAGGGGTTTATGCGGCCGTCGTTGTACTAGTAGCAATCGGAGTGTTGTCAGCGATCTAGGGAGGAACAAATGGAGAGTCAAACACCGAAGCAGAACAAAGATCTTACCCAACGTGAAGCGGAAGCGACTGAGAAAGAAACCTTGCAGGATCTGGAAGATTCGTTTGGTAGTTCGGACGTAGACGAAACAGAAAATAATGCGGTTCCGAGCCCTGATGGATCTTTCGATGACGACAACGACGTCGAGCAAGCCGATCCGATGTGATTTCAGCTTTCCTCCCTGGTCCCCCCACGGCCAATCCACCCTCTCCTCCAAAAGAAATACAACATGCCTACCGCTATCACGATCATGATTCCCCATACCGTGAAATAGCCATACTTCGAATGCAGCTCGGGCATATATTCGAAGTTCATTCCGTAAACGCCGGCGATGAAAGTCAAGGGAAGCATGATTGCTGAAAAGATCGTCAGCACTTTCATGATCTCGTTCAGTCGATTCGAAACGACTGACAGGTAAGCTTCCAACGAGCCACTAATCAAATCGCGATAACTCTCCGCCAGGTCAGTCACTCTCACTAGGTGGTCGAAGATGTCGCGGAAGAACGGCAGCACCAGCCCGTTGATCAATTGAAACTGTCCGTGGCTCATCCGGTACAAGACCTCGAGTTGTTTTGAGGAAATCCGTTTGACGCGCAGCAGACTTCGTTTCAAACCAAGAATCTCTTCGAGTATTTCATTGTTTGGACGTCGTAAGGAAAAGATGTTGTCTTCCAGGGTGTTGATTCGGTCGTCGAAGTCGTCCATCACGGGTAAGTACTCATCGACGACATTATCGATGATGTGATGAAGAATAAATGCGGCGCCGCGCTGGCACGCTACAGGACTTACCAGTATCGATTGCGTTGTCTTGTCGATGCTTGTAAACGGCTCGTGGTGATAAGTGACGACATAATTTTTGCCGAGGAAGCCATCGAGTTCGACGGTATTGAAACGATCCGAACTTGAATCAGTACGGATGGCATGAACAATGAAGTACAAGTAATCGGGAAACTCTTCTACTTTTGGATGGTGACGATTCTGACGGCAGTCTTCAACGGTGAGTGGATGAAACTTGAATACATCCAATAACACATGATCGTCAGCCTCGGTAGGTGCTTCGAAGTCAACCCAGAAGATCACGCTTTCGTCGCGCAATAGCTCTGGTATTAATTCCACATTGTGGTGCTGCTCAACGCTATCGCTGCCGTTTCGATAAACAAAAATGTTCATCCGGAGATCCTCTTCTCTGTCTTTTCTCTGCGCTATCTCTGTGTCCTCGGCGCCTCTGGGTAAGAGAATTGATTACTTGTACTCAACGCACAGACTTGGAGACACAGAGATAGCACGGAGAAAACTAAACGCCTCACTACTGAATCGTCACATGCTCTGTTACCATACCGGACTTTTACTAGCAAGACGTACAACAAAAGAGGACAAAACCATCCGCAGATTACGCAGATTCCAGAAGGACGCTTTGGTTCTTGATTGTGAATCGGCGTAATCGGCGTAATCTGTGGATGATTCCAAAGTGGAGAGACATGAAGATACTAGTAGCAGATGATGTAAGTGAAAGCGGTTTAAAGCCACTGCGTGAAGCAGAATTCACAGTGGAAAAGAGAACTGGCCTTCCAAAGGACGAACTAATTAAAGCGCTGCAAGGTTGCGAAGGCTTGATCGTTCGTAGCGAAACGAAAGTTACTTCGGACATTCTTGAAGGCGCCGGCGGTTTGCGTGTCATCGGTCGCGCCGGTGTCGGCGTCGACAACATCGACGTACCCGCAGCGACCATGCGCGGTGTTGTTGTAATGAACGCCCCGGATGGCAACACCATAACAACCGCAGAGCACACAATCGCGCTGTTGATTTCACTCGCGCGGTCAATTCCGCAAGCAAACAGTAGCTTGAAATCAGGGCGTTGGGAGCGCAAGAAATTCATCGGCGTCGAACTTCAGGGTAAGACTTTAGGAGTCGTCGGTCTCGGGCGAATCGGGCGAGTTGTTGCATCACGCGCGCGTGCGATGGGAATGACGATCGTCGCTTACGATCCGTTCATAGCGCAGGAACAAGCGCGTGACCTGGAAATCGAGTTGACGCCTCTGGATGAAGTTTTTGCGCGCGCCGATTTCTTAACAGTTCATACTCCTTTGACGGCCGAGACCCGCGGCATCATCGACAGGGAGGTGCTTTCGAAGATGAAACCGGGAGCGCGCATCATCAATTGTGCACGTGGCGGATTAGTCGATGAGGAAGCTCTCTACGATGCGATCAAAAACGGCACCATCGCAGGTGCAGCGCTCGATGTTTTTAGCCAGGAGCCACCGCCTGCTGATCACCCTTTGCTTCAACTCGATCAAGTAATCGCGACTCCGCACCTGGGTGCATCGACAACCGAAGCGCAGGAGGGTGTCGCGTTCACGGTGGCGGAACAGATGCGCGATTACCTGACAACGGGCGCATTGCGCGGCGCAGTCAACGTTCCGATGGTTGGTTTGAAAGAACTCAATCTCATGCAGCCCTACATTGAGCTGGCTGAGAAGTTGGGCCGCTTCCAGGCACAACTAGTCGACAAGCCTGTGAGTGAAGTTAGGATCGAATTTGCCGGCGAGATTGTTGACATCGACGCAGCTCCGGTGACGCGTGCGTTCTTGAGTGGATTGCTGAGAGATGTTAGTGCGCGCGTGAATGTGGTGAATGCGTTTCTGATTGCAGATGAGCGCGGCATAAAAGTGACCACGACTTATGTTCGTAAAACTGGCGACGCAACACCCGCCATACACACGGAGATTCACGCAGGCGAATCACGACAGAGTCTTGCCGGCGCTCTATTTGGCTACGGCAATCAAAAGCGCGACGGTCGTATAACTGAGATCGACGGGTTTCATCTGGAGGCCATACCGCACGGACACATGTTGGTCATGAAGAACCGTGACGTTCCCGGCGTGATTGGAAAGGTTGGTACGATCCTGGGCCAGGGTGGTGTGAATATCAGTCGCTTCCATCTCGGACGACGAGAGCGTGGCGGGGAAGCGATAGCTGTGATTGAGGTCGATGGCGAACTAAATAAAGAAACGCTTCAAGCACTGCGCTCACTCCAGCAAGTAATCTCCGCACATCCAATCGAACTAAGCTAAGTATTTCTAGTCCTAATGAGAATCAGCAGGCGTCATGCTGGGACCGCAGGCGTCCCCGCCTGCTGATTTAGATTTAGTATCATGAGTGGTCACCATGCAGGCGGGGACGCCTGCGGTCCCAGCACTGCGAACTTTAGCTTGCCTCGCGCCGTACTAACCTGCAAAATCCCGCAAATCCTGATCAGGAGTTGTTATGGCCACCAGCGTGTCGTCCAATATTGAGACTCCGCAGTCTATCCTGCCCTACGCTAGCGACTCACCACATCAATCTGAAAGACCGACAAAAGTTCGCGTCGACTCAATAGACCTGTTGCGAGGCATTGTGATGGTCGTGATGATGCTCGACCACACTCGCGACTATATTCACAACGCCGCCTTCCAGTTTGATCCTCTTGATCCAACAAGAACGAACGTGGCGCTGTTCTTTACTCGTTGGATTACACATTTCTGTGCGCCGACATTTGTGTTTCTGGCTGGGACAGGCATCTATCTCCAGTTCGTACGTGGCAAAAGCAAGACACAGCTCTCAAAGTTTCTGGTAACGCGAGGCCTCTGGCTGGTTTTTTTGGAGTTCTCACTAGTTCGCCTGGGTGCCACCTTCAATGTTGAACCTAAGTTTTTGATGATGATGCAAGTGATCTGGGTGATCGGGCTTTCGATGGTGCTGATGTCGGCACTGATTCACTTGCCATTGAAAGTCCTGGCTGCATTCGGTCTGTTAATGATCGCGTTGCACAATCTGCTGGACAGGTATTCTCTTCAGAGGCCATTTGGTAACCCGAACTTTGGCATTGGCAGCAAACTCTGGCTCATACTTCACCAACAAGGTCTCTTTTTTATTGACGGCGCACCAAGTCCGGTCGTCCTGGTTCTGTATCCATTGATTCCGTGGGTTGGTGTGATGGCAGTCGGTTATGCGTTTGGAGCGCTTTACAAAAAGGATCCTGCAGAACGAAAGAGGCTGCTGGCAATCATTGGACTGAGCGCCGTTGGACTCTTCT
>Ga0163163_10006536_pt1 | contig 10205 bp, 10 predicted proteins | sample S65metaG_FD_119766 | JGI IMG/M metagenome (GOLD analysis project Ga0163163, IMG submission 119766) | Switchgrass rhizosphere microbial communities from Kellogg Biological Station, Michigan, USA - S6-5 metaG | ecosystem: Host-associated > Plants > Roots > Rhizosphere > Soil | place: USA... | reverse complement strand
GTAGCGCTCGAAGACCACATCGTCGGGTGTCCCGCCGGTCGCCACCAACTCGGCCAGGGTCAGGTTCTCCACGACGCTCACCTTCCCACCGCGGTCACCGTGACGCACGGCTGCGCCAACCGTCGGCGGTGAGCACCAGATCCAGCAAATCTCCGTCGGGCAGCCGCACCGGCGCCCGGGCCCCCCGGTGGGCGAGCGCCGGTTCCGGTCGCAGCAGACCGAGCTCGGCGCCCCACCGGTGCGACCGCCACGCCGGTGGCCCGTCGAGCTGGAGCGCGCCGTCGCCGAGGTCGACCACACCGTGCACCTCGCCGCGCTGTGTGTAGCCGTCCGCGCACGCCCGGGGCTGCTCAGTGGCGTACCACTCCAGGTCGAAGGCCATCGGCTCGACGTGACCGAACGCGGCGCCGAGCGCGTCATCGGGATCGTCGAGGGCGACCGCGTAGGCCTCGTTGGCCACCGTCCACTGCTCGAACGGCGCTTCGCAGACGTGGTCGGCCCACAGGCTCTGCGCCCGCACGGCCAGGCCGGCCGGAGCGAGCGGCGCATCCCACTCGGCCACGTGCAGCAGCGGCTGACCCGCCCGCACCAGCGCGCTCCAGTACCACGCCGTGCGCTCCCGCCGGAGCTGGCGCAACCAGACCAGACCTCCGGTGTCGCCGTCCGGGGTCCAGAACGTGAACACCCACTCCTCCACGGCTGCCGAGTCGTGACCGCGCTCGTCGCTCGCCGGCCACCTCGGCACTCCGGCGCCCGGCCGCTCGTCCACCCACGGAGGTTACGTGGGGTCCGTTCGGGCAGACTGGCCGGGTGGTCCGGTACCTGAGCCTCGACTGGCTCGAGGCCCTCAGCAGGGAGATCGAGGCGACCGACGCGCTCCGCGAGGTCGCGCCCGGTTGCGAGATCGGCGTCACGCAAGTGGTGCACGACGGCCCCGAGGGCGACGTCGTCTACCACCTCCAGGTCACGGACGGGTCGTCCCGGTTCGGAGCCGGCGCCGCCGATCCCGAGCACGTGCGGCTCACGCAGGACTGGGACACTGCGGTGGCGGTCGCCACCGGCGCGCTGAACGCCCAGGAGGCCCTGCTGGGCGGCCGGATCCTCTTGACCGGCGATCAGCAGCGTCTGCTCGACAGCCAACCCGTGTTCAAGGCGCTCGACGCCGTCTTCGCCACGGTCCGCGAACGGACGGAGTACCGCTGACCGTGCCCGAGCTGCCCGAGGTCCAGGCCCACGCGGAGCGCCTCGACGCGGCCTACGCCGGGACGAGGCTCGCGCGCTTCCAACCCATCACGTTCACGGCGCTCAAGACGGCCACCCCGGCGCCCGACCTCGCGTACGGCCTGCCCCTCGAGCGGGTCGGGCGACGAGCCAAGTACCTGCTGCTCGTCTTCGAGCCCGTGACGTTCGTCGTGCACCTGATGCAGGGGGGTCGGCTGCGGGAGGACGAGAAGCAGTCCGCCAAGCCCCGCGGTGGCCAGGCCCGCTTCCGGTTCGAGGACGGGCGGGCGCTGCTGCTCACGGAGCAAGGTACGGAGCGTCGCGCCGGCGTCTGGTGCGTCCCGTCCGCCAGCGCGCTCGACGACCCGCCGCTCGACCAGCTCGGTCCCGAGGCCGACCAGGTGACGCCCGAAGAGATGGCTGCGCTCTTCTCGATCAAGGCGACGCGGCTCCACTCCTTCCTGCGGGATCAGCGTTGCATCGCCGGTCTCGGTCGACGCCTCGCCAACGAGGTCTGTCACCGCGCCAAGCTGTCGCCGTTCGCCTCTACGAAGAAGCTGGGCCTGCCGGCGGCGACGGATGTCGTCGCCGCGATCCACGATGCCGTGGAAGAGGGTCTGGCTTACGACCGCAGGCAGCCCGACATGAGCGCATCCGACGACCGGCCGAGCCGCGTCCATCACCGGGTCGGCGAGCCCTGCCCCGAGTGCGGTGACACGATCCGAGCGGTCGAGTACTCGAGCTACACCGTGAACTACTGCCCGACGTGCCAGACCGGGGGCAAGCTGCTCGCCGACAACACGACGAGCCGGTTCCTGAAGTAGCGCGGCCGGTCGCCCGTCGGCGGCGGACGGCACCGCCTACGCTCCGCCCGATGCCGATCCACCTGCGGAGCGAGCCCGGTGACTACGCCCCGGCCGTGCTCTGCCCGGGCGATCCGCGTCGGGCGCGCGCCATCGCGGAGGGCCTGTTCGATCCCGGGGCCCGCTGCGTGAACGAGGAGCGCGGCCTGCTCGGGTTCACGGGCACCTTCGCCGGTCACCCGCTCTCGGTGCAGGCGACCGGGATGGGGGGACCGAGCGCGGCCATCGTCTTCGAGGAGCTGATGCAGCTCGGCGCGACGCGGTTGGTGCGCGTGGGCACGTGCGGCGCGCTCCAGCCGGCCATGCGCCTCGCGGAGACGGTGCTCGCGCTGTCGGCGACCCCGCACGACACGACGGCGCTCGTGTACACCGGTGGCGAGGCGCACGCGCCGACGGCCACCTGGACGCTCGTCGCGTCAGCGGTCGCGATCGCCGCAGCGAGCGGTCAGCCGCTGCACGTCGGTCCTGTCGTGACGAGCAGCGTCTTCTACGACCCCGATCCGGCCCGTGTGGCCCGTTGGGCCGAGCGAGGCCACGTCGGGGTGGAGATGGAGACCGCCGTGCTGTACACGCTCGCGGCGCTCCGAGGCGTGCAGGCGCTCGCGCTCTTCACCGTCAGCGACCTCGTCGCGGGCGAGGATCGCACCCGCATCAGCGACGAGGAGCTCCAGCAGGGCGTCGACCGGATGCTGTCGCTGGCCTGCCGCGTGGCGACGGCGGCCTGACCGATCAGACGAGGCCGAGCTCGCGGACCGCGTCGCGCTCCTCGATCAGCTCCCCGACGGACGCGTCGATCCGGCCTCGGGAGAAGTCGTCGATGTCGAGTCCCTGCACCACGCTGTAGTTGCCACCGGAACAGGTGCACGGGAACGACGAGATCAGGCCCTCCGCGATGCCGTAGCTGCCGTCCGACACGATCGCCATCGACACCCAGTCCCCCTCAGGGGTGCCGAGCGCCCAGGAGCGCATGTGGTCGACCGCCGCGTTGGCCGCCGACGCGGCGGAGGACGCGCCGCGCGCTTCGATGATCGCAGCACCGCGCTTGGCGACCGTCGGGATGAAGGTCTTCTCCATCCAGTCGTGGTTACCGACGAGCTCGTAGGCGTTCTTGCCGGCCACCTCGGCGTGGAAGAGGTCGGGGTACTGCGTGGTCGAGTGGTTGCCCCAGATCGTCATGCGCTTCACGTCCGTCACCGGGACGTCGACCCGCTGGGCGAGCTGACTCACGGCGCGATTGTGGTCGAGGCGGGTCATGGCGGTGAAGCGGCGGGGGTCGAGATCGGGCGCGTTGCTCTGGGCGATCAGCGCGTTCGTGTTGGCCGGGTTGCCGACGACGAGCACCTTCACGTCGCGCTTGGCGCTGGCGTTCAGCGCCTTCCCCTGAGGCCGGAAGATGCCTCCGTTGGCCGACAGCAGATCGCTGCGCTCCATCCCCGCCTTGCGCGGCATGGCCCCGACGAGCAAGGCGTAGTCCGCATCGCCGAACGCGGTCTCGGCGTCAGCGGTGGCGACGATCCCGGTCAGCAGCGGGAAGGCGCAGTCATCGAGCTCCATCCTCACGCCGTTGAGGGCGGGTAGGGCCGGTTCGATCTCGAGCAGCTGCAGGATCACCGGTTGGTCCGGACCGAGCATGGCTCCGGACGCGATGCGGAAGAGCAGGCTGTAGCCGATCTGGCCGGCGGCGCCGGTGACGGCCACGCGAACGGGTTGGGGCATGCCTGGAGCGTAGGCGGGCGGTTCGGACGCCGTCACAACGAGGACAGGAGCCGCTCGTCACGGCCGCCGCGGCGTGTACGGGGTCGAGACCGCAGCTCAGCTGCTGCCGACAGGCAAGCCCAGGTTGGCGTAGATGTCCCAGGTCGCGGTCGAGCGGTTCAACGTGTAGAAGTGCAGCCCTGGCGCGCCGGCGTCGAGGAGCCGGGCGCACAGGTCGGTCGCCTGGGCGACCCCGATGCGTCGCACCTCGTCCGGATCGTCGACGCGGTCGAGCTGCTCGGCCAGCGTCGGCGGGAACGCCGCACCGGAGAGCTGGGCCATGCGCTCGACGTTGTTCTTGTTCGTGACCGGCATGATGCCGGGGATGACCGGCTTCGTGATGCCGAGGTCGGCCAGCTCGTTCACGAGCCGCACGTAGTGCTCGGCCTCGAAGAAGAACTGGGTGATGGCGAAGTCGGCGCGCTCGAGCTTCGCCGCGAGCTGCCGCCGATCCTCCTCCCGCGAGCGTGAGCGGGGATGGAGCTCGGGATGGGCGGCCACGCCGATGCTGAACGCCCCGACGGCCCGGACGTCGTCGACCAGCTCGCTGGCGTACCGGTAGTCGCTGGGCGTCGACAGCTCCGGCGCACCGACGGGCGGATCGCCCCCGAGGGCGAGGATGTTCTCGATGCCGTCGTCCCGGTAGCCCTCGAGGATCGTGGCGATCTCCCCCCGGACGTGCCCGGCGCACGTGAGATGGGCCATCGGGGTGATCGCGGTCTCGCGACGCACCCAGGCCACCACCTCGTGCGTGCGCTGGCGCGTGCTGCCCCCGGCGCCGTAGGTCACCGACACGAAGCTCGGGGACAGACGCTCGAGCTCCGCGATCGTGCGGCCGAGGGTGAGCTGTGCGGCGTCCGTCTTCGGGGGGAAGAACTCGAACGAGAACGTTCGACCCCGGTGGAGGAGGTCGGAGATGCGCGCCATGTGGGCGCGAAGGTTACCGGCCGCTCGAGGCCGGGTTCTGGCCGTTACGGGCCGCCCGATCCAGGAGGCGCCCGCAGACGGCGGGCCGCGGTCCGGCCGGCTCGGTCTCCACGAAGGGAGGCACGAACGCGACCGGGCCCGCCGCGGGCACGAGGAACGCGTTGACGAGCGGCCGGGCGACGCCGTCCGCGGTGAGCCGGACCTCGGTGGTGACCGGGTCCGCGATCAACGAGAGCCGGAGCGCCTGCCCCGGCGCGACCGACACCACGGGCCCCGGGACGGGAACCGTCGTGTCGCTCCGATAGACGAACCGGAGCCGGCCCGCGGACGGCACCTCGGCGTCGATCCGCCAGCCGGTGCCGTTCGCCACGGTCGCCGGCGAGCCCGGAGCGGGCCCCGAGGCCTGGAGCGACCGGGTGCCTGCGGGCCGGCGCTCGAGCGCGGTCCAGCTCGAGCCGTCGTACCAGTAGAGGCCGTCGCATTCGCCGCTGATCAGCAGATCCCCGGTCCGGGCCGCGTCGGGCGCGGCGGCGCCGATCGTCACCCGGTAGGGCGAGCCTCCGAACAACCGGCTGTCGATGCGGTGCTGGAGATCGATGAAGTCGAGTCGCGTCTCGGGACTCACGACGAGGAAGAGGTGTTCCGTCAGCAGCGCCTGCGACGTGTTCACCAGAAGACCCCAGACCCCGAGGATCGCCAGACCGATCACGGCGAGGCGTCGCGCCGAGCGTCCTCGGCGCCCGAGCCAGGCGGCGAGCGCCCAGGCCCCCGGCGCCGCGGCGAGGACCAGTGTGGGCACGAGGTCCGCGAGGTACCGCGCCGCGATGAACCCGATCGTCCAGGTGACGACCACACCGACGACCGTCCCCGCGAGTGCGAACCACCACGGGCGGGTGCCCGAACGGTGCCGCAGGAGCCACACGAGGCCGACGATGGCGACCAGGCACAGCAGCGGTGCGGTGGCGGTGATCGACGATGACCGGTCGACGGTGTCGTAGCGGACGGAGCCGATCACGTCGGCGCGCGGGCCGAAGCCGAACCACGGGAAGAGCCTCTGCACGCCGACGGCGTCGGGCCGGAGGTACTGCAGCGCCGCGGTGGGCAGGTAGCGCGGTGAGAAGAGCGACCCGTGCGTGAAGTCGAGCGCGGCCTGGCGATCGGTGCCGAACGAGCTGAGCACCTGCTTGCTGAACGGGATGGACCAGAAGGTGCCGAACCGCCCCAGGTTGACCAGGGCGTAGAGGACGAGCGGGGCGGCCGTCGCCAGGGCGAGCCCTCCGAGCTGGCGGCGGTCGCGTCCGTCGGCATCGCTCCGTCGCGCCCGCACCAAGCGATCCACCAGCACCAGGCCGAGGGCCACCACAGGACCGAGCCCCACCGAACCGCGGGTGCTCAGGGCCAGCGTGGCCGCCAGGCCGACGAGGGCCAAGCCGCCGGCGGACGGCGTGCGCCACCAGGCCAGCAAGCGGTCGAACGCAACGAGGGCCAGCGCCGTGCCCCACAGCTCGACCTCGTGGTACACGACCGGACGGGCGGCGAGGAAGAGGAGCGGGGTGCTCAGTCCGACGACGGCGACCAGCCCGGCCACCACCACGGCGTCCATGCGCTCCGACCGAGCCGGGGCGACGAGGCGGCGGGCCTGCCAGCCGATGCCGGCCACGGCCCGCAGCGCGACGGCCAGCGCCACGAGCCGGGAGGCCACCACCAGCCGGCCGTCGAGCGCGTGCGTGAAGAGCACGAACGGGATCCGGGGCAGCGCGGGGACGATGCCGTAGTACAGGTACGTGCGACCCCGGACAGTGAACCCCTCGATGCCGGCCGTCGCCGCCGGCACGTCGAGCCGGCCGTGCAGGAGGGCGCGGGCCTGCGCCTCGAAGAAGTCGCTCGTGAACGGGCCCCGGTCGAACAGCGTCCAGGGCCGGCCGGAGGTGGCCACGAGCAGGAACACGGCCGCGCTGAGGACGATCGTCCATCGGACGACCCGGCGCGCCCGGGGTGGCAGCGGCTCGAAGAGGTGGGCGCGTGCGCCCACGGCGGGGCGGACGGGCTCAGTGACGGAAGTGGCGTTCACCGGTGAACACCATGGCGATGCCGTGCTCGTCGGCGGCGGCGACCACCTCCTCGTCGCGCACGCTGCCACCCGGCTGGATGACGCCGCGGATCCCGGCCTCGGCCACGGTGTCGAGGCCGTCCCGGAACGGGAAGAACGCGTCGCTGGCACAGACGCCGCCCGCCGCGCGGCCGCCGGCCTTGGTCACGGCGATCCGAGCCGAGTCCACCCGGTTCTGCTGACCGGCGCCGATGCCGACCGCTTGCCCCTCACGGGCGAGCACGATGGCGTTCGAGCTCACGGCCGCGACGACGACCCACGCGAACGCGAGGTCGTCCCAGAGCGCGTCGTCGGGTTGGGCGGTCGTGACGACGCGCCACGACGAGCGGTCGAGTGACACGCGATCGGTCTCCTGCACCAGCAGGCCGCCGTCGATCGTCCGCACCTCGAGGGTCGAGCCGGTCGGCGGCGGCGCGGCCAGCAGCCGCAGGTTCTTCTTCGCGCTCAGCACGTCCAGCGCGTCGTCGTCGAAGCTCGGCGCCACGACGACCTCGGTGAAGACGGGCGCGAGCGCCTCGGCAAGCGCCCGCGGCACCGGCCGGTTGACCGCCACGATGCCACCGAAGGCCGAGACCGGATCGGCCGCGTTGGCCGCCATGTAGGCGTCCGTGATGTCGGGCCTGACGGCCACGCCGCACGGGTTGGCGTGCTTCACGACGACGACCGCCGGCTCGTCGAAGCGATGGACGAGCCGCCATGAGGCCTCGGTGTCGTAGAGGTTCAGGTACGACAGCTCCTTGCCGCCGAGCTGCTCGGCCTCGTCCCACCATCCGGTTCGACCGACCTCGCGGTACCGGGCGCCACGCTGGTGGGGGTTCTCGCCGTAGCGCAGCTCCTGCGCACGCTCGAGTCGCAAGGTGAACGAGACCGGCAGCGGGGACCCGGTATCCACGGACGGTGCGGCGCCGGTGGTGGTCGCGGGGTCTGCGGACGGCAAGTCGAGCCAGTCGACGATGGCCCGGTCGTACTCGGCCGTGGCCGCGAACGCCTCGCGGGCGAGGCGGCGGCGGGTCTCCGCGCTCAGCGCCCCGTGCTCTCGCAATTCGGCGAGGACGGGCTCGTACTGGGCGGGATCGACGACCACGCCGACGTGGGCGTGGTTCTTGGCCGCGGCGCGGATCATCGCCGGGCCGCCGACGTCGATGAGCTCGATGCCGGGCGCCGAGGAGAACGGGTACAGGTTCACGACCGCGAGTGCGATCGGCTCGATGCCCAGCTCGTCCAGCTCGGCACGATGGGCCGCCTCGTCGAGGTCGGCGAGGAGTCCCGCGTGGACGGCGGGGTGCAGGGTGACGACACGGTGGCCGAGGATGGGCGGGAAGCCGGTGAGCTCGGCGACGTCCGTGACCGGGATCCCGGCCTCGCCGACGGCTGCGGCCGTCCCGCCGCTCGACAGGAGCCGCCAGCCCAGTTCGTGGAGACCGGCCGCGAGGGGGACGAGGCCGGACTTGTCGTAGACGGACAGGAGGGCGACGCTCACCCTGTCACCTCCCGGATGATGCTGGGGTACAGCCGTCGCTCGACGGCCTTGATGCGCTCGTGGAGAGCGTTCTCGTCGTCACCGGGCAGCACCCGGACCGCTTCCTGGGCGAGGATCGGGCCATGATCGACCCGTTCGGTGGCGACGTGGACGGTGCACCCGGTGACCTTCACGCCGAAGGCGAGCGCGTCGCGCACCGCATGGGCGCCCGGGAAGGCGGGCAGGAGGGACGGGTGGGTGTTCAGGACCTGGCCCGGGTAGGCCTCGAACATCGCGGGACCCAGCACGGTCATGAACCCGGCCATGGCCACGGTCGTCGTGCCGGCCGCGGACAGCGCCTCGACCACCTGCGAGGTGTACTCGGCGCGGTCGAAGTCGGGTCCGAAGGTGGTCCGCGGCACGCAGCATGTCGTGATGCCCACGGCCGTGGCGACCTCGATGGCCCGACACGACCGGTCGCTCAGGACGAGCGCCGGGGTGAGCCCGGCGTCGAGCATCGCCTCCAGCAGCGTCCCGGCACCCGACGCCAGCACGGTGAGGCCCACGGGTCGAGAGTAGACGGCACGCTGGCCCGGGGCGGGTTCCTCATCCCCGCCGGGGCCGTGGGGTACGGTGCCCGACGTCGTCGAACCAGGGGCCCGGACGAACCCACACAACACGAGGTGACGGGATGAAGAAGCAGATCTCGGTGGCCGATCTGGTCATGCTGATCGGCGGCGTGGTCACGTTCCTCTTCTCGTTCCTCAGCTTCTACAAGTTCGGCGGCGACGGACGCAACGCCTGGAGCACAGGGTTCTTCCCGGTCGCGACCCTGCTCGCGCTCATGGGCCTGGCCATGGCCGTCGTCGCCGTCCTCGACCTGTTCGGCGTCAAGCTGCCGAGCCAGGTCCTGACCTTCAACTGGAAGCAGATCAACGTGGTCTGGGGTCTGACCACGTTCGGCTTCCTCCTAGCCTTCCTCATCACCGACAAGTCGGGAGCCAAGAGCGGGCTGGGGCTCATCATGATGTTCGTCGGCTCGATCGCCATGCTCGTCGGCTCGATGCTCGCCCTGCTCGGCAAGGGCAGCAACCTCGTGTCGTTGCCCGGCTCGAACAAGCCGAGCGGGAGCACCCCACCGCCGCCGCCTCCCCCCGCGACGCCGCCGTCGACCCCGCCGCCTCCGCCTCCGCCCCCGCCGCCCCCACCGACCTGACCCCCCGGGGCAAGAGCCGACCCCGCGGCCGGCCGACCTTTCTCGCCGCCTGCTCGCCCGCAGAATCTGCGCAGATTCTGCGGGCGAGGCGCGCGAAGCAGAAGGCGACGCTGAGCTGGGGCCGCGCCGGCGGTCAGCGCTGGGACGTCAGAGCTTCGCGACGATGCCGGCCATGAGCTCGCCGGCCTCGGTCGGATTCAGCCCGACCTGCACGCCCGCCGCGGCCAGCGCATCCATCTTCCCCTGCGCGGTTCCCTTGCCACCCGACACGATGGCACCCGCGTGGCCCATCTTCTTGCCGGCCGGGGCGGTGACGCCCGCGATGTACGCGCTCATGGGCTTGCTCACCGAGCTCTGGATGAACTCGGCTGCCTCCTCCTCGGCGGAGCCACCGATCTCGCCGATCAAGATGATCGCGTGGGTCTCGGCGTCCTGTTCGAACTCGGCGAGGCAGTCGACGAACGAGGTGCCCGGCACCGGGTCGCCCCCGATGCCGACGCACGTGGACACGCCGATGCCCTTCTGCTTCAGCTGGTAGAGGGCCTGGTAGGTGAGCGTGCCCGAGCGCGACACGATGCCGACGTTCGGCCCGTCAGCGCTCGGCAGCAGCGCGCTCTCGCCCGCCGTGATGCCGATGTTGCACTTGCCGGGGCT
>Ga0163163_10006535_pt1 | contig 10208 bp, 6 predicted proteins | sample S65metaG_FD_119766 | JGI IMG/M metagenome (GOLD analysis project Ga0163163, IMG submission 119766) | Switchgrass rhizosphere microbial communities from Kellogg Biological Station, Michigan, USA - S6-5 metaG | ecosystem: Host-associated > Plants > Roots > Rhizosphere > Soil | place: USA: Michigan... | reverse complement strand
ACGTGCGGCGGCCTCGAAAATTCTTCGGCCCAGCATCCACCAGTTGCCACCGCTCAAGTGTCCGGTCATCAACAAGACCATCGAACCCAACGACAGGCCGAGCACAAAGAAGTAAGCGACGAGATAGCCGCGCAGGAATTCCTCAAAGTTCATGAATGCCGCGACTGCGAGTCCGGCGCCGCCAACTAACGCTGCGAACAACGCCATGGTGCGGACTTCTTTCAACATGGAAACCGGTGGCGCGAGATTCTTGGTAGCGATATTGGTAGTGATAGAGCTCATCTCGGCTCGCCTCCCCTGGCTTCGCCCCCAGCGCCATGCGTTCCCGTAGTCTCACCAGGGCGCGGTGCATGCTGTGGGTTCGTATCCGGCGGCGTATTGTTTATTTCTGTCCCGGCCGGGACATCCGCTCGTATGGCGTTCTGGCTCAGTTGCAGGGCGCGGATGTAAGCAGCGATCGCCCAGCGATCGTTCACTGAGACCTGGGCCTTGTATTCCGACATGGCTCCGAATCCGTTGCTGATGACATCAAAGAAATGTCCGATCGGCGCTTGGCGCAGTCGATCAATGTGATACGACGGCGGCTGTTTGAAGCCGCGCTGAACGATCATCCCGTTGCCATCGCCAAGCTTGGAGTGACAGGGCGAGCAATAGATGTTGTAGCGCTCCTCGCCGCGATCCAGCAGTTCCCGGGTCACCGGTATTGGCATTTCATTGCCGGGCAAGCCGTTTACTTTCCCTGTGTAGTAGTAGGAATCCTGCTGAAGATCGCCACGCGCGACGGTTCCCTCGACGATTGGCCGTGCTGAACGACGATCGGCATAGAAGTCGCTTTCGCGTAGGGGAAGATACTTCGGCTGGTTGTGCATATCCTGACGGCAACCGGCCAGCGTGACCAACGCGAGACTCAGCGCGGTGAGCCCTAACCATCTCGGTGCTGCATTGTTTCGGAGGTTCGCTTTCATGGCGCTAATGCGTCACCTCCGTGACATCCACTGCTTGTGTACCCATCAGGAAAGTTCCTGTCGAGATGCGATCGAACTTCGGGTCGGCAGCCTCGATGCAAAGAAAGAATCGATCGCGACTTGCAAGTGCGAAGCGGGGGTTGTTGAAGACCGGGTGATAGGGCATTGGCAGGCCGTTCAAGGCCAACATGCCCACCACGGCAGAAATACCGCCGAAGAGAATTGTCATCTCGAAAGTCACGATGATGAATGCCGGCCAGGAGTTGAAGGGGCGGCCTCCGACATTGATCGGGTAGCTCACTGCGGAAACCCAGTACTGAAGCAGGTATCCGGACAAGCCACCAAGTATCGCTCCAACCAGCACGATCAGGGGCACCCGTGTCTTGTGGAAGCCCAGCGCGTCCGCGAGTTCTTCGATCGGATATGGAGTGTAGGCATCCATCTTTCGATATCCGGCCGAGTAGGCGCGCTCGGTTGCTTTAAGGAGAGTGGTCGGATTGTCGAACTCCGCCATCAGGCCATAGACAGGATCCATGGGAGCATCAGTCATGTGCGGCCACCTCCTCTTCCACCTTCGACTCAGGCAGCAGCATACGCATTTCGAAGATTGAGATCATTGGCATGACACGGATGAACAACAGGAAGGCAAAGAAGAAGAAGGTAACGGTTCCCGCGTAAGTAGCGAGATCCCAGCGGGTGGGAACATAAACTCCCCAAGACGAAGGCAGAAAGTCGCGGTGCAAACTGGTCACCACGATAACGAAACGCTCGAACCACATTCCGACCAGGATGTCGACGGAGAGCAGGAACAATAAGATCGTGTTGTAACGAACGCGGCGGATCCAGAGTAATTGCGGGATCACGATGTTGGTCGCGATCAGCAGCCAGTAAGACCAGCCATAGGTATCGCCGAAGGCGCGGTTCATGAACATGAACTTTTCATACGGGTTGCCGCTGTAGAAGGCGAAGAACGCCTCCATCGAGTAGCCATAGGCGACGATCAATCCGGTCGCGAGCATCACCTTGGCTGCATTGTCTAGGTGACGTTCGGTGATCATGTCGCGCAGTCCGTAGAACCGGCGAATCGGAATCGCAAGCACCAGCACCATTGCGAAGCCGGAGTAGATGGCACCGGCAACGAAGTAGGGCGGGAAGATCGTGGTGTGCCAGCCAGGAATGAGAGACACCGCGAAGTCGAAGCTCACGACAGTGTGTACGGAGAGAACGAGGGGGGTCGCCAAACCGGCGAGGAGCAGGTACGCCGACTCGTAACGCTTCCAGTGGCGGGCCGACCCGCGCCATCCCATCGAGAGAAGTCCGTACGCCCTCTTGGCCCATAGACTCTTGGCTTCGTCGCGCATGGTTCCGAAGTCGGGTATCAGGCCGACAAACCAGAACAGCAGCGAAATAGTTCCATACGTCGAGACCGCGAAGACGTCCCAGATTAACGGGCTCCGGAACTGCGGCCAAACGTTCATGGAGTTCGGATAAGGGAACAACCAGTAAACGGCAAGCCAGGGACGACCGGTATGGATGAGCGGGAACATGCCGGCGCAAGCGACGGCAAAGAGCGTCATGGCTTCGGCGAAACGGTTGATTGAGTTACGCCAGCTCTGCTTGAACAGCAACAGAATTGCCGAGATCAGCGTGCCCGCGTGGCCAATACCGATCCACCAAACGAAGTTGATGATGGCGAAGCCCCAGCCGACCGGAATGTTGATGCCCCAAATTCCGGTTCCGCGGAAGAACAGGTAGGTCATCGCCAGACCGAGCACGTTAAGTCCGCCGAACGCGATCAATAATCCGATCGCCCAGCCCAGCGTGACCGGACGCCGCAACACGATCGCAACTATCTTGTCGGTGACCGAACCGAAAGTGTGCCCGGGTGCGAGTACTGGCGCCTGGCCCGGCAGCAACCGTTCTTCGGCAATCGTTGCTTCTTCTGGACTCTGCTTCATGCCTTACGCCTCATTGCCGGATTCGAGTTCCGGGTTAGGGTTACTGACTGCAGCCAGGTAGGTCGTGCGCGGACGAGTGTTCAACTCTTCCAGCAATCCGTAATTGCGCTCGCTCGACTTCAGTTTGGAAACCCGGCTGTTCGGATCATTCATGTCGCCGAAGACAATGGCATCGGCAGGACAAGCCTGCTGGCACGCGGTCAAGACCTCTCCGTCGCGCGGGCGCGGCCCGCGTCCCTGCTCTTCTGCTGCGATGCGGCCGCGCGTAATGCGCTGCACGCAGTAGGTGCACTTTTCCATGACGCCGCGGCTTCGGACCGTGACATCCGGGTTGCGCACGAACTTCAACTGCGCGGTGTCCCAATCCTGGTAAAGAAGAAAGTTGAAGCGTCGCACCTTGTACGGGCAGTTGTTGGAGCAGTAGCGGGTCCCCACGCAGCGGTTGTAGATCATGTCGTTCAGACCTTCCGTGCTGTGGACCGTGGCTCCGACCGGGCAAACGACTTCGCATGGCGCGTTTTCACACTGCATGCATGGAACCGGCTGGAAGTGCGTCTTCGGATTCTCGGCTGTGCCTTCGTGGTAGTTGTCGATGCGCAGCCAATGCATGTGCCGACCGCGCTTCACTTCGAGTTTGCCAACAACCGGAATGTTGTTCTCGGCGACACAAGCGGTGACGCACGTCTTGCAACCGATGCAGGAATTCAAGTCGATTGCCATTCCCCACTTGGCATCCTTGTATTCGTATGCCTTGTAGAGAGTGAGGTCCGCCGGAGGCGCTTCGACCATCTCGTGCGCAAACGCCGGGTTCTTCATGAAGTCTTCCAGCGTGGCACTGCGGACGAGCGCACGGCCTTCCATATTCTGATGGCCTTGCGTGTAGCCAAGACCATAGCTCGCGCCCGTCTTGGTCAGCTTTGCACCGCCACCATGCCACATGGATTTCGAATCGCGAATCTCGGTTGCGCTGAAGCCTAGCCCCGAACCGACGCGACCGGCGCGCTTGCGTCCATAACCGAGGAACACAGTAACCGAGTTATCGGGATGACCGGGCTGGATCCAAATTGCGCCCTTCGCCTTGCGTCCCTGGTACTCGATTTCGACAACATCTTCGCCGCTCACTTTGAGCGCCTTTGCAGTGTTGACGCTGACCAACACCGGGTTATCCCAGGTGATCTGAATCATCGGCTTCGGCAGTTCCTGGAGCCACCCATTGTTCGCGAAGCGTCCGTCGAAGATGGTGGCATCGCGCCGGAACATTACTTCGAGACCGCCAGCGGTCTCGGCCGATTGTGGGATTGCACCGCCCTTGGCAGACACGCTCCTCGCGGCCGAAGCAGAGCCGGCAATGAAACCGTCATGCAATGACTTGCGCCACCAGCCGTCAAAGTCGCCGGCGTGCTGACTCTTCCAATAGGTTTGAAGCAGGTCGTAAGCGACGGCTTCGGTGTTTCCGCCGAACCCGACGACGAATTCATTCTCCGTCTTGCCGCCATACAAAGGCGCAATCAGGGGCTGGATAAGGCTGACGGTGCCATCGGCGGCGCGAGTGTCGCCCCACTGCTCAAGGTAATGCGTGCTGTTGATATGCCAGTGCGCGAGGTTCGCGGTCTCGTCATGGTAGAGCCCATGATGCACACGAAGTGGAACCTTCATGTACGCCTTCTCGAACTCGAGGTCCGGCGGCGCATCGTACAACGGGTTCACACCGCTCATGGCGAGCAGTTCAACTTTGCCGCTGTTAATTTCGCCAACTAACTCGCGAAGCTGATCCAGTTTGACGACCGGGTTCGCTTCAATCGGCTCGGTATACGAAACCGTCTGGCCGACATTGCCAAGCGCCTGGTTGATCGCGAATACCAGGCTGTGAACTGCCGGAGACTGGTTATCGCCCGCGACAACGATGGAAGCTCCGCGGTGCGCCTGCAAATCCTTCGCAACTGCCACCAGGAACTTCTGCTCGTAGCCACTAAGCTGTCCGCTGGCTCCGCCGGCGCCGAGTTGACCAGCGAGCGCGCGCGCAAAGTTTTCAATCTCACTCGCGCGGAGCGGGAGGCGATGGTCGGCCTTGCCGCCAGTATTTGTGGGAGTGCTCTCGACCGCATAGAAACGGAGCATCTCCTCTTTCAGCTCCGGACTACGCCGGGCTGAGAACTGCTTTGCATTTCTGTGGAATCCAGGGAAGCCACTTGAAAGGAAGTCGCCGTCGAGGGAAAGAACGATGCGCGCCTTTTCGAAGTTGAGCTGTGTATCTACCGGCTGACCGAACGTTGAACTGGCAGCAGCGTAGGCGTTGTCGCGATTCACCGACTCCCACTGATACCACTTCATCTGCGGATAAGTCTTTTGGAGTTCGCGGATCTGCGCCACAAGGCTCGGTGAATTCACTGAACCCGTCAGCAGCCGGAACCCCGCTCCGCCATTTGCTTTCAACTTCGCCAGTACGGGACGGATCGCGGTCGCAAATTCTCCCCAACTGCTCGTGTCGCCGAGATGCGTGGGGTATTGCGAACGATCGGGATCGTACATCGTCAGCGGACTTGCCTGTGAGAACAGGTCGGTGCCGCCGAGGGTTGCTGGATGCTGCGGATTACCCTCCACTTTCGTGGGCCGGCCTTCGTGACTTTCCACGAGGAGCGGCACAGCTCCGGTCGGAAACGGCATCGCGGTGGCAAAGAAGATCGGTTTGCCTAACGTGATCTGCTCAGGCTGACGAACGTAAGGAACGATCGGTTCCAGCGGCTGCTTGGTGCAGGCGCTCATGCCCGCCAGTGCCAGCGAAGCGCCCATGATCTTCATGAAATCGCGGCGGGATGCCCCGTCACCGACCCATTCCGAAGCCTGGCGCGGGAACTCGCGGTGCAACATCTCCTCAAACTCAGGAGTCTGTGACAACTCGTCCAAGGTGCGCCAGTACTTGGGGCCGGTCGACTTGCTTAGCTCCGATTGAACTTCCGAGAGCTCCAGCTTCGACCGCTTACTGGGGCATACGTCTTCTTTCTTTTTCTGCTCGTTGTCCATCGCTCTGTTTGTTCCGTTTTCGCTCATCGGTGACAAGTGTTGCAGCTGGTGATGTCTCTTACGCTACGAACGTGGTAAACGTCCTTCAGGTAAGTGCCAAGCGCGATCTGGTCGGTGAACTTCTTTCCGCCTTCCAGAACTACCGGATTTCCCGAACTTGGCTGCTGATAGTCCATGTTGAAGACCTGGTCTTCCGTCGGTTTACCCTCGACCTTGTGCGGCCGTAAATATTTCTCCGGGGCACGATGACAGTTCAGGCACCACTCCATCTGGAGCGATTCCTGCGCAAACATCAACGGCATCTTGTTCACAGGGCCGTGGCATGAGTTGCAACCAACGCCCTTGTTGATGTGAATGCTGTGGTCGAAGTAAACGAAATCCGGAAGATCGTTCAGCCGTGTCCAAACCAGCGACTTCCCCGTCCGATAGCTTTCCCGCACCGGCTCCAGCATTGGAGCGTTGGTCCAAATTTGAGAATGGCAATTCATGCAAGTCTTGGTGGGAGGAATGCCGGCGAATCCGGAGGTCTCTACGCTGGTGTGACAGTAACGGCAATCGATGCCTAACCCGGCAACATGGTGCTGGTGGCTGAATGGAACAGGCTGTGCTTTAGCGACACCGGCGTATGTCGTGTATGGAGAGCGGGTCATCTCCAGCGCCGTATAAAGCACTCCAGCCACAAGCAGGAGAGTTGCGAGGATGCTCGCGCGTGCGAGCGTGTTCGTGCTGCGATGAAAGATTTGCGCCATCAGGAATCTTTCCTACGGTTCCAGGCGGTGCGTTGCACTTCTCGCTCCGCATCGAGACACCCCGCGCAACACACACCGCTGTCTAGTCGACAAGAAGTTGCGAACACGTGGTGACATTTCATTTTTTGCTTCAGTGAGCGTACTGACGTACTAGTGAACTGTGACTCTCGTCACAGGAACTCGTGATTATAACAGGAGCTTGAATTCCGCCAACTGCATCTCGCAATTTGATTTCATCACCGCTCAAATTTCTGCCCCGGCATTGGTTTGAACTAAACGCAAGCTGCGGATTATCTGCCCCTCAGATGCGCGGAGACTCCGATGCGTGCACTGCAGACTTCCAGTTTTTGTTGGGAACAGCAAGCGGAGCGCGACAGAGTCGCATCTTACCCCGCATCGACGACAGGAGAAACAACTTGCCTGTTCGTTGGATTATCGAACGTACGTTCGGTTCGAATTTATTTTCAAGTTCGCGTTAAATCTTGAGAGGTCGATCCAGAATTGTGAGGAAGCACCCATGAATGCGTCGGACGTTCTTGTCGAAACTCTTATTGCTTGGGGCGTGGATACAATTTTCGGAATTCCCGGCGACGGTATTAACGGCATTATGGAAGCGCTCCGGCAGCGAAAGGACCAGATTCGCTTCATACAGGTTCGTCATGAAGAAGCTGCCGCATTCGGCGCCTGTGGTTATGCGAAGTTCACCGGTCGCCTCGGAGTCTGCCTGGCGACAAGTGGGCCCGGAGGCATCCACCTTCTTAATGGGCTATACGACGCCAAGATGGACGGAGCCCCGGTGCTGGCGATTACGGGACTGCAATTCCACGATCTCATTGGGACCTACACGCAGCAGGATGTGGCACTGGATAAGCTATTCATGGACGTCTGCGTTTACAACGAACGCGTGATGGGGCCGACGCACGTTGAAAATGTAACCGAATTGGCATGCCGAATGGCGCTTTCGTATCACGGCGTTTCTCATATCACCATTCCTGTCGATATTCAGGAGAAGGAAGTCAATAAGAGAGAGCGCAGCCAGCGGAATCTTCCCAATCACACCAGTGACGTCTTTTCCCGCAGCGCTCGATTGCCCAACCAGGCCGATCTACAGAAGGCAGCCGACCTTTTGAACCAAAAGAAGAAGACCGTGATTCTCGCTGGACGAGGTGCCTTGCGGGCAACGGACGAATTGGAACAGGCTGCCGAGGTACTTGGCGCGCCGATCGTCAAAGCCCTGCTCGGCAAGGCCTGCGTACCGGACGACTCGCCATACACCACGGGCGGGATCGGTCTACTCGGAACACTGCCTTCTGAGGAAGCGATGCAGGAATGCGATTCCATCCTGATCGTCGGCAGTACGTTTCCGTACATCGAGTTCATGCCGAAGCCAGGGCAAGCGAGTGGCGTTCAGATCGACCTCGATCCCAAGCGGATTGGATTGCGCTATCCGATTGAAGTCGCCCTGATCGGCGACTCCGTCAATACCCTGCGGGAACTGACTCCCCTTTTGAAACGACGCGACGACCGGAGTTTCCTGGAGAAAGCTCAGAAAGGTATGCGGGAATGGAACCACCTGATGGAGGAACGAGCCTCGCGGCCCGATATACCGATGAAACCGCAGGTGGTCGCGCATGAGGTTGGAAAGCGAATCAGCAACGATGCGATCGTCGCCTGCGACTCAGGAACTATCACGACATGGTGGGCCAGGCACATTCCGGCTCGGCGCGGACAGATGCACTCTTGCTCGGGAACTCTAGCCAGCATGGCCTCCGGCCTGCCTTATGCGAATGCAGCCCAAGTCGCATACCCGGAGCGGCAGGTCATATGCTTTATTGGGGATGGCGGGTTTTCCATGTTGATGGCGGAATTCCTGACCGCCGTGAAATACAGATTGCCGATCAAGGTATGCATCATCAAGAACAACGTCCTCGGGCAAATCAAGTGGGAGCAGATGGTGTTCCTGGGAAATCCGGAATACGAAGTTGAACTCCAACCGATGGACTATGCTGCGTTCGCGAAGGCCTGCGGGGCTGAAGGATTCGCACTGAAAGATCCGAAGTTGGCCGGCGACACGGTCGACCAGTGGCTCGCGGCTCCGGGGCCGGCGATTCTCGAAGCCACAGTGGATAGCCTTGAGCCGCCGCTGCCGGCAAAGATCAAACCCGAACAGGCCATTCATTTCGCGGAGTCGCTTGCACGCGGACAGGAAAATGCTTTGAAGATCGCGAAGACCGTCTTCAAGGATAAGGTTCGAGAGATGGTGTAAACACAAAGGCCACGCCGAAGCGTGGCCTTGATCGTGTCGCCAGCTATTATTTTGGACTAGGCTTCTGTTCGCTGACGTGATCAAACAGACCTTGCAGATCAGTCGGAATATCTGAAGCGCCTTCGACCGCGAGAGCCGCCGGAATGAGCACCAGGTCACAACGCGAACTCGTCTTCGAGCAACTCACGATTCCCCTCCGATAGAGCCGAGTATCAGCGTCAGAAGCGAGGCCCGGGTATTTCAGCCCCTTCAGCTTGTCGGTGAAATCCTTCAAGCCTTCGCTTCCTTTGGAGAAGGCGACGCTTTCAACGGCGGGTCCACGCTGCACGATATGAAATTCTGCAAAGCCGTCTTGCGTTCCTTTGCCGAGCGCGACACTGCGTTCTTCGCCAAGCTTTCCCTTTCTCGAACTGACCAGGGCATCGACCTTCTTCTCACCGACGATGGCCGCCAGGCGTCCCCTGGTCTCGGGTACCGGAGAAGTGGTTGACAACGCTTCCGCGTACATGTCCGCCGCGCGATCTTTCATGCCTCGCTTTTCGTAGATCTGCGCAAGGTGATCGCCGACCTCGCCTCCCTGGGATACCTCCCACGAGGCACGCACATACTTCTCGGCTTCTTCGACTTTCCCCTGCTGGAAATAAACCCAGCCAAGGGTGTCCCAGTAAGACGCTAATGAATTCGTGAGATTGGCGCCATCTTCGAGCAACTGGTCCATCGGCAAGTTGTTCAGGCTGGCTACGGTCATCGCGATCGCCGACTCGACGTACTTCTGCGCGCGGTCGAGCGAGACTTTCTGCTCAGCGAGTGCATAAGCGACGTTGTTCCACATGATTGGAGTCGGTGAAGCCTTGACAACTTTGTCGAAGGTTTCAAGCGCCTTCTCCGTCTTGCCGGTCTTCAGATAGGCATCACCGAGTTGTTGCTGGACGAAGACGTTGTCACTCTCAATCGAAAGTGCCTGCTCCAACTCCGGAATTGCTTCGTCGTATTTGTGCCGGCGCGAAAGCATCAGGCCGAGGTTCCGGTGAGCGTATTGATCGAGCGGGTTGACTTCGATCTGCTTGCGGAACTGCTGCGCTGATTCGTCATAACGATGCATGCGCTCGTAGAGCAATCCGAGATCGTTGTAGACGACTTCGTCGTACGGGTTCATCTCGACTTGCTTTTTGAAAGCGCTCTCCGCCTTCTCGAACTGCGACTGCTCCATGTACGCCTGTCCCAGGTACGTCCAGGCGTTTTTGTGTTT
>Ga0163163_10006532_pt1 | contig 10210 bp, 6 predicted proteins | sample S65metaG_FD_119766 | JGI IMG/M metagenome (GOLD analysis project Ga0163163, IMG submission 119766) | Switchgrass rhizosphere microbial communities from Kellogg Biological Station, Michigan, USA - S6-5 metaG | ecosystem: Host-associated > Plants > Roots > Rhizosphere > Soil | place: USA: Michigan... | reverse complement strand
TCCCGGAGATCATGTATTCGCAGCCGTCGTTCTTGCAGAGTTCCACCATGGCCACGCTGATGAGCTCGGCGAAGACGCTCGCCTCGGGCTGGTCGCTGTACCAGAGCGTGTCCAACCTGACCCACTCGTGGGGCGGCTCGTCGCAGATCGCGCAGGCCGGCCAGGCGACCACGCTGATGAGCTCGGGCCAGCGGGTGCTGACGTCGATCACGCAGACGCAGACGCAGCTCAACTCGGCCGCCACCCAGATGCAGGCGGCCAAGACGAAGCTCACCGCCCTCGTCACCGCCGCCAAGGCCGAGGGCTTCATCGTGCTGCCGACCGGCCAGGTGATCCCGAGCCCCGCCCAGCTCTCCACCACGTGGGGCGCGGCGTACTTCAAGGCCCGCGCGACTGTCTACAATGCACAGATCTCGGCCGTCGTCGCCACCACGACCGCGTCCGACCTGCAGAACGGCCTCGCCCTGGCCAAGACCGGCGTCGACATCCTGTCCGCCATCATGAACCGCAACGGCACCGCGCCGAACCCGGCGCTGACCGCCGCCGACCCGAACACTCTCACCGGCTCCGCTATCGGCGCCGCCACTCTGCCGGCAGACCAGATCGGGGTCGGCAGCGGGCTGGCCGGCGTCGGCGTCGGCGACCTGCGCGGCATCGCCGGCGACGGCGGGCTCGGTGGCCTCGGCGGGATCCCGCTGTCCGGCGGTTCGCTCGGGCCGGCCGGCGGTGCAGGCCTCGGCCTCAACGGCGCCAGCGGGGCGCTCGGCAACATGGGTGGCGCGCTCGTGGCGGGTCAAGGGCTCGGCGCCGGGTCGCGGCTCGGCGGCGGGCCCGGTGTGGTGGGCTCGTCCGGGTCGGGCACGGCCGGCGCGGGTGCCGGCGCGGCCGGTGAACCCGTCGGTGGGCGCGCGGGAGCCGCCGGCAACACCTCGATGGTCGGCATGGGCGGCGCGGGCGCTCGCGGCGGTGCGATGTCGGACGAGGAGCGCGAGGCCCGCGGGTGGTTGCTCGCCGAGGACGAGGACGCCTGGACCCCCGCCAACGTCGCCGACACCTCCAACGGCGTCATCTCCTGACCGCCTCCCCGCGCGCGGCGCGCCCCAAGATCCGCGCAACTGTCCGACAGTTGGGGGGTGCGCCCGCTCCCGACCCCACAACTGTTGGACAGTTGCGCAGATCTTGGCCGGGTCCACTATGGACGCTGTGGACGCCGGGGGCGGGCGGGTCAGAGAGGGCCGGCGCGCCAGCCGCGTTGACGGCCGCGGCGGATCACGGGTACGCCCACCAGCAGCACGACCACCGTGGTGGCACCGAGCGCGGCGACCCAGATGGCCACAATCGCGTCCGTACGGTCCGGTGCCGGCCCCAGCACCGGCGCGGAGACCCGCTGCGGCGCGGGCGCTGAGGCGCCGCCCGCCGACAACAGCGCGCCGACCGCGCGCGACGGGTCGATGACGCCGTACCCGACCTCGCGGTCCCACAGCTGCGCCGGATGGTCGGCCGTCGCGGTCAGGCGCTGCGCCACCTGGGCCGGCGACAGGCGCGGGTCGTACGAACGGATCAGCGCGGCGACCCCGGAGACGTACGCGGCGGCGAAGCTGGTGCCGCCGTCGGGGGCGAACACGAAGCCGCCGCCGTTGGGGGCGGGTCCGGCGATCCGGATCCCCGGCGCGGCTATGTCCACATAGGACCCAGCATCCGAGGTGGAGACGTGGCCGTCGTGCTCGTCCACGCCGGCCACCGCGATGACCCCGTCGTACCCGGCCGGGTAGACGGGTTGGCCCGCTTGCGAGGCGTCGCCCTCGTTGCCGGCGGCCGCGACCACGACCACGCCGCGGCCGAGGGCGTACGCGATCGCCGAGGCCAACGCGGGTGTGGGCGTGGTCGTCAGCGACAGGTTGATCACACCGGCGTGCCCGGAGTCGACCGCCCACCGCACCGCCGTCGCGATCCGGCCGGGCAGGTCCTCGTCGAACGAGCGCTTCTCGTCACGCAGCACGCGGACCGGGACGATGGTCGCGTCGGGCGCCACCCCGTGGAACACGAACCCGGCGCTCACCACGTCGCGCGCGGCGATGATGCCGCCGATCAGGGTGCCGTGCCCGCTCTCGTCGCACTGGCCCGATCCCCCGCCGCCGGGCACGAGGTCCAGGCCGGGCAACACCTTTCCGCTCAGGCTGGCGTGGTCGGCGCTGACCCCGGAGTCGACGACCGCGACGGTCACCCCGGCCCCGCGGCTCAACGGCCAGGCCAGGTCGGGCCGCAGCCGGGCCAGCGGCCACGGCGCTTCGGTGAGGGGCTCGGTGACCACCGGGCCGCACGCGGCCAACCGCGCGGCCCCAACCGCCGCGGACGAAGCGGGCACGCCAACGGGCGCGAGCGCCATCAGCGCCGCGCCCGCAGCGTGTGCGAACGATCGAAGGCTCAGTGGTTCTGAACCCACACCTTGGTGCGCAGGCGATCCTCCAGGGCACCCTGGCGGGTCGCGATCCCGTCCACGCTCTGCCCGATGTCAAAGAGGATCTTCTTCAGGTCGAGGTACGCGGTGTTGAAGCGGCCCTGGATCCCGTCGAACGCGTCCCGGCCATCGCTGGACCAGTTCATCGACTTGACCTTGTGCATCAGGTCGTCGAGGCGCTGCTCCATTCGGTTGGCCGCCGCCATGAATCCCTTGGCGGAGTCGTGTACGCCCTCGAACGACTGCATGTTGACTGAGACATCGCCCATGGTCGTCTCCTTATCGTCCCAGGTCGTACGACGTACCGTCGCCGCTCGTCATCTTGACCGCGGACACGTTGTCCTGCTCGGTGGCGTTGTAGCCGTCGAGGGTGACCTGCATCAGGTGCGCGATCTCCTGCAGCGCGCGACGCATCGCCGCCGCGTCCTGGTCCCATTGCTGCATCGTCTCGTCGAATGACTTGCCGGACAGCGTGCTGCGCCAGTTGTCGCTGCGCAGGCTCATCGCGGCGGACTTCAACTTGCTGAGCTCGGCGGCGGTGTCCTCGTCCATGCGCAGGACCTCGGCGCGGGTTGCTGTCAGTTCCGCCGGAGTTATCTGGGTACCGTTTGCCATGCCTCACCATCCGGTTCACGCGCGACCACAGATCAACTGAGATACGTCAATCTAAGGTACCGTAGCGCCGCCGTGCGGGGAACGCCCGGATCAGCCCGGTTCGGTGAACAATGCGGTCTGCACGATCGACACGCCGTCGCGCCGCCGCACCAGAACGCCCCGCCCCGGTGGCTGCTGGCTGGGCCGCACGTTGCCGATCAGCGCGCCCTCATCGCGGTTGCCCGACATGATGAGGCCGGGCGCGTCCAGCTCACGAAGGCGTTGCAGCAGCGGGTCGTAGAGCGCGCGGGAGGCCCCGCCGCTGCGCCGGGCGACGATGACGTGCAGCCCGATGTCGCGGGCCTGAGGCAGCAGATCCACCAGGAACTGCAACGGGTTGCTCGACGACCCGGCCACCATGTCGTAGTCGTCGATGAGGAAGAACACCTCCGGCCCGTCCCACCAACTGCGATCGCGCAGCTGCTCGGTGGTGATGTCGGGCCCGGGCAGCCGCTTCGCCAACGCCGTCGTCATGCCGCGGGCCATCGTCTCGGCCATCTGCAGCGAGGGGACGTACTCGAGCAGATGCGGGCCGCTGACCGTGCCCAGCAGCGTGCGCCGGTAGTCGACGATGACGAGCTTGGCGTCCGACGGCGGGTTGCGCTCCACAATGGTCTTCGCGATCAGGCGCAGCAGGTTCGTCTTGCCGCACTCGGCGTCGCCGAAGATGACCAGGTGGTTGTCGAGCTCCGGCACCAGGTACACCGGGGCCAGGTGGGTCTCGTTGAGCCCGATCGGAATGGCCGGTGCGGGCTGGTCGGCCTGCTGCCACAGCTCCACCACCGGCAGCCGCCGCGGCAGCAGCCGTACCCGCGGCGCCGGCTCGTGCGGCCAGGCCGCCCGGACCTTCTCCACCAGGTCGGCGGTTCCGGTGGGCAGGTCGTCGTCGCCCACCTTGCCGTCGATGCGCGGCAGCGCCGTCAGTACCTGCAGCTTGTCCTTGGACAGTCCGCGGCCGGGGGCACCGGCCGGCACATTCGCCGCGGCCCGGCGGTCGATCTCGGAGTCGGCCGGGTCGCCGAGGCGCAGCTCGAGCCGGGTGCCGTACAGCTCCCGCACGTTGAAGCGGACCTCGCCCCAGCGCACCGCGGTGATGACGACGTGTACGCCGAAGCCGAGGCAGCGCCCGACCAGGGCGGTGATCGTGGCGTCGAGGTCCTCGAACTCCTCCCGCAGCAGCCCGTACCCGTCCACGACCAGGAACACGTCGCCGAACGGATCCTCGGCGTGCTCTCCCCGGGCCCGGCGGTCGCGGTACGCGTCGATGGACTCGATGCCGAGCTCGGCGAAGCGGGCCTCCCGGTCCTCGACCAGGGCGACCACCTCGGCGACGGTGCGCCGGACCGACTCCACGTCGCGCCGCACCGCGACGCCGCTCACGTGCGGCAGGCCGGACAGCGCCCGCAGCGCGCCACCGCCGAAGTCGAGGCACATGAACTGGACCTCGCGCGGGCTGTGGGTCAGCGCCAGCGAGCAGATCAGCGTCCTCAGCAGGGTGCTCTTGCCGGCCCGCGGACCGCCGACGATGACGATGTTGCCCCCGGCGCCGTCCAGCTGGACCCGCAGCGGATCACGGCGTTGCTCGTACGGGCGATCCTCGATGCCGACCGGTGCGGTGAGCTTGGGGCCGCGGCGCCAGGCCGGTGCGACGAGGCCGAGCCGCTCGTCCTGCACCAGCTCGCCGAGCAACGAGTCCAATGTGGGCGCCACGTCCAGCGGGGGCAGCCAGACCTGGTGCGCCGGCGTTCCGTACCCGCGCAGCCGGCCGATGATGACGTCCAGCATCGTGGTCTGCCGGCCCGCCTCCACTTCCTCCACAGTGGACGTCTCCGGTGTCGACGGCTCGGGCATCGCCGGCTCCGGCACGTACCCGACGCCGTACGGCACGACCCACCGCCCGGCCGCGGCCGGTGACGCGCGCCGCACCTGACCGCGGGAGCGGTACGGCCCGGACACGTACGCGGCCCGGAACCGTTGCATCATCTGCGTTCCGACCTTCAGGTACCCGTGGCCCGGCGCGTTGGGCAACTCGTACGCGTCCGGTACGCCGAGCACGACCCGGCTCTCCATGGCCGAGAAGGTACGCAGGCCGATCCGGTACGACAGGTGGGTGTCCAGCCCGCGCAGTCGCCCCTCCTCCAGCCGCTGGCTGGCCAGCAGCAGGTGCACCCCGAGCGACCGGCCGAGCCGCCCGATCATCACGAACAGCTCGATGAAGTCCGGCTTCTCGGTCAGCAGCTCGCTGAACTCGTCGCAGATGATGAGCAGGCTGGGCAGCGGCGCCAGCGGCTCACCGGCCTGCCGGGCCAGCTCGTACTCGTGCCGCGAGACGTAGTTGCCGGCGGCCCGCAGCAGCTCCTGGCGGCGCACCATCTCACCGGAGATGGCGTCCTGCATACGGTCCACCATGGACAGTTCCTCGGCCAGGTTCGTGATGACCGCGCTGGTGTGCGGCAACGCGTCCAGCGAGGCGAACGTGGCGCCGCCCTTGAAGTCGACCAGGACGAAGTTCAGGTCGTCCGAGGCGTGCGTGATCGCGAGCGAGGTGACGATCGTGCGCAGCAGCTCGCTCTTGCCCGAGCCGGTGGCGCCGATGACCAGGCCGTGCGGGCCCATGCCCTCGAGCGCCGCCTCCTTGAGGTCCAGCTCGATCGTGCCGCCGTCCGGGCCGACGCCGAGCGCGATGCGCAGCCGGTCCTTCGGCGCCCGCCGGCGCCAGGTGAGCGCGGGGTCGACCGCGGATGCGTCGTGCAGGCCCAGCAGCTCGGGCAGCTCCATCACCCGGGCGGTGGCCTCCTCGGCGTCGACGTGGTGGGACAACCGGTACGGCGCCAGGTGCCGGGCGACCGCCGCCGCCTGAACCGTGGACAGCCGGTCCGGCCGGCCCAGTGGCGTGGACCGGTCGCCCCGGTCGGCGGTGACCACGTCGGGCGTGACGTCGAGACAGAGCAGCCAACGGCCGGCGTCCGGCGGCACGTTGCCGGACAGGTCGAGCACGGTGCTGCCGAGCACGCCCTGACCCTGCAGCACACAGCCCGGCTCGACCTCGCCGCCGTCCAGGATGACCAGCACGTGCGGCTCCCCGGGCAGCGGCGGCGCCTCGGCCGCGTGCCGGGGCCGCGCGGTCACCGCGTCGCCGAGCGCCTCCTCCAGGCCCGCCATGGTGTCGTGCACGAGCCGCACCGCGCCGGCCGCGTCGGTACGCCGGTCGTCCTGGGCGTGCGGTAGCCACTTGACCCAGTCCCACTCGGCCGCGAGCTCCGGTGCCGCCACCACCGCGACCACCGCGTCGTCGGGCGAGTGGAACGTGGCCAGCTGGCACAGCATGGACCGGACGAGGCCGAGCACGTCGGCCCGGTCGCCGCGCAGCACCACCCGGCTGAACGCGCGCAGCGCAATGGCGAGCGGCAGATCCGGCACCGCCGAGTGGGCGTGCACGAACCGGCGCAGCGCGATCGCGGTCAGCGGTTCGAGATCCTCGATCGGGCGGGTCTGCGGCGGGGCGATCGTGATGGCCAGCTTCTGCCCGCCCGTGGCCACCCGGACCTCGCCGAAGTCGTTGTCGCTCGGCCGCCGCTCCCACATCCGCCCGGCCGCCGGCACCGACCACAGCGTCGACGGCGGTGGGTGGCGCCACAGCAGGGCCGCCCGTTGCTGGTCGGCGGCCTTGCGGGCCTGGCGCCGGGCCTGCGACAGGTAGCGCAGGTACTCGCGCCGCTTCGCGTCGACCTCGGCCTTCTTCGATCCCTGGTTGCCGCCCAGCGACATCGCGGCCATGCCGAGCATGGAGACGCCGAAGAGGCCGCCGACCACGTAGGTCAGCACGCCGCCGCCGCGGTTGGAGTACATGATCGCCATCGCCGCCCCGCCCGCGATCATCGGCAGCAGCAGGAGGATCTGGGCCATGCTGCGCGGCAACGCCTCGGGCAGCTCGGGCGGCGACTCCAGCGCCAGCTCACCGCGGGGTAACTGGGGCACCGGCTGCCGCGGCGGCCGGCGGAACACGACGGTGGTCACGACGGGCTGCCTCCGGCACTCAGCGCGGACCCCACGAGCGCCCTACTATATCGAAATATCTATGGGAGGGACCATGGCCGCCGGTCTCAGCAGGGTCACCATCGTCGCGCCCCGCAGCCGAGTCGATCTCGCGCTGCCCTCCGACGTGCCGTTGGCCGACCTGCTGCCCGTACTGCTGGGCTTCGCCGGACTCGACGCGCGCTCGGCCGTCGCGCGCCACGACGGCGACGACGCGGGCCGGCGCCACGGATGGAGCCTGTCCCGCCTCGGCGGCGGCGAGCTGGACAGCTCGTGTACGCCGGCCCAACTGGCGGTACGCGACGGCGAGCTGCTCTACCTGCGCCCGCGCGGGGACGAGGCACCCGTCACCGTCTTCGACGACCTGGTCGACGCCCTCGCCACCGGCGCCCGTGCCCGCAGCGGCCGGTGGACGCCGAGCATCAGCCGCACCGCCGGGCTCACCGGCGGCGTGCTGGCGCTGCTCGCCGGCGTGGCGGCGCTGCCGTTCGCGGGGTCGCCGTCGGCGCTGGGCGGCGCGGTCGCGCTGACCCTGGCGGTGGCGCTGCTGGTGGTCGCGGTCGTCTTCGCCCGGGCGCTCGGCGACGGCCGCTCGGCCACCGCGTTCGCCCTCGTCGCCACCGCGTACGCGGGGGTCGGCGGGCTGCTGGTGATCGCCGGCGGCCGGCCCCTGGGCGAGCTCGGCTTCCCGCAGGTCGCGATCGCGGCCACGCTGGTACTGGTGGCGGCGACGGTCGCCTCCGTCGGCGTGCCCGGCGCGGCCCCGATCTTCCTGTGCGCCGGGGCGTGCGCGGGCGCCGCTCTGGTCACCACCGGGATCTCGGCCGGCTTCGGCATCGGGGTCCCGGCCGCGGCCGCGGTGACCGTGCTCGTCAGCTCGGCGACGTTGCCGCTGCTGCCGATGCTGGCCTACCGCATGGTCGGGCTGCCCGTGCCGACCGTACCCACGGAACGGGAACATCTGCGCCAGGACCCGGGCGCGGTGGACGGCGCGCGGGTGCTCGGCCTGGCCCGGCGGGCGGACGCGTTCCTGGCCGCGATGATCAGCGCATTGGCCATCGTCAACGCGACGGCGGCGATCCTGGTCGTCTTCGGCGGCCTGCCCGGGATCGTGCTGTGCGGCGTGCTCGGACTGCTGCCGTTGGTACGGGCGCGTTGGTTCCAGGGCCGGACCCAGAAGCTGCCGCTGCTCATCTCGGGCGGGGTGGCCCTCGCCGCCGGCGCGGTGGCCGTCTTCAACCTGGCCGACGGCATGACCCGGCTGGTCGGGGTGTTCGGCGCCACGATCCTGGTGGCCGCGGTGAGCATCGCGTTCGGCCTGACCCGGGCCCGTCGCCAGTCCTCGCCGGTCTGGGGTCGGCTGGTCGACATCGTCGAGGTGCTGCTCATCCTGGCCCTGGCGCCGCTGGCGGTCTGGGCCAGCGGCCTGCTCGACTGGGTCCGCGCCATCCGCGGCTGACGCGCCTTCGTCGGGCGCTGGCCATCCACAATGGATGATCCACACAACTGTCCATACGTTGCGGGGTGTTTCACACTCGCACCCCGCAACGTATGGACAGTTGCGTTGATCTTGGGGCGGGTAGCCGGCCGTGCGTCAGCCGAAGGCCTGGCGCTCCAGCGCGGTCGGGGTCAGCCAGGCGTACCGGACCGACGGCCCGCGCAGCGCCACCACGGTTTCGTTGTCCAGCGCGGTGATCCGGGCCACCACGTCCGGCCCCAGCAGCAGCGCCGATCCGACCAGGCCCGCCTCCAGCGCCTCCAGCCGTTGGACCAGAACCAGATCGGCCGCGCCCAGCAGTTGCAGGCTCTCCGCGGTGAGTCGGGCCAGGGCCGTGAGCTGGGTCTGCCACGCGTGCATGAGCGGCCGGCCGCCCGGACCCGCCGGGCCCACGTCATGAACCCGGAGCAGCGGCTGGGTCGCCGTGGCCGGCCAGGCCGGGGACGCCTCGCCGGCCATCGGTCGGACCCTGCCGATCCCCGGCGAGGCCGGCCCGGATCGCGCCCCCGAAGCCGGCGGCGCGGCGACGGTACGGTCCAGCGCGAGCCAATGGGCCAGGCCGGCCATCGTGTGGTTCTGCGCCGGCGCGTTGGTGTCGACCGCGTCGACCAGCACCGTGGCGCCGTGCCCGAGGCAGCGGTGGACCAGGACCTGCGCGGCCCACCACCCGCCGATGAAGACGACCGTGACCGGTCGCGGTCCGAACAGCGGCGCCACCACCGGCGCCCCGGCCTGGTCGCGGCCGAGCAGCACGCCCGACTGTCGCAAGGGGACGGTCAGCCCGGTCAACGCGGTCTCGGCGACCACCTGGGCCGGGCCTACCGTGCGCGGGCTCACCGGGTCGCCACCGGTGCCGCCGTGGGTGTGGTGGCGTAGACGCCGGCGGCCTGCTCGCCGTCGAGCCGGACCAGTCGCAGTCCCAGCCCGCGGGCGGCGTCCCGGACCCGCCGCAGGCAGGCGGTGAGCGCATCGGGCCCGGCGACCACGCGCACCACGAGGCGGGCGCCGACCTGGCCCGGCGTACCGGTCGAGGTGAACGTCACCGCCGTGCACACGGCCATCGCCCCGGGCACGTGGGACAGTTCGGCGAAGACGGCCGGGCCGAGCGTGGCCGGGAACCCGGCCACGGCGAAGCAGACGTGGACCGCCCGCGTCGCCCTCCACCGCGACCACGACTCGCTGGCCGGTGGGATGCGCACCGGCCGCCCGTCGTACGGGTCGGGCCCGTACGCTCCGATCAACGCCTCCCGCAGTTCGGCGGCGTCGAGGATGCGGTGGTCCAGGCCGAGCGAACCGGCGATGGCGCCGGCCCGCGACAGCGCCGTCGCGAGCGTGCGCTGGATGCCGGCCATCCCGCCACCGTCGTCGGCCGCGACGAGCCCGTCGTCCAGCCCGAGCCGGACCGCGACCCAGACCTCCCGCAGCGGCGGAGCCCCGAGCGCGGTCCGCAGCTCCTGATAGGACAGCGCGCAGGCCGAGCGCGGATCCACCGCGGCGCTGGGCAGCGGAGCTTGGCGCAGGACCACGGAGACCGCCGTCGGCGCGGCGGACGGCTCGGCGACGAT
>Ga0163163_10006530_pt1 | contig 10210 bp, 8 predicted proteins | sample S65metaG_FD_119766 | JGI IMG/M metagenome (GOLD analysis project Ga0163163, IMG submission 119766) | Switchgrass rhizosphere microbial communities from Kellogg Biological Station, Michigan, USA - S6-5 metaG | ecosystem: Host-associated > Plants > Roots > Rhizosphere > Soil | place: USA: Michigan... | reverse complement strand
CATGCACTACCCGCTGACGGTCCCGTCTCCCGGTTCCGACGCCCCCACTGTCGTCACGCTCCACGACGTGCAGCACCGCGACCTTCCGGAGTTCTTCGGGCCTGCACGACGCTCGTTCAGGAGGCTCGCCTACGACCGGGCCGCACGTTCCGCTGCGGCCGTGATCGTGACGAGCGAGTTCGTGCGCGGCCGCGCGCGCGACGCGCTCGATCTCGACCCGAGCCGGATCCACGTCGTCCCCCTCGCCATCGACCACACGGTCTTCCGCCCCGAGATCGAGGAGCGCGAGCCGATGATCCTCTACCCCGCTCGCGGTTGGCCACACAAGAACCACGCGCGGCTCTTCCAGGCGTACGCGGCGTTGCGGGAGACGAGGCCGCAACTGCGGCTCGTCCTGACGGGAGGCGGCCTCGAGCGCCTCGAGCCCGTGCCCGAGGGCGTCGAGATCCTCGGCGAGCTCTCGGCGAGCCAGCTCGCGTCGCTGTACCGCCGCGCCGCCTGCCTCGTCTATCCGAGCCTGTACGAGGGATTCGGCATCCCTCCGCTCGAGGCGATGGCGTGCGGCTGCCCGGTCGCGGCGTCGAACGCCGGAGCGATCCCGGAGGTGTGCAGCGATGCGGCTGTGCTGTTCGATCCCACGGACGTCGAGGCGATGGCGGCCGCGATGCTCGAGGCCGACGCGCGGCGCGACGAACTGTCCACGCTCGGCCTGAAGCGCGCCGCGGAGTTCACGTGGGACGAGACTGCCCGTCGCCACGAGGACGTCTACCGGACCGCGCTCAGCGCAGGGCCCGTAGGTAGCCCCACGAGCGAGTGAGCCCCGCCGGGCGCCACACGGCGACGAGCACGGCGTAGAGCCCGACGCCGACGATCGCGGCCACTGCCGTCCCGAGGACGAGCGACGGCGGGAGGAAGGCGACGAGAGCGACGGCGCCGATGGCAACGGCAGCGCGGAGAATGCCGCGGAGACCCGGCCCGAGAGCGCCTAGCTCGCGGAGAAGCGCGGTGAGCACGAACAGCGTCGAGATGGCGAGCGCGACGGCGAGCCCGTCGAGCTCGAGCAGCTCGAAGCCGAGCCATGCAAGAGCAACCTGCAACGCGAGCGCGGCCGCGGCGATGACGGGAAGCGGCCGAAGCCGCTCGGCGACGAAGGCGAGCGGGAAGGACACGTTCACGCCGACCGACGCGACCATCCACGGCGTGAGCACGACGATGAGGCGGCTGACCTCCTCCCCGATGTCACCACCGTAGGCGTCGCCGAGCAGCGACTCGACGATGTCGCCTCCCGCAACCGCGAACGTCCCCACGCACGCGCCGATGACGGACAGCGCGACCCAGGCAGACGACGTGACGTGCCGTGCGGCGGCGCCCGCCGCGAGGCCGCTGCGCGTCAGCGGCACGGACGAGACGAGCCCGATCGAGAACGCCGTGATCGACACGAAGCTCGCCGCGCCGAGGTACGCGTAGCCGAAGCTCGTGACCGCGCCGGGCTCGACCCGGCCCGCGAACGGCAGGCACACGACGTACAGGAGCTGGAGCGCGATCGGCAGCGCGGCCGCAGTGGCGAAGACGGCCAGCCTGGACCGGAGACGCGCGCCGGTCGGCCGGACCGCGCTCCGCGGCATCCGCGCCCTCGTCGCGCGGATCACGAGGCCGAGCACGGGCACGGCGAGCGCGATCGCGCCGTTCAGCGCGACGCCACGCCAGAGGGCGGCGATGCCGTCGTCGTCGACCCGTCCGACGATCTCGATGAGGGCGGCGGTGCCGCCGAGCGCGTAGCCCAGCGCCGCGGTCGCGTAGTCGTCGAGAGCGGCGAGACCGCTCGCCGCGATCCCCGCGAAGAGGTACGCGACGCCGGCGGGAACGAGCCAGTGGAGCGCGTGCGCGCAGACGTCCTGAGCGGTCTCGGAGCCGGAGCCGGTGAGGAGATCGGCGATCGGCGGCGCGAAGAGCCAGCCGAGGAGGAGCAGCGGCACGGCGGCGAGGGCGAGCGCGATCGCGAAGCCGGTGACCTCGCCGGCGAGCCGCCCCTCCTGCATCGCCCGCGCGAGCGGCGGCAGCACGGCGACGCGGATTGCCTGCGACGCGAGTACGACCACGATGAAGACGCCGTAGGCGGCGAAGAACCCGTCGGTCTCCTCGGTTCGTCCGAAGTGGTGCGCGATCACGACGCCAACGACGCCCGCGAAGCCCGTCACGATGAGCGTCGACGCCGCGGTGAACGCGGCACTCGCCAGTGAGCCCAGGCCGGGCGAGTCTGTACGCTTGCTCACCGACGCGGAAGCGTACGGACGATGGCGAACGACACCCTCTGGACAGGCTCCGCGCTCGACGAGCTCCGCCGCGACTTCGGGGACGCGTACGGAGGACGCACGGTGCTCGTCACGGGTGCCGACGGCTTCATGGGCTCGCACCTGACCGATGCCCTCGTCGAGCTCGGCGCGACGGTGCACGCATTCGTCCGCGCGACCTCGAGCGGCGCGCTCAACAACATCGGGCACCTCCGGGACCGCCTGAAGGTGCACTTCGCCGACCTCACCGACCGCACGTCGATCGATTACCTCGTGCGCGAGCTGAAGGCATCGGCGAGCGACCGTCCGTACATCTTCCACCTCGGGGCGCAGGCGCACGTGGGCGAGTCCTGGCACCGACCGTACGAGACGGTGGCGGCGAACGTGCTCGGCACGCTCAACCTCTTGCAGGCGATCGTGGACGCCGGTCTCGAGCTCGAGAAGTTCGACACGGCGGGGACGTCGGAGGAGTACGGCAACGTCCGCGAGGCGGTGTCGGACCATCACGACTTCGACGAGGAGGGTGGGCTCATCCTCCACGAGCGCTCGCCCATCAACCCGAAGTCGGTGTACGCGACGGCGAAGGTCGCGGCCGACTTCCTCACGATGAACTACTACGACGCGTTCGGTGTGCCGGGCGTGGTCACGCGGATGTTCAACAACTACGGCCCGCGCCAGAACCCGCGCTACGTCACGGGGACGATCATCACGCAAGCCCTGACGCGCGAGACGATCGAGCTCGGCGCGCTCGAGCCGCTGCGCGACTTCTGCTTCTGCGCGGACGGTGTTCGCGGGCACCTGACCGTCGCAGCGCAGGGCACGCCCGGCGACGTGTACGTGTACGGGCAGGGCGAGAACATCTCCATGCGTGACTGGGTGGACCTCATCCTCCGCGTCGGCGAGGCCGAGGGCTACTGGCCGGGCGACCGCGAGGTCGTCTCGACCGCCTCGCGCCACCGGCCCGGCTCGAGCGAGGTCATGGCGCTACGCGTCGGGCACGAGAAGCTCAGCGCCGAGACGGGCTGGCAGCCGCACACGTCGTGGGAAGAGGGCGTGCTGCAGACGATCCGCTGGTACGCGGACAACCGCGATCGCTGGATCGGGCGCGTCGACTGGCTCGCGACCGGCGCCCCGCTCGGTACGCGCTCCTAGCCGCTCGCGCCGACGACGCGAGCGATCCAGTAGTCGCCCGACTCGGAGATCCGCTCGCAGACGTAGTCGCACTCCTGCGTTCTCCCGAAGGCGACCGCGCCGGCCGGCGGGATTCCGCCGTCGGGGAGGCGGACGACACGTGCCTGGTCGATGCCCCGGTCCAGTGCGTACCAGCGCGCGAGCCCGAGTGGCTCGAGATCGTCGTAGTCGACGTACACCGTTCCGCCGTCCGCCCAGCCCGCGGCGAGGAGGGACGGTATACCGGCCTCGAAGCGTCCTGTCCGGAGCGGTCCGTCGATGCGGTAGTCGTCCACGAAGACCGCGAACTGCACTCCCGCGAGCACGACGAGGGTGGCGACGATCGCCTGGACACGACGGTCTCGCTCGACGAAGCCCGTCCGGAGCGCCCCGAGCGCGGGGATCGTGACGACGACGAGCATGACGGCGAGCGGCGCGAGGCGGAGCGCATGGAAGCGGTCGGCCGTCGTAGCCGCCGGGATCGGCGAGACGAGCAGCGCGGCCACGGCATAGCGCCAGAACGGGTCGCGGCGATGACGCAGCACCACGAGGGCGAGCCCCGCGACCGACAGGCCCACCGACGCTGCCAGCAGCGCGCTCGTCCCGGGCGTGTGGGCATACGGCTTCACGTCCCCCGACACGACGTAATGCCAGAGCTGGAGGTCCTGGAGGTAGTTGAGCGCCCCGCGCCCGGCGATCTCCCATGGCGGCATCTCGTCGGTCACGAACGTCGTGGCGTCGTACCTCCGCGAGAGCGCGCCAGAGTGCGCATGCGCGTAAAGCAGGAGAGGGACCTGCGTGAGCGCGAACCCGACCCACGCCGTCGCGACCCAGCGCCAGCGCTCGCGATCGGCGACTGCGACGAGTGCGAGGGCGAGCAGCGGCGCCAGCAGCCTCCCACCTGCGTAGACGTATGTGATGCCCCCGAGGGCGAGCGCGACGGGGATCGTGGACGCGGTGCCCCAGCTGCGCAGCCGGCTCGCCCGCTCGACGGCGAGGAGCACGAGGCACAGCAGGAGCGGCTCGAGCGCGACCTCGAATGCGACTCTCCCGAGCTCGAACAGCCAGGGTGTCGTGCCCGCCAGGACCACCGTGGCGACGGCGACCGACGCGTGCGTTGTCCGCCGATACGCGAGCCAGCCGAGCAGAAGCACGGCGGCGAGCACGCACGCCGCCGCAAACCCGCGCGCGACCTCGCGATCGGCCCCGGTGACGACGAAGACACCCGCCAGCCCGTACACGAAGAGCGGGCTCTTGTAATCGCGGAAGGAGGTGAAGTAGAGCGGGAAGCGCGCGCCGTACTCGTCACGGCCCTGCGTCGCGATCGTGTGGGCGTTGTAGGCGATGGACGCCTCGTCGCGGAAGAAGCCGGGCGGATTCGAAGGCGAGACCCACATCTGGAACGCCGCCACCGCACACACGGCCGCGAGTCCCAGCACGAGTCCCGGGCGCATCAGCCGACGGCGCGCTCGAGGTGGTAGTCCTCCCAGCTCGCGACGTCCTCGCACGTGAAGTCGCACTCCTGGAAGCGGAGGAAGACGAGCGAGCCGGGCGGCGGGACACCGCCGTCTGGGAGGATCACGATGCGGTCCTGCGGGACGCCGGCCGCCGCCGCGCGCCAGCGCGCCATCGCCTGTGCCCCGCGATCGTCGAAGTCGACGTAGATCGGATCGCCGGATGCCAGTGGGGCACGCAGGAGCGGCTCGACACCGGCCTCGAAGAGCACCACCCGTGCGGGCCCACGCGTCCGATAGCTGTCCAGGAACTGCGCGAACTGCACGGTCACGGCGAGCGCGAGCACACCGACCGAAATGCGAGCAACCCAGGATGTCCGGAGAGCCGCCAGGAGTGCCGCGAGCGCCGGGGTCGCGAGCACCAGGACGAAGACAGGGAGCGTCGCGAGGCGGATCGCGTTGTAGCGGTCGACGGTGAGCGCGGCCGGGACAGGCACGAGCAGCGTCGCGACGAGCACGTAGCGCCACCAGAGATCGCCGCGCTGTCTCAGCAGGACGAGAACCGCTCCCGCGATCGCGAGGAGCACGACCGCCGCGAAGAGCGCTCCGTACCCCCCGTTGTGGATGTACGGCGCGGGATCGCCGCCCGTCGCCCAGTGCCACGGGTTTCCGTCGCGGAACCAGTTGCCGATCGCCTGCAGGACGACCCGCGGCGGCGACAGGCCGTCGCGGGCGATCGTCGTCGCGTCGTACCGCGCGGTGAGGTTTCCCGGATGCCGGATCGCATAGAGCCCGATCGGAACGAGAGCGAGGGCGAACGTCGCCCAGGCTGCGCCGACGAAACGCCACCGGCCGCGGCCCGCGAACACGCCGAGAGCGAGGGCGAAGAGCGGTCCCAGGAGCCGGCTCCCCGTGTACGAGTAGGTCACGAGCCCGACGAGCACGCCGGCCGGAACTCCGGGCCACGCCCTGTACGCGCGGAGACGCGCGACCCGCTCGAGCCACAGGAGCAAGAGCACGACGAGCAGGGGCTGCGTCGTCGCCTCGATCGCCATCCGCCCGAGCTCGAAGAGCCAGGGGGTGAGCCCGCCGAGGACGATGACGACGCCTGCCACGAGCGCACTGCGAGTGAGGCGGAAGGCGAGGACTCCGAGCAGAAGAACGGCCGCGAGCACGAGGACGGCAGACAACCCGCGCGCGACGCTCTGATCCGGGCCGGTCAACCTGAAGACGCCGGCGAGCAGGTACGGGTAGACCGGGCTCTTGTAGTCGTCGAACGACCGGAAGAAGAGGGGGAAGCGGGCGCCGTCCTCGTCGCGGAGCCCCGTCGAGAGCGTGTAGGCGTTGAGGGAGAGCGCCGCCTCGTCCCGGTGATACCCGGGCGGGTTGGACGGCGTGATCCAGAGGTTGAAGGCGACGACGGCGAGGATCGCGCCGAGCCCGATGAGTAGCGCAGGCCGGTCGGCGAGCGACCTCACCCGGCCATCGTAGAGCCGCCGACGGAAGCCGCAGACCGCGATACCCTGCGCCGGTGCGCACGCTCGTCACAGGCGGCGGAGGCTTCCTCGGCTCGCACCTCGTCGAGCGGCTCGAGGGATCGGGCCACGAGGTCGTCGTCGCGCGCAGCGTCGACTACGACCTGACGGCGATGGACGACACGACCAGGCTCTTCGACGACGCGGGCGCCGAGATCGTCTTCCACCTCGCCGCCGAGGTCGGCGGCATCGGCGCCAACCGGGCGAACCCCGGGCGTTACTGGTTCGCGAACCTCGCGATGGGGGCGAACGTCCTCGAGCAGGCCCGCCTGCACTCGACGCCGAAGCTCGTCATCGTCGGCACGGTCTGCGCGTATCCGAAGTTCGCGGCGGTGCCGTTCTCCGAGAACGATCTCTGGGACGGCTATCCGGAGGAGACGAACGCGCCGTACGGCGTCGCCAAGAAGGCTGTCCTCGTCGGCGCGCAGGCATACCGCGAGCAGTACGCGCTCGACGCGATCTTCCTCCTCCCCACGAACCTCTACGGCCCGCGCGACAACTTCGACCTCGAGACGTCGCACGTCATCCCAGCCCTCATCCGCAAGATGGTCGAGGCCGACGACGAGGTCGTCCTGTGGGGCGACGGCTCGCCGACGCGCGAGTTCCTGTACGTGGACGACTGCGTCGAGGGGCTGCTGCTTGCCGCGGAGCGCTACGACGGCCCCGACCCGGTCAACCTCGGCGCCGCGCGTGAGATCTCCATCCACGATCTCGCGGAGCTGATCGCGGACGTGACGGGATACGAGGGCGCGATCGTCTGGGATACCTCGAAACCGAACGGCCAGCCGCGGCGCAGCGTCGACGGGTCGCGGGCCAAGGAGCTCTTCGGGTTCGAGGCCCAGACCCCGCTGCGCGAGGGAATCGAGCGCACCGTCGCGTGGTACCGCTCGGCGGTCGCGGGTGTCGGCACGTAGCACCGCCGTCGCCGCCGCACGCCGGGGCGGGAACACAGCCGACCGTCTCCTCGAGCGGCCCCGCGCCGTCCTCGGAACGCTGATCGCGGCACAGATCGTCCTCGTCATCGTCCTCGCGCTCTCGGTCGAACACAACGGCTGGGTGTGGTACCAGGGCGGCGACCAGATCTGGATGACGACGACCGGCTGGCTCCTCGGCGAGCGTGGTCTTCCACCCACCGAGATCGGCTACCTGTGGCCGACGGTGCAGGCACCCGTGACGTGGGCGACCGGACCGACGTACGTCCAGGTCATGCCTGTCCTGGTGCTCGTGCAGGTGCTCGTCCTCGGCCCGGTCGCGCTCCTGTGTGTCTACGGGATCGCTGCGCGGATCGGAGGGCGTCTTCTCGGCTACTGGTCGGCATTGCTCTGGGCGATCGCGCCCTTCGCTGCGATCCCGCTCTTCGTCGACCGGTACCACGAGCGCTGGACCGAGCAGTTCCTGCCGCAGGCGCTGGGGCTCACCGCGATGTCCGATTTCCCGTCGATGGTGCTCGTCCTCGCCGGCGCGTACTTCGTCGTCCGCTCGCTCGCACCCGGCCGGATCACGGACGCCGCTCTCGCCGGGGTGCTCATCGGAGCCGGGGCAGGTCTCAAGCCGCCGAACCTGCTCGTCGTGGCCGGCGCGGCGCTCGCGTACGTCGTGGCTCGCCGCTGGCGCGAGGGTCTCGCGTGCGGGATCGCCATCCTTCCGGCGCTCCTCGTGCTCCTCCTCTGGAAGGTGCGGGGCCTCGGGCAGGTCCCGGCGTTCGCGCTCGAGCAGACACGGCTCGCAGCGAGCGCCCACCCGTTGGCGGTCGACCTCAAACTCGACCGGTACTTCGACCTCGATTTCAACCACTGGCGCACACAGATGGACGCCCTTCGCGAGTTCTTCTGGAGCCAGCGCGTCGCGCAGTGGGCGCCGGTCGCGGGGCTCATCGCAGTCCTGAGCGTTCGTCGGGGCGCGATCGCGGCGCTGCTCGGCGGCTGGCTCGCCGCGTTCCTCGTCGTGAAGGGGTTCTCGCCGCTCGCGTCGATCGAGTCGGGTTCGTTCTGGCGGCTGCTCATGCCGGCGTGGCCCGCCTACCTCCTGCTGTTCGCCGCGATCCCGCTCCTCGTCCCGACGCTCGCACGCCGACTGGGGGACCGCGTGCAGCCGGCGACGACGACACCGGTCACGATTCGGTGGATCGGCGTCGCAATCGCGGTCGCAGTCGGGCTGCCCGCGGTCGCCATCGCTGCGTCGTCGCCGCTCGACAAGCCACAGGCTCAGGCGAAGACGGTCGTGCAGGGGGGCTTCGAGGACGGGAACATCCTCACCCCGGTGGACGGCGGCGTCCGGCTCACCGTCCGGCAGGAGGGGACGGCGCGGCGGCTCGACTGGACGGGCGGCGGCTCGTGGCGCGCGGACGTCTTCTACCGCGTGTACCGCCACGACGGCGCCGACGAAGACACGGTCTGCTACCAGACGGGAGGAACCGGCTGGTACTGCATCCTGAACAGCGCGCCGATCGCGACAACGCGCGATCTCACGTACGTCGATCCGGACGCTCCACCGAACGCCACCTACCGAGTCGGCGTCGGGACGAACTGGGCGAACGACCCGCAGTTCGGCGACGTCTTCGCGTTCAGCCCTCCCGTGGAGGTGGGCGCTCCCGGCTGAGCCGCTCCTCGAGCAGTGCGATCCGTTGCGCGAGATCGACGTTCTCGTCCGTGAGCCGCGAGATCACGGTCGAGTAGTGGAGGAGCACGAGAAAGATGAACAGCGTCGCGACGGCGAACAGGACCGCGGGCGGGTAGCTCGTCACGCCGAGCCAGCCGGCGATCGTGTTGAGCCCTCCCCGCCAGATCGAGAGGACGAGCAGAACGACCCCGGTGGCGAGCCAGAGCAGCGCGTAGCGCTCCTTGAGGCGCTGGCCTCGCACCAGCTCCACCACGACGAGGATGAGGATGAGAGAGGCGATCGCGCCCGCGATGGACGCGCGGATCGGCGTCATCGCCGAGCGGCCTCGAGCTTCGGGTACCTCCTCAGGCTGGCCACGAGCAGCGCGAGCATGACCTTGACGATGTAGTAGAGCGACCGGACGAAGGTGATCGAGGACGTTCCCGTCTGCCGCTCGCGCATCTCGACCTGCACCTGCGCGAGCCGCAGCCCGCTGCGCAGCGCGACGAGCGTCGCCTCGACCTCCGGATAGTCGTGCGGGTACTCGAGCGCGAAGAGCTCGATGCCGGCCCGGTTCATCGCCGAGAAGCCCGACGTCGTGTCCGTCACCTTCTGGCCGCCGAGGAGCGACACGAGGCGCGCAAACACGCGGATGCCCATCCTGCGGGCGAACGGCGGACGATAGGTTCCGCCGGGGTCGACGAACCGCGAGCCGATGACGAGGTCCGCCTCGCCGGCACGAACCGGCCCGATGAGCTTCCCGAGCTCTGACGCGTCGTGCTGCCCGTCCCCGTCGAGTCGGACGGCGATCTCGTATCCCTCGTCCCGTGCATACCTGAAGCCGGTCTGGACGGCACCCCCGATGCCGACGTTGAAGAGCAGCGGGAGAACCGTCGCGCCGTGTCGCTGGGCGACCGACGCCGTCTCGTCGTCGGACGCGTCGTCGACCACGACCACGTGGATCGTCGGGTCGAACGCGAGGACCTCGTCCACGACGCCTCCGATCGCAGCGGCCTCGTTCCACGCCGGGACGATCGCGACGACGTCCTGTCTCACGCGGTGACCCCGGCCTCGAGGCCGACGAGCTCGAGGAGCCGCCGCGCGCGGTGCGCGTACGTGTGCTCGTCGAGGACGCGCTCGCGGGCCAGGCGTCCCATTGCCT
>Ga0163163_10006529_pt1 | contig 10210 bp, 11 predicted proteins | sample S65metaG_FD_119766 | JGI IMG/M metagenome (GOLD analysis project Ga0163163, IMG submission 119766) | Switchgrass rhizosphere microbial communities from Kellogg Biological Station, Michigan, USA - S6-5 metaG | ecosystem: Host-associated > Plants > Roots > Rhizosphere > Soil | place: USA... | reverse complement strand
GGGCTCGTACATCGTCTCGGACTCGCTCCATACCCACTCGAACGGCAGGGATACGACCTCGCACCTCGAGTTCGGCTACAAGTTCATGCCGAAGGGATACAAGCCGACCTACAAACGCGCGCTGTTCGGCCTCGGTAACGGTGTCGACATCGACATCAAGGGCATGGAAGCCGGCCAGCAGCTTCACGCCTATGCCGTGCTGAACGAAAACACCAAGGTGATTTCATTCGAGCCGCACCTGCACGCCCCAGGAAACCGCATGTGCCTCGAGGCGATCTGGGGCTACAACATTCAAACGCTGTCCTGCGTCGGCTACGACCATAACTGGGTGCGCGGCTACAGCTACGCCGACGCCGCCGCGCCGCTGCTGCCCAAGGGCACCATCCTCCACATCATCGGCTACTTCGACAACACGCCCGGAAACAAGAACGTGCCGGATCCGAGGAACTGGTCCGGTTCGGGAAATCGATCGATCACCAACATGTTCATCGATCTCGGCAATCGCGTGTCACTGACCGATGAGCAGTTCCGGCAGGAGATGGCGCAACGCGTGGCTGGCAGTCCAGGCAAGGACGTCTATCCCGGCTGCCCGCTTTGCGGTGTGGCTGGTCGAGCGTTGCCGAGGCCGACACAAAACCAACAGTGAGATGGTCTGGCTGACGCCGGACACGACAGACAAACCATATGAGAGCCAAATTTCGATTCATGGTCGGCGCGCTGGGATTGTTCCTCGTTTCCGCGAGCGCGCACGGTCAGTCGTTGAGTTACAACAACGGCCAGGGCGTGGCACCCGCCTACGAAGGATGGGAAGAAGCGGCCGACGGCACGAAGTATTTCCTGTTCGGCTACATGAACAGGAATTGGGTGGAGGAGATCGATGTTGCACCCGGGCCGGAGAACGCGTTCAGCCCGGGCCCAGCTGATCTCGGCCAGCCCACACACTTTCTGCCGCGCCGCAACCGCTTCGTCTTCAAGGTGAAGGCACCGGCCAGCTTCACCGAGAAAGACGAGCTCGTGTGGACACTGACAACGCATGGGCAGACCGAGAAGGCCTATGCATCGCTCCGCGTGGACTACAAGGTCGACGATGTAGTGAAGGCGTCAGAGACAGGCGCTCTGGGTGCTGGTTCGAGCAGTCCGGAAGTGCGAGCGAACACGCCGCCGGTCGTCATTCTCGAAGGCGACAAATCGCGTACGGTGCGGGTGGGTCAGCCGCTCACGCTGACTGCGCTTGTGACCGACGATGGCATTCCGAAGTCGAAACTCGCGAGGCAGCTGGCTGCGCTGACGGCGCGAACACCCGCTGCAGCGCCAGGGGGTGAAGGCGGTGCCCTTCCAGCCGCAACCGCGCCGGCGGAGGCTCCGGTCCGACGCAATCCGTTCCTCGCGCCGCCAACACGTATCACGGTGGGCAAGAACGTCGGGCTCCACCTGTCGTGGTACGTCTATCGGGGCGCTGGCACGGTGACGTTTTCGCCGGAGCAGATCAAGCCGTGGGAAGACACACGTGTCGGAGCCAATTCGCCCTGGGCTCCGTTGTGGATTCCGCCGACGCTCCCTGCCGACGGCCGTATTGTCACCACCGTCACCTTCGCCGCGCCGGGCAGGTACGTCCTGCGCGGCGTCGCCGATGATGGTGCGCTGCTCGGCAGCGAAGATGTGACGGTGACGGTGCAACCGTAGAAGACCTTGGCCTCTGGACTCTGCCGCTGGGCCCCAGGCGTGGGCTTTCGCGTCAGACCTTCGCGTTCGCGCACAAGCCGCACGCCTCGGCGTAAGATTTCAGGCGCGTGGCCACGCTGCTCGCCGTCACTCGCGCCGTCAGCCCCGCGATCGTCAACTGTCAGTTGACCCACCTCGCGCGGGAGCCGATCGACATCGTGCAGGCTCGTGCCCAGCATGCCGAATACGAGCGTGTGCTCGAACGGCTCGGCTGCAGCATCGAGCGGCTTCCCGGCGGCATCGACATTCCCGATTCGGTGTTCGTTGAAGACATCGCGATCGTCTTCGATGAACTCGCCATCATTACCCGCCCCGGCGCCGTCTCCAGACGCGCAGAAGTGCCGGGTGTCTCTGCGGCGTTGTCCCGTCACCGTCCATTAGTTTCCATCGCTGAGCCCGGCACCATCGATGGCGGCGACGTGCTCGTCGTGGGTCGCTCCGTCTTTGTCGGACGCACCGGACGGACCAACGACTCCGGAATCGAACAGATGCGCACCGCGCTCGCCCCTCATGGGTACGCAGTGGCGTCACGTTCGGTGCGCAGCTGTCTGCATCTGAAATCGGCGATCACCGTCTTGGACGATTCAACACTGCTCGTCAATCGGCGGTGGATTGTGGACGAGGAATTCTCATCATTCGATCTGGTAGACGTCGATTCGGCCGAGCCGGCGGGCGCCAACATCGTGCGCGTTGGCGATCGACTGCTGTATGCGGCGGCATTTCCGCGGACGCTCGAGCGCCTGACCGATCGCGGGTATGACGTAACGACGGTTGACGTCAGTGAAATCGCCAAGGCCGAAGGGGCGGTGACCTGCTGCAGTTTGATCTTTCGCGCGAGCAGCGATTGACGGCGCGGGCGAATCTTTCGCGCCACTGAATGGATTACGGCTGAGCTGAATTGAGCGATAATCATCCGGTCATGGACGACAAGCGCCAGTTCCTGCGCCACGCGCTCGCCACCATCGCCTATCGTGGCGGCAAAGCCGTGCGCGGTGCGCCGGCGAGTTTTGCAACCTTCAAGGTGCATGCGGCATCGCGGACGCCGTCGGAAATCCTCGCGCACGTCGGTGACCTCTTCGATTGGGCGCTGACGCTCGCCAAGGGCGCCCAGGCCTGGCATGATTCGACGCCGCTCCCGTGGGAACAGGAACGCGAGCGCTTCTTCGCCTCTCTGGGCCGCTTCGACGCCTACCTTGGATCGGACGCGCCGCTCAGCGAGTCTCCCGAAAGGCTGTTTCAGGGTCCGATCGCCGATGCGCTGACCCACGTCGGTCAGCTGACCATGCTTCGCCGCGTCGAGGGCACGCCGATGCGGAGCGAGAACTACCACAAAGCTGACATTGCCGTAGGCCGCGTCGGACCCGAACAGGCGTCACCGCGACGCGAGTTCTGATGCTCAAGGCTCACGGCGTCACCGACAAAGGTCGAGTACGGCCCTCCAACGAAGACTGCTACGGGATCGATCTCCAGCTGTCGCTCTGCGTGATTGCCGATGGCATGGGCGGACATCGTGCGGGTGAAGTCGCGTCGCGCATGGCGGTGGACGCGGTCATGGAATATGTCAGCCGCTCGGCAGTGACGACGACATGGCCGTTCGGGTTCGACCAGTCGATTTCGGAGGCGGGGAACTTGCTGCGGACCGCCGTCCACATCGCCAACGCGCGCATCTTCGACGCGGCATCGACGACGCCCGATTATTTTGGAATGGGCACGACCACCGTCGCCGTCCTCGAGCGCAACGGCGTGCTCTCGGTGGCCCACGTCGGCGACAGCCGCTTGTATGTGTTTTCGAGCCAGACACTCCGGCAAGTGACCGACGACGACTCCTGGGCGGCGTCAGTCCTGGCCCGCGATCCGCAGATGGATCCGGCGGCCCTGCAGAACCATCCGATGCGCAACGCGCTCACCAACGTCGTCGGATCCCGGGCGAAGACGACCGTCCACGTCAGCGAACATGTGCTCCGCGGCGGAGAATTGCTCGCACTGACCACCGACGGGGTTCACGGGGTGTTGAGCGATTTGAGCCTGACGCAGCTGATGACGCAGGGCGACTCGAAGCGAATCGCCACCAGCCTCGTCGATGCCGCGCTCTCGAATGGCAGCCGGGATAACTGCACGGCCGTCGTCGCCGAGTACGTGCCGGCATAGTAGTTCGTCAGTCCGGTGATGTTCGATCTTGTCTGCTGGTTTCGTTCCACCTAAAATTCGTCGCTTATGGACGATCCGTTTGCACGGCGGCTGAGCCAATTGCTCGACGTCACGGTCGAGCTGAAGGAAAACGTCGATGAGTTGCTGAGCGGCTTGACAAAGCAACTCGAGCATGCGCTCAGGAGCGAGATCGTTGCGAAGAAGAACCACCTGAGCGGACGAGCGAAGCGAGGGTGATCCTAAGTAGCGGACGGTCTGGCAGGGCGTCCTCGATCCGGTTCGAAATCACACCGACAGTTCAGCCGCAATCCGATCGATGAAGCGTTGCCTCGATGCTAACGCCGGATGCGCATGCATCAAGGCCTGCGCAATTTCGTACGCTTCGAGCAGGAGATCCTCGCGCTCATCGGCTGGCGCCTGATCCGCGAATCGCCACAGGTCGCGTTCCGCTCCCTCGACATCATCGAGGGCGAACCGGACGAGCGCCAGTCGGCAGCCCTGACGGCGGTTCTTTTCAGGATCGCGCCGTTGTCCCTCCTCGTACGATTGCAGGGCGCCCCGGTAATCCCCGCGCAGAAATCGAGTGTGGCCCAGGTTGTAGTGGCCAAAGACAAATGCCGGGGCCAGTTCGGTGACGCGCAGCAGCGCGCGTTCAGATTCTTCGAGCCGTCCGAGTTCGCGATTCACCACGCCGATGTTGTTCAGAATCGTGAAGCTTTCAGGGTCATGTTCGAGCGCTCTTGCGAAGGCACGGACCGCCGCTTCTGGCTGATCCAGCTCGCCAAGCGCTGCGCCGAGGTTGCTGAAGGCCGCGGAGAACGTCGGCATCAGGTCGGCGGCCCGCTGGAAGCATTCGCGTGCCCGCTCCATGTCGTCGCAGCCCAGCCAGAACTTCCCGGCTTCGTAGTGAACGGCTTCCCAGTCGGGAGCGAGCGCCACAGCCTCCTCGAGAGCACCGGCTGCCGCGGCGGCCTCGTTCTTGTCGCGGCATGCGCTCGCGTGCGTCAGAAGCTCCACGACGGCCGCAGAGGCCTCTGTTGATATGTCGACTGGGAGCTGCGTGATAGGTTCAGGACTGTCAACGACGCCGGTCGCGGCTATTTCCGAGATCTCGAAAAATCGCCACGGGCCCCGCTTCGCAAAGGCCTCCGGCGCATTCTGCGTGAGCCGATCGCGGTCCGCGGTTGCGACGATCCGATCATGGCTGCCCATGATGTCGATCCACTTCTGGAGGACGTAAGTCGACTGCGTGACGATTAACCGGACGGTCGACGATGAATCGAACGAGAAGGCGCGCTCGAGATCGTCGATACGAACGAGCCTCGGTTCGGCGACCGGGAGGATGGCCGTTGTGGGACGCAGCCCCGGCAGGGCCGCGGCGTCAACGACGATGCGAGATGATGGGCGAAACGAGCCGGTGTGCTCCCAGGCGGAAGCGGCACGAAGACGGTCCGCGCGGCTTCCGCCAACAATCAGGAGGTGACGTAATTCAGAATTCAGAACGAAGAACCAGTATCTTTACTGCCCTGGCGCTGGTGCAGCCCCGGCTCCCGGCGCAGCTGCGGGCGGTGGAGGCGGCGGGGGATTCTTGGGAATGGCCTCGCCCCGATGGCAGGTGACGCACTCGACCTTGGTAATGTCCGCCGGGGTCTTCCCGAGACCCGACGCCAGCGTGTCGTTCACGGTCGCCGTCATCTTCATCATGACCCGTGCGGTCTTTTTGGGCGCTTTTTCGTCCGATGCCAAGTCGTTGCGGCCGCCACGGCCTTCCTGAACGTGGCAATAGTTACACTGGACCCCCAACCCGGCGGTGAACCCGCGCATGGTGGCCAGCAACTGCTCGCGCGAGACGTCTTTGGGCATCACCTGGAGGTTCTGGGGAGCGGCAGGGGGCTGTCCAGCTCGACCACCGGCGCCGCCTTGCGCCGCGCCACCCTGAGGAGGGGCCTGGGCGAAGAGGCCAGCTACCGACGCGGTGAGGATAAACGCTCCGATTCCAACACTTACGCGGATAAGTCTCATAAGGGCCACCTCGGTGCGAGTCACTATATAGGAAGGTTGCGCCCTCTGAGAACCCCGTGTTATATTCGTCAGGTTCTGCTGAAGCTAGGACACCCTATCTAGCTTCGCCGCATTGAATTACCGTCCCAACTCGACGGGAAGTTCGCCGGGAAATACCCAGCGCGATCACCTCGAACGAAGGGTTATAGGGTTTTCAGGCGCCAAGCCGCAAGGCTTCTAGGCCTGAAGCGACACACTCGCAGCGCTCTGTGCTGCGAATTTCGTCATTGGGCATGTGTCCTCGGGTCAGTGTCCGTATTGACCTCTGGTCGCGGTGTCCCACGACGTGTGAGTCAGATCGGACAAGGCCGAAAGAAAAAGTATGCCGACTATCAGTCAGTTGGTTCGCACCGGGCGCAAGAAGATCGTCAGCAAGACGAAGAGCCCGGCCCTTCAGAACAGCCCGCAGAAACGTGGCGTGTGCGTCCGCGTGTTCACCCAGACACCGAAGAAGCCGAACTCCGCGCTGCGCAAGGTCGCGCGCGTGAGGCTCACCAACGGAATCGAGGTCACGACCTACATCGCGGGTGTCGGCCACAACCTCCAGGAGCACTCGTTGGTGCTGATTCGCGGCGGTCGTGTGAAGGATTTGCCGGGCGTCCGCTACCACGTGGTGCGCGGCACGCTGGACGCCGTCGGCGTTCAGGGACGGATGCAGGGCCGTTCGAAGTACGGCGCGAAGAGACCGAAGAAAGCGTAACCGTCGAGCGCTACGGTCAACGAACAAAGGACTAAGGACGAGGACGACAAGGATCAGCAATGCCGAGACGACGAGAGATTCCCAAGCGCGACGTAGCACCGGATCCGCTGTACGACAGCCCGCTGGTCAGCAAGTTCATCAACTGTGTGATGTCTGACGGCAAGCGAAGCACGGCCGAGCGCATCCTCTACAAGAGCTTCGACATCATCAAGGACAAGACCGGCGACGATCCGCTGAAGGTCTTCAAGAAGGCGATCGATAACGTCAAGCCCGCGCTCGAAGTGAAATCGCGCCGCGTCGGCGGCTCGAACTATCAGGTGCCGGTCGAAGTGAATCCCAATCGTCGTCTCTCGCTGAGCCTGCGCTGGATCGTCGGCTACGCCACCGCCCGCGGCGACGGCAAGACGATGCAGGAGAAACTGGCGAACGAATTGATGGATGCCGCCAATCTTCGTGGCGGCGCCGTCAAGAAGCGCGAAGACACACACCGGATGGCGGAAGCGAACAAGGCTTTTGCGCACTACCGGTGGTAATTGGGTAATTGGGTAATTGGGTAATTGGGTAATTGGGTAATCGGGTAATCGAGTAAATGCCTAGACAGACGTCGTTAGCAAAAACGCGGAACATCGGCATCATGGCGCACATCGATGCCGGTAAGACGACCACGACAGAGCGAATTCTGTTCTACACCGGAATTACGTACAAGATCGGCGAGGTCCACGAGGGCACCGCCGTTATGGACTGGATGGAGCAGGAACAAGAGCGCGGCATCACCATCACCTCCGCTGCGACGACCTGCTTCTGGCGCGATCACCGCATCAACATCATCGACACGCCCGGGCACGTCGATTTCACGGCCGAAGTCGAGCGCTCGCTGCGCGTCCTCGACGGCGCGGTGGCGGTATTCGACTCGGTCGCCGGCGTCGAGCCGCAATCGGAAACGGTGTGGCGCCAGGCCGACAAGTACCGCGTTCCGCGCATCTGTTTCGTCAACAAGATGGATCGCATCGGCGCCGACTTCAAGCGGACCTTCGATCAGATCATCAGCAAGCTCGAAGCCAATCCCGTCGCCATTCAGATTCCAATCGGTTCCGAAGACAAATTCCTGGGCGTGGTCGATCTGATCCAGATGAAATCGATCACCTATAAAGACGAAACGATGGGTGCGGACTACATCGTCGGCGAGATTCCCGCCGAGATGATGGACGAGGCGAAGCACTACCGCGAGCACCTGATCGAGAAATGCAGCGAGGCCGACGACAAGATCCTCGAGAAGTACCTGCACGGTGAGGAAATTACCCAAGACGAGATCAAAGCCGCGCTGCGCAAACGCGTGAACAGCTCGGTCCGCAATCACAAGAGCGAGGCGGCGTTCGTTCCGGTCATCTGCGGGTCGGCGTTCAAGAACAAAGGTGTCCAGCCGCTGCTCGATGCGGTCGTCGACTACCTGCCCTCGCCGATCGACGTTCCGTCAATCGCCGGCCTCGACCCGACGAAAAAAGAGGAGACCGTGATCGAGCGTCCGGCCTCGGACGACGCGCCGTTCTCCGCGCTGGCGTTCAAGATCATGACTGATCCGTTCGTCGGTCAGCTGACGTTCTTTCGCGTCTACTCGGGTGTGTTGACCTCCGGCGGAAGCGTCTACAACGCCACCAAGCAGCGCACCGAGCGCATTGGTCGCCTTTTGAAGATGCACGCGAACAAGCGCGAGGAAATCAAGGAAGTCTACGCCGGCGATATTGCCGCCGCGGTCGGCCTGAAGAGCGTTTCGACCGGCGACACGCTGTGCGACGAGAAGAAGCCGATCGTGCTCGAGTCGATGGACTTCCCGAAGCCGGTCATCTCCCTCGCCATCGAGCCGAAGACGAAGGCGGACCAGGAAAAGCTCGGCGTCGGTCTGCAGAAGCTGATGGCGGAAGACCCGACGTTCCGGGTGCAGACCGATCAGCAGACCGGACAGGTCATCATCGCCGGGATGGGCGAGCTGCACCTGGATATCATCGTCGACCGGCTGCGCCGCGAGTTCAACGTCGAGGCCAGCGTCGGCAAGCCGCAGGTGGCCTACAAGGAAACCCTCACGCGTCCCTCCTCAGGCGAGATGAAGTACGCCAAGCAGACGGGCGGCCGCGGCCAGTACGGCCACGTGAAGATCCATCTGTATCCGGGCGAGCCGGGCAGCGGCTACATCTTCGAAAACGAGATCAAAGGCGGGGCGATCCCGAAGGAGTTCATCAAGCCGGTGGACGAAGGGATCAAGGAAGCGCTCACCCGCGGCGTGCTCGCCGGCTATCCGATCGACGATGTGCGGATCGAGCTGTACGACGGGACGTATCACGACGTCGACAGCTCGGAAATGGCGTTCAAGATCGCCGGATCGATGGCCTTCCAGGATGCCGCGAAAAAAGCCAGGCCGGTGCTGCTCGAGCCGGTGATGCGCGTGGAAGTCGTCGTGCCCAAGGAATACATGGGCGACGTCATGGGCAATCTCGCCGGTCGTCGCGGGCAGATTCAGTCGCAGGAAGATCGCGGCGGCACGCAGATTATCGCGGCGCGGGTGCCGCTTTCAGAAATGTTTGGCTACGCCACGGATCTGCGGTCGCGGACCCAGGGCCGGGCCACCTATTCGATGCACTTCGATCGATACGAACAGGCGCCGCCGAACGTGAGCGACGAAGTCGTGGCGAGGATGCAGGGGAAGTAACGGTAGGTCTTTCGTCCTTGGACCTTGGACCTTAGCTGACCTTGGCTAAGGACGGCTGAGGACGAGGGTCGAAGGACGAAGGACGACAGGAATCAGAGATGGCAACAGCACCGTTCAGCGAAAAAATTCGGATCCGGTTGAAGGCCTACGACTATCGCGTGCTCGATCAGTCGACGACCGAAATCGTCGACACCGCGAAGCGGACCGGCGCACGGCTGGCCGGACCGATTCCGCTCCCGACGTCGAAGAACAAGTGGACCGTGCTGCGGTCGCCGCACGTGGACAAGAAGTCGCACGAGCAGTTCGAGATTCGCACGCACAAGCGCCTGATTGACATCTTCGAGCCGACGCCGCAAACCGTCGATGCGTTGATGAAGCTCGATCTGCCCGCTGGCGTCGATGTGGAGATCAAGGCGTTCGGGAAGGAACACAAATAGGCCTTGGACCTTAGACCTTGGACCTCAGCGAAGGCCTGAAGTCTAAAGACTAAAGACCAAAGACGGGTAACTCTCATGGTCACTGGAATCATCGGCAGAAAAGTCGGCATGACCCAGATCTTCGACGCGGACGGCACGGTTCATCCGGCCACCGTGATCAAGGCGGGGCCGTGCGTCGTCGTTCAGGCGAAGAACAAGCAGTCGGACGGCTACGAAGCCGTGCAGCTGGGGCTTGTCGAGGAAACGCCGGCGAAGGTGGGCAAGCCCATGGCCGGCCATTACAAAAAAGCGAACGTGCCGCCGACGCGCGTGCGCCGCGAGGTCGAGCTGGCCGCCGGGGCCGAGGCTCCCAAGGTCGGCGACCAGGTGCTGGCGTCGATTTTCGCGAACGGCGAGCGCGTCGATGTGATTGGCGTGAGCCGCGGCAAGGGGTTCCAGGGC
>Ga0163163_10006524_pt1 | contig 10213 bp, 7 predicted proteins | sample S65metaG_FD_119766 | JGI IMG/M metagenome (GOLD analysis project Ga0163163, IMG submission 119766) | Switchgrass rhizosphere microbial communities from Kellogg Biological Station, Michigan, USA - S6-5 metaG | ecosystem: Host-associated > Plants > Roots > Rhizosphere > Soil | place: USA: Michigan... | reverse complement strand
GACCTTTGAGCCCGACAACGTGCCGTCCTGAACGACAGCGACTTGCCGGTCCCCGTAGGGTGTCTTCCCGATGTTCGCCACTCGATCGAGCTTCATCTCAGCTTCAAAGATCAAAGCGCCGCTCTCAGGACTCGGAATACCCTCCGCCATCCCGCAGCTCCATGAATTGTGAGGCACGAGCACCTTTGCGTTTTGAGCGAACGTCCGGACCGTCGGGAGAACCATGCAAAGAGCCGCGAGAACAATCAGAAAGATGTGTTTGGTCTTCATTCCGTCTCCATCTTCAACACCTAAGGTGCGGCGCACGTGTAAGAGGCCGCTTCCGTGCGCGCGCCCGAGTTGTACTTCGGATAGGTGGGGTACGAGCACAACGGCAGGCTCCCTGTGTTACCGGTAACCGTAGCCGACCTGGACGGCGCTGTTCCCTTTTCCACCCAATCGAGCAACATCGCCACCCGATCGAACCGGCTCGGAATTTGCGTCGCGGATATCGCCTGACCGTCACCGTTCGCGGTATAGCTCGAGCCCGTCAAGCCGTGACCTGTCTGCGGGATAACATAGAATCGTGCAAAATCATCGACTGCCGAACGGCCCATCTTGTCGATCACCGATTGGTAATAGTCGAGTTGAGATCCTGGAGAGGCGAGCGTGTCGTTGGTTCCGATGGCGACAATCATCCGTCCGCCGCGTTTGGCAAATGCGGAAAGGTCCGGATTCGTGGAGTCCAGCCATGCGGATATCTCTTCACGACGTGAATTCAGAGCGCCCCCCTCGACGTAATCAAGAGGATTGGCTTTCGTGTTCTTCATCAGGAAGCCCGTCACACCAAGAACACCGAGATGCGAATGATTCGGCGCATTTTCCACCGCGCCTTCCTGGCCTTTGAAACGGGCGTTCATAATGAGGCCGCTTCCCGAGGGATCGATATTCGGCACCCACATGCCGAACGTCTTCGCTCCGTTCGCAAGCGGCGTCGCGAATTTGTACCGGCTGTAGACAAATTTCAGCGTCGAAATCTGGCCGTCCGTGAAACACGCGTTCGCACTCGCATCAGCGGGATTGGGATCGATGTTGTTGGGGCAACGCCTGGATGCCCACGGATTACGATTGGTCGCACCCTGGCTCATGTCGAAGATGGCCCGGCAGGCCATGTAGTTATTGATGATGCCGTCCGCAAGTCCGTCGAGCTTGTCACACTGACGGACAAACTCGGCACGAATCGCCTCGACTTTGGCGGGAGTAATCCAGTTTGCCATTGGCTTTTCCTGAATGCGGATCAACTCCGGGCCAAGCATCAAGGAAGAGAAACTGACAATCGGCACATTCGCTGCAATACCGTTGTAATCGTTTGGATAGCGCTGTGCGACAGTCAGTGCCTCGCGTCCGCCCTGCGAGGTTCCGACGAAGTAATTGAACTGCGGCCGCTCACCGTACAGTCGCTCCATAAGAACCATCGCCGCGTCATGAGTCTTCTTCAGCTGCATGTAGCCCAGGTTTTTGATTGCTTCGTCACTTAGAGCCCAGTCATCGCCCGAAGGCCCGGCGGCAGGCGCAGCGCCACCACGCGGCGGGCCGAATCCGCCTTGCTGGTGGCCCGAGTCGCTGCCATATGTGGCGAATCCACGCTGCAACAATGTCGCGGCCTCCCCTGCAGTCAGATTCGGAATAGAGCCGTTCATACCGCCGCCACCCAGCTGCACGCCGTGACTCGTCCATGAAGCCGGAAGCACAACTCGGAAATTGATGGCGCGCCCGTTCGGGCTGGTATCGGTTGGCGCCATCGCTCCATCGATGGAGCAATAGGCTGGCGCATTCGCTGCTGCAGCAACCCAGCGGGGCGCAGCAAGAGTGACCGCTGCCACCGGCTCACCGATCGACGAAATCGGAATAGAAGTTCCCAGACGCGAACTCATGCAGTCCTCTGCGGAAATCGTGTGACTCGCCTGCTGGCCTGTCGCCTGTGAGGACAACGCTTTCAGTCCACCCGATAACATCAGCACCACTGCCAACGCAGCGAGCGCCCCAACGAGAGATTTATTCATAAGTGCCTCCTGGAACAACCATGATCTGGCGTCTACAGCTAATAGAGAGTCCAGGCAGGTAAGATCAAGGACCGAATCCGCCAGCTTGAGTCGCCTATTGCGCCGCAAACCAAATCGGCCTAGGACGACCTGTCTCGCAAATATCCCCGCGGAGTTTTTCCGGTCCATCTCCGGAATGCCCGGTGAAAAGAACTCAACTCGGAGAACTGCAGCAGGTTCAAAATTTGAGGAATGCCCGCCCGGCTCAACAGATTCAGGGCCAGATCGCGTCGAAACGCATCGAGTTCGTCTCTGTAGGACGTTCCTCGACTATTGAGTTCGCGCTGGAGTGAACGCCCGCTAAGCGCCAGTTTTCTGGCTGTGGCCTGCAGGCGAACATCACCGCGAGTGAAACCATCTGCAATAACTTTTCGCACGTCGTCCAGGAAGTCGTCGTTTGAGGATTGCTTCAGCAAGGCCTGACCATAGTGGTCCAGAATGTCGCTCAGCAGCGCGTCCCCGCTGGGAAGAGCCATATCCGCAATTTCTCTTTCCAGCGTCATTCGATTTATGGACTCATTAAACCGCACAGGACAGCAATACGTCGGGTGATAAGAATCCATACCCGCAGGCGCTGCATGTGCAAAGCAAATTTCCTTCGGACGCCATTCCACGCCCGCCGCCAGACGCAAGCGGGCAAAAATCATCGAGAAAATGAACTCCACATAAAAGTGAGACGGCCCCTCTGGAGCATAGGGATTGTAGAGTTCCAGATGGGTTCCGCCCTGCGCGGTCGACAACTGCAGTTCGAATGCGCCGTTGACGAGAGGAAAACTGCGGATGAATTTCTTGAGAGAATCGCGCGGTGTGGCGCCGGTGAGCAGAAGATAGTCTGCAATCCTGTAAGTCCCGAAAGGAAGAACTGCGATAACGTGTTCCCCGATCATAGGGTCGCTCGTGGCCCTGCCCGCTTCTTCCCACAACGCGAATGCCTGTTCTGCGGAAAGCCGGGATCCGGGCACAGAAATCAATGCCGATGGAACCCTCGCTGCGGCCAACAGGCCTTCGGAAGACACTCCTTTACTGCGGCAATAATCGACGACGCCTCTCGGCGTGACGTTGGCAACAGTAACTGCTGGCATGGTGCCCGATTATACGGCGAAATCTCTCCGGAAGCTTACGCATGCTGCTTTTGTAAGACGCGGATTGGCGCGTATACCGGATCATGCGGCTTATCGTACTTATCCATTACTGAGGATCGGAATACGGCACGATTCCCTGCGGGCCTGGGTGCGGACATGTTATAGCGTTAAGACGAGTTGTGGCCGGCACAGGAATTACTATGAGCCAATTTCGAATGGACTTTATCGCCCTCAGCCTGGTCGCGGTCTGGACGACGTATCTCCAGAGCTTGCCACCAAGTCTTCCGATGCCGGTCGAGTTGCTCCGAAAATGCTGTGCAGTTTATCTTGCGGTCTTCAAGCGATTTCGCGTCGTCGACGCCGATAGAATTCCGGAACGTGGCGCGGTGATCCTGGTTTCCAACCACACCGCGGTTTATGATCCGGTGTGCCTTCAAGTCGCCTGCAAACACCGCCTGATCCGCTTCATGGAAGCCCGGGAATACTACGATGTTCCGGTGCTTCACACCCTGTTCCGCCTTCTTCGGGTAATTCCCGTAAACCGTACCGGCAATGACACCGCGAGTATCCGAACGGCGGTTCGGGAACTTTCCAACAACGGATGCATTGGAATCTTTCCCGAGGGTCGAATCAGCACCGACGGCCAGATTCATCGAGCACATCAGGGCGTGGCTTTGCTGGCGCTGATGACGAATGCCGTCGTTGTGCCCGCCTTTTTCCAGGGAACGCAACCATTTTCCGGAATGATCCGGGACTTTTTTCAGTTCAATCATGTGACTCTTCATTTCGGTCCGCCCATCCATTTTAATGATCTTGCAGGCAAGCACCGCGACGAGCCGTCCCGCGAACTTGCCTTGAAACGAATCATGAACGCCATTGTGACGTTGCAGAAAGTTTCGAAACTCCCATGAATGATGGAAACCTCACGCGAGCAGACGGACGGCTCTCGATCTGTCCACTCGCATTTTTCGGTGGCGGCGGAGCGGATATCTATCTGCGAGATCCCGCGGTACGGATACTTTGCGAGTTCTTCCAAACGAAAGGGCTATCCGCGCTCAAGGAAGAAGACCGCCTCGAGCAGTGGTACGGCGACTGGATTGCATTTCAACAACAGCATGGCCTATATGCGACCCTGCTTTCGCCAGCCCGGTATTCGAAGCACGGGAATGGCTTCGACCTGCTCCAGTACTCCCGGTTCCTCGAAGTGCTCGCCTATTGCAGTCCGTCACACGGATACAGCCTTCACGTTACTTTTCTCGGATTGTTTTCCATCCTGATGGGATCCAACGACGCATTGAAAAAGGAAGCGGTTGCCACAGTGGAAGCCGGAAACCTGCTGGCGTTTGGCGTGTCGGAAAAAGACCACGGATCGGACTTGCTGGCCAATGAATTCATCATCACCGACACGGAAGAAGGAAACTTCTCCGCCAGCGGACCCAAGTATTACATCGGAAACAGCGATGTTGCGTCGATCATCTCGATACTGGGCAGAAAGGCCTATGCAGGACGCGCCAGCCGAGCGCCATTCATGCTGTTCGCGCTCCGGCCGAAACAGACGGCGGCTTTCCGATATCTGAAAAAGATTCGCACGCTCGGCGTGCGCGCTGCGAATGTCGGCAGTTTCGAAGTGAAAGAACATACGCTGAAGCGTGCGGACGTTATCGCAGAAGGGCGAGATGCGTGGAACGCCATTTTCGGTACGGTCACATTGGGAAAGTTCTTTCTTGGATTCGGTTCAATCGGCATTTGCGAGCATGCGTTTGAGGAAGCCTTAACGCATCTTCAAAATCGGATGCTCTATGGCAGCGCGGTGATCAATATGCCGCATATCCGCGCCAGTATGGCGCAGGCTTACGCGCGTCTGACGGCAATGAAGTTGTATTCCTATCGTGCGCTCGACTATGTACACTCCGCTTCATCGGCGGATCGGCGATACCTGCTCTATTGTGCGGTTCAGAAGGCAAAGGTCAGCGCCGAAGGAGTGAAGGTGATGGCGCTCCTGCAGGAGTGCATTGGCGCCAAAGGATTCGAAAGCGATACGTATTTCGAAATGGCATTGCGGGACGTGCAGCTCATTCCGAGTCTCGAAGGAAGTCGACACATCAATCTCGGCCTCGCCGCCGGTTTTTTGCCGCGATACTTTGACCGGCCGGACTCCACTCTTGCCGAGCCGCCATCGCTTATCGGCGGGGAAGTTTCATCGCGCGAAAATGTTTATCTGATGGAGGCGCCGACAGGTGCAACCCACGCCATTGCATTTCGGCCACATCTCGATGCCTATCGTCCACTGATGTCATTACCCAACGTGGCCTTGTTTGCGAGCCAGGTGGAAACGTTCCGGGAGGTAACACGCCGCTCCAGGGACCACAATGCCGACTCCGCCGACCTGTACACGACCATGACTCAGGGCCAGCTTTTTTCAACAATCGCATTTGGACAACTGGTGGCTGAAGATCTGTCGCACCTGGATATGCCTGGCTCCATGACGTCTGCGATCTTTTCTGGGCTGGTTGAGGATCTCAGTGCACTCGCGCTGCAGCTGGCCGCTATTCCCGGGTTTGACAACGCGACGCGAGAAGGTATTCTGCGAATGGTCGCGGTCCCGAAGACCTCTGCGGCCGACTGGGACTTCATTGGTCAGCAATTCGCGAGACCCTGACGAACAATCTCCACACCACAGCGAGCGTGCTTTTGTAGGGAACTCGAAACGCTGCTCGTTAGCAACTCCTCCAATCGGCCCACTCCACGGGCTCTCTCTGAATCAGCCATCGTTTTGGAAAGCGGATCCCATGTTCCGGATGACAAGTTAGCGGTGCGGCCCGCTATCGCTCCTGGGACCGCTCAATGGCAGCGCGCTAAATACGAGTGACAGTCACTTTCCCTGCTTCAAACACATATTTGATCGGCGGTGTTCTGATAAACTGCCGCCCGAAAAACGCAGAAACGGGAAGTGGCTGACAACCACGTGGCACGCGATTCCCGCTTTGGGACGATTGAATGACGGAGAGCCGGTGAAGTTTTCGTGCGCCTGAAATGAGTATTCAGAGAGGAGTTATGAGCAGCGTCCCTGTCGACAAACGTGCTTATCGCCTCAGTGCGATTGACATGATACGCGGATTGGTTATCGTCATCATGGCGATCGATCATGTCAGGGACAATTTCTTCCTGGGTGCGCTACAGGATCCGACTAACGATCCCGATATTACCGGCGGAGTATTTGCAACTCGATGGATCACGCACTTTTGCGCTCCCGTGTTTGTCATGCTTGCCGGAGTGAGCGCAGGCCTGATGTCCACGCGGAAGAGCGGCAGAGAACTGGGACGATTCCTTTTTATACGGGGAGTGTGGCTCATTTTCGTCGAGATGGTCCTCATTTCGACAGCCGTAACCTTCGCGCCATCCGGCATACCGGAGCTCGACGGGAAGACCGTCGTCATTATGCAGGTGATCTGGGCCATCGGCGGGAGCATGATCGCGCTCTCACTCCTGCAGCGAATGGGTCGCCGGACCTGCCTTCTTTTGGGTCTTGTGATCGTCGCCGGTCACAATCTGCTCGATAGGTTCTGGCCGGCAAGCGAACTGTTCGATGAAAAATGGCCGCTCTGGGTTTCATTGCATGCCCAGATGGCGGTACGTGCCGGTCCCTTTCTGTTTCTGTTCGCTTATCCGATAGTTGCCTGGATCGGCGTCATGCTGCTCGGATTCGGCGTTTCCAAAGTATTCGCGTGGCCGCAGGAGCGACGGAACCGGATCCTGCTTCGCACTGGCATCGTCATCACTGCGGGATTTCTTTTTCTTCGTGCGCTCGACGGATATGGAGATCCTAATCATTGGAAGTGGCAGCAGGCAGGGCTTGGATCAACTACCATCGACTTCTTCAATACGACCAAATATCCACCAAGCCTGATATTCCTGCTCATGACTCTGGGACCGGCGGCCATGCTCTGCGGCGTTGCGGACAAGATCACGGGCGCCGTAAAGGAAACGTTGGTGATCTTCGGCCGCGTTCCATTTGCCTTTTATGTGGCGCATTTCTATCTGATCCACACGCTGAGCGTGATTCTCGGGAAGCTTCAAGGCTTCAGCTTCCGCCAGATGATGACCGGGTTCCTGTTTTATCCGAAAGGGTACGGTGTCGGTCTTACTGGAGTTTATTTCGTCTGGACGCTGGTTATCGTCATCTTATATCCGTACTGCCGTTGGGTCGCAGCGGTTAAGGCGCGACGCCGCGACTGGTGGCTAAGCTACCTCTGACGATCGCGGAAATCCGCTAGCCTGAGAACGGACGCCCTCACTTCAGGCGCTCGGCGTATTCCCCCCGTCCCGCAAATAGATTTGGCCCGTGAACTGCTCCCTCAACCAAGCGCATCCAGAGTGAATGAGCATGCAGAACCGGCAATTGCATGAAAATGCAGTGCGAATTACGGCTCAGTGGGAATTGACGGTTGGGTTTGAAGTGGTAGTGGCAGGATACAAAGTGCCATTGCATTGCCTTTCGGGGCCACACCAGGACCGCAGGCCCGTCACGCATAATCGAAGTCGAACACAACGGTGGGTAAGTACCTGAGGTATCCGGCGCCATGAAGATATTTATCAAGGACAGCAATGCAATTTCTCGTCAAGTGCTTTCAGCAACACTTCTCAGGATGGGACACGACGTTCGCGTGATCTCTGAGCCACTGGAGGCATGTGAAAGTTTCTCTGCAAAAGGGGGGCCGCAAATTGCCCTGCTGGATCATGCTGTCCCGGGCGCCAACTGTCCCGTCATCTTCCGCGAAATCCGAAAACAATGCGGGGGCAACCTCTATATCATCTTGCTCACAGAGCCCAATAGTGCGGAAGGCATCACAACGGAGCTGGAGTCGGCGGTGGACGATCTGCTCCTCCGGCCTTTTACCGAAGCGGAATTACGTACCCACATACGTACCGGTACCCGGGTCCTTGAATTGCAAAATGGCCGCATCAAGACGCAGCGCCTGCTGCTCAATGCGGCGATGAGTGACGATCTTACGGGCCTGTGGAATCGTCGAATGATTCTCAATCAACTGGGGCGCGAACTGAACCGAGCCAGACATGAGTGTCAGCCCCTTGCTGTTGCAATGGTGGATATCGATTTTTTCAAAAGCGTCAATGATACCCACGGCCACCTCGCTGGCGACACAGTGCTCCGTGACGTCGCGTTGTCCCTGCGATCACAGCTCCGCAGCTACGATTTCATTGGAAGGTACGGAGGTGAGGAGTTCCTCGCCCTGCTCCCCGGTTGCGACGGCGAAACATCTGCCGAGATTGCACGACGCATGTGCCAGACGGTAGCCGGGCATCCCGTGCAAATCGGTGATGTTGAGGTTCCAGTGACTGTCAGCATCGGATTGTCGGCGACGGCAGAAGTTGGATTTGATCCCGATGCATTGATCGCTGCGGCCGATTCAGGGCTCTATCGCGCAAAAGCTTGTGGACGCAATCAGGTCATCCCCGGAGGAATTCACGCTCTGGATCTTCCAAAAACTCTTCGCCAGGTCTCGATGAGGTGCACGCCGTAACCGGCATCTTCTAAGAATTTTTCGACACCACGACCGATGTATGGTCAGAGACGAAATACTTGATACGCAGGAAGTACGTCGCCTGAACCCGCGGTTGAAGGTCAATTGACGTCAACACCGTATCAAACTTACCCGGTGACAAGGCCTCAAAGTAGAGGGTGCTGTTCTTACGCTGTTCGACAACGCGGAAATTGTCATCCGCGCTGCCCGTTTCAAATGCGTGATACGAGTTGTAGGCCTCCGCAGGTTGAAATGTGTCGAAAGACTCCATTGCGACGGACACCGGAGTCAACTTGATTCCCAGCTTGCCGTAAGCTTCCACCTTGTCGTGAATGATCTTCTGACTTTCCTCCGTCATTCTTGCGCGAACTGCAGTCAGATCCTCAGTGATGTAGTCGACTTTGATCAGATCGAAAATTCCCTCCTGCGCCGCAAGCGGAACGATTTTGTCCAGCAGCGCGTGATCCTTGTATCGAATCATCAGGTTTTCCTTGAGTTGAAAGCCGGAGAGCTTCTCGCGTGCCGTGTTGCTCTTTACGGCGTAGTCATAGACACGTTCCTGCGTGACAAAGTCCACGTAGGTATCCTCAGGTCGTATGCCAAGTGGAGCGATACTTCGCAGGAACGCGCTGATTTGATCATTAAGTTTCTTATTCGCGTCGCTGACTTTGTCCGCCTGCTGTACCAGCCCGAAGACGGCAATGTACCCCTCCGTTTCGAGACTTGTCAGGATCTTCGCGTCGACAAATTGATATTGAGTGACCAGCAGGTTTGGCTGATCTGAAACGACAGAATCCGATACTGCGCCTGGATAGTTTGGCTGGCGGCGCGTCACATCCTTGCCCTGTGGAAGCTGCTGGCCCTGATTGACACGGTTTCCGACTTCCTGTGCGAAGAGGGTTGCACAATAGATGGAAAACACGACAAACACTCTGAATGCGGTTCTCATGGTTGAACTCCATTTCTTTGTTCGAACATTATTTTGGAATCTGCAGTGTGGTACGAACCGGGAGATGGACGGTTACAGGGAAGGATTACCAGAATAAGAGGTATGTATTTGCGAATCCCTCTCCCGAAGGGAGAGGGTGGTGCGAAGCACCGGGTGAGGGGTACCGCACGAAATGATTTTTCATATGGTACCCCTCACCCGGCACTTCGGGCCACCCTCTCCCTTCGGGAGAGGGATTTGCCCGAAACATCTTCCTAAATCGGACAGCTACGGCAGGGCGAATACGAAAACGTTTGCGGCGTTGCCGGGTTTCAGCTCCGGAGTCAGTCCCAGCGCGGAACTCGCGACCAGAGAACTTCCCGTCGTCACGGCGACGTACTGTTTCCCGCCGGCGGCAAATGAAATCGGAAACCCGCTAACGGGCGAGCCGAGATTCGTTTCCCACAGAACCTTGCCAGTCTTGTCATCGAAAGCACGAAAGCGCCCGTTATCATCCCCGCCGAAAACGAGGCCGCCACCGGTTGCCACCAATGAAAGAGTTCCGGCGCGCTGTTCGTATTT
>Ga0163163_10006521_pt1 | contig 10217 bp, 7 predicted proteins | sample S65metaG_FD_119766 | JGI IMG/M metagenome (GOLD analysis project Ga0163163, IMG submission 119766) | Switchgrass rhizosphere microbial communities from Kellogg Biological Station, Michigan, USA - S6-5 metaG | ecosystem: Host-associated > Plants > Roots > Rhizosphere > Soil | place: USA: Michigan... | reverse complement strand
GAGCGTTGAAAAGGCAACCGTTATCGCCACGAACACGCCACGCGGACCCATTTTCATCTTCACGCTGAGCCCGTAGGCGAGTGGAATCTCCCATAGCCAGAAGACAAAGAGGTTGATGATCGTCGGCGTCCAGGCGTCGCCTGCGCCGTTGAACGACTGCCCAAGCACCATCCCGTAGGCGTAAAACAAGAAGCCGTACGCCACGATCCGAAGACAATCGACACCATACTGCGCTACGTCCGGCACGTCCGTGTAAAGCCAGATGATCTTTGGCGCGAAGAAGATGAAAATGAGGCCAATCACTCCGAGAAAGATCATGTTGTAGAAGCCGGCTTGCCAAACAGCGCGTTCGGCGCGCGCCGGGTTCTTCGCTCCAAGCGCCTGACCGACCATCGTCGCCGCCGCGTTCGCCATTCCCCACGACGGCAGGAGTGCGAAAAGGATCACGCGAATTCCGAACGTGTAGCCCGCCACGGCATTGCTGCCGAAACTCGAGATGATGCGCACGAGTCCGATCCAGCTCGCCATGCCGATGAACACTTGAAACGTTGCGGTACCTGAAAGTCTGATCAACCTGCCTATGATTGTTGGCTCAATTCGCAAGTGACGACGTTCGATGCTGAATCGTCCGCCCTTGCGGATGAGACGACTGAGCGCGTAGAGCGCGCCGGTGCCTCTGCCGATGTTGGTGGCGATCGCCGCGCCGAGCAGTCCGAGTTTTGGAAATGGTCCGAGGCCGAAGATCAAACACGGGCCGAGCAGGATGTTGATCCAGTTCGCCAACCACAACGTGCGCATCGCGATCGCGGCGTCACCCGCGCCGCGAAAGATCGCATTGATCATGAAGAGCATCACGACGGTCATGTTGCACGCGAGCATCACGCGCGTGAACCTGGAACCTTCCTGCACCACCCACGGCGCGCCCCCCATGAACTTGATCAGCTTTGGCGCCAGTGGCGCACCGATGGCAGCGATCGTCACCGACACGATCAGCGCCAGCGTTATCGCCTGCACGGCCGCTCGCGCCGCGCCTTCCGGGTTTTGTTCGCCGATGCGACGCGAGACCATCGCCATGGCGCCAATGCTCAGACCGATCGCGAGCGCGTAGACCAGAGTCATCAGCGATTCGGTGAGACCGACAGTGGCGACGGCGTCAGTTGCATTGCTCAGGTGTGAGACCCAGTAGATGTCGACGACTGCGAATACACTCTCCATCACCATTTCGAGGACCATGGGAATGGCGAGCAGCAGGATCGCGCGTCCGATCGGGCCGGTTGTATAACTTCGGTGTGATCCGCGGATGGATTCCTTGATGGCAGACCACAGGCTTTGTGAGTCTTCCTGAGGAGTCACGGTTGTGTCCACGATGCTTACCTCAACCACAGATTAGGAAGTTCTTCCGTAGTCATCTTGAAGACGAACGATGTCGTCCTCGCCGAGATAATTTCCTCGCTGCACTTCGATAAAGACGAGGTCAGTCTCGCCCGGATTTTCGACGCGGTGAGCCGCGCCTTGCGGAATATCGATCGCCTCTCCCGCTCTCACGATGATCTCTTCGCCATCGCGAGTCACCTTTGCTGTGCCCTCTACTACGAACCAGTGCTCGGAACGTTGCGAGTGTTTTTGATAACTGAGCCTCTTGCCCGGCAACACCTCGATCCGCTTCACCTTGAAGGTGCGATCCTCTTCCAGCACGGTGTAACTTCCCCACGGCCGGCGATCAAACTCGCGCATAGTGCTCCTCCTTGAGGGGTGGAACGTACTGCATCAAACACAAAAACACAAAGGCTCAACTGAATGAGCCTTTGTGTCGCTTGCTGCTTAAATTATGGCTGAACTTACGAGTTCGCTTTCAAGGTGACGTATATCACGTTGTTCCGGCGCTTGACAAGAACTAATGCGGGCTTCGCTCCTGATTGCTGGATCGCAGCATTGAACTCGGAAACAGTTTTTACCGGTTGACGATTCACCTCCTGAATCAGATCGCCTTGCCGGATGCCTGCATTCGCCGCACTGCCCGCCGGATCGATCTTCGCCACCAGCAAACCTTGATCGTCGGCGTCCAAACCGAAATGCGAGGCCGCCTCGGGAGTGAGTGGTTGAACCGATAATCCGTAACGTTCATTGCCGCCGCTGCCACCATTACCGCTGCTCTCCTCGCTGTCCGCTGGTGCTTGACGATCGGGCAATTCCGCCAGGGCGACGTTGAAGTTCTGATCGCGTCCGTTGCGCAGCGCGGTGACTTCGGCAGTCGAGCCCGGCGCCAGACTGGCGACGAGGTTACGCAGGCCGTTGTTGTCGACGACTGGCTGTTTGTTGATTGCAGTGATCACATCGCCGCGTTTGAGTCCCGCTTTTTCCGCCGGACCACCAGCCTGAACACTTGTGACAATCGCGCCCCGTGCCGCAGGCAGGTTCAAACTCGCAGCGAGATCTGAGTCAACCGATTGAATCGTCACACCGAGCATGCCGCGACGGACTTTGCCGGTCTTCAATAGCTGATCCATCACGGCCTTGGCCATGTTTGACGGAATCGCGAAACCGATTCCGATGTTGCCGCCGGAAGGCGACAGAATCTGTGAATTGATACCGATCAGCTCGCCGGATGTGTTGACGAGAGCGCCGCCGGAGTTGCCACGATTGATGGCGGCGTCAGTTTGCAGGAAGTCTTCGAAGCTGCCGTCGCTCAGACCAGTCGCTCGACCTTTTGCGCTCACGATGCCGGAGGTTACGGTTTGACCAATGCCCAGCGGGTTGCCGAGCGCCAGTACGGGATCGCCGACGCGGACTTTGTCTGAGTCGCCGAGTGAGAGGGTGGGCAAATTTTGGGCGTCAATCTTCAGCACCGCGAGGTCGCTCGGCGGGTCGGAACCGACCAGCTTGGCTGTAAAAGTGCGGTTGTCCGTCAGTTCGACTTTGATCTCGATCGCGCCGTCAACTACGTGATGATTCGTGAGAATGTAGCCGCCGGAGTTAATGATGACGCCGGAGCCAACGCCCTGCACTCGTTGGGGCGGCTGTTGCTGTTGCGGCATTCGATCGCCGAAGAACTCCCGAAACGTCGGGTCGTCCATGAATGGAAACTGCTGTGGCGCCCGGGCACGCTCGGTGGAACGGATGGTGACGACAGCGGGCGAAACTCTGCTAACGAGATCCGCATAAGAACCCTGCAAACCTACCACTCCCGAGTTTGAAACCGGAGGCGGCTGCGCCGGCTGAGCGGGCGCCAAACCCATCAAGCTGCCTTGACCACTACACGAAGCGAAGGAAAAAACTACCAACGCGAGACCTAAAAGTATGTTTGCTCGTTTCATCTCCAATAATTCTCCAATGAGTTATGCATTTTTAGATTATGAACTTTTGATTCAAAGAACTCGCGTTCGGTTTCCCGTCACCGCGAAGCCACAAAAATCGTTTGTGCCTTTTGTGCCTTTTTGTGGCATACTTCGGCCCGTCAAACGCCAGCAATTCCGCAGCCTGTAAGCCGTTCGCCCCCGGTTTTTCCAATCAAAACACGGCAGCAGTTCGAGGTAAAGCTCTGGTGCACGCGATAGAGATCTCCAACGGTCACGAAGACAATTCCGTTCTCATCGTCAACGACGAGCCTGATCAACTGACCCTCATGGGTAATCTGTTGCACAAGGCTGGTTATTCTGTGTTTACGGCTGAAGACGGTTATGAGGGCCTGACTGTCGCGCGCCGCGAGCGGCCAGACCTCGTCATTAGCGACGTTTCCATGCCGCGCATGAACGGTCTCGAGTTCTGTCGCGCCATTCGTGCCGATTCAGAACTCAAAAGCGTCCCCATTCTGCTCATCAGCGCGTTACAGAAGGATACCGAGAGCGTCGTCGCGGGATTACGAGCCGGCGCTGACGACTATCTCGAAGTTCCTTTTGACTCGACCCGGCTGGTTGCGAAAGTCTCGCGGCTACTCGAACGCTCGCGCCTCGAGGCGAGTTACCGTGACCTCGTCGAACAAGCCAGCGACATGATTTTCACGCAGGACCTCGCGGGCAGAGTCACGAGCATGAACCTCGCCGGGCAAAAGTTTCTCGGCCGCAAACCTGAAGAAATCATCGGCAACTCATTTTTCAATGTGTTTGGCATTATTCCGGAAAGTAACGGTTTCGCCGGCAGTCTTGGCCGGCCGCAGGAAATACGGGAGTTCCGCCACCAGTTTGTCGCCCGCTCGGCCGCCGGCGAGGATCACTGGCTCGATCTGATTATTTCTCCTATTAAGGACAAGGCTGAGGAGACGGTCGGCTTCCGCGGGCTGGCGCGCGACGTCACCGAACGAAAGCGTTTTGAAGAAGCGCTGCGCGACTCCGAAGAGCGTTACCGGCTGTTGTTCGAATCCACGCCACAACCAATCTGGGTCTACAACGAAGACACCCTTTCGTTTTTAGCCGTCAACGAAGCCGCCACCCGAACGTACGGATACAGCCGCGACGAATTCCTCTCGATGACCATCGACGATATTCGGCCGCAGGAAGATATTCCGACGTTGATTATCAAAAACATGGCGGATCCGAACGATTTGGTGATCTCGAGCCCGTGGCGTCATAAGACGCGGACTGGCAAAACGATCTACGTCGAGATGAGTTCGCATCCCGTGATCTTCGATGGTAAGAATAGCCGGCTCGTAATCGTCAACGACGTCACGGAAAGAAAACTGCTCGACGAGAAACAACAACGGCTGCACGCGTCGCTGCAACAGTCGGCCATGGAGTGGCGCCAAACGTTCAACGCGATCGATTTTCCGGTGCTGATCGTCGATCTTGAAGGCTCGATCAAGCGATCGAACCTGGCCGCGGAACAGATCATTGGAATCGAGGCGGAACAGATCCTCGGCAAGCTGATTGGTCAGCTCGGTGACGGCCAACCATGGAAAAAAGCCACTGAACTTATTGACTACATTCGCGACACGAACGCTCCGGTGGCAGAGGAAGTCAAAGACGAAGCGACCGGGAAAACGTGGGCCATCACGCTCTACAACATCAACGAGTTTGGTTCATTCGGTGAGCGCGCGATTCTGATCGCGCAGGACATCACCAAGCGCGCGGAACTCGAAGCGTCGCTGCGGCAGAGTGAAATGATGTCGCTGCTGGGCTCACTGGTGGCGGGCGTGGCCCATGAAGTCAGGAACCCGCTCTTCGGTATCTCCTCAATTCTCGATGCCTTCGAAACAAGATTCAGCGACCGCACCGAGTACCTTCGTTATACCAAAGTGCTGCGCGACGAGATTGGGCGTCTCACAATTCTCATGGAAGAACTGTTAGAGTACGGCAAGCCTTTCCGTGGCGACCTGTACCTCGTGTCGATGGAAGAGATGATCGCGCGTTCGATTCGCGCCTGTTTGCCGGGGGCTGAAGTGGCCCAGGTAAAACTCGAAAGCAGAATCGCAGAATTGTTACCGAAGATCAGGATCGACCGGCGCCGGCTCTCCAAGGTCTTTGTAAATCTGATTGAGAATGCTATTCAACATTCGCCCGCGCAAGGTATGGTTGTCATCGAAGCACGCCGAGTCGTCGACGGTGGCGCCGAATGGCTCGAATGTGCAATCAAAGACTCCGGCAACGGCATTCTGCCCGAAGACATGCCCAAGATTTTCGAGCCTTTCTTCTCGAAGCGCCGCGGCGGGACCGGTCTTGGTTTAGCCATCGCACAGCGCATCATGCAGGAACACGGCGGAAAGATGATTGCGGGCAATAATCCCGAGGGCGGAGCCTGTATGATAGCGAGATTCCCGATACCGACTGAGGTAGATTCTTAATGTCCAGGAACAAGGTCTTGGTCGTTGACGACGAATCAGGAGTCAGATTTGGTATCCGTGATTTCTTGGAGCAGCACGGTTACGAGATCGACGAGGCGGAGAGCTGTCAGGACGCCCAACACCTGTTTCGCACCTCTAGACCGGACATTGTCATCGCCGACTACATGCTGCCCGACGGCACTGCGCTCGATCTGCTGCCGCGTTTGAAAGATATCGACGCCGCGATTCCCCTGTTGGTTCTCACCGCGCACGGTTCGATCGATCTCGCGGTCAGGGCGATCAAAGAAGGCGCGGAACAGTTTTTAACCAAGCCGCTGGAACTTCCGACGCTGCTGGTCATCCTCCAAAGACTGCTGCAAAAACAGCGTAACTATCACAAACAGCTCGCCAGCAAGTCGCGCCAGGTGCGCCAGGCGATCGATCCGTTTATTGGAACCAGCGCCGCGATTCGGGCGCTCGCCGACCAGGCCCGGAAAATCTTATCGACTGAAAGCCCGGTTTTGATTCTCGGCGAAACTGGAACCGGAAAAGGCGTACTTGCCCGTTGGCTACATGAAAATAGCCCTCGCGCTGACGAGGCGTTTGTCGACCTCAACTGCGCCGGCCTGACCCGGGAACTCCTCGAGACGGAGCTTTTTGGGCACGAGAAGGGCGCCTTCACCAGTGCGACTGCTTCGAAACAGGGACTGTTTGAAGTGGCCCACCGAGGCAGCATTTTTCTGGACGAGGTCGGCGACGTCGATCTTCAGATCCAGCCGAAGTTGCTGAAGGTTCTCGAAGAGAAACGCTTCCGTCGTTTGGGTGACGTCAGAGACCGGCAGGTCGACGTGCGACTGATTGCCGCGACCCATCAGGACATCGGGCAGCTCGTGCGCGAGCGGCGCTTTCGCGACGACCTATACTTTCGCATCAGCACCATTCCGCTCTCATTCCCGTCTCTGCGCGACCGAATCGAAGACATTCCGACGTTGGCCCAATACCTTCTCAATAAGGTATCGGCGGACGTGGGCCGCGGCGAGTTGAAGTTGGACCAGGGATGTATTCAAGCGTTACAGGCTTATTCCTGGCCCGGCAACATTCGCGAACTCCGTAATGTAATCGAACGAGCGGTCTTATTGAGTGACCAAAAACATATCACCTTAAGCGATCTTCACTTCGATGGTCACACACAGGTGGGAGCGCCCTTCCTCGACTCTCGTCTCACCCTGTTGGAGCTCGAGAAGCAACACATCGAGCGCGTTCTCCAGGAAGAAAAAGGACGCGTCGAGAAGGCGGCCAAGCGCCTCGGCATTCCGAGAAGCTCACTTTATCAGAAGATTAAGAAGCACCAGATCCCCATGTCCAAAGTCTAGACTGAAGTCTGAATGCTGGACATCGCTGGACCAGCCGGTTGGACCACTCACTTCACATCGCCTAAAAAGCGCGTAGTTTCGGCAAGTATAAGAGCAGCCAGATGTTGGCCCATGTTTTGCTTACGGAGGGGCACGTGCCAAGTGTAACTACTCTCTCGACCCGACCGAGAGGCTTGTCTGGCTGGTATTTTTGAGCGCGCACTTGCCCCGCTTCGCTCTCCTATACACGCCTCAAAAGATCTAGATCTGCTTCCAGGGCTGCGGTCTGGAAGTGGCGGAATTGTTCAATCCTAAGGAGACGTGAAATGCCCAGGTTTTCGAACCTCAAGAACCTATTGCTGCCCGTGGCGGTATTTGGGATTCTCGCCTTGACCCATGCAACCGCGAAGGCCGATCCGATTTCGGTATGTACCGGTCCCGGCTGCAGCACCACCAATGTTACTGGTTCCATCGTCGCAGGCAATGGAACGGTGACTATTACCCTTAACAACAACCTGACTAACGCCCAGGTTATCAGCGTTATTCAGAACGTTAGTGGCGTGTACTTTCAGGTAAGCGGCTACAACGGCGGCGCTGTTTCGCTGTCTGCCAGCAACAGCACACAGTCGACCAACATCGCCGCTAACGGAAATGCAACTTTGGCGGGCGCAGTCAATCCCACGGGATGGGCCGCTGGTCACAGTGGATCAACCATCACTGTCTGTGTGGTATGTGCCTTCGGCGTAGGACCGACGGTCGGACCGGAGCAGACGCTCATTGGTGGTACCGGTAGCGGCGCGTATGCGAATGCAAACGGCAGCATCGCCGGAAATGACCCACACAATCCGTTTTTGGTTGGGACCGTAACTTTTACTCTCGTCGTTCCGGGAGTAACGGTTAATTCGACATTTAGCAATTTCGTAATCCAGTTCGGCACGGAGGCGACGCCTCCACAAACCCAACAAGTACCAGAGCCCGCGAGCATGCTGCTGCTGGGAAGTGGCTTGATTGGTGTGGCCGCTGGCTTCCGCCGGCGTCTCAGGAAGTCGTAAGTAGCTGAAGAGCTTTACCTCAGCTTTCATAAAAACTCGAGCAGCGATGTTTCCACATCGTCATTTGCCGCGCCGATGTGGAAACATCAATCCTAAGTTGGGTGCCCGATTCCGAACGAGCAAGCGCTCGTTTCGCTCATCAGTTCTTAGTTACTGATTTAAAGGGGGAACAGAAAAATGGGCAGGATAATGAAGACATCTTTAATGGGTGTCCTACTAACTGCAATGGTGGCGTTCGCTACTGCTGAAGCAAAAGCGGACCCCGTCACGTTTAGCACCACTGGCGTGTTCAGCATCAGTGGTACCAACGTCGTTAATTTCACGAATGGAAATGGAACGACGACTATTACTTTCAACGGCACCACTAACCCGGTGAATACGCCTGCCGGCACGAGCTTCGGCGACATCGTCGTGACCACGACGGTTCCCGCCAATCTGCTGGGTCCAACAATCGCGGGCAATTTCACCCTGAATATCATTCAGGTGTCACCGGCGGGAGCAGGCAGCCTGGTTGGAACGCTCTCTGGCACTCTCGGTTTTAATACCGGTATTGCCACGCTAAGCTTCTCCACCACGTCTCTGACCATCGGCGGCTTCACCTATACAGTGAACCCGAGCTACACCATCGCATTGCCGGTCACCGGCGTGGGTGGCGGCGCGGGAATCGGCACAACCACCATTCAAGGCACCGTCACTGGTGGCACCGTTCCGGAGCCAACCAGCATGTTCTTGCTTGGCACTGGTTTGCTGGGTGTTGCTGGTGCAGTGAGAAAACGGTTTAAGTCGTAGCCGGTAGATTCGATCGCTACTCCGTTCTGGACGGAGTCGTAGGTTGTCTGATGTACCAAGGGCGAATTTTCTGTGCGGGCCCCGGGGTAAAAGGGAGTTTGTGTGCATGTTTAATGAGCCAACAATTTTTCCCCTGGATGCCAATGGACGGATTTACGCGCTACAGGATGAAAAAGGAAACACGATAGGAACCGGCACTCGCGAGGTTTGTGAAGTTCTGCTTTACATAATCACGAAACCGGCTTCGCCCAGCAGTTCGGGACGAATGAGCGTCCCGCTAAAGCAGCGATCAAATGTGCGGGCTGCTATCTGTATCTAGCTTTCGGGTCGGGCAGCGACAGGCTTACCAGGTCTAAGAGTTGTCGTTGCCCCGCCATCATCGTTCTGGTGCGGAAGTAAAAAACGATGAGTTCGACGGGAGCTAAACCCTCGCGTATAAAACTTCATCCCCTTTTGGAATTTTTTCGGTGCCTACCGATCACCTCGCAGTTTGAGGTGTGAGAGCTGGTACCGCTTTAAGTGGATTTCGTTACTCCCAGATTATTGTCCCGGTGTGCCCGTGAAGCAGAGTCGATTCGGAACCCTCAAGAGAGTCTCTGGTAAATTGAGACAAATGTGGCTGGGCCGAGACGACAGATCTTTCCGTGAAACTCCACTGCCACGCTTGCTCGTGATCGACGACGAGGAGTCAATTTGCTTCTCGATGAGCGAGTACTTCTCTTTGCACGGTTACAAGGTTGATACAGCCAGTGAAGTCGAAGAGGCTGAGAAGCTGCTCGACTCGACCACCTACAAAGTCGTCATCCAGGATCTGCGCCTCACGATGACGAACAACCATGACGGCCTCGAGATGATCCGGCTGATCCGGGAACATGATCCGCAAACTCGAATCATCGTCCTGACGGCTTACGGTTCGGCTGAAATCGAGGATGAAGCGCGACGCTGTGGGGCCGACGCATTTCTACGTAAGCCCAAGCCGCTCTCGCAAGTGGCGCAAGTGGTCCAGGGCCTCATCGAATCTCCTCCACGCCACGCCGCCCGCCCTGCGTAGCCACAAAAAGCACAAAGAATTTAGTAGCCACAAAAAGGCACAAAAACGCAAAAAAAGAATTCGGAAGAAGCTCCGATGATTAACTCCTGAAATAAGCGTTCTGTGTTTATGGTCCTATCTTTTGCTCCTTTTGTGCCTTTTTGTGGCTACTAAATTCTTTGTGCCTTTTGTGGCTAATGAAAGTCGTGGGAAGGGGCGGCGCTGACGGCGAAGGAGAGTGG
>Ga0163163_10006520_pt1 | contig 10217 bp, 10 predicted proteins | sample S65metaG_FD_119766 | JGI IMG/M metagenome (GOLD analysis project Ga0163163, IMG submission 119766) | Switchgrass rhizosphere microbial communities from Kellogg Biological Station, Michigan, USA - S6-5 metaG | ecosystem: Host-associated > Plants > Roots > Rhizosphere > Soil | place: USA... | reverse complement strand
TGGCTCGTCATCGGCTGGTCCAGTTGCTATCCACTATATCCATTTAGGAAGACATCCCAGCTTAATGTAGCAGGCACGCTCAGGCGAGGGCAGGCAAGGCAAGGAACATGGCGACTGCAAAAATGAGCGTGGCGGATCTGGAGCGGTTCCTCCGTGCCGAATTCCCCCAGGCTTTCAGCGACGGCGATATTAAAATCGAGAGTGCCGATGGTACCCATTGTTTTCTGCGCCAACGCTACAATGATCGAATGCTGCGGCCCGGTGGAACCATCTCGGGACCTACGCTGATGGCCCTGGCCGATTTTGCCATGTATGTGGTGCTGCTGTCGGCGATCGGTCCGACGGGGCTCGCGGTCACCACGAACCTGAACATCAACTTCTTGCGAAAAGGCACCCCCGGAAATGACGTGCTTGCCGGGGCCAAGCTTTTGAAGCTGGGCAGGCGACTAGCCGTAGGGGAAGTCAGCCTGCTCTCCGGCACATCGCCGGATCCAATCGCGCACGTCACGGCAACCTATTCTATTCCAAATACTTAGAGATTTTTGTGGTAGTATAGAACCTTAATTGTAAGCTGCTGTTATATAGAGGGAAATTGCCCAAGTTTGGCATTGACGGGGGCCAAGGACCTGACTAGAAACCTGGCCTGTTCGGCGCCTACATCCGCCTGTCCTTATTTTTACGGATTTCCCTCATGACAACGTTTTCGGCAAAGCCCGCCGAGGTAACAAAAAAGTGGGTGTTGATCGACGCCAAAGGATTGGTGGTCGGCCGCCTCGCTTCGCTGGTTGCGATGCGCCTTAGGGGCAAGCACCTTCCAACTTACACGCCCCACGTCGATTGCGGCGATAACGTCATTATCATCAACGCAGCGCACGCCGTGCTGACAGGCCGCAAGCGCGACAACAAGGTTTACCACAATCACACCGGCTTTATCGGTGGCATCAAGCATCGTACCGCAAGATCGATTCTCGAGGGTCGTTTTCCCGAGCGGGTGGTTGAGAAAGCCATCGAGCGGATGATCCCGCGCGGACCGCTGGGTCGTGTTCAGCTCGGCAATTTACGCGTCTATCCGGGCTCGGAGCACCCGCACGAAGCCCAGCAACCCGAAAAGCTGGATATTGCCAGGATGAATCGCAAGAACATGAGAGCCGCATAAGATGTCCGATACCATGCAGTCGCTCGATCAGTTGTCGCAGCTTAAGCCGGCTACGCCGGAAGCGCCAAAATATGTCAAGAAACTCGACAAACACGGTCGCGCCTATGCCACCGGCAAGCGCAAGGATGCGGTTGCCCGCGTCTGGATCAAGCCCGGCGCCGGCAAAGTGACCGTCAATACCCGAGAGGTTGAAGTCTATTTCGCGCGTCCGGTATTGCGGATGATGATTCAGCAACCGCTGATCGCCGCGGCGCGTGCAGGCCAGTACGATGTAATCTGCACGGTGACTGGGGGCGGGCTGTCGGGGCAGGCCGGTGCGGTACGTCACGGCATTTCCAAGGCGCTGACCAATTTCGAGCCCGATTTGCGTAACGTTCTGAAGAAGGGCGGTTTCCTTACCCGCGATTCCCGTGTGGTCGAGCGCAAGAAGTACGGCCGCGCCAAGGCGCGCAGGTCGTTCCAGTTCTCCAAGCGCTAACTGGATCGTTAGAATTTGCTGCGAATGCGGCCTGTCCCTGAACCAAGAAAGCGCCCGCCTGCGGGCGCTTTTTTTTGCATTTGCCGACGAGTTGACGCAGTTTTTTAGAGAAAACTTGCGCGAGAGCGCAAACGGAATGCCAACGCGGCCCGCATAGCGTTCAGCGTGCCGGCGGCCGCTTTGTGCAACCTGCCGCGCTTTTGGAATCATAACGTCTGGTGACACATGTCGCTTGATACCTCGACGATCTATCTCGTTGCCACCATGATCGCAGCGTTGCTGGGATTTATGCTGGTGTTCTTCGGTCATCAGGAGAACATTCCGGCACTGAAATGGTGGGGCTCGGCCTACCTGCTTGGCGCAGCTTCCGTGGCGCTGTGGACGCTGGAGAGTCCGTGGCTCGGCGAGGTTTACTCGTTGGCGCTGAATGCCCTCGGTTTCCTCACTTGCGGAATGGTCTGGAACGCATCCCGCCTGTTCCATGGCCGCAAGGTTAGCTTGCCCGGCCTGCTTCTGGGCGCTATCGCCTGGGTAGCGACCGTCGTGACGCTCTCGCCGGAGGCATCGGCCATGCGCATGACGATCGGAGCCGGCATCGTTGCCGTTTATGCGGCCCTTACGGCGACCGAATTGTGGACCGAGCGGCGCAGGACCTTGCAGAGGCGCTGGCCGGCGGTCACCGTTCCCGTGTTGCACGGTTTTGTGCTGATGCTGCCGATCCTGCTCGGTGATCTTCTGCACCCCCATGACAAACCGTTCAGCGGCAGCGTCTGGGTCACGGTGTTTACCGTCGAGCTTGTTCTTTATGCCGTGGGCACCGTTTTTCTGATTTTCATGCTCGTGTCCGAACGAGCCGTAACCGTGCACAAAACGGCTGCTTCGGTCGATCCACTCACAGGCATGTTCAATCGGCGCGGCTTTGCCGAAGCCTGCACGCGCGTCATCGAACGGGAGGCCTCTGCGGGCCGCCCCGTGACGGTTCTGATCTTTGACATCGATCATTTCAAAACGATCAATGATCGTTTTGGACATCCGGCAGGCGACGAGATTCTCAAGCTGTTTGCGGCCGTGGTGGTCAACAATTTGCGCATCAGTGATCTTTCGGGGCGCATCGGAGGCGAGGAGTTTGCCGCTCTCCTGCCGTGTCCGCTGGACGAGGGGGCGGTCGTCGCCGAGCGCGTGCGCGAGGCCTTCGAGACGTCCGGGATCGTGTGCGATGAAGGGCCGGTCGACACCACCGTCAGCATCGGTGTCGCCGGCGGCCCGGCGGGCACCGAATTGGAAGTGCTGCTGGCGGCCGCCGACACCGCCCTCTACCACGCCAAGCGCAGCGGCCGCAATCGCGTCGAAGCCGCGGAAGAATTGCCGCTTTCGCTGGAAAACTGGCGACGGAAGACTGCAGCGTCCGCGCGCCAAGCGCAGTCCTTGGGCAGCGCGACGCGGCTCGCATAAGGCCGGCTGAGTAACGTCCCGTTTACCATTCAATCTATATCATCTCCAGCCATGGTATCTCTTCGCAGAGGCAATCCCCAGGCAGACCTCCTGTTGCTTGAAGCGGCAGCCGCATCGGCGCGCGGCGGCTTTGCCTGTATGTTTTCGACTTCGGAAGAATACGAAACCGCGCTGATCATCGAACGCCGTGCGCAGGGTCGTTACAGCCAGCAGCGAACCCCTTGGCCGGCGATGATGGTCCTGGGATTTGCGATGATGATTGCCGGCGCGATTCTGCTGGCCAAATAAGTCGGGGCGGAGGTAATCGAGCGATCGGCGCCCACCAGGCGCCTTTTTCTTTTCCGCCAACTGGGTTAAAGACTCGAACTCGACGAGAACGCGAGTAACCTGGAAAAATCGCATGATTACCGAAATCGCCCAAATCGACGTCAAGCCCGGAACGGAAAAGGATTTCGAGGCCGCGGTTGCCAAAGCACGTCCCTTATTCCTGCGTGCCAAGGGCGGCAGGGGAATCGAATTGCACAGGTCGATCGAAAAACCGTCCCGCTACCGCTTGTTGGCGAAGTGGGACACGGTGGAAAATCACACCGTCGACTTCAGGGGCTCCGAGGACTTCCAGGCTTGGCGCGCTCTGGTCGGGCAATATTTTGCCGCGGCGCCTGAGGTCGAGCATACCGAGACAGTGCTGAAGACGGATTGATTCAGCCGGCATTTCTAGGTCGGTTGCCTGTTCATCCCAGGCTCGCCGGCCTTGAAGTGATCGATCAGAACTTTCGCCACCGCGATCAACGGCAGCGCAAGCGCCAGCCCCCAAATGCCGAACACCACGCCGAGCAGGATCTGGAACGCAAACAGCGTTGCCGGAGGGATTTCCAACGCCTGACGCTGGACCATGGGCGTCAGAATATAGCTTTCCAGCGCATGAACGCCGAGGAAAAGCACGAATGCGCTGGCTGCGGCAACCCATCCCGAGGCCAGGCTCGCCAGCACGACGATCAAGCCGGCGATGATCGCCCCGACCGTGGGGATAAAGGTAAGCAGGCCAGCCTGGATGCTGAGGATGAATGAACTGGGAATGCCGATGAGCACCAGTCCGATCCACGTCACCACAAAGACCGCCGACATGGTGATCATCTGTGCGATCAGCCACCGTCCCAAGGTCTCGCTGATCCGGTCGATGATGATGGCCACTTGGCGCCGATGTTTGGCCGGCGCAAGATATAGAAGGCCTCGCCGATAGACGCTCGGCTGGGCCGCGAAGGCCAATCCGAGAAACACCAAGATGAAGATGTTTCCTACCGCGCTCACCGTGCCCAACAGAAGTTTCACGGTCTGGCTGATGATGGCGCCGCCGCTGGAAGCGAGCGCGCCGGCGGCGGGAATGCCGCGGGTTTGAGCGCCGCCGGGGGATTCCGCCGAACCGGACGCGGTGGGCAGCTCAAAATAGCTGGTATCGATGCCATGGCGTTCGAGGAAGCCCTTGACGTGGACGATTTGCGCCTTGATCGTTCCGCTCAGCGCGGTGGCCTGCTCGACGATCGTGGCGCCGCCGAGATAGATCACGCCGGAAAAAAATCCGCCGAACAGCAGACAGACCATCGCCAGCCGCAGCCAATGCGGCAGTCGCACCACCCGACCAAGCAAATCGGTCATGGCGTTGAGCGCGACCCCGAGCAGGATCCCGGCAAAGATCAGGAACAGCGTGGCGGCGAAATACCAGGTCAATGCCACGACGATCGCAAACGAAACCACGCCCGTTCCGGCGACAAAAATCGCCCATGCCAGATCATTGCGGGACCAAACACGAGTCTCGGCCGGATCAGCCACGCGCTACCCCTTTCAAGTCCAGTTCGGAAGGCACTCTTTCGCCAAACGGGTCCAGGATCAAGCCGGGGCCGACCAGGCAGTCCGATTGGCGCCCTTTACCTTCTGCTGCGGCGAATGCGGTCATTTTGCCGAATGTTGTTATTGCATGACCTCCCCGGTGGAACAGCAGACGTTAAGATATTGATCCGCCGCTGCGTGCGATGCATGATCGATCCAATTAAGGTTGTGAGCTTGGAAATCGACGAATGAGGAGGCCGGTTGTTGGCGTGATAGGAAGCGCCTATCGCGTTGAAAACAGATTCGCAACGCAGATGGTCGGTGAGCGCAATCTTCGCGCCCTGGCCGAGGTGACGGGCGCGTTGCCGTTGATGTTTGCGGCCTCACCCGACATCACCGATGTCGGTGCCCTGCTGGACGCGGTGGATGGCATCTTGCTGACAGGTGCGCGCGCCAATGTTCATCCCAAACACTTCCGCGCAGAGGCCAATCCCAGGCACGAGCCGTACGATCTGCGCCGCGACGACCTGGCGCTGACATTGTCTGAGGTTTGCGTCGCCCGCGGCGTACCGCTGTTTGGAATCTGCCGCGGCCTGCAGGAGATGAACGTTGCCTTCGGCGGCTCGTTGCATCCCGAGATCCGGGAATTGCCGGGGCGGATAAATCATCGAATGCCGCGGCTTGAAAACGGCGAGATACATCCCGATCCCACCGTGGTGTTCGCCGATCGGCATGACGTGCGCCTGCTCCCCGGAGGAGCTTTTGCGAATTTGCTTGGCTGTGAAATAATCCGCGTCAATTCGTTGCATGGCCAGGGTATACTCGAGCCGGGAACAAGGGTTGTGGTCGAAGGCGTGGCCGAGGACGGTACGATCGAGGCCATCCGGATCGCCGATGCTTCAAGCTTCGCACTCGGCGTGCAGTGGCACGCCGAGTATGACCCGCAGCGCAACCCGATCAACCGCACGCTATTCCAGGCATTCGGCGAGGCGCTCCATTCGCACATGAGCGCAGCCGGTTGATGAAATTGCGTTGGCTCTTCCAGCACGCAGGCTGCTCGCCGACCTCTCCCGTACGGGAGAGGTCGGATCGCATCGCCAGATGCGATCCGGGTGAGGGTTTCAGGTACATCGATGGACTGTAACCCCTCACCCCAACCCTCTCCCAATGGGAGAGGGGGCACACTTTCGTCGCGGTGACACCCTGATCGCCTTACGTCCGGGATCAATGTCGGACCGGTTGCGAAGTTAAACCTCTCACGCAGCCTTGCTGACCTTCACGCCGCCGCCTTCCAGCAGCATGACCTTGTTCAGAAGCTTGACCAGCGCATAGACCGACTGGATCGCGGGCGCCGGGGTATTGGTCAGCTTGGCCATTTCCAGGATCGAGCCGATCAATGCTTCGGTTTCAAGCGAGCGACCCGCTTCGACATCCTGCAGCATCGATGTCTTGTGGGCCCCGACCGCCTCGGCCCCGGCGATCCGCTTGTCGATGGTGACACGGAACGTCACGCCGAGCTTCTGGGCGATGTCCTGCGCTTCCTTCATCATGGCGGCCGCCAGTTCCCGCGTCTCGGCGAATTGGCAAATGTCCACGAGCGTTGCGTGGGTCAACGCCGAGATCGGGTTGAACGAAAGATTGCCCCAGGCCTTCAGCCAGATTTCCGAACGGATATCGGGCAGCACCATCGATCTCAACCCGGCCTTGACGAAAACATCGTGCAATTCCTTGACGCGCGCCGTCTCCTTGCCGTCGAGTTCACCGATCGGGAAGCGATCGCCCTCGACATGGTGAATGACGCCGGGCGCCGTTGCCGCGGCCGCAGGGTAGACCACACAGCCGATGATCCGGCCGGGATCGATGTGCCGGGTCAGCACGCCGGAGGGATCGAGACTCTGCAGCCGTTGATTGTCGTACTGGCCGCCGAGCTTCTGGAAGTACCACCAGGGCAAGCCGTTCTGAACGGTCAGCACGATGGTGTCGGGACCTAGCAATGAATCGATGTCGCGCACGACCTGATCCAGGAAATGCGCTTTCACCGCCAGCACGACGATATCCTGCTTGCCGGCTTCGGTCGCCTTGTTCACGGCCTTCATCTTTGCGGTGAAAACCTTGCCGTCGTGCCACTCGAGCTTGAGACCGTTCTTCTGGATTGCGGCGAGGTGGGCGCCTTGGTCGATCACCGTGACGTCCTCGCCGGCAAGGGCGAACTTGGCCGCGAGCAGGCCGCCAATGGCACCCGCACCAACCACGCAGATCTTTTTCTGCCTGGGCGGCGCGCCCAGTAAATACGGGCTCGGCAGTACCTGGTCGAACACGTTGCCGAGACTGCCGACGCCGTCGATCACGATCTCGACGACGTTATGGGCATCGGCCATCGTGCCGGCGCCGAGCGAAGTGCCGCAGGCAATGACATCGCCCGGCATCAGCGTCACGTCCTTTGAAATGGCGGCCACCAGCTTGTGCGGCGGGAAGAACATGTCGGCGACGGGATAGTTTTGCCGTTCCTTGCCGTTGAGGATGGTTCTGATCGACAGCTTCACCGGGTCGAGGCCCGTGGCGATGACAGGACCGAACACGCCGAACGTATCGAAGCTTTTCGAACGCGCCCATTGTTCGAACGACTTGTCCTTGCGCAGGAGATCGACGGCCGTGACGTCGTTCACGCAGGTGTAGCCGAAGATGTAATCGCCGGCCTCGGCCTCCGAAATGTTGAAGCATTTCTTGCCGATGACGACACCGAGCTCGCCTTCATAGATGATCTTGCCGGCGTAAGTGGTGGGACGCTGGATCGGGCGGTTGGCCGGCCAGTACGAATTCGGCGCCTTCAGGAACCAGAGCGGCTCCTTCGGCTCCTTGAAATCGTTTTTGGCGGCGAGCTGGTGAAAATTATTCCACAGGCAGATCATTTTCGACGGATCGCAGGGCGTGCGCACCTGAACGTCGGCAAGCTTCAGCATTTCGCCAGTTGGTGTTGCACCGGCGAACATATCGCCGGTGTGCACCGCAATGTTTTCGCCGTCCAGTGTGCCAAAGCCAGGTTTTCCGGTCTGTTCGAAACGAATCCATCTTGTCATTTTGCTCCCTCCGCGGACGTCAAGCGGCTCGGTTGGCACCGCCGTTTTGTGGCATTTTAAACTGCGGCGCGATCCCCGCAATCGTGCAGTGCATCATTGATTTGCGAGCGCACCGACATGTGATCCAAAACATGCGACATCGATCTCGCGGCGCTGACCGCCCGAGTTTGTTGAGTTATTCGCCCCCGGATCGCGACAAACGCGAGGCGTTTGGGCGGAGAGGGCGCAGGGAAAGCCGGGTGCCGATTGCGCACCCGCGGCCCCGTGCGCAAAAATAAAAAGCACACGAGCGTAGTCACCACAGGTTCAACCGGATCAACCCGGCTTTCCCCGCACGAATGGTTTTAACGGTTTCCTTCGTAGTCTCCCCGGAGACCGGGCTGTTTTGTCTCCGTCGCCCGCGGGGTCACCGCAAGCTTGATACCAGCGTCGGGGTATCAGGACGCTACGACTTCGCCGTCCGCAATGGCAGCGTTCGTCTGCCGTGCCATCGCGTCCATCGCATCCCACACCCAACGTTCGTGACGATCGCGAAACGCCCCTCTTGAGAGGTACGGGACGGCGGCGGAAATGCCGCTGATTTGCACCAGAGATCAATGCCGTTCGCCTGCGGCACTTTGGCACGACGGGCAAATCACTTACCTGGCGGGAAATCGAGTCGAGAGGGCTGTCATCGGGGCGATGCGAAGCATCAAGCCAGGTGTCCACAACCACGACCGGGAGCATGGATACCAGACAGCCGCCGGCGCGGCCTTCGGAATGACGAAAACGCTGGATCGCTTGGCTTGCGCTCGCGATGACGCCGAGATTTCGCATTCAACCGTCATTGCGAGGAGCGAATGCGACGAAGCAATCCAGTTTGCGGCGCGGCCTCGTTGACCCAAAGTGCTGATGGCGCAAGGCGCGACGTCCGCTAACATGGATGCTGCAACACGTAGAAAGGCCGCCGGAGGGACTCGATGCCGGATCGAAACTGGTCAAGGCGAAAGGTGCTTAAGGCATCAACGGGGTCGATCGCAGGCCTGTTGTTCGCCGAGTCATCACGGGCCGCTGCCCCGCCGCCGTCAACGGTTACACCGGCCCTGATCGACGCGGCCCGCAAGGAAGGCAAGGTCTCCTATTACGCGGCGATCGAACTCAACGTCGCCGAGCGCCTGGGCAAGATGTTCGAGGCCAAATATTCCGGCATTGCGGTGCGGGTCGAGCGTTCCGGAGCGGAGCGCATTTTCCAGCGCATCGCGCAGGAGCAGGGCAGTGGCATCCATGCCGTGGACATCGCCAATAGCACGGACGCCGCGCATTACCTGGACTGGAAGAAGAATGGGTGGCTGGCGTCGTATGTACCGGAGGATGTTGCAAAACATTTTCCGGTCGATCAATTCGACCCGGACGGGCTGCACGCCACCTCCTGCGCGTGGCTGGAAACCATCGGTTACAACACCAACCTGGTCAAACGCGAGGATGCTCCGAAAAGCTATGCCGATCTGCTCGATCCGAAATGGCAGGGCAAGATCGTCAAGGGCCATCCGAGCTATAGCGGCGCTATCCTGACCACGACCTTCATCCTCGCGCGCGAACTGGGCTGGCCTTACCTGGAAAAGCTGGCCTCACAGAAAGTGATGCAGGTGCAATCGGCGGGCGACCCGCCGAAGAAGATCATGCTTGGCGAGCGTGCGGTCATGGCCGACGGCAACGACTATAATCTCGTGCTGCTCAAGGATCAGGGCAAGCCCGTCGAGGTCGTTTATCCGGCCGAAGGCTCACCGCTGATCATTGTGGGAAGCGGGATATTCCAGAACGCGCCCAACCCGAACGCGGCGCGGCTGTTTCAAAGCTTTTTCTTCAGCCGAGAGGCGCAGCAGATGCTGGTCGATGAGTTCGCTCATCGCTCATTCCACGCGCAGGTGAAGCCGAGGGCAGGGCAGAGGCCGTTGTCGGAGGTGAAATTGCTCAAAGCCGATCCCGCCGCGGTGCAGGCGCAAAGCGAGGAGATCAAGGCGCGTTATTCCAAGCTATTCAGGGTCTGAACAGTCGTCGGGCGGGGCGATGGGTTTCGCGAACGCTCAACCCATCTCCCGCATTGGCATTTTCGGTGTGACTTAAAGATCCGTCAGCCCGAATAGTACATGTCGAACTCGACCGGGTGCGGCGTCATTTCGAAGCGCTCGACCTCGGTCATCTTCAACTCGATGTAGCTGTCGATGAAGTCGTCGTCGAACACGCCGCCGTT
>Ga0163163_10006518_pt1 | contig 10217 bp, 9 predicted proteins | sample S65metaG_FD_119766 | JGI IMG/M metagenome (GOLD analysis project Ga0163163, IMG submission 119766) | Switchgrass rhizosphere microbial communities from Kellogg Biological Station, Michigan, USA - S6-5 metaG | ecosystem: Host-associated > Plants > Roots > Rhizosphere > Soil | place: USA: Michigan... | reverse complement strand
GTGGTTGTGCTGACCAGCTTCGTGTTAACGGGGGTAAAGTACTGAGTTTGAATGTAGCCCTGCACTGCTTGCCCAGCCTGAGCACCATTTTGGCTAAAGAGAATTTGGGCTTGGCCGACAGGTTGGCCATTTTTTGTCTCACCAAAATTGCTTGGGAATACAATAGTGGCATCCAGCTGACCGCGAGCCATGCTCTCCTTAGCTTTTTCTAGCGTTGGGATTTTTGCAGGGTCGCTAATTTTTAAGACTTTATCTTTGGCAGCTTTGGCAGAGAAATCTTTGTAATACTGGCTATCGCTTTGGCTAATAATGGCTACTTTAAAAGTGGTGCCAGAGTGTCCAGAAATACCACCGAATACGAACAGGAAAATCAACGGGAATAGAAAAGTGAAGAAAATAGCGGTTTTGTCGCGGAACAAACGTTTAAAGTTGGTGATAAAGAACACCCAAACCGTAAACATTTTTGATTTAAAACTCATTTTTTTCATATTGAGCCTAGCCCCTTTCCGGTCATTTCAATAAAGACATCTTCCAGATTAGCCTGCTCGACTTTTTGATCTTTTTTAAAGCCTTTTGCAAGCAGATTCTTGATCAAATTCTTTGGCGTATCGAGGGCAATAATGTTGCCGGCGTCCATAATAGCGATGCGATCACAAAGCACTTCGGCCTCGTCCATGTAGTGCGTGGTTAGAATAACGCTAATGCCGCGGTCACGAACATCTTCGATTAATTTCCAGAGGTTACGGCGGGCTTGTGGGTCCAGACCGGTAGTTGGTTCGTCTAGGAAAAATACTTTTGGATTGTGCACTAAAGCGGCGGTAATGCTAAAGCGTTGCTTTTGGCCACCAGATAGGCTTTCTATATATGCTCCGGCTTTGTCGCCCAGGTTAACATCGTCTAGAAATTTCTTTGGGTTAACTTTTTCGCCGTAAGCGGCGGCGAACATAGTAATAAGTTCGGTAAGAGTAGTTTTATCCTGAAAACCAGGAGCCTGCGGCTGGACGCCAATCATGGCCCGGATTTCAAAAGGATGCTTAGAAACGTCAATACCGGCGATGCTGGCTGTGCCGCTGTCGATCTCGCGCAAGGTTTCGATCATTTCAAGCGTCGTGGTCTTGCCGGCGCCGTTTGGCCCCAGGATTCCAAAAACCTCGCCTTTTTTTACTTCAAAGCTAATGCCATTTACGGCCACTTTGTCGTCGTATTTTTTAGTAAGTTTGTGTACTTTTAAGATAACTTCATTAGATATATTTCTTGCCATAAACAATAGTATACATGTTAAGTATTGCCCTGAAAACCGTTTTAGCTCTCGGAGTAAGATTTTAACTTTCCTAGTTTTGTTATGATATGAAAATGAAACCTAATATTTCTGAAGATCGTGCAAAAGAGCTAATTGTCTTGTGCCAAAAGGAAGCTGAAGTAGCAATCTCTGAGGGGAATGTGCCAATCTCATCTATTATTACCGACCTAGATGGCAATATTCTGGTTACGACGCATAACACCCAGAACACCGATAATGATCCTACAGCCCACGGAGAAATAAACGCTCTAAGAATGCTAGGAAAGCAAAAGAACACTAGGTATTTTGATGGCTGCGTTGTTTTTGGTAACGCGGAAATATGTTCAATGTGCGCGTCGGCCTGTATAAAAGCGCATATCTACAGTTTTTATTTTGGTGCCCCCGCCGAGAAATCTATGGACCCGTGGTTGCCCATCGCTGAAATCTCTAAAGTTTCTAAGAATCCACTTTATATCGAAGGCCCGATTCTTGGGGAAGACTGTGCTGCCCAAATCGCCCTCGGCCGCGCCCTCCTTAAGTCATAGCAATAGCGTTACTTGCTAAACCGGAATATGTCACCCGGTGCTTTTCAGTAGTGCAGTTTGGCCGAAGAACGAGCACCGGAGCGGAGTGTATACAGAAATACATGTAGCCACGGAGCGCAGTTATTCGGCCAAAATGTGCACTGAAAAGTGTCGGCCCAACAAAAAAACCGCCTCTCGCTAGGAGAGGCGGTCCTCTAATACGTTTACAGTATTAAGCTCGTTTAACAGTCAAGAAACCGTTGCGTGGGTTTTCGTTAACCATCATACCTGCTGGAACTGAGTCAACGCCTTCTGGGCGCTCGTCCTTGCTGAAGTAATAAATAGTCTGCTCTTTACCGCCGCGAAGTGTAACCTTCTTTGAGTTTAGGTAATATGTTACGCCCTTTGAGTTTGTGTGCTTGTAAGCCATCTTGTACTCCCTCTCTTAACATTACTGATGTACCCCTAACATACGCCGTGTAGTTTTTGTTTGTCAATGGGATTTACACCTTTGAAGGTGAAAAATATTGGTTTTAACAGATACGAGAGAAGTTAATTTTACATAATTTATTTTTTCCCCAGGGTAATAAAAAACAAAATGTTGCCGCCATTACGCTTATGCGCTACACTACGTTTTGTAACTATTTTTAGTATTAAAAGGAAAAGGTGTAAGGACGAATGGACGTTTTTAATTCTTCGAATCAAGCTGCTCCTGCCCCTGCAGGCCAGGGTCACAGACCAGCAACAGTACAACATGGCAAACGTGGCAATGGTAAATTCATGCGCATTTTGTCGGTCTTAGTTTTAGTGTCAGTTGGCATTCTTGTTGGACTACTAGCGCTTTATCTAGCAATTGGCGGTAGCAAGGACGAAAGCAAATATGTAGACAAGTCTAAGTTCCAAGCTGTCTTTTTGAACGGCGGCCAGGTTTACTTTGGTAAAGTTCGCGCTTTAAACAACAACTTCATTACTATCGACAATATCTACTACCTACGCGTTAACAATCAGCAAGCTAATGGCTCAACCACAACGGACACCAGTAGCCAGGATGTTAGTCTTGCCAAGCTTGGTTGTGAGCTTCACGGCCCAACCGACAGCATGGTAATCAACCGCGATCAGGTTTTGTTCTGGGAGAACCTTAAGTCTGACGGACAAGTCGTCAAAGCGATTACAGCTTACGTAAAGGCTAACCCTCAGGGTCAACAGTGTGATACTTCTACATCGAGCACCACACCTAGCACCTCAACAACTCCATCGACTTCAACCACCAAGAAGTAACAAGAGTTATAGCGAAAAATCCTCCTTATCTTTGGGAGGATTTTTTATTTTAGGACGGATTTTCATCAAGGCTATATAATCATAAGCAAGATACTCTTATGAACAAACGAAAACTGCATCATTTTCTGCATCTCCTACGTCGGGTCAACACGTACGTATTGGCAGTTTTGTGCATAATTTGCGCTGTTACAGCTGTTTATGGGCTAAGGAGCAACAATCAGCAGATGATAAAGCTGCGCGACGCTGTTTTTGTAGCCGATAAGAATAATAGCGACGTTGAAGGAGCTCTAAACAAGCTGCGCGGCTATGTTTATGCTCACATGAATACCAATCTTAGCTCGGGCCAGAACACTGTTAAACCGCCGATCCAGCTAAAATACACTTATGAGCGCTTGAGCGCGACAATGAAAGCTAAGTACGCCGCCGACACGGCTAAAGTTTTAGCTGATGCTACTGCAGTCTGTACAGCTCAAGTGCCCGGCAAGGACATTAACATCGCCAGATTAAATTGTGCTCAGGCTTATGCCGCCACTCACCCTGTTAAACAACAAACTATCCCTGAAGATTTATACAAATTTGATTTTGCCTCACCGTTTTGGTCACCTGACTTGGCTGGTTGGAGCATTTTAATTGGAGCAATCTTCTTACTGCTGCTAGCAATTCGTATATTAAGCACTTGGATCATAGATACTGAGCTTAAAAGCAACGCCTAAGGAAGTTACGCTATACTGTTCTCATGCATATCTTTTTTTCAGGCATCGGAGGAACGGGCATTGGGCCGCTGGCCTTGATTGCCAAAGAGGCCGGCTACGAAGTTAGTGGCTCTGACAAACAAGATAGTCAGTATGTGGAATACCTGAAAAGCCACGGCGTAACCGATATACACATCGGTCAGACTGAGGCGGCCATTGCCGAAGCTCACCGAAATCACCCAATAGATTGGTATGTCTACTCCTCTGCCCTACCAAAAGAAAACCCCGAGCACCCAGAGCTGGTTTTTATTGAAAGCCAAAAAATTAAACACAGCAAACGTGACGAATTTTTAAACCAGATTTTAGAGGAAAAACAGCTTAAACTGGTAGCAATTGCCGGCACACATGGCAAAACTACTACCACTGCTATGGTAATTTGGCTGTTCAGCGAGCTTGGCTTGCCGGTTAGCTTTTCGGTGGGCGCTAAAACTTCGTTCGCGGCTATGGGACAATACGACCCAGCTTCGGCCTATTTTGTTTACGAGTGCGATGAGTTTGATTATAACTTTTTAGCTTTCAAGCCATATATCAGCTTAATTACTGGTATAGCTTGGGACCACCACGAAGTTTTTCCAAGTTTTGACGATTACAAAAACGCTTTCAAGCAATTCGTCGATCAGAGTGCTCAATCTGTTATTTGGAAGCATGAGGTAAACTCCTTGCCTTTGGAGCCTAGGAGCAACGACATAGTACTTAGCTACAAAGATGAGGCTATGGAAGCAATCCAGCTGGATGGCCTCTACAACCGTCGTAACGCTTTTCAGGCTGTTAGCGCCGTCCGTGAACTAACCAAAGAACCTATGGACAAGTTGATTGGGATTATCAACGAATTCCCAGGCGTTGCGCGCCGGATGGAAGAAATTACCACTAACCTATACAGTGATTACGCTCACACCCCAGAAAAAGTTGTAGCCGGCATGAACACAGCGCTCGAAATGGCCAAAAAAAATAATCAAAAAGTGGTGGCTATCTATGAGCCGCTAACCAACCGCCGTATGCACTATACCCGTCAAAACCATACCAATATTTTCGACGGCGCCGACAAAATTTACTGGGTGCCAAGCTATTTAGCCCGCGAAGATCCTAACTTACCGGTTTTAACTCCTAGCGAACTAATAAAATCTTTAAGCCCTGCCTTGCAAGAAATCGCCAAGCCGACGGAGCTGGACGCTCAGCTTAAGGCCGTAATCCAGTCGCACCTGGACGCTGGAGACTTGGTTGTAGCCATGAGCGGCGGCGGCGGACACAGTTTGGATGAGTGGCTAAGGAAAGAATTCTAGTGAAAATTATTCAGCTTAACGCCTGGCTTGGACGATTAAGTGGGCCCTTGGCTAGGTTTATTGCCGAAGAGCAACCTGATATCATCTGCTTACAAGAGGTCTTCCAAAATAAATATCCTGATAAACACTTAGTGTTAAGCGATCAGTTTGGATTTTATGAAGAGCTTAAACAAGCCAGCGGGCTAAAATATGACTTTTTCGCCCCGAACTGGGGTTTTAAGCTTGCCGGAACAGTTTTGGACGAAGGCAACGCCATTATTAGCCGCTTCCCGATCAGCCAAGAAGTGGCCGAACATACTCATGGCGAATACTATACTTTGGACGAGAACACTGCTTACAGAAAAAATACTAGAGTTTACCAGACCTGCCAGCTTGAGCTGCCGGATGGTAATAAATTGAGTCTGCTGAACTACCAGGGCTATTTGGATGGGCCCCATGACACTGGCACTGAAATGACTGTTCAAACCATGCGGAAGATCTATGATGCGGCCGAAAAATTACCCAGCCCTAAAATGTTAGCAGGCGATTTTAACGCTTGGCCGGAAAGTCCTCCTATAAAATTAATGAACGACTTAGGACTAGAGAATTTGACCGTTAGCCATAAATTAAGCCGAACACTAAGCGAAGCCCACCGCGCGCCAGAAAGCGACAGAGCCCGGGCCGTTTGCGACTATATATTTACAACCCCCGAAATTAAAGTAAAAAGCTTTAAAGCCAGCGAAAAAATTGTTTCTGACCACTTAGCGCTGATTTTAGAGTTTGATATCTAGTCATAACCCCTAACCTCTGTTAAGCTTATGGTAAAAGGTGGAATTTTAACGATATGATGCCGCAAATTTACCAGGCTATCGAGGATGCTATTGCACACGGTGTGCCGCCAAATATGGTTGGTGATTCGCTGGCTGGCGCCGGTTGGCCGCCAGAACTAGTCCGCCAAGCTGTTGAAGTTTGGATGGAAAGCCATGGCCGGGCCGCCAAAACCACCGCTTTTAAAGATTGGCTCAAAAAATATCATCATCGCGCTCGTCCGGCTGTCGCTGCAGCTGTTGTTTTAGGGCTTTTACAGGCCGGTGTAGCGCTTTTAAAGCCGTGGCCAACCAAAATCCTGGCCGACTCGGCCTTTGGCAAAATTCAGGCGCCTGGACCATTAGCACCTTATACTCACACCCCAACTCTAATTGCCATTACTGCTGCCATGACCATCGCCCTTTTTGTGGTTGGCGCCATGCTGGAATTTGTCAGTAGTTTTGCACTGCTTAAGATTGGTTTTTGGTTAAACCGCAGCATTAAGATCGAATCTTTGCGCCATATTCTGCACTTGCCCCTCTTCCATCAGGAACGCTTGGCTAAGGGCGATTATGTTTACCGCCAAAACGTGGTTACGAACAGTCTATCTGATCTAGTGCTTGGCACCACCGCTTCGTTGATTGGCTCGGTTGTGATGATTATTGGCGTGGTTTTAATTATGCTGCACTTTAACCCTAGATTAACTCTAGTATCAATTGTTTTAATGCCGCTTTTATACCTGACAATGCGGGTGTTTGGGCCAAAAATGGGCAAATATTCGCAAAAATTAACAGAGACGGCCTCGGAAACTTCATCGCGCATTAACGAATCGGTCGATAACGCCGAAACTATCCAGGCATTTACTCTAGAAGACAAACAACTCTACCAGGTGGATCAACTCTGGAAAAAGGGCTACCAATACACCAAAAAAAGTATGCTTTGGAGTAGTTTTTTAACCAATACCAATGGGCTACTAACAATTTTGGCTACCTCTGTTGTTATGTACTTTGGTGGCACGGCAGCACTGCAAGGCAAGATGACTTTTGGTCAGTTATTAATATTCATGACCTATATGGGTTACCTACTTGGGCCAATTGAAAACTTGGTTAAACAGATCACAACCCGCAACCAAAAACTGATTGATGTTAACCGGGTCTACGAGGTTTTGAGCGACCACGAAGGTATTGAAGATTTGCGCAAAGATCGCCATATGCCACCAAACTTGCGGCCAATTATTGATTTTCAGAATATTACCTACGCTTATAAAGACCAGATAATTTTTAACAACCTAAACCTGCATATTAACCAGGGTGAAAAAGTAGCCATTATTGGCCCGAGCGGCGGCGGCAAAAGTACAATTTTAAAGCTTTTACCGCTGTTTATTGAGCCAAATCAGGGACGAATTTTATACGACAATATTGATATTCAAAGTGTTTCCTTGCAAGAGCTTAGGCACAACATCGCCTGGGTTAGCCAAAACCCACAGCTGTTTAGCGGCAGCATTATGGACAACCTGCTTGATGGCGACCCTACACGCGAGATTGGGGCTGACGAGATTAAAAACGCTTTGGTTGTGTCTAATGTGGCCGAATTTGCCGTTAAGTTGCCCTTGGGGCTAGAATCGCCGGCTGGCGAAAACGGATCTTCTTTAAGTGGTGGCCAGCGCCAGCGTATTGCCATTGCCCGCTCGCTAATCAAAAACGCACCTATTTTGTGTTTGGATGAGCCCACGGCGGCACTTGATACTAAAAGCGAAAATTATATTCGCGACTCCTTAAAGACCATGGTCCAAGGCAAAACCGTGCTGATGGTGACGCACCGCAAGGCACTTTTAACGCTTATGGATACGATTTATGTGCTAGATAACGGTGTACTTAGGAATGTTAATGAAATGGGCGGCCTAGACCACTATTTGAACGTGCTCGAGGGCATTGATGAACAGAAGGCCCAGCTCGAAGTTCAAAAGGAGAAACAAGCCGTTGATGTGGCCGCTATGGACAAGTTTATGAGCTACTTGGCCACCAAGCCAACCGAAGCACCCGTAACAGCGCCAGTAACTTCTATAGAGGATCATACGCCCGCCATTAACCAGGCTGGTGAAGTCGAAATTAAATTACGTTAAGAAGGGTTTACTTTTGAGGAGCGTAGCCCGCGATAGCCGTCACACCGCCAGGCAAAGCTGAGGTATCGCCATCAAAGCCAGAGGCGGCACTGGTTTTAACTGCTTTATTGAGGTCAGCCACAGTTTTTAGCTCGCCCTTCATGGCACCCATGTTATCCAATTGATGTTGATCAATTGATTCAATATTGCCAAAGGCTCCGCCCATTTTGTTGGCCAGCTCGGCCGTAACATGATAGCGATCGCCGGTGGAGGTTAAGGCATAAACTGCTTTTCCATTATCCACTAGGTCGGTATCGGCCTTATTCATATCACCGTTAATGCCTTTTACGAGTCTAAACTCAGACCCGGCATTGATGTTAATACTGCGTAATTGGTCTATGTTAGTTAACGGAATAGTGGAACCATCTTTAAAGTTCTGGTTAATATCGGCAGAAGACATCTGTTGGAAATTTTGCTGATCTGGAGTTAGCTGACCCCATAACTCTGGAGTAATATGGAATTTTTGATTGCCGGCGTTAACGGCATAGATAGCTCCGTCATCACCACGTACAAAGTTGAAAGCGCTGGTGTCTTGGGCAGACATTGAAACGGCTAAGGTTTCATCGGTTGGTGGCGGTTGGGTTGCTGGGCCAGTAACCGGATCGTCGTGCGACGGTGGTGGGATATTGTTAACTGCGGCTGGAGGTAACGAAGATGGTTGGTTAGGATCAGAAGGATTATTTGGAGCCGAAGCACCACCCAGTAAAGCTTTGGCCTTTTGCACAGCTATATCTTGTGGATCATCGGTTTCCACTTCTACGGTTCCATTATTATCTTCCAGGCTGCCGTCTACAGGATGAGAATCAACTGCGTTTTGGGTAATGGTCCCAATAACAGGTGGTTGCCCGCCGTTTTGATTGGTTAGCTGGTTGAAGGCGTTGCCTGTGACATGGAACTGATGACCTTCGTTGTCTACAGCGTAAACAGCATTGCCATTGCCAATTAACACGGTGTCATCTGGATTACCAGGAGCCCCGCCCTTAATAAGCATTAGATTATTGCCTACTGTAGCGTTATTTATAGTGCTTAGATCTTGAATTGAATCTACGGTATAACGAATTGGCATACCGCTCATGTTAGTTGGCGTTGGGTCAACCCAAGATCCACCAGCTTTCATTTCATTCATCAAAGTTTCACTTACGTGGAAAAGCTCACCACGGTTATTAACTACATAAGTCGCACCGGTAGCTTGATCTTGCAGAAGTTTGAACATCGGCGCACTAGGTTTGTCAGGCGTAACGATAACGCCCGGGGGAAGACCATTCTGGTCGTTATTATCTACTCCACTGCCTTTAGGCTTATCTACTTTAGGGACGGGTAAAATAGGATTGGCGTTAATAGTCTGGGAAACATCTTGCAAAATAGCTTTAGCTTTAGTTGAACCGGCTTTTCCGGACTTGGCCAGAAACCAATTAACCTGATCTAGAACGGCCTGCGGCGTTTTGGCACTCCTAATATTGGCCATGGCCAAATTCACGACACTTGGATCATCTTGAATGCTAGTTGATCCACCATAATAATGCTTAAGTTCACTCACCGCCTCATTCTGAATCTTCAGCAGCTTGGCAGTATTGTCGGCAACCACTTGATCATGCATAACTTGTTGGTTCCAAAGTTTCACATCAGCAGCCGACGGTGCGTCTGCAGCAGGAGGGTTTGAATCGCCCAACATAGCCGCGATAGCCGTAGCCATATCGTCTTTTTGGTCTTTGCTGTAATGGTCTGGGTGGGCCTGCATGTCCTTAGCTAAGTCAGCGCCAGACAGAGGTTTGTTGGCACCTTGGCCAGCCATGCCCTGAGCCATCTGTTGATAAGCGTTGGTAACGTCAACCGAAGGAGTTCCAGTTGATGAAGTACCGCTAAGGAAGCGGCCATTTGGTCTTTTTGAGCTTGAGTGTATTTATCTGGATGGGCTTGCATATCCTGGGCCAAAGCCGCGCCTGTGAGACCGTTAGTATGTGAAGGATCATCTTGCAAACCAGGGGTGGGAGCGTTTGATGTGTTGTGGGTGATTGTCGTAGTTCCACTACCAGAAGAAGTGCCTGTCGCCGGACCACCAACCCCAGCCATGCCTTGATTCATCTGTGCATAAGTTGGAGCTGCTGCTAGTGTTGCTTTATCTGAGTCAGATCTGTAAGCTTCCCATTTTCCGCCCAT
>Ga0163163_10006516_pt1 | contig 10218 bp, 8 predicted proteins | sample S65metaG_FD_119766 | JGI IMG/M metagenome (GOLD analysis project Ga0163163, IMG submission 119766) | Switchgrass rhizosphere microbial communities from Kellogg Biological Station, Michigan, USA - S6-5 metaG | ecosystem: Host-associated > Plants > Roots > Rhizosphere > Soil | place: USA: Michigan... | reverse complement strand
TGGACGAGCACCTCGCGGCGGGCGACGTCCGCGAGGGTCAGCCGTACGTTCCGACGGGGAGCGGCGGCGGCGAGGCTGGCCATGTGCTCGACGCTCGAGCGGGCCGGGAAGCGGCCGCCCTTCGTCGTGTCCACGACGAGCCGGACCTCGAGCGTCCCGCCGGCCGCGTCCTCGAACGTGACGCCGTGCACAGGCGGACGCGCGTCGAGCTCGGCCTCCAACCGGATCGGCGCCTCGCTCGCGGGCAGTTCGGTCAACAGCTGGTCCCGCGGCCACGAGCGCACCAGCTGTTCGTGCGCCGAGGGCTCGTCGCCGGCCAGGACGACGGTCACCAGACCGTGGCGGGGACGGGTGGACGGGTTGACGGCGACGAGGCCGTCGCCCGTGAGCGCGGCGCCGATCAGGTCGACCGCCTGCTCGGTCAGGCCCTCGGCGATCTGCCGCGCCTCCGCGTAGCGCGTGAGGACCTCGGCGACCACCTCGTCCGCCGAGCAGGCGCAGACCGAGTCGTGGGCCGCGTCGAGGACCACCTGCCGCCACGCCAGGTCGAGCAGCCGGCCGGGCCAGCTCGCGGCCGTGCCGAACGCGGCCCACAACGGCTCCGCCACCTGCTCCAGCGCGCGCTCGGCGAGGACCACCGCCTGGCGGACGTCGACCCGGTTCGAGCCGACGCCGAACAACAGGTTGGCGCGGGCGCTACTGCGCAGCTCACCGCGCCAGACCGGCAGCTCGTCGGTCGGACCGTGCGCGAGGTGATCGGCCAGTGTGGTCAGCCGGAGCTCCAGACGGCCTTCCGACAGCTTCGTTGCATCCCGGACGATCTGGGGGACGAACGCCTGATGTGGCAGGTGGTCGCTGCCGTTCATCCAGAGCACGGGGTCGTCGCGCACCAGTTCCCGGTTGGCCTCGATCCAGGCGGTGACCCGCTCCAAGAACGCTGGAGCATCGGGCGGCATCCGCGAGCCCACGCCGTAGCCGGTCGGCAGGTAGGCCGCGCGCACCCGGGTGCCGTCTGGCGCCTCCCACCAGAAGGCCGTTCGATCGATCGCCGCGGGCACGCCCCGCCACACGACGGCGTCCCGGAAGCCGAAGAGGGCCAGGAGCTGAGGCATCTGCGCCACGTGACCGAACATGTCGGGCAGGTAGCCAACCTCCATCGCGCCACCGAGCTCGTCGCCCCGGTCGAGGCCCATCTCCAGGTCGCGCACGAGCGTCTCGCCGGACACGAGGAACTCGTCGGGCAGCGTGTACCAGGGCCCGACCGCCACGCGGCCCGCGCGGATGAGCCGACGGAGGTGCTCCTCCTCCTCCGGCCGGATCTCGAGGTAGTCGTCGACGGCGGCGAGCTGGCCGTCGAGCAGGAAGTGGGTGAAGTCCGGGTTGGCGTCGAGCTCGGCGAGGAGCGAGTCGAGCGTCGTCACCAGGCGCAGGCGGAAGCGCTGGAAGGGCAGGTACCACTCCCTGTCCCAGTGGGTGTGGGGCACCACGTCCACTCGTTGCGGCGCCCCCTGAGCAGGACTTTCCTGGTTCTCAGGCATTGGCCGCCTCGTCGTCGTGACGCGGCGGTGACACAAGAGCCCCGAGAGAATCGTCCACGATGGGCCTCACTCGGTCGTCGTCGGAGCGGATGACGTGAGCGTACGTCCGCAGGAGCGCCAAGCCTCTCGGCCACCAGAGCCGAGCGACCAGGGACCAAGAGCCCGACTTGGTCGACGCCCCCACTGCCGCTCTACCGCAGTCGCCTGACCCGTCGTCGGGGGCGTGGGAGGGCGACGACAGGCCAGTCCCTTGGCGGCGCGACGGCCACCCGATCTACGATGCGCGTGTTCGGCAGGCAGGTGCGCGGCGGGCTGTTTGAAGGTCCGCGGGGTCCCCTCGCCAGGCATCGGCTCGGAACGAAGGGGTGCACGATGACGGTCGATCTCACCGGCGGACTGCCGATCTCGAGGGAAGACGTCCTGGTCGATCGGCCGGCCGATCCCGCCTTCCGCGAGGCCGTCAACATCTGGCTGGAGGACGACCTCGGACGGTTCAGCTTCCCGCGCATCGGCGTGGAGCCGATCGGTGCGACCTGGGACGAGCCGGCCGTGCAGGCGAACATGGCGTTTGCCGACGGGCGCGTGCTGCTCGGCACCGGGCGCGGCCAGACCCGCACTCGTCTCGATGAGGACGGCCGGCCCACCATCATCGGCTCCGGACCGATCGAGTTCCGCTGCGTCGAGCCGTTCCGTCGCTGGACGATGAGTTTCGTGGGCGATGCGCTGGCAACGACGGTCGCTGACCAGGCGGCCGGGATCGCCGCGAGCGATCGGCGGGTCGAGGTGGAGCTTCAAGTCGAGATGACCATGGTCGTGCCGCCATGGATCCAGGGCGAGATGGGCGAGGAGGCGCGCCGACTGTTGGAGAACGGCAAGGAAGGTAGCTTCATGGGTGGGGACCGCTACGAGCAGTTGTTCACGGCGTCGGGACACTTCCGCGCCGGCGACGACCAGTACCCGTTCGATGGGCGTGGCCTGCGCATCCATCGTCAGGGAGTGCGGGACACCACGGAGTTCCGTGGCCACTGCTGGCAGTCGGCGGTGTTCCCGACCGGCAAGGCGTTCGGCTACATCGCCTTCCCGGACGACGACGACGGCACCTCGTCGTACCGAGAAGGCTACGTGTTCGACGGCGCGCGCATGCACCCGGCCGAGGTCGTCGAAGCACCGTGGATGACCAGCTTCGAGCCGCATGGCGGCTCCGTCCCGCTCGTCCTCAAGTCAGAGCTCGGCGAGCACCGGATCGAGGCCGTGACGACCTGCACGACAGCCGTTCCAGGCTCGGAGCAGACGGCCAAGATCGAAGCCATGAGCGGCGGCCAGCCGATCGGACGCGACCTGTTCTTCCACCAGGGCAGCGCCCGCTACACCTGGGACGGGGAGGTCGCCCACGGCATGATCGAACGATCGCTCCCCGCCGACCTCGTCCGGCGCTGAACCTCCCGTGCCACCGACCGAGGGCCAGGGGCCGCCCGCTAGCGCCCGGCACGGCGCGTCGCTCGATCCGGACTTCCTGCATGAAGAGGCTGCACGGCTGACAGGTCTGGACGACTTCGGGGCCGACCTGAGCTACGTGACCCCACTCCGTGTCTTCCTGTCGTCGATCGAGCAGGCGGACCGAGGACCGACCTATGAGCAAGCCGGTCACGACAAGGTCCTGCACGTCCTCACGACCCGCCTCCACTTCGTCGCGCACGCCAAAGAGCATCCGGACGTCCTGGACGGGCGCGTCGAGCGGCCGGTGATCCTCATCGGCCTCCCCCGCACGGGCACCACGATCCTCTACGACCTCCTGGCGCTCGATCCCGCCTCGCGGAGTCCGTACGAGTGGGAGGTGCAGGTGCCGTGGCCCCCACCGGAGCGGGCCACCTTCGCGGACGATGCTCGGATCGCCATGGTGCAGGAAGGTCTCGAGGCGTTCTTCGCCGCGGAGCCCACATTCCTCAGCATGCACGCCATGGGGGCCTCGTACCCGGCGGAGTGCAACACCATCATGGAGTACCACTTCGCCGGTCCGGACTTCTGGTCCAGCTTCGGCGTGCCCGAGTACACGCACTGGGTCGCCACCGAGCGAGCCGTGGGCATGTACGACACCCACCGCCGCTTCCTCCAACATCTCCAATGGCACGGGCCGCAGGGCCGCTGGACGTTGAAGTCGCCCGGTCATCTCCTCGACCTCGAAGGACTGCTCGACACGTACCCCGATGCCTGCCTGGTCTGGACGCATCGGGATCCGACGATGATCATGGCCTCGCTCTCGAGCCTGATCACGCCCGGCCGCCGATACGCCGGCGGCGAGACCGACCCGACCGCGATCGGGGCATCGACGGTGCACCTGTGGACCAACACGATGTCGCGCGGCGTGACCAGCCGCGAGCGCGACCTGCGGGTCGAGCAAGCCGTCATCGACATCGCGTTCCGCGACTTCGTGGCGGACCAGATCGGCACGGTGGAGCGGATCCACCAGCACTTCGGGTTGCCGACGAGTGAGGAGCACGTGCGCCGCATGGAGGAGTTCCTCCGCACGCACCAGCGTGGAGCGCACGGCGGCCACGACTACTCGCTCGAGTACTTCGGTCTCGACGAGGGCGAGGTCCGCAGCCAGTTCGCCGCGTACACCGACCGCTTCGCAGCCTTCCTCTGACTCTTCCCGGCCCCGCCGACCGGCCGAGGTCACCCTCAGCGCCGTCAGCGACTTCGGGCCGCCGAACCAGGCGCACGCCTACATCTACACGTCAACCGACGACAGCTTGCAGGCCGGCACTTCCGCCACGGTGGCCCTGAGCTTCACTCGCGCGCTCGCCCCGTGGTGGCCAGCGATCAGCGGCCGAGTGCCCTCGTCGTTCGTCACCACCACGAGGCGAGCGTACGGGCCCCCCACGCACCGGCGCCGCGGAGTGGCGTCAGGCCGAAGCGGCGCGGGCCGCCTTCTTGGCCTGCCGGGCGAGGCGCTTGGCCGCGCGGCCGGTCGGGGTGAGGTGGCGCTCGTCCAGGTCCCCGAGCTCGGCACCGTTCTGGAAGTAGACCCGGTAGCGCATCCAGTTGAACCCGTTGGCCAGGATGACCTTGCCCTCGGTGCCCTCCGGGACGCCCGGGAGCTCCACCCTCGCCAGCACGCGGTCGCCGGGGCGCAGGTCGAGCTGGCCTTGGTGGGGCTTGGCCAGGCTGTGCGGCTTCCACGTGGTCATGTCCTCATCTTGCCTCACCACTGACCTCCGAGGCAGAAGCGGCACCGCATCCCCTGCGAGGTTCGAGGCGGGCCACGGATACACTCGCCGCCTTGTGAAGAGCACCGTCGAGCCCCTCGAGGGGAACAAGGTCAAGGTGTCCGTCGAGGTCGATGAGACCGAGTTCGACCGTGACATCGACGACGCGTTCAAGAAGATCGCCCACGAGGTCCGGCTGCCCGGGTTCCGCCCCGGCAAGGCACCGCGCCGGGTGCTCGAAGCGCGCCTCGGGCTCGCCCCGGCCCGCCAGCAAGCCCTGCAGGACGCCATCCCGCGTTACCTGGCCGACGCTGTGAAGGTGCACGACGTCGACGTCATCGCGCCGCCCGAGGTGGACATCACCGCGGGTGAGGAGGACGGTCCCGTGTCGTTCGACGCCACGGTCGAGGTCCGCCCGCAGATCTCGGTACCGGGCTACGGCGGGCTGCGCGTCGAGCTCCCGTCGATCACGGTGGACGACGCCGAGCTGGACGAGGCGATCACGAGCGAGCTGCGCCGAGCCGGTGAGCTGACCGACGTGGAGCGTCCGGTGCTGACCGGCGACTTCGTCACGCTCGACATCGAAGCCGAGCGCGACGGGGAGCCGGTCGCCGGTCTCAACACGGACGACTGGAGCTACGAGGTCGGCCGCGGCTGGGTCGCCGCGGACTTCGACGAGCGGCTCGGTGGCGCGCTCGCCGGCGACACCCTGACCTTCACGTCGACGCCGAGCGGGACGGAGGAGCCCGCCGCCTTCACCGTCGCCGTCAAGAAGGTGCAGGAGCTCGTGCCCGCCGAGCTCTCCGACGACTGGGTGGCCGAGAACATCGGCGAGTTCGAGACGGCCGACGAGTGGCGGGCGGCGCTGCGCGAGCGGATGGAGGGGTCCAAGCTCGGGAACGCCCGCCAGATGCTCCTCGATCGCACGGCCACCGCCCTCGCCGAGCTCGTCGACGAGGACCCGCCCGAGCCGCTGGTCAACGAGGAGCTGCGGCACCGGGCCGAGAACCTCGTCAACGGCCTGCAGGCCCAGGGGATCGCCCTCGAGCAGTACCTGGCCATGACGGGTCAGGACCCCTCCACCCTGACCGAAGGACTGAAGGCCGGGGCCGAGCAGGCCGTGAAGGTGGACCTCGCCCTGCGCTCGGTGGCGGAGTCCGAGGACGTCGAGGTCACCGAGGACGACCTCGAGGCCGAGTACCGCCGCATCGGCCTCCGGGCCAACCAGAAGCCGAACCAGGTGCGCCGGGCCTACGAGCGCAACGACGCCGTCGCCGGCCTACGGGGGGAGATCCGCAAGTCCAAGGCGCTCGAGTGGCTCCTGCGCAACGTCGAGATCGTCGACGAGGAGGGGCGGCCGATCGACCGCGACGTGCTGCTCCCGCCCGAGGAGCACGATCACGACGAGCACGACGGACACGATCACGACGGGCACGACCACGATCACGATCACAGCGGCCACGATCACAGCGGCCACGGCGACGATGCGAGCCACGACCACCCCCACGAGAGCACGGCCGAGGAGGCCAAGTGAACACCCGCTCGAGCAACTACTACGTCCCCAACGTCGTCGAGAAGACCAACCTCGGTGAGAAGTCGTACGACCTCTACTCGCGGCTGCTCAAGGACAACATCATCTTCCTCGGGACCGCCATCGACGAGTTCGTGGCCAACCTCGTGTGCGCCCAGATGCTCCACCTCGAGTCGGAGAACCCCGACAAGGACATCAACATCTACATCAACAGCCCGGGCGGCGACCTCACCGCGCTGTTCGCCATCTACGACACCATGCAGTTCATCCGCAACGACGTGGCCACCATCTGCTACGGGCAGGCCGCGTCGGCGGCCGCGGTCCTGCTCGCCGCCGGCACCAAGGGGAAGCGGCTCGCGCTGCCCCACGCCCGGGTGCTCCTCCATCAGCCGTATGGCCAGGTTGGCTACGCGCAGGTCACGGACCTCGAGCTGGCGGCGAAGGAGATCCTGCGCATGCGGGACCTCTTGGAGGAGATCCTGGCCAACCACACCGGCCAGCCGCTCGAGCGCATCCACACCGACACGGACCGTGACTTCGTCATCGAGGCGGACGCTGCGGTCGAATATGGCATCATCGACGAAGTGATCTCCGCTCGGGACTCCATCGACCGCAGCGGGCCGATCAAGTAGCCCGGACCGGGCTGGCCGGCACCGTCGGAACGGCGCAGGCCAGCCGCACGTATCAGTCGCAGGTTCAACCAACAAGAGCTGGCCGGAAGGGCGGCAGGGGAGGCCCGTGGTGGCGAAGTTCGGGGACAGCGGCGAGCTGCTGAAGTGCTCGTTCTGCAGCAAATCGCAGAAGCAGGTCAAGAAGCTGATCGCAGGTCCCGGCGTGTACATCTGCGACGAGTGCATCGAGCTGTGCAACGAGATCATCGAGGAGGAGCTGGCCGAGACCGCCGAGCTCCGCTTCGACGAGCTCCCCACCCCGCGGGAGATCTTCGACTTCCTGGACGACTACGTCGTGGGCCAGGAGTCGGCCAAGAAGATCCTCTCGGTGGCCGTCTACAACCACTACAAGCGGATCCAGTACCAGAACGCCCAGTCGAGCACGCACCACGGCGAGGTCGAGCTGGCCAAGTCGAACATCCTCCTGCTCGGGCCGACCGGTTGCGGCAAGACGCTGCTCGCCCAGACGCTGGCCCGGATGCTGAACGTCCCGTTCGCCATCGCCGACGCGACGGCGCTGACCGAGGCCGGCTACGTCGGTGAGGACGTCGAGAACATCCTGCTCAAGCTGATCCAGGCCGCCGACTACGACGTCAAGAAGGCCGAGACCGGGATCATCTACATCGACGAGATCGACAAGATCGCGCGGAAGAGCGAGAACCCGTCGATCACCCGGGACGTCTCCGGCGAGGGCGTCCAACAGGCGTTGCTCAAGATCCTGGAGGGCACGGTGGCGTCGGTGCCGCCCCAGGGCGGGCGCAAGCACCCGCACCAGGAGTTCATCCAGATCGACACCACGAACATCCTCTTCATCTGCGGCGGCGCGTTCGCCGGCCTCGAGCGGATCATCGAGAGCCGGATCGGCCAGAAGGGCGTCGGGTTCCACGCCACCGTGCGAGGCCACGACGAGTTCGACGTCGGTGAGCTGTTCGGTCGCGTGCTGCCCGAGGACCTGCTGAAGTTCGGGCTGATCCCCGAGTTCGTCGGCCGCCTCCCGGTCGTCGGCGCGGTGCAGAACCTCGACCGCGAAGCACTCGTCCAGATCCTGGTGGAGCCGAAGAACGCGCTCGTGCGCCAATACCGGAAGTTCTTCGAGTTCGAGGACGTGGAGCTCGAGTTCACGACCGACGCCCTCGAAGGGGTGGCCGACCAGGCGCTGAAGCGGGGCACGGGCGCCCGCGGCCTGCGGGCGATCCTCGAGGAGGTCCTGCTCAACACCATGTACGACCTCCCGGGTCGGAGCGACATAGGCAAGTGCGTGATCGATGCCGACACCGTGCGCAACGGGGTGAACCCCACGCTCGTGCCGCGCACCGCGGCGAGGGTGAGCCGGCCGAAGCGCGCCGCGTCCTAGCCCCCTCGAGCCGCCCTCCTTCCCCGCCTTCGTCGCCATGGACTACGCCACCGCGCTCGCCCATCTGGCCGAGCACACCAACTACGACCTCACCGGGCGCATCAACTCGCCCTCGACCGAACGCATCGAGCGGTTGATGGCGGTGATGGGGGATCCGCAGCACTCCCTCCCCGCCATCCACATCACCGGCACGAACGGCAAGGGCTCCACGGCGCAGATGGTGACGCGTCTGCTGATGGCGCAGGGCCTCACGGTGGGCACCTACACCAGCCCGCACCTCGAGCGGGTGAACGAGCGCATGGCCCGCAACGGCGAGCCGATCTCGGACGAGGACTTCGCCGAGCAGATCGGGTCCATCGCGGACCTCGAGCTGGTGGCCGGCGTGAGCCCGAGCTACTTCGAGATCGTCACGGCGGCCGCGCTGCGCTGGTTCGCCGACGTCGCGGTCGACGTCGTCGTCCTGGAGGTCGGGCTGCTCGGCCGGTGGGACGCCACCAACGTCGTCGACGCCGCGGTCGCGGTCGTCACCAACGTCGGCTACGACCACCTCGAATACGCCGGGCCGACGCTGGCCGACGTGGCCAGGGAGAAGGCCGGCATCGTGAAGCCCGGGAGCGTGCTCGTGCTCGGGGAGACCGAGCCCGATCTGGCCCCGATCTTCCGCGCCGCGCCGGCGGACCGGGTCTACGAGCGGGACGTGGACTTCGCGTGCGTGGCGAACAGCCTCGCCCTCGGCGGTCGCGTGCTGACGCTGCGGACGCCGACGTCGCAATACGAGGAGGTCTACCTGCCGCTCCACGGCAAGTACCAGGGCGACAACGCCGCCGTCGCCCTGACCGCGGTCGAGGCGTTCTTCGACGCCCCGCTCGCCGCCGACGTCGTGGAGGAGGCGTTCGCCGAGGTCCGGGTGCCCGGCCGCTTCGAGGTCCTCGGCCACCGACCGCTCGTCATCGTCGACGGGGCGCACAACCCGCCGGGCGCGGACAGTTGCGTCGGCGTCGTCTTCGAGGACTTCGAGCCTGCCGGTCGCAAGATCCTCGTGACCGGCTTCCTGGCCGGCCGGGATCCGCTCGTCATGCTCGGTGCCCTCCGGGCCGACGATATGGACCTCGTGATCTGCTGCACGCCGGACTCGCCGCGCGCCGTGCCGGCGCGGGACTCGGCCGCCGCCGCGACGGCGCTCGGCTGCGATGCGGTGTCGTACACGGACTCGGTGGCCGACGCGTGCGACGCCGCGCTCGCCGCCGCCGGCGAGGATGACCTGATCCTCGTCACCGGATCGCTCTACGTCGTCGGCTCGGCCCGGCCGCACCTGCTCGAGCACGTGGCGACGGACACAGGGACGGGGTGATCTCCACGCGGCCGCGGGCCTCGACGCGGCGGGTCACGCGGGTAGCGTCATCGCCCGCTATGTCTGACCGCACGCTTGTCATCCTGAAGCCCGACGCCGTGGAACGCGGCCTCGTGGGCACGATCCTCAGCCGGTTCGAAGCGCGGGGACTGGTGCTCGCCGCCCTCGAGCGGCGGGAGCTGGACGTCACCGTCCTGAGCCGCCACTACGAGGAGCACCAGGGCAAGCCGTTCTACGACGACCTCGTGACCTTCATGTCGCGCGGTCCCGTCGTGACCGTGGCCGTCGAGGGTCCGGAGGACACGTGGAAGGTGGTGCGCGACATGATGGGCGCCACGAACCCCCGTAACGCCGCCCCCGGGACGATCCGCGGCGACCTCGGCATCGAGTTCACGGAGAACCTGATCCACGGGAGCGACGGCCCGGAGTCCGCGCAGCGCGAGCTCGGCCTGTTCTTCCCGGACCTGTAGTCGAGTGCGTTGTGCTGGAGCACGCGATCGGTGAGGAAGTGCGGGCCGCGGTGTTTGACGTGTTCGGCACTGTGGTGGACTGGCGCACCTCGGTGAT